>ERZ1026998.6-NODE-6-length-98423-cov-16.593018_pt1 | contig 98423 bp, 50 predicted proteins | sample MGYA00519288_ERZ1026998 | MGnify/ENA primary metagenome ERZ1026998 (study PRJEB26926, sample SAMN06164454) | human gut metagenome | biome: ENVO:00009003; feature: ENVO:2100002; material: ENVO:00002003 | host: Homo sapiens | place: USA | collected 2012 ...
TAATTTCGTCCTTTTTCATAGTGCAAAGGTACGAAAAAATATCGAGATATGCAAGGATTTTTAGATATTTATTTTTCTATCTTGTTGATACACAGTTCATTAAATATAATCTTATGCGCCTATAGATTAAGCCGTTTCCTATATCTCATACTTTTCAGGCAAATTCCGCTCATGATGGCAGATAGCGTCTTGTACGGCATTTTGCATTGTTTGCTTTGGGGATCAAAGAATGGTAATTCAAAGGTTCCTCGCTCCAGTCGCTTCTGATACAGCAAGAAACCGTCGCCATCCCATTTTAGCATTTTTACCTGCTGGCGATTCTTTGAGAAGAAGATGAAGACGGCACCACCGAGTGGCGGCAGCTCCATCTCCGTCCTCACAATCTGGTACAGGCCATTTATGCCCATGTTCATTCGGACATATCGCTGGCAGACGTAATACTGGGTGTTTTCGTTTAATCCAAACATAGCAAGTCCTCCTTCTCGTAAAGTTTCATCAGATGCATGACTGATTTGGCACTACCTTTCTTGATGGTGACTATCGTTCCATTGGGAAAGGTTAAGGTTATGCCGAAAAGATAATTTTCCGGGCAGACGGAATCGGATGGCATTTCCATGGGAAGGAACATCATCCCAGTGTCCTTGGCTGTTGCTTCGGAACATTCCTTACGGGCTTCGGCCTGAAGCAGACGAATCTGTTGTTTGGCTAACCTAACAGAATAACCTTTCTCTGACATCCATCTATGCATCGAGCGATGGTTTACATGCCGTTCCTTTAAAAAAGGAATCAAACTGGCTTTTGGATTATGATTCAAATGAATCTGGAAGGCATTCCATGCCCTCTCATAACGTTCTGTTGCTCTCATAATTGCGTTGCTTTTAAAATTATGGTGCAAAGGTAAGAACTTTTACGATAAAGGGCAAGGTATAAACGCAGAGCCGCTTACTTTTTTCGTGAAAAAACATTGTTACGTGTGCGCGTGACGGTAAATCTAAAAAGTACTCTTTTTCAGTTACAAAAAATGGGGTGGGGCGTCTTTATTGTATGGACAAAAACGATAAACTGGTAAACTGTTTAAAAAATAAATAATATGATGAACAAACGGAAAATCATGATCGTGATGGCTGGGATGGTTTTGCCAATCCTTGCACCTCAGGCTTCAGCTGCTGCAGAGCACCATGACTGGGAAGACCAGCATGTGCTTTCCATCAACCGGGAACCGGCACGGGCTGCATTCATGCCTTATCAGGCAAAGAAGGGAGATAGCCAGATGTCGCTCAACGGTGAATGGAAGTTCAGATGGACGAAGACGCCGGAGGAACGAATCGTGGATTTCTATCGTACTGACTATAGCTGCAAGGGCTGGAAATCGCTCGCGGTACCAGCCAACTGGGAGGTGAATGGATATGGTACACCTATCTATATATCAGCAGGTTATCCCTTTAAAATCAATCCTCCTTATGTGATGACTACACCCAAGAAGGACTGGACCACCTACGAGGAACGCAATCCTACCGGACAATATAAACGTACCTTCCAGCTGAAGGCAAACTCGCTGCTGTTCCGCCAGGACCGTCAAACCTTCCTGCGTTTCGAGGGCGTGATGAGCGCATTCTATGTATGGGTGAACGGCGAGAAGGTGGGTTATTCGCAGGGTTCGATGGAGCCGAGCGAATTTAATGTGACTCCTTATCTGAAGGCTGGCAAGAACGAGATAGCCGTGGAGGTTTACAAGTATAGCGACGGCAGTTATCTGGAAGATCAGGACTTCTGGCGCTTCGGTGGCATCCACCGTGATGTGTGGCTCTATTCCACACCGAATGTCCGCATCCGTGATTTCGCCGTTCGCACCCTGCCGCAGCTCTCTTCCGCTACATCCTCTCCTTGTGATTTCACCCTGCAGATCAATCCGCAACTGGCGGTGGCAGCAGGCGAGAAGGGAGAAGGTTACCGGCTGATGGCGTGGCTGGAGGATGCTGAAGGTAAAGGCGTGATGCTGAAACTGCCGGGAACTGACAGACTGGAGGCTTCTCTGCAGGCTTCTGCCGACGAGATTCTCGACCTGAATCATAAGGCAGCCCTGATGAACGAATGGTATCCGCAGCGAGGTGGAAGAAAATTCGAACGTATGGAGGGAGTAGTGGAAAAACCGCATGCCTGGACTGCTGAGACACCTTATTTATATACCCTGAAACTGGCACTTCTCGACAAGCAGGGAAGTGTGGTGGAACAGGTGCAGCAGCGCATCGGATTCAGATGGGTTTCGGTAGAAAACGGACAGTTGATGGTGAACGGAAAACCTATCAAACTGCGTGGCGTGAACCGGCATGAGCATGATCCGAAGTTGGCACGAGTGATGACCGAGGAGATGATGCAGCGCGATATCCTACTGATGAAGCAGGCGAACGTGAATGCCGTTAGAACCAGTCATTATCCGAATGTTTCACGCTGGTATGAGCTGTGCGACAGCGCCGGCATCTATGTGATGGACGAGGCAGATTGCGAGACCCACGGACTCCGTGGTACGCTCACCTCTACTCCCGACTGGAATGCCGCCTTTCTGGACAGAGCCGTGAGAATGGCAGAGAGAGACAAGAACCACCCGAGCATCATCTTCTGGAGCCTGGGCAACGAGAGCGGTTTCGGTGCCAATCATGCAGCCATGGCAGGCTGGCTTCATACCTTTGACCCAACGAGACTGGTACATTATGAAGGTGCTCAGACGCCTTATCAGCCAGCGAAGGGCTTGAGCGAGCAGGACTTTGATGAGACTGACCCGGACTGTGTGGATGTCTTGAGCCGTTTCTATCCCCGTGTAAAGGCTGAGTATCTGAATCCGGGCGTTCCCGAAGGTTCTGACAAGGAGAGAGCGGAGAATGCCCGATGGGAACATCTGCTGGATATTGCGATGAGAAAGAACGATAATCGTCCTGTGCTTACCAGTGAATATGCCCATTGTATGGGTAATGCGCTGGGTAATTTCAAGGAATATTGGGAGGAGATATACAGTCATCCCCGCATGGCTGGCGGCTTTATCTGGGACTGGGTTGACCAGGGTATCTATGCTCCTGGAACCAACCACGTGCTCTATGGCGGTGATTTCGGTGATAAGCCTAATCTTAAAGCCTTCTGTCTGAACGGCGTGGTCTTCTCCGACCGCTCGGTATCGGCTAAGTATCAGGAGGTAAAGCATGTTTATGCACCGGTGTGGATAACTCAGAAAGGGGATGAGGTCTGGGTGAAGAATCATCATTCTCATCTCTCGCTGGAGGGCTTCAGTTGCCAGTATCAGGTGACGAAAAATGGGGTTGTCGGTCAGGAGAGTGTGCTGAAAATGCCTTCAGTACAGCCGGGTGATAGTGCAAAGTTATGCAGCTTGCATGATTTCAAAGCGTATAAAAATACGGATTCCCGATTGAATATCTCAGTTATTTCCCAGCAGGGAGTAGAGGTAGGAAGGGAACAGATAGCCCTCAGCGATAACTTGTATGAAGCTGGCTGGAAACTGGCTGCGGATGCCATGAAGCGATACAAGTCTTCCCGCCGTTTGGCAACTCTGTCAACTGCCGAGTTGCTGGCACGCAATATTTCCGTGATTCCTCAGTTTTTCCGTGCGCCAACCGACAACGACAAGAGTTTCGGCAACTGGATAGCGAAGGATTGGAAGAAGACTCATCTCGACAGCACGCTCTCTGCTATCCCGCTGAAGGATGGGGAGTATGTATATCATTATGGTGAGGATGGGGCATCAGATAAGGCTGGTTCTTCGGCATCGGCTAAGTCTGGCGGTAATATCCGTCTCCGTTTAGAGGTAGCTCCTCAGCAGGACGGCTTCGTCGATGTGAAGGCTACCTATAGTTTTGAGGGCAATCTGCCTGAACTTCCTCGACTGGGCCTGATGATGAAGCTGCCAAGAGTGGCTTACGATCAGGTGAAATGGTATGGCAGGGGACCTTGGGAGAATTATCCTGACCGCAAGCAGTCTTGTCCGATAGGATGGTACGAGAGTAGCGTGGAGGATCAGTTTACCCACTATCCCCGTCCGCAGGACAACGGCAACCATGAGGACTGTTCATACATCGAACTGACCAACAAGAATGGTAAGAATGCCCTGCAGGTTATCGCAGTCGGCGATACGCCTTTGAGTTTCTCAGCCTTGCCATACAGCGTGGCAGACCTCTATGCCGCCCGGCACGATTTCGAACTGAAGCAGTCTGGTAATCCTAACCTGCGCTACACCTATTTCAGTCTCGATTGTGCCGTTCTGGGCTTGGGTAACAGCAGTTGCGGACCTGGTGTATTGAAGAAATATGCCATCGACAAAACTCGCAGTTATACCCTGCATTTCAAGATGAGAATACTATGAGGCATCAGGTATTTGGGGATGCCGTTTTGAGGTAAATTAATAACTTGTCGGAAACGGTGCGTAAAAGTTCTTTTCCGACAAGTTTAGTTTTATCATCTGCGAAAGTTGATGTTTTTTGATATATTTTCGCAGCTTATCTCGAATTATTTGTTTTGCATTATGCAATTTGCATAATTTAATTTGCATAATTCGAGAAATCTTATTATCTTTGCCGCCATAACCAATGATTTAATTAGGTAAAGAGTATGGAGAATCCTTTTATTATCACAGGCAAGATTAAGCCAGAGTACTTCTGCGACAGAGACGTAGAGGCAGAGAAAATCATCCGAAAGGTAACTTCGGGTGAAAATATTGTGTTGATGGCTGCACGGCGTGTGGGCAAAAGTAAGCTTATCGACTTTTGTCTCGACTCGCCGATGGTCAAGAATGATTTTATCGCCATTTCCATCGACATACTCCGTACTTCGAGCATCCAGGAGTTTGCCTTCGAACTAGGTAAGGCTGTTTTCGAACAGGCGGCTCATCGCAGTCAGAAGATGCTTAAGATGGTGGTCAGCACATTGAAATCTATCAATGGGTGTTTCGGCTATGACCCCATCTCGAACACGCCGACCTTTAACCTTTCGCTAGGTGATATCTCCAATCCGCTCTATACTCTGGATGAGATATTTGCCTGTTTGGAGCATGCCGACAAGAAATGTATCGTGGCGATAGACGAGTTCCAGCAGATTGGCTATTATCCAGAGAAGAACATGGAAGCAATCTTACGCACTTATGTGCAGAAGTGCAGCAATGCCAACTTCATATTCTCTGGTAGCGAGCGCCATCTCATTACGAAGATGTTCTCCGAAAAGGCGCATCCATTCTACAATAGTGCCGACATGATGAACTTGGAGGTGATACCATACGATAAGTATTTGGAATTTGCGAAAAGTTTGTTTGCCAGGTTTGGGAAGGACGTGGAGGAAGAGGCTGTGCGTGATGTCTATGATACGTTCGGAGGAAATACGTATTATATGCAGAAGGTGTTTCATGAAGCTTTCAACCAGACGGATGTAAAGGGCAAGGCTGACAAGGCGATGGCGGAAGCCATCATCCACATGATGATATTGGACAACGACCGTAAGTTTAGTGAAATCTTGTCGCGTCTCACGCTCCCTCAGAAGGAATTGCTCTATGCGATAGCCAAGGATGGCATTGCCAAGCAGATTACTTCCACTGTTTTTGTAAAACGGCATAATCTACGCTCTGCCAGCAGCGTTCAGTCTGCCATCAAGAAATTGCTGGAGTATCATCTGGTATCTACTTCGTTGGGTACGTACTATATTGATGACCAACTGATGAAGCTGTGGCTGAATTAGCTCTATAATCTGCGAAAGTTGATGATTTTTGATATATTTTCGCAGCTTATAGGCGTATTTCCGATTTGCTAAATAGTTACAAAATCTGTGTTTATGAGTCTTTATTGATGAATAACAAAATGAATATAAACAAATACGGAATAAACAATATGTATCTAAAACAAACGTTTTTAATAATAGCTTTGGGGGCGATGGCGATGACTGCTGCCGCACAGGCTAGTATTGATACACAGCGCCAGTACCTCTCGGGACATGGATGTGATGATATGGTGAACTGGGACTTCTACTGCACAGGTGGTAGAAATGCCGGCAAGTGGACCAAGATTGGTGTGCCTTCCTGCTGGGAACTGCAGGGATTCGGTACCTATCAGTATGGCATGCGATTCTACGGAAAGGCTACTCCGGAAGGTATTGCTGACGAAAAAGGAAAATATAAATATGAGTTTACGCTGCCACAGGAGTGGGAGGGCAAACAGATAGAACTCGTCTTCGAAGCCGTGATGACTGATGCCAAGGTGACCATCAACGGCAGAAAGGCGGGAAACGGCTTGCATCAGGGCGGTTTCTATCGCTTTACTTATGATGTGAGCGACCGCATCTTCTTCGGAAAACATAAGAACAGACTCGAAGTGGAGGTGAGCAAGGAAAGCAGCAACAGTCAGGTGAACATGGCGGAGCGCCGTGCTGACTACTGGAACTTCGGTGGCATCTTCCGTCCTGTATTTATCGTGGCAAAACCTGCTCAGAACATCAACCGTGTGGCGATTGATGCCAAGGGTGATGGTCATTTTATGGCAGATTGCTACCTGAACCGTGCTATCAAGGGTGCGAAGGTGAAGACTGAGATTCTGGATGAGAAAGGAAAGGTGGTGGCATCGAACGTGGCTGATGCCAGAAACAGCGATGAGGCGCATGTCGACTTCCAGGCAAAAGCACCTAAGCAGTGGACTGCCGAGACTCCGCATCTCTATACTGCCGTCTTCACACTCCAGGATGCAGCAGGCAAGACGCTCCACAGAGAACGTCAGAAGTTCGGCTTCCGCACCATCGAATACCGTGCCAGCGATGGCGTTTATATCAATGGTCAGAAAGTTATCTTCAAAGGCGTGAACCGTCACAGCTTCCGTCCGGAGACCGGTAGAACGCTGAGCAAGGCGAAGAATATAGAGGATGTGAAACTCATCAAGAGCATGAACATGAATGCCGTGAGATTGAGTCATTATCCTGCCGATCCGGAGTTCTTGGAGGCTTGCGATTCGCTCGGTCTCTATGTCGAATGTGAGTTGAGCGGATGGCACTGGGCACATCCTACCATCGTGGGCAAGCAGCTGGTGAAGGAGATGATTACCCGTGATGAGAATCATCCTAGCATCATCTTTTGGAGCAACGGTAACGAGGGTGGTTTCAACTACGGACTTGAGCCAGACTTCGCTTTCTGGGATAAGCAGAAACGCGTGGTACTCTATCCTTGGGCTAACCGCAACGGCTTTGAAACCAAGCATTACCGCTCTTATGGCGAGACCCAGGAGTATATGCGACAGAAGGAAATCTTCATGCCTACCGAGTTCCTGCATGGTCTGTATGACGGCGGACATGGAGCAGGACTGAAGGATTACTGGGACATGATGATGGCGAATCCTCGCTGTGCCGGCGGATTCCTCTGGGATCTGATGGACCAGGGTGTGGTGCGTACCGACAAGAATAATTATGTAGACTGTATGGGTAACTTTGGAGCCGATGGTATCGTGGGTCCTCATGCCGAGAAGGAAGGCTCTTACTATACGATTAAAGAGGTATGGTGCCCGGTACAGTTGACTTGGAATGATGTGGAGAAAGGTGAACTCACCTTATCTAATCAGTATAACTTCGTGAATCTGAAGGATTGTCGCTTCTCTTATCGTCTGTTGCAGATGCCAGCGATGGGCAGCACTCAGGTCAAGGTATTGAAGCAGGGCAATCTCTCTTCTCCGGATGTAGCTCCGGGCAAGGAAGCCCAGGTGAAGATACCGATGATGGCGAATGCTGATGCGGTAGAAATCAAGGCTGTGAACCATGAAGGTGAGGAAATCATGACATGGAGCAGGGGAGTGAAGAGTGAAGAACGAAGAGTGAAAAATTCAAGTGCTCCAAGTACTTCATCTGCTGCTTATGCTGACCAGGCTGATGCTGTTGAAGTGAAGGCGGGTGGAAGAACTTATCGCTTTGCCAAGAAAGATGGCAGACTGATGGGTGTTGAGGTTGGCAGCAAGGCAATCTCGCTGAGCAACGGACCTCGATTCATGGCTGCCAGAAGAAGCGACCGCAGTCTGGACCAGTTCTATAATCACGATGACAAAGAGGCTGAGAAGAAAAAGACACTCTATACCGAGTTTGTTGACCAGGGTGCTTTTGCCGGTTTCGAATGGAAGGAAGCGGAGGCAAAGCTGGTGGCTACATATCAGCATGGCTCACTCGATGAGGTAGACTGGCAGTTCCTTTCTGACGGTTCGGTGGCTGTAACCTGTCATTATAATTTCGGTGGCGTAGTAGATATGATGGGCATGGCTTTCGACTATCCGGAAAGCAAGGTCCGCAGCAAGGCTTGGGTGGGCAATGGTCCTTACCGGGTTTGGCAGAACCGCGAACAGGGTCCGCAATACGGCTATTGGCAGAACGACTATAATGACCCGATTCCAGCCGAAAGCTGGGATTATCCTGAGTTTAAAGGCTACTTTGCCAACGTGAAGTGGATGCAGTTCAAGACTGATGAAGGAAAGATCGGCTTCTCTGGTCTGACTGCCGATGAGCACATGGGCGTTTATACCCCTCGTGATGGTAGAGATGGTCTGCTCTATACCTTGCCACAAACCGGTCTGGCAGTCTTCAAGGTGATACCTTCAGTAAGAAACAAGGTAAATACCACCGACCTCAACGGATCTTCAGCCCTGCCAAAATGGCTGAACGGTAAGGGTAAAACTGTGTTTACTTTGAACTTTGAGCTTTGAACTGTTAACTTTTAACTGTTATGAATAAGAAAAAACGATATACGGTGATGGCATTGTCGGCGCTTCTGGTAGCGTCGACAATGGCTCATAATGACGAGGCTAAGCCCTGGACCTTCTGGTACTGGATGTATGGCGCCGTTTCCAAGGCTGGTATTCATGCCGATCTGGTCGGTATGAAGAATGTTGGTTTGGGCGGTACCTATCTGATGCCAATCCGTGGTGTCAGCGAACGTCCGGAGTATCAGGGCGAGGCGGCACAGTTGTCACCTAAGTTCTGGGAGATGGTGGATTACTCTTTCCAGCAAGCCGACTCCCTGGGCCTTGACATGGGCATTCATATCTGCGACGGTTTCGCCCTGGCAGGCAATCCGTCTATCCTTCCTGCCGAATCGATGCAGAAGGTGGTATGGACCGATACCATTGTGGGGGGCGGTAAGAAGATAGAAGGCATGCAGATGTGGCAACCCGAAAGTTATAAGGACGGGAAGTTGCAGCCTGCTGGAAGCGAGGGTGGATATTATCAGGATATCGCGGCTTTTGCCATCCGATGCAAGGAGAAACCCCAACTCTTCAAACCGGAGAAGATAGAATATACCGAGGCTGTTTCTACCGCCAAGGGCTATTATCTGGCAGCGAAACCTGCCTCTATCATCTATTCGTTTCATAAGCCCGTCACGGTGCGCAGCATGCGTGTGGTGCCTAACGGCAACAACATCCAGTCGCAGCGCCTCCTGGTGCAGGCTTCTGATGACGGCATCAACTTCAGAGATATCAAGCAGTTGGTGCCTCCCCGTCAGGGTTGGCAGAACACGATGTGTGATTATACCTTCAGTTTGCCGACTACCACCGCCCGCTATTTCCGATTCTCATGGACGCCGGAAGGTACAGAGCCGGGAGCAGAAGACCTGGATGCAGCTAAATGGAAACCGCTGCTGAAACTGGAGAATATCATCTTGAGCAATCAGCCGATGATTAACCAGTATGAGGGAAAAACGGGTGCCGTATGGCGTATCGAAACCGATGCGGCAGCTAAGAGCGAGACCGTGGCGATGGCAGATGTACTGCCTTTGAAACTGGAAAATGGAATGGTGATGGGTGTCATGGTGAACGGCAACCTGATGAATAAGTTGCCTAAGGGCACCTGGCGCCTGTTGCGAATGGGACATACCTCAACAGGACAGACCAATGCAACAGCCGGAACCGGTAAGGGACTCGAAGTGGATAAGTTCTCACCGGCAGCCGTCAGGAAACTTTTCAATTCCTGGTATGCATTGTTCCTGAACCGTCCGCACAGCGATGTGGTGAAGTATCTGCACATCGACTCCTGGGAGTGTGGCAGTCAGAACTGGGGCTATCAGTTTGCCGAGGAGTTCAAGGCACGCCGCGGTTACGACCTCATCCCATACCTCCCGATTATGGCAGGTGTTCCGATGGAGTCGGCTTCCAGATACGAACAGGTACTGAAGGATATCCGTCTCACCATCAATGACCTGGTAAACGAGAAGTTCTTCAAGACCTTTACCGATCTGGCTCATGAACAGGATATAGAAGTATCTCACGAGAGTATTGCACCAACCTTCCCTGCCGATGGTCTGCAGCATTATCAGTATGCCGACAATCCAATGGGAGAATACTGGCTCAATTCGCCTACTCACGATAAACCCAACGACATGCTCGATGCCGTGAGCGGTGCACATATTTATAATAAGAACATCGTTCAGGCAGAGGGATTCACTGAGGTTCGTGGTGTATGGAATGAGACACCAGCCATGCTCAAGCCGATGCTTGACCGCAATCTGGCGCTTGGCATGAACAAACTCTTCTTCCATGTAACTGCCCATAATCCTTGGATGGACCGCAAGCCTGGTATGACGCTTGATGGCATCGGTCTCTTCTTCCAGCGCGACAATACCTGGTATCCTGAGGCACGCGGTTTTGTGGATTACATCACCCTGTGTCAGAATTATCTGCAGCAGGGCAGACCGGTGGTAGACATCGCCGTGTTTACAGGCGAAGAGATTCCGAGCCGTTCGCTTACTCCGGATAAACTCGTTCCGATGCTTCCGGGTGTGTTTGGCGCAGAACGGGTGGCTAGTGAACAGAAACGTATGGCTAATGTGGGCATTCCGATGGAAGAATCGCCTGTGGGAGTAACTCATTCGGCGAATATTCTCGATCTGAAAGACTGGTGCAATGCCCTGCATGGCTACAAATATGATTCGATGAATAAGGATGCCTTGCTGAAATGGAATTTCGAATACAGTCCGAAGGGCAAGTTGCCAGGAAACCAGGACTACCGCATCCTGGTGGTTCCGCAGCCGGCAAATACCCTGTCTGCCGAGGTAAAGGCGAAGATAGAGGAGTTGCGCGAGGAAGGCATCATTATCATCGACAAGCCTTATCAGGCAAAGGACTTCTCTCAGTATGGCATCGAACCGGATGTCGTTCTGCCCGAGAATATGGATTATGCTCACCGCTGTGTGTTGGAGGCAACAGGCAGAAAGGACATCTATTTCCTGACTAACCAGGAGGATAAGGAACGCCAGATTACGGCAACCTTCCGTACCAGAACTTCCAAAATCCGCCAGATTGTGAAATTGAGTCTGCCTGCTTATGGTTCCGCTTTCGTTATCCTCTCGAACAAGGAAGACATGCAGGTTATCAGTCAGACAGGTCATAAACTGGTTGAAGAAGAAGGTGCAGGTTTTACAGAAAACTATCCTTCTGTGCTGGCTGTAGCCGATAAGTGGAAGGTTCATTTCGATGATATCCGCAAAGATACCACCGTTACGCTTCCTTTCGACTGGTCGAAGTCGGCAGATGAGAAGATGAAGTACTACAGCGGTCACGTAACCTTTACCTCTTCTTTTGAATGGGGCGATTCTGTTCCGGTTTCAGCAGAAGAGAAAATGGAAGTTCCAGCCGAGAAAACGAAGACGGCTCCTTCTAATGACGGATTCATCAAAATCCAGTTGGGCAAGATTGGTGATGTGGCACGTGTGCTGGTCAACGGCAAGCAGTATGGTTATGCCTGGACAGCTCCTTACGAGGTGTATGTTCCGAAGCGCGACCTGAAGAATGGCAGCAACGAAATACAGATTGTTGTAGCCAATACCTGGCACAATGCGTTGCAGGGTGCTGGCGAGGGAAAGGCTCCGTTTAAGGGAATCTGGACCAATGCCAAATATCGCACCAAGAGCAAGGCGCTTCTGCCTGCCGGATTACTCTCCACGATTAACATCGTGTATTAGTTTATAGTTGATAGTTAATAGTTGATAGTTAATAGTTCATAGCAAGACTGCTCATTTAACATTTAACACTTAACATTTAACATTGAATACATTGAATAAAATGAAGAAACTGTTATGTTCAGCTCTGCTGCTTGCCATGACTCTGGCAGCGCAGGCAGAAGTGAAACTGCCAAAGATCTTTGGCGACAATATGGTATTACAACAGCAGACGGAATGCAACCTCTGGGGTACTGCTGATGCCAACAAGGTGGTAAAAGTGCGTGCTTCCTGGAACGGCAAGACCTATAAGACTCAAGCCGATGCCCAGGGAAAATGGGCGATGAAGATAGAAACGCCTCAGGCTGGCGGCCCTTATGAACTGAGTCTGAGCGATGGAAAGGAACTGAAACTTCACAATATCCTGATTGGTGAGGTCTGGATCTGTTCGGGTCAGAGTAACATGGAGATGCCGATGAAGGGATTCAAGGCACAGCCTGTTGCGGGCACTCCTGAAGAACTGATGCTGTGTAAAGACCAGCAGTTGCGCCTTTTTACGGTTCAGCGCAATGCCCAGTTGCATCCTGTTGATACGGTGGCTGGCGACTGGAAGGAAGCTGATGCTGCAAGCGTTCGTGAGTTTAGTGCTGCTGCTTATTATTATGGTAAGACGTTGCGCCAATCGCTGGGTGTACCAGTAGGTCTGATTGTTGCTTCCTGGGGCGGTAGTGCCTGTGAGGCATGGATCAACGGCAATCTCATCAAGAGCGATTGGCTCAAGGCATTCCCTAAACTTCATACACCTTGGAATGAGGCTGATGTGAAGAAATATCAGCAGCGCTGTCCTTCGGCTCTCTATAATGGTATGCTCCATCCGCTCATCGGTTACACCATGAAGGGTGTTATCTGGTATCAGGGTGAGGATAACTGCAATCGCTATGCTACTTATGCCGACCAGATGCAGACCCTGGTAAACAGTTGGCGCAAGGAATGGAAGCAGGGGATTTTTCCGTTCTATTATTGTCAGATTGCACCCTACGATTATAGTCTGATAAAATGGAAAAACAACAGTGCCCTGCTTCGTGAAAAGCAGATGGAGGCAGAGAAGCGCATCAGCAACTGCCGTATGGCTGTATTGCTTGATGCCGGTCTGGAGTATGGCATCCATCCACGTAAGAAGAAGGAGGTGGGCGAGCGTCTGGCTCTGCTTTCTCTTGCCAATACTTATGGTCAGAAGGGATTGCCTGATTTCGCTGTCTACAAGAGTGTTGAGTTCAAGGGCGATACCGCTGTAGTCAGCTTCGACCGCAGCAAGGAGTGGGTTTACTTCAACAATGGTCCTAAGAGCGACAACTTCGAGATTGCCGGCGAAGACCAGGTATTCCACAAGGCACAGGCTTGGATTTCACGCAACAAGGTTTATGTAAAGAGTGAGGACGTGAAGAAACCTGTGGCTGTGCGCTATGCGTTCAAAAACTGGGTTGTGGGCGACCTTTTCCACGATGGTCTGCCTGTCAGCTCTTTCCGTACCGACGATTGGGAAGTGAAGTAATAGTTTATAGTTAATAGTTTATAGATGAGATATTACATATTGATGGCTATGATGCTTTTGCTGGGCGCAGGCTCGGCAAAGGCATCGGCTTACGATGATACATCGGTGGCGGGTTTGTTTCCTGTCAGCAACCAGGGACGCGAGGTGTGGAATTTCAATCCCAACTGGCGGTTCCATCTGGGTGATGTGCTGGGCGCAGAACGTGCCGACTATGATGATACAAGCTGGGGGGTAGTTTCTACCCCTCATAGTGTGAAACTGGAACCTGCTGAGGCTTCGGGTTGCCGCAACTATCAGGGTATAGCCTGGTATCGCAAAACCTTTATCGTGCCGGGCAATCGCTCTGAAATCTATTTCGAGGCGATAATGGGCAAGCAGAAGATTTATGTGAACGGCAAACTGGCTAAGGAGCACTTCGGCGGTTACCTGCCTGTTATCGTCAACCTGAAAGAGCAGGGACTGAAGAAGGGCGATAAGTGTGTGGTGGCTGTGATGGCTGACAACTCTAATGACAAGAGTTATCCTCCTGGCAAACCGCAGTATACACTCGACTTTGCTTATCATGGTGGTATCTATCGCGATGTATGGCTTATCAATAAGAAGGAGATTTCTATCACCAACGTGATTGAAGCCGACCGCCGTGATGCCGGCATCTTCGTTCATTTCTCGGATATTTCAGAGAAGCAGGCGAAGGTGTTTGTTGATGTCGACTTGCAGAATGTGGGCGGAAAGGCACGCAAGGTGAAGGTAGAGCAGAGTCTGCTGGATGCTTCGGGCAAGGTGCTCAAGACCATTTCGCAGAATGTGCTCCTGGCAGCTGGCGATGCACATCAGACCGTCAGACAGATGTTCTCTGTCAGGAATCCGCATCTCTGGTCGCCGGAGACACCTTATTTATATAGTGTGGTTACCCGCATCAAGGATGGTAAGCAGGTATTGGACGGCGGAAAGACCAAGTTAGGTATCCGCAGCTTCGAGTTCCGTGGCAAGGAAGGTTTCTGGCTCAACGGCAAGAAATACCGTCAGTTTATCGGTGCCAACCGTCATCAGGATTTTGCTTATGTGGGCAATGCACTTCCCAACAGTCAGCAATGGAGAGATGTGCTCCGTCTGAAGAATGCCGGTTTCAACATCATCCGTACTGCCCACTATCCTCAGGACCCGTCGTTCATGGATGCCTGCGATGAACTCGGAATCTTCATCATCGTGGCTACACCGGGCTGGCAGTATTGGAACAAGGACCCTCAATTTGCCGAGCGTGTGTTCCAGAATACCCGTGAAATCATCCGTCGTGACCGCAACCATCCTTCGGTTCTGATGTGGGAGCCTATCCTGAATGAGACCCGCTATCCTAAGGATTTCGCCCTGAAGTCGCTGCAGTTGACCAAGGATGAGTATCCTTATCCATACCGTCCTGTGGCTGTTGCCGACTGGAATTCGGCAGGTGTCAAGGAAAATTATGATGTGGTTTACGGATGGCCGGATATGGATATGAGCGGCATCAGCCAGTGTGTCTTTACCCGAGAGTTTGGTGAGTATGTGGATGACTGGTATGCGCATAACAACCTGAACCGTGCCAGCCGCAGCTGGGGTGAGAAACCGATGCTGACCCAGGCTTATTCTCTGGCGAAGACAACAGAGGAGATGCACACACCGGGACAGTTTATCGGTGGTTGCCAATGGCATCCTTTCGATCATCAGCGTGGCTATCATCCAGATCCTTACTGGGGCGGTATCTATGATGCATTCCGACAGAAGAAGACTGCTTATTATATGTTTGAGTCACAGCGCAGCGACCAGCCATTTGTGCATATCGCTCACGAGATGACCCAGTTCAGCGGTGCCGATGTGACGGTATTCTCTAATTGTGACAGCGTTCGTCTTACCACCTATCAGGGTGCCCATACCTATATTTTGCCAGTTCTTCATCCTACGGTAGCCGTCTTTAATGCCCCTGTGGTATTCAAGAATGCCTGGGATTTCTGGGAGGCTCGCGAATACAGTTATAAGAAGAAATCTCCTCAGATGGTAGTGATGGTAGCAGAGGGATACAAGGATGGCAAGGTGGTTTGTACCGACCAGCGCATGCCTTCACGCCGCAGCACCAAACTCCGTCTTTATGTTGATGAGATGGGCAAACCGCTTGTGGCTGATGGCAGCGACTTTGTGGTTGTGGTAGCCGAAGTGACCGATGATAACGGTCATGTTCGCCGTCTGGCTAAAGAGAATATCCGCTTTACCCTGGAGGGTGAGGGCGAAATCATTGGTGATGCCAGCATCAATGCCAATCCGAGAGCTGTAGAATGGGGTAGTGCTCCTATCCTGGTGCGCAGCACGATGAAGCCGGGCAAGATTAAGATTCATGCCGAGGTTCAGTTCCCGGGTACTCATGCTCCTACTCCTGCCGACCTGGAGATAGAGAGCGTAGCTTATCAGGGAACCATGATGATGGGTACAAAGACTGCCAAGTCTGCCACTTCATCATCTGTTCAGAATGCTTCTTCTGCCACTTCTTCTTCTTCTCATGAGTTTACACCCGAGCAGAAGGCAAAGATGCTGAAAGAGGTAGAAGACCAGCAGGCTGATTTCGGTATCAATAATTAATAATGCGTAACCGGAGAGTTCTATGTAGAAGATTCCCTTTACGTAATCGTTATCGTCTTGAAATCTTCAAAAAACAGAAAGATTATTGGAGATTTTAAGACTTTTTTGTACTTTTGCATACGTGAAACGATATTTTACCATACTTCTCTGTTCGCTTTATGCCTTGTTGGGTATGGCACAGAACAATATGCAGGTAGCTCATTATTCTACGAAGGAAGGGTTACCTCACGACATCGTATACTGTTCTCTGAAGTCGGAAGACAGTTTCCTGTGGTTTGGAACCTGGTTCGGCTTATCCCGTTTCGACGGTTCCCGTTTTGCCAATTATTCTGATGCTTACATCTCTTCTTCCGACCAGCCACCCCGTAAGGTAGAATTGTTGGCAGAAGATGCTCTGGGCAATCTCTGGATCAAGACGCTCGACTGGAAACTCAGCGTCTTCTTCAAGCAGACCGAACGTTTCGAAGATGTCTATGAAGAACTGAAACCTTATGCCCGTAATCTGCAGGTCATCAAGATTCAGGCAGATGGTACCGGTAAGATTCTCCTGCTCACCAAAGATAAGAACCTGCTTCTTGCAGAAACATTAAAGGATGGAAACATCCGTATCCAGACGCTGGTAGATGCCCGAAAGTATATCAATACGTTCAATTATCAGTTGCGCCAGGATGTGGTACAGCTGAAGGCTTCGCGTGCCAACTATGTAGGAAAGGATTATCAGATTTATTCCGTTCCTGTTACTGCGAAAAACAGGAAGTGGACGCTCGGCATGTGGCAGCAGTATTTCGCCCGTAAATCGAAGGAACATTTTGTTTATCATACCCCGAACGGATGTGTGTGGCAGTTGGATGAGTCGCATACCGCCCTGGTGTGCCGTAATCCGAAGACCGGATGGGAACGCCGTTATCCGGTTTCGGGCGTAGGTAAGGTGGTGGAACCTAAGTTCATCGCCACCTCTCATCATGGTTACTTCTATCTTTCCGGTGCTGGCGAAATTATCTATATTGATCCGCAGACGATGAAAGGCGTTAACCTGGCTTTCCTTCCTAAGTTCCAAGACCATAAGCCAGATAGCCACTTCTTGAACATGAACCTGGACAAGGACGGACTGTTGTGGCTCACTTCTGCTGATAATGGCATTTACCGTGTCAGTTTCACCCCCAACCAGTTCCGTGTCATCCCTTTGCCGGATGGTGATAAGAGTGGAGTGAAAGCCATCTGCCAGTTGAAGAATGGTGATGTGCTGGTGGGTGCCCGCAGCAAGAATGTTTATCTGTTGGATATGCAGGGCAGGGTGAAGCAGGTGTTCGATTATGCCCATCATCAAATCGGCAGCATTTATCATGCCATGTGTGATGACAGGCAGAATCTCTGGCTCTCTACCAAGGGAGACGGATTGGTAAAACTGACTCCCGATGCCTCCAGACCAATAGGGTATCGCATCGCTCATTACCGTCATGATGCCCGGGATCCTTATTCCATCAGCGGCAACAATGTCTATATGACCTGTCAGGATTCCTACCATCGCATCTGGGTGGCTACGCTGGATGGAGGTCTCAATCTGCTGCAGGAACAGGGCGGAAAGATGCGCTTCTATAATAAATATCATGGTATGAAAAACTATCCCGGTTACGGACTCTACATGGATGCCCGCAACCTGGTAGAGGACAGTCATCAGAGAATGTGGGTAGGAACGATGGACGGACTGATGTCTTTCAAGACAGATTTCAAATCGGTAGGCGACTTGCGCTTCGAGACTTATCGCAATACCGATATCAATACCCGTGCCAATAGTGACATCTACGGACTTTACAAGGATAACAACAGGCAGGTTTGGATGTGTACCTTTGGTGGAGGTCTGAGTCGTCTGGATGGTTTTGATGAAGTGACGCATCTGCCTATCCTTACTTCTTTGGGAGCAAAGGAAGGTTTGCATAATGATGTCATCATTTCGATTTTAGAGGATAAGATGGGACGCCTTTGGCTGGTAAATGCCGATGGCTTGTCGTGCTATGATTATCAATCAGACCGCATCCAGCATTTCGACAATTCCGACGGTTTCCCTGATGTCCAGCTTGAGGAATCTTCTGCGGCTTTGATCCAGAATGGGGAGATATGGCTGGGGTGCAAGGAAGGAATCCTTGCTTATCAGCCGGAACGTATCCATACCACCCGTCTGCAATATCCTATATATATAATAGGTGGAGAGGTGAACAACCGCGACATCCGCAGTTACAATCAGCCAGCCATCCTGGAGAAATCGATGGTTTATACCGATCGTCTCACCCTGCGTCATTCCCAGTCGATGTTCACTCTGGAGTTTGCTGCCCTGAATTTCTGCAATCCGGAGCGCATCAGCTACCGTTACCAGCTGAAGGGTTACGACCATGACTGGCATTATGCCGGCAAGAACCGTCTGGCTTCCTATACCAATGTGCCGTCGGGAACCTATCAGTTTATCGTAGAGGTAATGGATGCCACCAATCCTGATTCTCACAGCACGAGAGAGTTGACCATCACCATTCTTCCACCCTGGTGGGCTACGTGGTGGGCTTATCTCATCTACATCATTCTGATATCCGTAGCCAGCTACTATGCTTTCCGCTATGCGAAGTATCAGATTCGGCTGAAGAACAATATCTACATCCAGAACCAGCTGGCAGAGTATAAGCGCAAGTTTAATGCCGAACAGCAGGATAAGCAGTTTGCTGACAAGGTGCGCCGGTTTATGGAAGCCAACCTGACCAATGCCGATTTCGAGATAGATATGCTGGCACAGGAATTGGGAATGAGCCGTTCAGCCTTCTTCAAGAAGACGAAGGCTGTGATGGGCTGTTCGCCAAGCGATATGGTGAAGGATTTCAAACTGAGTCATGCCGTAGAATTGCTGAAGCATTCCGGCCAGAGTATCACAGATGTAGCCTACTGTTGCGGCTTCACCGATGTAGGCTATTTCGGCAAGTGCTTCCGTAAGAAATATGGCATGTCGCCAAGAGAGTATGTAGCGCAGCAGCAGGAGAGTGAAATAAAAAAATAAAGTTTTTTATAAAAAATCTCAAAAAAGGTGATTACAGCGTGAACCAATGTGCGTCTTTTAGGCAATTGAAACAAACAAATTAAATGTTGACTAATCATTTTTACCTAAAAGGCTAATGAAACAACTGTCTTATCATAGTAGGTTTATATTGGTTCTGTTATTTACGTTGTTGAACACTTTACCAATATGCTCACAGGCGGCAACTCCTAGGTACAGGATAGCTGCTTGCGACTGGATGATGCTGAAACGTCAGAAGCTGGGCGAGTTTAAACTGGCTCATGAATTAGGAGCAGATGGCGTTGAGGTTGACATGGGCGGATTGGGTAAACGCGTGTTATTTGATAATCAGCTTAGAGAACCACAACAGGCAGAAAAGTTTCGGGCTGCAGCCCGTCAGTATGGCGTAGCTGTTCCTTCTATGGCGATGAGTGGCTTCTTCGCTCAGAGCTTCCTGACTCGTGATAATTATCAAGACCTTTTGAAAGATTGTTTCCAGACGATGAAACTCTTTGGCAGCAAGGTGGCTTTCCTTCCACTCGGAGGTAGCGGAAAAGACTGGCAGCAGGAAGGCTGTACAGCATATCAGCAGATGGTTTCTCGCCTTCGCACAGCCGGTGAGATGGCTAAGCAGGAGGGTATCACCATCGGTATCAGAACAGGAATGGATGCTAAGTTTGATAAGAAACTGCTGAAGAAAGTAGGCAGCAGTCAGATTAAGGTCTACTACAATTTCCAGGATGCAGCCGATCATCATCGTGATATCTGCAAGGAACTCCGGAAGTTGGGTGCCCAGCGTATCGTCCAGATACATGCTTCCAATACTGATAGCGTAAATCTTCAGGAAGACTCGGAGATTAATCTTCCGAAAATCAGGAAGACGCTTGACAAGATGAAATGGAGCGGCTGGCTGGTGGTAGAGCGGAGCCGTGATGTAAAGAGGGTAAGAGACGTGAAATATAATTTCGGTAGAAACATCGCTTACCTAAAACAGGTATTTCAAGAGGTAACAGTTTCGGGGAATAACTGGTAAACTACTTTTTTATGATTAGGAAAGTATAAATCGTGTTAGTAAAAATATAGTTAAACCTAAAAAAGACAATTATGAAGAAAAATCATTTCATTGCGCGGAAAGGACTCTTCTCTCTGGCACTTGCTGCCGTAGGAGCGATGTTCTTGGGTTCGTGTGCCGTTGATGGTTTTGATGACAAAGAGAAGTTTGACGACGGCGTGTCTGGAGTGAAACTTGAGTCACCTGAACTCTCGACAAAGACAGTTGCTGCTTCTGATGGTTCAGATAAGTTGCAAGTATCATGGAAGGTAGTCTATGGCGCTGGCGGTTACGAGTGTAAGGCTTATAATGTGGATGATCCAGACAATCCTGAGGAGGTGGCGAGTGATACCATTGATGGTACTTCTTTCCAATTCAAGATAGCTGAAGATACCAATTATAAGATTGAGGTACGTACCTTGGGAAACAAGGCAAAGAACAATACTGAGGCTGATAAGCCAACAGTTAAGTCTTACAGTACTTTGGTTCCAGCGACGACCATTCCTACAGGTTCTGACATCTCTGATTTTATTGCTGCCAACTTGCAGGAATCAGATAAGGAGCAGGCTTTCGAGTTGGAAGCAGGTGGTACTTATACCTGCAATAACTCAATTGATTTCAAGGGTAACAAGATGACCCTTCGTGGTAACAAACTGAGCCATGCTTTGGTTACTATGGGTGAAGGTGCTGCCATCTATACTTCAGCTCAGCTGAAGGTGAAGTTCATCAATTTCGACTGCTCTGCCACAACTCATAAGGGTGGTATCATCGAGATGTCTCCAGAGCCACCTGCATCTTGCTCTGCAGAGTCTCAGGGCGTTGGTGCTGGCAAGAATGGTGGTAAGCCTGCCGATGTATATATCCTGCAAGACCCAATTATCATTCAGGATTGTGCCTTCAAGAATGTCATCGACGGACTCTTCTCTGTAGGCCAGTGCTCTTGGGGTATTGCTGATGTACGTGTGATGAACAGCGTGGTTCAGATGCGTAATGACGGAAAGAAGAACTCTAATGGTGCTATCATCTGTGGCTTTTCTAATGGCTTCAAGGCTCCTAGTGGCGGTCAGTTCTGGTATGGTGGTATCAAGAGCATTACCATCAAGAACTCTACTATCTACAATATTGAAAGCAATAGTAAGAATCGTATGTTCCGTTTCAACAATAAGGATTTGGACCGTGTCTTCCCTACAGCAGGTGGTTCTTGCACCATGATGGATAATACCTTTATCCGTGTATATGACAAGAAGGAGTTCGGTAACAATACTCCTAACAACAATAAGTACGTGATTACTTATGATAACAACATCTTCTATGACTGCTTCCGTTTGCAGAAGTTCATTCAGGGCAACTGTAAATTGGAATATCACCAGAATCTGAATACTGTCTGGGGTGTCGGCAGTTCAGTAGATGGAACCGATAAGGGTAAGCTGGCTACTGAAGAGGATGCTGGATTTGCTGAGGCAGAGACCAAGAAGGAACTCGACTTCACCCAGCCTAACTTCGGGCTTAATTTCAAGGCTACCGGTGCGATTTCAAGTACAATCGGTGATCCACGTTGGAGAAAATAATTTAAACTATCTAATCTCGAAACAAGATGAAACGTAAATATATAAAGACATTGGCCTTTGGTATGGCACTTACCTGTGCTGTGCCTGCAATGGCTCAAAATAAAGTAGTGCAGGGTACTGTACTCGATGACCTCGGTGAACCTGTTATCGGTGCTACCGTAAAGGTTGCCGGTACCAAGACTGCTGTGATTACCGATATGGATGGTAACTATAAGTTGTCTGTTCCTAAGGGTGGCAAGGTTACCGTTTCTTATATTGGTTTTAGGGATGCTACTACCAATGGTGGTACTATCAAGCTGGTTGCTGACGACAAGACTCTTCAGGAGGTGGTAGTCGTAGGTTACGGTACCCAGAAGAAGGCTCACCTGACTGGTTCTGTAGCCAACATCCCAACAGATGAAATCCAGGACCTTGCTAATGGTGGCTTGGCTTCTTCTTTGGACGGTCTGGTTAATGGTTTGAGCGTAAGTGGTGGTGAGAGCCGTCCTGGTGCGAATGCCCGTATCATGATCCGTGATACCAACTCATTGGGCGAAGTTGGTTCTACAGCCCAGCAGCCTCTCTTCGTTATCGATGGTTATATCTATCCTAACGATGTAAAGGTAGGTAACACTTACCAGAACCTCGGTGCTGAGGCTTTCAACAACCTGGATGCCTCAGAGGTAGAGAGTATCTCTGTGTTGAAGGATGCTTCTGCTGCCGTTTATGGTGCCCGTGCTGCCAATGGTGTTATCCTCGTTACTACCAAGAAGGGTAAGATGGGTGCACCTCGCATCTCTTATAGCGGTTCTTTCGGTTTTACCGATGAGTTTTCTCGTCCTAAGATGCTGAATGCTTATCAGTATGGTCGTTTGTACAATGCTGTTACTGCTGAGGACCCAACCAATACTTCTCTTAATGCGACTACTGCGCTTTTCCAGGCAGATGAGTTGGAGGCAATGAAGAGTCTGAACTATGATTTGCTCGATAAGTATTGGGAAACAGGTATGACTCAGAAGCACAGCGTGAACGTAAGTGGTGCTACCGATAAGGTGAACTATTTTGCAGGTATCTCTTACTTCGATCAGGATGGTAACCTCGGTAAACTCAACTATAACCGTTGGAACTACCGTGCCGGTGTCGATGTAAAAGTAAGCAAGTGGTTGGGTGCTAATCTGACTGTTAGCGGTGACTATGCTACAAAGGAAAAGCCATTGGTAAAGGTGGGTGGATCTGGCGATGAGAAGGACTACAACCTCCTTCTGACCCGTCCTACTTACATGCCAGAATCAGTAAATGGCTATGATATCCTGGCTTATGGTCCTAGTAATACACAGAAGAACCAGAACCAGCAGTATAACTTTGCTACTCTGCAGAATAATGGCGACTACCGCAAGAACATGAATTCTAACCTGAATATCAGCGGAAGCCTTAATTATGATTTCGGTTGGAGCAAGATTCTGAAGGGATTGAAGTTGCGCTTCTCTTATTCCAAGAGTATTAATACCGATAAGGGTAATGAGTATGGTTCAAACTTCACCCTCTATCAGATGTTGACTCGTTATGGTAGCGGTAACCACCTTTATACTCCTACCAGCGGCGATAATGCAGATTTCGATTACCTGGCAGCGTCTAACTTCAATGGTGTGACAACCAATAATGGTGACTATCTGGCTCGTACCATGGTTCGTACTGATAATTATCAGATGAACTTCACAGCCCAGTATCAGCGCGATTTCGGTCAGCATCATCTGGGTGGTCTGTTCTCTATTGAAAAGTCTGAGGCAGAGAGTGAGTACTTGCAGGGAAAGCGTTTGACCCCATATCCTTTCACTACCGGTCAGTATAACTCTGCAACAGGTGAGATGACTACTATGTTTACCCGTAGTGAGAGCGGTACCCTTTCATATATCGGCCGTATCAACTATGCATACGCCAACAAGTATCTCTTCGAGGCTCTGGTTCGTTCTGATGCATCAACCAAGTTTGCTCCAAAGAACTACTGGGGAACTTTCCCTGCTTTCTCTGCAGGTTGGGTAATCTCTGAGGAGAGCTGGTTCCGCAACAAGGTGAAGGGAGTTGACTTCCTGAAGCTCCGTGCTTCCTGGGGTATGACCGGTCGAGACAATACAGCGGCATGGCAATGGATGCAGGTTTATGCACAGGATGCTAACCGTGGTACAGTATTCGAGACTGGTAAGGATTCTGGCAACCGTATCACTATCAACAAGAACAATTCTGCTGTAAATACAGATGTTCATTGGGATAAAGACTACAAGACCAACGTGGGTATTGATGCCCAGTTCCTCAACAACCGTCTGGCTGTAACCTTCGATTACTATTATGAGAAGAACCGCGAGATGCTGATGAATATCAAGCAGACTGTTCCTTCTACCGTAGGTACACAGAGTGCTGCATCCAACATCGGTGAGATGGATTCATGGGGTGGTGAGCTCTCTGTCACATGGAAGGATAAAATCGGTAAGGACTTCAAGTATCGCATCGGTATCAACACAGGCTGGTCTGATAACAAGGTGTTGAATATGGACTGGGTTACAGATTATCTCTATCGTCAGATTACTCCAGGACATCGTACAGACGTAGGTCTCTGGGGTATGCAATGCATCGGTATGTTCCGTAGCTTCCAGGATATTGAGGAATACTTCACGAAGTACAACATCTCTACTTATATGGGTCTGACCAAAGACCAGGTTCGCCCTGGTATGTTGATGTATAAGGATGTTCGTGGTGCTTACGATCCTGAGACAGGTACTTATGCCGGACCTGATGGTGTCGTAGATGTAGACAACGACCAGGTAGAGTTAGGTCACCGCAGCAGCAACCTCTATGGTTTGACCATGAATTTGGGTGCAGACTGGAAGGGACTTTCTCTGATAGCTCAGATTGGTGCAAGCTGGGGTGGTTATACCACACTTCCTGGTGCAGCATTGAAGCCAACTGGTAATCTGGAGTATTGCAATATGCCTTCATTCTGGAATCCAGACAATATGTTTGCTTATCAGGATGTATATGATGGCTCAGGTAATCTCGTAGTAAAGGAGAACCGTGAGGCTTACTATCCTAACCTGAAGTATACAGATGTGAATGCTGTTGCGTCTAGTTTTTGGAGAGTAAGTACAGCACGTGTGGCTCTGAACCGCTTGACCTTGGCTTATACTTTGCCAAAGAGCTGGTTGGGTAGCATCGGCATCAAAAGTTGCCGTATCAATATTACCGGTCAGAACCTCATCAACTTCTACAATCCATATCCAGACAACTTCATGAATCCTATGTCGGGATCATACGGAAGCTATCCTAACCTCCGTAAGTGGACTGTGGGTGTGAATCTCTCATTCTAATGAGATACTTATATAATTTTAAAAAGAAAAGAACAATGAAAACGACAATAAAATTATTCAGTCTTGGTTTGGTTTCAGCCTTGGCTTTCAGCTCTTGTAGTGACAGCTTCCTGGAGGAAAAGAAGAACTATGACAATGTAAATAAAGACGTCTACAACTATTATGAAGGATGTGATGGTCGTGTAAACGATATTTACAGTTGGTGTTTGCCGACAACCAACGATTTGACCTGGAAGTATCCTTCTATGGGTAATGCGGATGAGGCTGGTAAGTCTACTGAGGAATACAGTGGTCTCAGTTCTTTTGTAGACCCACAGGTTGAGCTGAGCTCTACCAGTTCCACAAATTCGGTTCCTGATTTCTTCATGGGCGACCAGTCCAATATCCAGGCATCTGTATATGGTAGAATCCGTAATGTCAATGATGTAATCCAGGGTATCAGCGGCAGCACTCTTTCTGAGGAACAGAAGAATGAATTGCTCGGTCAGGTATATTTCTTCCGTGCATGGTGCTATTACAACTTGTTCAAGTGGTATGGCGGTGTGCCTCTGGTTAAGGAAACACAGGATCCTGTAGAAAGTTCTGTTACTCCTCGTGCTACGTCTAAGGAGACTTACGAGTTTATTCTTGATGACCTGAACAAGGCTGCTGATATGTTGGCTGCCAAGACAGAGAATGGCTCGGGATGGTCGGAGAAAGGCCGTGTAACTACTGGTACTGCGTTGGCATTGAAGGGTCGTTTGATGCTTTTGTGGTGTAGCCCTCTCTTCAACCGTGCAAACGATGAAAACCGTTGGAAGACTGCTTATGAAACCATGAAGTCCGATTTGGAGCGTATCAACAAGTGTGGTTATCACCTGTATACTGCCAATGACAATGTGAATGGTTCTGCCTTTGCCAAGATGTTTACCGATGGTGGTAATAATCCTGAGGCTGTGTTCGTTACCTTATATAATAATGTAACAGGTGATGGTCTCGATAATCAGAAGAACAACAACTGGGAGCGTCAGATTCGTCCGGCTAATACAGGTGGTAGCGGTAAGAATGCTTCTCAGATGCTGATTAATATGTTCCCGATGTCAGACGGTAAGCTTCCTGAAAGTTGCGATACTTATACCAAGTTGGCACGTTCAGAGAAGACTTTGGATAACGTGACTCCATTCCTGAATCGTGACAAGCGTTTCTACCGTACCTTCGCTTTCCCAGGCTTCCGTTGGGCTTACGATGGTAATGCGTCAGAGCGTGATGCCAACAACCCTTCTGATGGTGCCAACTATGTACTTTGGAACTATGTATGGTATACCAGCATGAATGATGCCGGCAACCCTGAGAGTGGTGAATCTTATGGTGCAGACAACCTGTTGAAGAGTTGTCAGGGTGTATATGTACGCAAGAAGAGTGATGATTTGGATGTTAATTCTTCTCCTCTTTATAAGTACGTAGCTCTTGATACCAAGGGTGCTGCTCCATTCTATTCTGCTGCTCCGTTGATTGAACTCCGTTATGCTGAGGTTCTCCTGAACCTTGCTGAGGTTGCAGCAGGTGCTGGCCATCTGGATGAGGCTGTAGGATATGTTAAGCAGATTCGTGAGCGTGCTGGTTATTCAGCTGCTAATTCAGAGGATGATGGTATCACACCTGCAGCTTACAATGATCAGGCTACCTGTATCTCTCAGATTCTCTATGAGCGCCAGATTGAGTTTGCTTACGAGGGTAAGCGTTTCGATGACCTCCGCCGTTGGATGCTCTTCGATGGTGGTACTGGCAAGGTAGAAGGTGCTCCTTCTACATGGACATTGACTGGTTGGGGTGGCAATACCTGTACATGGCTTGGTTTCAAGGCGTTGAACGGTCAGCGTCGTGAGAATATCCAGTATCGTGTTGCTGATAAGTATGGCGTAGGTGGTACAACTTTCAATTCTGACCCATTGTTGAAAGCTGGTACTGAGCGTCCTGATGGTGTTGATCTCCGTAAGGATGATTTGAATACTCAGCTCGAGAACTTGTCTACATGGTATAAGGACAACTTGGTAATGAAGGTACAGAAGGGTGACGGTTACGATTCTAACAAGAATCTCCTCTACATGAACTTCCGTCCTAAGTATTACTTCTTAGGCTTCACTTCTGGTGCATCTATCGCCAACAAGGCTTTGCCTCAGACTATCGGTTGGGGTGATTACAACAATGGTGGTGCCAATGGTACCTTCGACCCATTGGCTGAGTAATGTCAAGAGAGGAATGACGATATAGTCATAACATAATATATTAAGGTTGCGGGGTGTGTTTTCTTTTTAGAGAATGCACCCCGTTTTCTGTATCTGATATTTTCTGTAGGAGGGTATGTCTAAGTCTGGTTAATAGTTGGCGCACAACAGTTGACCACCGCATGCACATCACCTGTTGTGCGACCGGAGATACTAACTATCTCACCAACATATCCTATGTTTTCCAGCAACAAGAAGAGAGGGTGTTCCGTAAGTCCATAATACAGGCTCGCAAGTCCGTTAGGCGTAATAAGTAACGCGAGTCCGCTAGGCGTTCCTGCGGATTTGCAATCCGCAGACAAAAAAGGCTCGACCTCTTTATTGGGGATTTGTAATCCCCAGCCGTAGGCTTTTCATATCTCCAAGATCGTGATGCTGCATTCTCGCTTGAGGCGGATTGCAAATCCGCAAGGAAATAGGTCGAGCCTTTTTAAACGGCAGATTGCAAATCCGCCGGAACGCCTAGCGGGCTTGTCCTCAACTTCTGCCAAGAAGTCTGTTCGCTATAATATGGCTGGCCAGCAGGTGAATGCTTCTTATAAGGGTCTCGTTATCGAGAATGGCAAGAAGTTCGTTCAGAAATAATCTGACGTTATTCGGTTAGAATTTTAAGATAAAAGAAACAATCATAAAAGGGAGCGCATCACTAATGGTTGCGCTCCCTTTTTTGCATCTCTCAGAATGCAGAGTTATATGAAAATGCACTTTCTAAGGTGCAGATAACCTTATTGTATGCAAGTTTTCTTCGAACTGATTACCTTGCCATCCTTCAATGCCTTGATGATATAAACACCTGATGGGAGAGAATCGAGATTCTTGCCTTTTCTCACCTTGATACCTGCAGCATTGTATACCTCGTAGCTATCGGCTGCGGTTGAGGTCTGAATGTTTTGAATGCCTGTTGCAGAACCGTCTGTCAGATAGAAATGGAAGGTGCGGGTATAGGTGCTGATGTTGTCATCATCGCTTACTTTGACAGTATAATCTACGAGCGCCTTGCCACAATCTTCGTTGGCGGTGAAGATATATTCACCCTCGTTGGCACCCGTATCATGACTCATCTTGCTCATCGCATCACCCTTAGCCTCGCATTCAAACTGAGGATTGTTGGTGTAGCCATCTGCGTTTTCATCGGCATTTCCATCACTTACGCCTTTTACTTCCTCCCACCAGTCTGGCATTCCGTCCTGGTCGGTATCCGGGTAATAGCGATGTGGAAAGTACGTTGCAGGGAAGCTACCTGGTCTTTGTCGGTTGCCTTCACCTTGATGTCGATGAGGCAGTCGGCAGCCTTTTTGTTGAGGCTGATGGTGAGGATTCCCTTCTTATTGAGTTTCATCTTGCCTTCCTGTGGCTGGATGCTGTTCTCCAGGGTGAAGACTGGCTGCTGGTTGTAACCGGCGAAATACTGCTTCAGGTCGATAGTCAGCTTATTGCCTGCTGAGGTGACGAAATGAGGCTCTGCAAGCCAGTTGAGATAGCGCTCCAACTGGGTATATTCGCCATCGGTCAGCTCGTTGTTGTCGGCAGCTGACGGGTTGGTACCAGCCAGCTTCTCCCACCAGTCTGGCATTCCATCCTGGTCGGTATCCCAGTTGGCAGGGCGACGGTCGGTGAGTGCTTCAAACTCCTTCCAGGCATCGTTGCCGGCATCCAGGTTGTCATCTATCAGTCCTTTCTTGCCGGTCTTGGAACCAACATATTTATAGGTTCCGTTCAAGGTTTCTTCTACCATGCGCTGGTCGTGCTGGTCGATGCAAGGCTGGTTGGCTCCCACATCGCTCAATACGTTCTTGAAGGCAGCGCGGGCACTTTCTACCTTGGCATAGGATGGGAAGAATGGTTTGTCGGTAAATACCTTCCAGTTGACTACCTGTCCGTGAGAAGTGGTATATTTGTAGGTTTCGCCTTCCTTGTCGCTGACCAGTTCTCCATGCTTTCCTACCACAGCTCCTGCATTCTGTTTCATATCGCCCACATAGTTCTGGCGGATATTATCGTGCATGTAGTAAGCCTGACTTCCCTGGCCGGTACCTTCCAACTGGGCATTGAGGATATATTTCATGCTGGTGGCTGGTCCCATCTTGTAATAGTTGCCAACAAAGTTTACTTCGTGGGCTCCTCCGTCGCAGGCACGGTTGCCCCAGTTGTATACTACATTATTAAAGAGATCGAGCTTTCCGGCATAATATCCGGCTCCGTCCAGTCCGCCACCCATACTCCAGTTTCTTCCTTCGTTGTTGGCAAGCAGGTTGTGGTGGAACGAGCCTACATTACCACCGATGGTTGCAGCATAACCATGCTTGGCGTTGACATAATTCTGATGACCAGCCTGGTTGAGTGCTTCGGAGATGAGGTTGTGCTGGAAAGAGATGTTCTTGCCGTTGCGGCTGGAGAAAGCCTCGTCGATGGTCCAGCCTACCGAACAGTGGTCGATGATGGTATTGTCGCAGCCTGCAGCACCCAGTCCGTCGAGGGTAATGGTCTTGCCGTTTTTATCGAGATATTTTCCCAGTCGGAGACGGATGAAGCGGAAGATGCCTTCTGAGCCGAAACCGAAAGGATGCTCACGGAGAAGGATTCCCTTGCCGGGTGCAGTCTGTCCGGCTACCGTGATGAATGGATCGGAACAAACCAGACGGTCTTTCAGGTCGATGATGCCGGCAACATCGAAGACGATGGTACGAGGTCCCTTAACCTTTGTGATTCCGTATCGGAGAGAGCCTGGCTGCGGATTCTCAGGGTTATCTTCTAAAGAGGTAACATGATAAACCGAACCGCCACGACCGCCGATAGCAAATCTTCCATATCCCTCGGCACCTGGGAAGGCGAGACGGCGTGGACGGAAGTTCCATACTTCGCCCTCTGAAACCTTGCCGTTGGCATCTACCTCGTCTACACGCCAGTAATAATCGTTGGCGCTGCTGAGACCGGTGACTTCGAAAGCGGCTTCTTCTGTGGTGGCAACCTTCTTCAACTGGTCGGCGCGCTGTCCTATATAAATAAGGTGTTGCTTGGCACCTTCGCCGGCTTGCCAGCGAAGAACAACCTTGCCTCCTTCTGCATTGACGTGAAGATCATCATCGGTAGGATAAGGGTTGAGAGCGGTGGCTTTCGGGTTGGCTTTGTCGAATACCAAACCATTGATGGTGAGCGTGTTGTTTGCGTTATCCACACCTTGTAACTGATAGTGGATAACTACAGGCTGGTCGTCGGTTACATCAAATTCAATGTACGACTGGCCGCTCTGCGATGCCTTCATCTCTCTTACGGTCTGCTTAATATCCTGTGCAAGAATCTCCTGCATCATGCTCTTCTGCTGGATACGTTTCTTGCCCTTCTTCACGGTGATTATCTGTTCCTTCTCTCTGGAAACCTGGATAGAAGGAATATTGCCGGTAAGTCCGTCTACGATGTTGTGATAGGCAAGGAGAGAGTGATGCCCCGGTTTCAGACCTCGGATGGTGATGCGGAGCTGGGCATTATCGCCCTTCGACGGATATACTACGATACCATCGCTGGTGAGTCGGTCGCCCAACTGTATGCTCTGCTTAAACCAGTTGGATTTGATAATCTGGTCTTTTACGGGTGCGTCGAGCGTAATCTCCAGTTCGCTCAGAGCAAACTGGTATGTATTGCCCTGCTTCACACCAACAGGAGTGAAATTGAGGACAGTAACTTCAGCAGCCTTTCTGCTGGCTATGTTGAAGTCAACCTGCTGCGCCTGGCTTGAAAGTGCCATCAGCGAAGCGGCAACTAAAGGAAAACATCTTCTGTTCATCATTTTTCAATTTTATGTTTTTTGTTTTATGTTTCAATAAAATAATAGATAAGTAACTTTCGTTTATATATTATAGGTGTAAGACGTTCCTGCGGATGAAATGTCGCCACCTGTTCCCGAAAAAATGCGCATGTTCATTGAGGACAAAAGAAAGGGAAAGGCGTCTTTAAGATATAACGAACAAACAATATTAAAACAATGCAAAGAAGTAAGAAGATTTTCGCTGCGATGGCATTGACTATCTTGCCAGCAGCAACTTTCGCTCAGTATCCTACTATTACAAAGGAGGCTCAGGCGAAGATTGATTCTATGCAAGCTGCATGGACTGCCCATTCTGATTCTGCTTGGGCTGTGGCTTTCCCTATTGTAAAACAAGAGGCAATGGCAGGACGTCCTTATGTGCCATGGGCTTCCCGTCCATACGATTTGCGCCAGGCTAAGATTCCTGCATTCCCAGGTGCTGAGGGTGGCGGTATGTTTACCTTCGGTGGCCGTGGCGGCAAGGTGCTGACTGTGACCAATCTCAATGATGCTGGTCCTGGTTCTTTCCGTTGGGCTTGCGAACAGGGTGGTGCCCGCATCATTGTCTTCAATGTATCGGGAAATATTGTATTGAAGACTCCAATCATTGTCCGTGCTCCTTATATCACCATCGCCGGACAGACAGCTCCTGGTGAGGGCGTGATGATTTCGGGTGAATCTTTCCAGGTTGATACCCATGATGTCATCGTTCGCCACATGCGTTTCCGCCGTGGTAATACCCATGTATGGTATCGTGAGGATTCTTTCGGTGGTAATCCGGTAGGTAACATCATGATTGACCACTGCTCTTGCGAGTTTGGTCTGGATGAGAATATCTCTTTCTACCGCCATATGTTCGATTTGCACGACGGTAAGCCAAAACGCAAGGTGCCAACGGTGAATGTAACCATCCAGAATACCATCTCTGCCAAGGCACTCGATACTTGGAACCATGCCTTTGGCAGTACAATCGGTGGAGAGAATTCTACCTTCATGCGTAACCTCTGGGCGGATAATACAGGCCGTAACCCTTCTATCGGATGGGGTGGTGTGTTCAACTTCGTGAACAACATCGTTTACAACTGGGTACATCGTACAGCAGATGGTGGTGAGTTCTCAACCATGAGCAACTTCATCAACAACTATTATAAGCCAGGACCTCTTACTCCGAAGGGTGCCATCAGCTACCGTATCGTGAAGAGCGAAAGCCGAAGCAACAAACTCTTCCCTTGGGCTCAGTATGGTCGTATTTATGCTGAAGGAAATATCGTAGAAGGCAACGAGGCTGTAACCAAGGATAACTGGAACGGCGGTATTCAGATTGCTGATAAGGATCTTCCAAATGGAATACCTGCAGATGTAAAGGCTCTGATGCGTTCTAACGAACCATTCGCCATGCCACACATGACCATTATTCCTAAGGACCAGACTTTTGATAAGGTACTTGAGAATGTGGGTGCAACCATTCCTTCCCGCGATATCGTGGACCAGCGCATCGTAGAAGAGGTTCGTACCGGTCAGGCTTACTATGTAAAGAAACTGCCTAAGAAGAATCCATACGGCGACTTCTGGGGATTGGCTGACAAGTCGAAGGCTGAAGATGGCAGTTTTAAGTACCGCCGTCTGGACAAGGATTCCTATAAGTTGGGTATCATCACAGACATCTGCCAGGTTGGTGGATTCCCTAAATATAAGAAGGTGAAGCCTTATGTAGATACAGATGGTGACGGTATGCCTGATGAGTGGGAGATTGCCAACGGCCTGAATCCTAACGATCCTAGCGATGCCAACAAGGATTGCACGGGTGACGGATATACCAATATCGAGAAGTATATCAATGGTATCAGCACCAAGGAAAAGGTGGATTGGACTGACATGAAGAACAACCACGATACTTTGGCTGAGAAGGGAAAACTCCTGTAAATCAGAAATGAATGCCCGGAGTTGTTTCTCCGGACTCATTTCTTAATGCATGACAAGAATATGAAAAAACTTTTGAGAAATAAGTTGTTAGGCGCAGCCTGTCTGCTCTTGCTTCCTTTGGGAGCAGGAGCACAGGTACAGCTCGACAGCGTGGGGCGTGATGCCAAGTATGTGAACAACATTATCGCCCGTTCGCAGAAAATCGTGGATGCGCTGCAACTGACTGATAAAAGCAGCAAGCAGAATGTGCTCCACATCATCTGTAACCGTTATTTCCTGCTGAACGATATCTATGAGAAGTTCGGCAAGAATAAGGCTGAGCGTGATGCGGAACTCTATAAGCACCACTTTGAATTTGCTGCCAATCTGGAAAACTATCTCTCAGAGAAGCAGGTAGAGCAGGTGAAGGATGGTATGACCTTCGGTGTCGTTCCGAAAACCTATCAGGCTCATCTGGAGATGATTCCTTCTCTGAAAGAAAACGAGAAACTCCAAATTCTCAATTGGTTGAAAGAAGCTCGCGAGTTTGCCATTGATGCCGAAAATTCCAAGGCTAAACATGGCTGGTTCGGAAAATACAAAGGACGCATCAATAACTGGCTCACCAAACGGGGCTACGACCTGAAGGCGGAGCGCGAGGGGTGGTATAAGCGTATTGAAGCGGCAAAGAAAAAATAAACAGTTTCCGTAAGGTTATAAAAACTCTGATGAAACAAGAGGTATGAAAAGATTATTTTCTATATGGATATTTACGTTAGTAGGGGTTGTGCAAATCTTTGCGCAACCCTTCGCGTTTGATTTTAGCTACGTGGGCTACCAGCAGAGCGAAAAGAAGATTCCGGATGCGGACGTTGTGGTCTTCGTAAAATGGAAAGAAGGCGACCAGAGCGCTCGCATACAGAAAGCCATCGACTTTGTTTCTGCCCGCAAAATGGATAAGAAGACGGGACTACGAGGGGCTGTCTTGCTCGGTAAGGGTGTATTCGAACTCTCACAGCCGCTTCGCATCCAGACTTCGGGCGTGGTGCTGAGAGGTACTGACCGCAATCAGACGGTGTTATATAAAAAAGGTGTAGACCGTGGGGCGGTGGTGTATCTGGAAAGCGAAAAGCAGATGCAGATGCTGGGCGAACCAATGAAACTGTCTGCTCCCTGGAAGTTGGGAGAGCGGAAGGTGACGCTGCCTGCCGGCTGCAAGATGGGCGATGAAATCCTGATTGTCCGACCTTCTACCAAGGAATGGATTCAGAAGATGGGCTGTGCTGACTTTGGTGCAGGCAAGGATCTGGGCTATTGGGGCTGGCATCCGGGAGAAATCGATGTGCGCTGGACCCGTAGTGTGGTTTCTGATGGAAAGGGAGGATTGCAGTTGGATGCTCCTTTATCCATGTCGCTCGGTCAGGATGATGCGGAATGCTTCGTTCAGCGCATCGCCGGTAATGACTGGCGCTTGAAGAATGTGGGTGTAGAAAATCTCACGATAGATTCTGAATATGATGCTACCAATCCGAAGGATGAAAACCATGCCTGGGAGGGTGTATATATTAATAAGGTGAAAGATGGTTGGGTGAGAATGGTGAATTTCCGCCATCTGGCTGGTTCGGCTGTAGTAACCCAGCGTGATGCTTCCCGTATCACGGTAGAGGATTGCATTTCTCAGGCTCCTGTCTCTGAAATCGGTGGCTACCGTCGTCGCACCTTTCTCTGTATGGGCGAACAATGTCTGTTCCAGCGTTGCTATTCTGAACAGGGCATGCACGATTTTGTGGCTGGTCTCTGTGCAGCGGGTCCTAATGCCTTCGTACAATGTGATGGTTATGAATCGCTGGGTTATAGTGGTGCAGTGGGACCTTGGTGTACAGGATTGCTCTTCGATAATGTGAATATCGATGGCAATGACATCAAGTTCTGCAATCTCGGTCTCGAAGGTTACGGCATCGGATGGAATACAGCCAACAGCCTCGCTTACCAATGTACGGCTGCCGGAATCTTTGCCGACAGCATTCCTGATGGCAGCAACAACCATGTGTTTGCCTGTTGGGCGCAGTTTAACGGTTCTGGCGATTTCCAGCAATGTAACAATCATGCCAAACCATGGAGCCACTTTGCATCTCTTCTGGAGAAACGCCTGGGTAGGGATGTCTCTGCTCAATGTCGTGTGCTGGAGAGAGAACGCAACAATGTGAGCAATAATCCTACCTATGATGTGGCACAGAAGATGGTGGAAGAGGCGCGCAAACCTCGCATCACCATGCAGATGTGGATAGCAGACAGCGCCCGGTTCATGGCTTCTGTTTCTCCTGTTAGGGCTATGGATGTGGATAAAATCAAGGAACGTTCTAAGAAAAAGGCGGATCTTGCCCATGCCGGGAAGCCTGTCTTCGCGATAAAGGAGGGTAAAATCATGGTGGCTGATACGCTGTTGAAGGGTGCAAGAATGAATACCCCTTGGTGGAACGGACGTGTTCGTTACTCGGCTTTCCCTAAGATTGCCGATGCCGTGACCCGTTTTGTGCCGGGAATGGAGGGACAGGGCACTACCACCCGTGTGGATAGTGTGGTGGTTCATCTTCGTAATAAGCATGTGGTGCTCTTTAATCAGAACTACGGCTTGTGGTATGACCGCCGTCGTGACGACCACGAACGTGTGCGCCGCCGTGATGGAGATGTCTGGGCTCCGTTCTATGAACAGCCTTTTGCCAGAAGCGGACAGGGCACGGCTTGGGACGGACTGAGTAAGTATGACCTTACAAAGTTGAACCCGTGGTACATCAGCCGCATTAAGGAATTGGCAGAAAAGGGAGCCAAGAATGGTTTGCTGGTTATCAACCAGCACTATTTCCAGCATAATATCCTGGAGGCAGGTGCCCATTGGGTAGATTGTCCATGGCGCCCAGTCAACAATATCAATGGTACGGTGTTCCCTGAACCTGTTCCTTTTGCAGGTGATAAGCGTGTATGGATGGCTGAATACTTCTATAATATAGATAATCCGGTGATGCGCCAGCTGCATAAGCAGTATATCATGAAGATGCTGGATGCCTTTGCTGATGAGCCGAACGTGATTCAGTCGATTGGCGAGGAATATACGGGTCCTTATCATTTTACGAAGTTCTGGTTGCAGACCGTTGCCGAATGGGAGGCTAAGACGGGCAAGCATGTCTGGGTGGCTTTGTCGTGCAACAAGGATGTGCAAGATGCCATCCTCCAGGATCCGGAGTTGAGAAAGGTAGTTGACATCATTCATATTGAACAGTGGTATTATACCCAGAAGGGACTTTATGCTCCTGAAGGAGGCAAGAATCTGGCACCTCGCCAGTATCAGCGTCGTCTTCGTCCGGGCAAGGTTACCTATGATGATGTCTTCAAGAGTGTGAGCGAGTATCGTCAGGCTTATCCTGAGAAGGTTGTCATTTACAGTGGAGCTTCGGCACCCGAGAATGGCAAGGCGGTGATGGATGCCGGCGGCTCCTGTCCGAATGTGAAGTAATATGTAATAAAAGTAGAGAAGATGAAAAGAATGATAATAACAGAATCTGTAAGAAATCTTTTATTGGATTCCGACTTTCTGGAGTCGGTACTCGGTTCTCCTATCGTAGAACCGGATGCCAACTCTGGGAGGCCGGCATCTTCTCGAAAGTTTGAGAAAATGTATCTTCCTGCCGAAATAGAGCAGGCAAAATATGTTCTTCTTCATCTTGACGAGATTTCGGGCTTGTTGTCTGAAACTGACATAGAAGAACTGAAAAATCGCATAAAAAGCCATTTGTACCCTTAAAATGGGAGGAAAAATACACTGAATACCAATTTCTCCCATTCATTTACCTGATTTTTCCTTAGAGTTTGCTGCATTTAGGCTACTTTTGCACCATCAACAAACAAAAGTATACCTAAGATGAAAACAAACTACAATAACATCAGAGAAAGAGAGGAAGCAGCACAGACGTTGCTCGCTGCCTATCGCCAAGGCGACCAGAACGCTTTCATGTCTTTATATGATATGTACGCGGAAATGTTGCTCAATTATGGTCTGTGTATTACATCAGACAAAGAACTTGTAAAAGATTGTGTACAAGATGTGTTTATCAAACTCATCTCTAAAAGCCAGGATTTACAAGTTACAAAGGTAACCTCTTACCTGCTCATTTCTCTCCGCAACAGATTGCTGGATGAGTTTCGCCGCAAGAACTATATGACGGAGACTGCGGTGGAGGATATCCGTATCTCTACAACTGTAGAAGATGTGGAAAACTCTTATATCCTTGATGAAAGTTCGCTCAATAATGTTCGTAAGGTACAGATCCTGATGGATGAGCTGACACCACGCCAGCGCCAGGTGTTCACCTTATATTATATAGAGCAGCGCAAATATGAGGACATCTGCGACATCATGCAGATGAACTATCATAGTGTACGCAACCTGGTACATCGTGGCATGTTGAAGTTACGTGCAGCCGTAGCAGTATAAACTCTTCTGAAGGAGAAAGGTGTTTGACTGATGTTATTGGTAGACCCGAAATAGAGATTTGCACTTTTAGGTTAGTGATTATCAAAAATAGGTTTATTATAGTTATAAAAAATAGGCAGGGGACTCCGTGAGGAATCTCCTGCTTTTTGTTTTATGTCTTGTTGTTTCGCTTTACCCCAGCAACGCTTCAGCTATCTTGATGTCGAATGGGGTAGTAATCTTGATGTTCTCACGATTACCATCAACCATCGCAACCTGGCAGCCAAGACTTTCTACCACCGAAGCATCATCGGTAAACTGCTCCTTGTATTCCTGGTTGAAAGCCTGCTTTGCCAGACCGATGTCGAAGGTTTGGGGAGTCTGCACCACGCGGTAATCGCTGCGCAGCACATTCTTTCCGCCTCCGTGCTGGTCGATATAGCGCAGGGTGTCGGTTACGGCATATACAGGGATGGCTGCATATTCTTCGCGAGCCGTCTCGAAACATTCCTCGATGACTTCTTTAGATACGAATGGGCGCACGCCGTCGTGAATACCCACTACGCCATCTTCATCATCAGGAATGAGTGCCAGTCCGTTTTTGGATGACTGGAAACGGGTGTCGCCACCATTGGCTATCTGGTGCTTGATGCTGAAATGATGCTCCTCGCAGAGCTGGTGCCAGTATGCCTGCTGACTCTCCGGCAGAACCAGGATGATGTTCAATGCAGGATCATATTCATGAAAACGCTCTATGGTGCGCATCAGGATAGGTTTGCCCGCTACCGGCAAGAACTGTTTGGGAATCTCACTTCCCATGCGGAGGCCCTTGCCTCCGGCTACTATGATTACGTAATCCACTTTGTTACTAATTAATAGTTTATAATTTATAGTTTATAGGGCTTACTTGCTTTTCATGAGATGATCATACATCATGCCATCCTGCAGGGCAGCTACGGTTTCCTTGCTTACGAAATAGCTCAATATCTTATAGGCGTATGGGAGGGTTGCTGCAGGACCTTCGCCTGTAATCACGTTGCCGTCTTCCTGGAAGAGGGTGGCGGTATATTCGGTGTTTTCGCCGAAATACTGCTCAAAGCCAGGATAACAGGTAGCCTTCTTTCCTTCGAGAATGCCTGTGCTTGCCAAAACCATTGGGGCTGCGCAGATGGCACCGATTCGCTTGCCAGCCTTGTGCTGTGCGATGAGCGCCTGGCGTACACCTTCGTGCTCGTTGAGGTTTGTACTTCCTGGCATTCCGCCCGGAATCATCAGCATGTCAGCATCTTCAAAGCTGGCAATATCCTCAAACTTCAGGTCAGCCTTGATGGTAACACCATGCGATGTTTCTACCCATTCAGTACCCGTTACACTTACAGTCTTGATGTCTACACCACCTCTACGGAGGATGTCAACCGGAGCCAATCCTTCGATTTCCTCGAAGCCATTGGCAAGAAATTCATATACCTTAGCCATAATTTATTTGTTTTTTGTCTTGTTATTCAAATAATATGATTACCTTTGCAAAAGTAAGAATAATTATTGAAATAACAAAATAAATGGCACAGCAACATTTAAAATTCGCAATATTTGGTAATGAATACCAGGCTAAGAAGTCGGCTTCGATAGAGAAAATCCTTCTTTATCTCGAAAAGAAGGAGGCTGAAGTTTATGTGGAGAATGCTTATTACGAGTTTCTTACCCGCGACCAGCATCTCGATGTGAAGGCGGCTGGGGTGTTCGAGGATTACAACTTCGATGTGGATTACGTCATCTCTATGGGTGGTGACGGTACCTTCCTGAAGGCAGCGAGCCGTGTGGGAGCCAAGGGTACGCCTATTATCGGTGTGAATATGGGTAGATTGGGCTTCCTTGCCGATGTGCTGCCTAGTGAGATAGAGTCGGCGCTGGACAGTCTTTATGCCGGTGAATGTCTGATAGAGGAGCATGCGGTGATTCAGGTGGAGGCAGAAGGTGGCATACTTGCCGGCAATCCGTTCGCCCTCAACGATATCGCCGTGCTGAAGCGTGATGATGCTTCGATGATTTCCATCCGTACGCAGGTTGATGGCGAATTTCTCGTTACTTATCAGGCGGATGGTCTGATTGTTACCACGCCAACAGGTTCTACGGCATACAATCTATCTAATGGCGGTCCTATCATCATTCCGCAGAGTGGCAGCATCTGTCTTACTCCGGTGGCTCCTCACAGTCTGAACATCCGGCCTATCGTAATCAACGATACGGCAGTCATCACGCTCGATATCGAGAGTCGCAGCCACAACTATCTGGTAGCCATCGATGGACGTAGTGAGCGTATGACGGAGGAAACCCGCCTCATTATCCGCAAGGCTCCTCATAGTATCAAGATTGTGAAGCAGCGCAACCAGCGTTACTTCTCTACCTTGAGAGAAAAACTGATGTGGGGTGCTGACCAGCGCGAAAGATAATTAGAATAAGAAAGATAATTAAAATAAGAAAAGAGGTATATCCCGAAGATGAATCTTGGATATACCTCTTTTTCCTAACCTAAAACAACTAACTAATAATTTTGTTCACACAAAACTAAACCTAAAAACATAAACCTTAAAGCCTAAAACTGAAAAACTTAAACTATTCTTTGAACTTATTTGTTATATTCTTATCTGATAATCACTTTCTTTCCCTGGTGGATGTAAACACCGCTCTTTGCAGGCTTCTTACCCAATTTCATACCGCTAAGTGTATACCATGCATTGTCTGTTGTGGTATTGCTTATGGTTGGAGTTCCTGTGATGCCTGTTGGTGGCCAGGTGGCGGTAACATCCTTGCAGGTGTATTTGCCATTACTCTGTGTAGTGGTAATCTCATAATACTTGGTGCTGTTGCCGGCATTCAAGTCTACGGTCTGCTTCTTGCCTTTCCCCTGATTGAAGATGATGTTTACGATAGCATCCTTGCTCTTGATCTTGAAGTCCATATAGTACCACTTCTTACCGTTCAGCGTCTTGGTTGCTGTGACAGCAGTACCTGGCCATTTTTCTGTGAGATCTCCGCTTGTATTCCATGCGTAGAAATACATGACTGAACCCCAGTTGGTTACCTGGTCGGCATTGGCATATACGGTGATGGTATATGGCTCGAATGCCTTGACGGTATAATTGTAGGTACGGATACCTGTTACGGTTCCGTTGCTGAGCAAGCCAACCTTCAAGGTGCAGGTCTCATCTATGTTGATGGTGTTACCTGTAGCCACCTGCTTGCTCTTGGCTGTAGGGTCTGTGCCGTCAGTAGTGTATACCAGTTTGGCATTGCTGTTCTGACTGACAGCCGTAAGCTTAGCCTTGAATCCTGCCTCGTATTCGCCTGATGGTATATTGCACCATGCGGTTTCTGCTGATTTAGAAAGATAATAACGGTAGTGGTATCCTTCGAGAATCTGTGCATAATCAGTGCCTGGAGTATATGCCTTGGTGTTGTTTCCTACAACCACGATGAGTTTCGCCTTGTTGCCAGTAGTCTCATTGGCAAAGCATGCGGTCTGTGCCATCTTGGTGGTATAATTGCTCATGTTGGTGATGCCTGCAAGTTTGCGGGCTTCAATCATGCTCTTGATTTCCTGTTTGTAGGCTCTCCAGTGTGGCTGGAACACGCAAGGAGTTCCCGGCATGGCGAGCATATAGGCATTTGCAGCAAGCGTATCTCGCTTAAGAGGATCCAGCGGCTCATCTTTAGAGCGGTATTGCATGTCGTGATTCTCTACGAATGTGATGGCGTACTGACGATAAGTTGGGTCATGCATCAGGTTATAATCGCTCTTCAGCTTCGACCAGTTTGGCGATGAAACAATCTGATTGTCTTTTATACCTATTGCGTCACGAACATTATAACGGAACTGGAAGTCGAAGGCTGCACTCTTCTTGTTAGTCTTGTTTATCCAGTTGATGATAGATTGGTTTCCATCCCAATATTCACCTACCGAGAATTCTACGCCGGTAGCATCATTGTAGTCAGCCACGTGGGTACCGCTGAAACCCTTTACCATGTCGTAGCGGAAACCGGTATATCCTATATCCTCCTTCAGAAATTTCAGATATGCCTTGATAATCTTCTGTACGTTCTCGCTCTTATGGTCAATATCACGGCATCCTCCAAAGTCGGTTCCCTCATCATCGTTATTGCTGAGGCTAACCCCGTCTTTTTTTGCCTGTATTGCCGTACTTCCACCATCATCATTCTTGCAGATATCGGTAGACAACATTTTGTAGGTCACTCCCTTGTAGGTTTCTGCAGGGAAGGTATACCAGCCGTTTGTATTGCGGTGGTTGACCACAACATCTGCTATTGCGCCAATGCCGTTGGCTTTGAACTTGGCAATCAGACTTCTGAGTTCAGCCTCAGTTCCGAATGAGGAATTCTGGTTGAAATAATAATATGGCTTATAGCCCATTACCTGAGTAGTTTCGATGCATTTACCGCTTTGTGGAAGCCATACAAGGTCGATGAATCCTTTCATATCATCGGCTTGCTTCTCTAAAACAGTCCATTGGGAGTAGTCGTAAGAATCCCATGAGAATCCTTGCAGCATGACGCCACTATAGTTAGCAGGCCAGCCTTGTGCAAACATATTGATGCTTGCCAGTAAAGCGATAAGTGTAAAGTATATCTTCTTCATAATTATCATTGTATTTTGTGATTATTATTTTATGTTTAATTGCAAGTTGTATTGTTATACGTTGGCAAAGTTACGATTTATTTCATTAGCTTGTTCAAAAATTGATGCAAATCAAGCAAATTAATTGTGCAAACGTTTGCATTCCGGTGCGCTTTTCTTCTATATATAATTAAGGTATATGTAGCTTTAGGAGATAATTATTATTAAAAAACTAGAAAACATTTTGCAGTCTTGTTTTTTATTGCGTAATTTGCGTTGCGTAAAAAGCGCAATGAACGTTTGTATAATGAATGATAACAAGATATGGCAAGATTGAACAATCCTTTTGTGGGCGATAGCTCGTGAGCATTTGGTATCTTCGCCGTTGAGCCAGCAGTTTATCAGCACCCACCATCTTCCAGCTACGAGCAGCGTGAAAACGGCATTAAAGGCATTGGTAGATAAGCAGCTGGTAAGCAAGACTCCGACTGGCTATCTGGTTAGTGACCGCTTCTTTGCGAAATGGCTGGTGGGAGGAGGAATCATAGCCAACTGAGGAAATGAAAATTACGTCCCGATGCAGCATTTGCTACGTCCCGACGCAGTAAAAGATGCGTCCCGACGCAGTAACAGATACGTCGGGACGTAGTTTCAGAAGCATCCTGGTAATCATCAAGTGAGCCTCTTTCGCATCATGTACGTCATTGCGCAAGTTCATACGTTTCATTGAGTCTACGGATACGACTGCGCTGGGTTAAGGATACGACTTCGCTGGGTTAAAGATACGACTTCGTTGGGTGGAAGATACGACTTCACTAGGTGAAAGAGTCAATTTCGTTGGCTGAATGAAGTGGTTGAAGTAGCAGAATGAAGCACTTGAAGTAGCATAAAGAAGTACTTGAATAAGGCGATTGATGTTGCTGAATTTTCAACTATAAGTTGACTGAACTTTAGCATGGGGTTCAAGAACGCTCTGAAGGGCCTTCTGCCTCTTCAGGGCGTGTGGGGCAAAACTTGCGAAAGTCCAGCTAGCCTCTACTTATTCCTTCAATTTCTGGATTTCCTCCAGTGGAAGTTCGGTAGCTGTTGATACTTGCTCATCAGAAAGGCCCATTGACAGAAGGCGGCGAGCTGTGGCTAGCTTTTCTTTTTCCATACCTATTTCCATCCCTTTCTTTTCATCAAACTTTCTGGTGGCATATATATCACGCATATTCTTGATGTCCTCGTCATACAGCTCTAGTTCCTCTCGGGAGAGCTTGCGGAGGTCGCCTATTTCTGCCAACTTGCGGAAGACTGGATACTTCTCGCTGAATGGCATCTGTTCAAACATGTTCATATTCTTCACTATATAAATCCAACAATCAAATATATCCATACACTCTGCCTCCGTGTGCTTGTCGAACAATGGCAACTGGAGGTACACAATACGCATCCTGTCGGACACTTGCTGGCGTGTCTGCAAGTCGGTAAGTACCAGATCGGTGCGAAACTCCTTTAATATCGGACTTTGCGATACAAAGTCCATGAAACATACCGTATAGACTGGAGCCAAGTGGTAGTCCCAGATTCCACGGATGCCTTGCTGCACAATGGCACGTGCCGTGTAATACAATGCCCTGTCGGTAAAGTATTCCTGCTCTTTCTTCTGCATCTCTACGATGACATGCTTGCCTTCGTTTGTGATGCAATAGACATCGAAGACCACACCGCGGTCATCGGGGCGTAAGCCAAGTTTTTCGGTCTTGGCAAACGTCACGTCCTTGATTACCAACTCGTCTTCAAACAGTCCGTTGAGGAATGTGATCAGACATTCTTTCGTGTCTTCGCTTCCAAATATCCTCTTGAAAGCCCAGTCAACACGTGGGTCTATAAATCTTGCCATCTGCTTACGCTTTATAAGGTCGTGGACGCAATATTGCTATTCGTTGGCAAAGATACGACTTTTCCTCATAACTTCCAAGGTTTTAGAGAAAAAATACTTGAAAAGGATGGGGAGAAAGAAAAAATAGGCGACTCTCGGAATTGAGAGCCGCCTATTAATTTTAAGTTTATTTGATGAAGCAAATGCTTACTTCTTTGTCATCACACATTTAGCAAAGCCTTCAGCCCAAGCATAAAGCTTGATGTCGTAAGTACCTGCTTCTACAGTGATGTTTCCACCATTCTTTGTTGTGAGGTGATCTAACTCTCCACCCCAACTGATGTCCCAACCGTCGTTGGCGCGGAACTTGATTTCACCAGCACTCAATGTGATGTTCTTAACTTCCCAGTAGCCATTAACTTCCTTGGTATCTTTATTGTAAGGAACGTAAGTCATATCTACGTCTGAATCCCAACCATTAGGTGATGCGCTACCAATGATTCCAATAGATGTAATAGGAGTCAGAGTGTAAGTTTTCTCAGATAAGTCAACATCTACCTGATAGTAACCTGCAGGTTCTGTTATTACGATGTTGGCTGCATCTGGAGCTGTATCGAAGTTTGCGCCATAGCCAGTACCACTCCAGTCTGGCGCTGTTGTGAACTTGAAACCATTCTGGTTCAGATACATGAAACCTGTAAATTTAACACCATCTTCACCTGAGAGGTAGTCATATCCATCCCAGCCGTTAGCATCGCCCTTCATGTAGAGGACAGGCTTGCCTACAGAGTAAGACAGATTGTTCATGTCGAGAGTTACAATCCATGTACCAGCACCTGCAATAACCATGCTCTGTGGAGTACCCCAGCTGTCGCCAGTATAATAGATTGTACCAGAAGCATCCTCGCAACCATCTTTCTCACAACCCATGACACCTTTGTTGATAACATCCCAGTTGCCGCTTTCATCCCACTTGCTGCCTTCGTAGAACTTGAAGTAGTTCTTGTCTTTCTCTGTGGTGACTTTAAGCTGGTACACACCATCTGACATTTTGGTCATCCAGACAGGAGATTTTGCATCCCACTCATTTCCGTTTACCTGACCGAGCATGTAGTAGCCCTTCTCATCGAGTGGAGGTGTTGCTGTTGGGGTAAATTTACCTGTAGTCTTGCCCTTGGTAGTAAAGCTTACCGCATCACCAGAAGCGAGATTGATAGAAACTTGAGTCTCCACTTTCAGGTCGCGAGCAACAGAAGCACGAGACTTATTCTGATCGCAAACGAGTTTCTCCAATTCAGAAGCACTTACCTGAACGCTGTTGCCAATCATTGTTCCATTGATGGCTTCTCCGTTCACCTTAAGGTCTTTGAGTGTGAAACCAGAAACATTGGCATCAGAAGAATTGACTGTTACGAGATTGATGATGCCATCTTCATCAGCCATGCTGCCTTCTGCCTCAGAACCATTGGCAAAGGTTACCCCATACTTGGCTGCAGATGCTTCCTGCTCGTTGGCCTGTGGGTTAGCCCAGTCGTCGTAGTCGCCAGCGCAGCTGGCAAGTGCGAGACTTGCCATTGCTGCTAAGCTATATAATAATGTCTTTTTCATTGTGTTCATGTTTTTAATTATTCAACTTTTGCTGTGTTCTTGTCGAAGTTGACATAGAGTTTCTGTCCTGCTGCGCAAGCTACAGAGTAGCCGTCACCTGCCTCAGCCCAAGAATCAATAATGTTCAGGTTTCTCCAGAAGCAGTTGCCCTTGAAGATAGTAAACTCTGTACGCCACCAGTCGAGTCCTGGAATCTTGATATATGCGCGGAGCTCGCCATCACCACCGAAGGCTGGAGATACCCATTCGCCTGTCTGGTCTGCAGGAGCTGTCATAGCCCAAGCGGCAGAAGCGTCGTCCCAATTGCCACCAGCTGAAGCACCGATGATGTAAGCTGCACCAGGATAAACATTCAGTGAGTAGTTGATGTTCTTCTTGTCTGCTGTCATTTCACCAACGAAGTGGAGAACGAACCAGCCGCCATGAGCAACCTTCAAGTTACCTTCTCCATCCTCAGAGAATTCAGCGCCTGCATTATCGTTGACAGCAGCCAGACGGCTAAAGTCACGCCAGTCATTCTCGTATGTACCCCATTTGAATGTACCACCATCTGGAACATAAACCATGGTATAATAGTTGCCTGCCATACCATATACTGGAGCCACTGGCTTCCAGCTCTTCCAAGCCTCCTGAATAGAAGAGCCAACAACGAACAAGTTCTCTGGATACTTAGCATCAGGAGCCTTGTAAGTAGCCTTCACTGAAGGCAGGGTGATGATGTTGGAATAGCTCTGACCAAGATAAGGGTCAGCTGTACCATCTATGACAGCACGTAGTCTTACATATACAGGCATTGTTTCAGGCACGCTTGTGTCAGGGTTAGCTGCCAGGAACATATCAACGAGTGTAGAGTTCAACTCTGCTGCATCTACTGCCATCTTGGCTGTGGTGTATGAGATTGACAACTCTTTATGTGTAGCTGTTGTATCTGTCAGGAACTTCTGATCGAGTGCAACCTGCACATAGTAGCGGACCACGTATGGAATACCTCCATAGTTTGGCTGTGAACAAGTCAAGGTCAAGTTGTTGGCACTTGCCAGGTCGTATGTATTGTTTTCTGCGTATGCTGGCGTGTTCAATACAAATCCGTCTGCAGCATGACTTAAATCCAATGTAGGATTGCTGTCATTGTCGTCAGAGCATGAAGTGAAGAGCAAAGGCAAAACCATTGCAGGCAACAGCATCAATTTAAAAAATATCTTTTTCATAATTGTTTTCTTTAATCAATTATTGTTCTTTATTCCGAAGAATCCCCGATTTACTAAGATTAGTAATTAGGGTTCTGATTCATGTTAGGATTACCTGCGATGTCGGTAACAGGGATAGGATATACGTTGAACTTAGACTCGATACCGATACCACCTGCAACACCTCCCTTGAAGTCCCAGAGATACTTGGAACCAGTGAAGAGACCAAAGCGGATCAAATCAGAACGGCGGCGTCCTTCTACATAGAACTCACGGCACCACTCGTCAATCAAGGTCTGTTCATCGACAGCTCCAGAAATCTCCTTGCGATGAGCACGGTTCTGGATAGTCTGGATATCTGCGAGAGCATCTGTTGTATTTCCCAAACGATAGTTAGCTTCTGCACGTGTCAGATAAATCTCTGCCAGGCGGAACAATGGAATATCTGTATCCATGAATGTACCATCATGAATATCTGAACCATCAGCATGGCGATTCTGCCATTTTACGATAGAAGCACCATTTGTGAAACCTGTAATCTGCTTGCCAGGGCTGAGTGTGCGGATGCCGCCACCTACACCCATGTAGAACATGGCACGATCATCACCTGCTCTGTTGATGACATCTTTTGTTGTTACGTGCAATTCTTCATCCTTTGCGATAACCTGCTCCTCGGTGGCACCGTTCAACGCATCGTTTTCACCTGCCATAGGGATATTGTCATTAGGGAAGAACTTCTCAACCAAGTCCTTGCGGGCAAAGTTACAACTCCAGTTGTTGCTGGTGAATGTGTATGGCATTCCTGAAATTCGCATAGATGCTACGAGGTATGTAGAACCTGAGTATTCCTGAGTTTTCTTGCCATCCTGACGGATAGGGAAGATAATCTCCTTCATAGCCTGAGGATTCTGGTCGTTGTCGCCCATGAATACCTGCTCATAGCCTGTGAAACCATTCTTTGCCTCGGTTGACAATGCGTAAGCTCCACTAGAGAGAATCTTGTCACAATAATCCTTTGCCTTTTGGTAGTCCTTAACCTGACCATCTGTGTAAACTGCTGAGTTCAGAGCCAGACGAGCATGGAGGGCATAAGCTGCGCCACGGTCTGCACGGCCAAAGCCTTTTTCGTCATTGTAAGCACCTACTTCCTTCAGTTGTGGCTCAATGGCGGTCAACTCCTTGTCAATCCAGTCGTAGAGATCCTTGCCGGTTTTCTCTACAGGCAAGTCACTATTAAATGTATCCTTGAAAGGTGCCTTGTGGAAGAGATCAAGGAAATAATAGTAGTTCAAGCAGCGGAGGAAACGAACCTCTGCAATGACGTCATCGCTCATCTTACCAGTCTGCTCACTGATGAACTGGTTGTGAAGGGTGATGTCGTATGCCAGGCGCTGGTATGCCCAGTTGACACGTACTGAACTTGAGTTCCATGCAATATTGGTGATGGCAGGGATATCGGTATCAGTCTGCCAAGCCCAGATAACTTCATCTGTACAAAGTTCCTGAAGATTGAAGATGACACGATAGAAACCGCTTTCACCCTCATCCTGGCTCATATCTCCATTTCCTGCAGGACCTTTCTGACCTGTCAGACCAAGTGTGGCATATTGTTTAGCCAAAAGACCGACGGCATCATAACTAGGTGATGACTGAGGATCAATTGAGCTGATATTCAAATCGTCTGCGCAAGAAGCCAATCCCAAGCAGAGGAAACCGGCAACTGCAGTCTTTATTAATATATTTCTCATAATTATAATTCTTTATATATTAGAAGTTGAGGTTCAAACCAATCTGGAAACTCATTGGGCGTGGATATGGATTGCTGTCGATACCACTGGTTACCTCTGGGTCGATACCCTTGTATTTTGTGATGATGAATGGGTTCTGTGCTGTGAAGTAGATACGTCCGCTGCAAGAATTCTTGATCAATGCAGGGAAACTGTAGCCCAATGTAATATTGGTGCACTTCAAGTAAGAAGCATTACGTACAAAGTAATCACTCAAGTAGTTCTGGGCAACTGTCAAACCTGTGAAACCGAGCTTAACGGCCTCTGGAGTGGTGTTGCTGAATGAACTGTTAGAGTAAAGACCTGATGGCGAGATGGAAGCTCTGTTGGCCAGGAAGTCATAATATACGTAGTTACCCAAAGATGCACGGAATGCCATGCTGAAGTCCCAATTCTTATAAAGGAACTTAGTGGTGAGACCCATGATTACATCTGGAGAAGGGTTCTTGTAGTAGTAACGGTCATCGTCGTTAATCTGACCATCAGCGTTGCGATCTACATACAGACCCTCGATAGGCTTGCCATTCTCGTCATATACCTGCTGGTAAACGAAGAAAGAGTTGACAGCTTCACCCACCTTGTTCTTCAAGATCTTTGTGTTGTTACCGCGAGAAATCTTGTCGCCTGTCCATACCCAGTCCTGAGCACCGGCATCAAGAGAAGTAATCTCATTGTGATTCCAACCTACATTATAGGTAATATCCCATGTAAAGTCCTTGGTTACGATAGGCTTTACGTCGAATGCCAACTCAATACCATAGTTCTTGAGGGAACCTACGTTCTTCAATAGGTTATCACCGAATGTAGTACCTGCTGGAACGTCAACTGTTGACAATAAATCGGTAGTCTTGCGATAGTAACCATCAATGTTGAAAGAGAAACGGTTATTGAGAGCAGCGAAGTCGATACCTGCATTCCATGTTGTTGTCTTTTCCCAGGTCAACTTGTCGTTATATTTGTTAGGACGTACTGTCTGGTGATAATCGTTACCGAAAGGATACTGAGCATAAGAGTTACCTACTACATAAAGTGGAGCATAGTAGAAGTCATCGATACCATTCTGCTGACCGGTCTTACCCCAACCCACACGGAGTTTTAAGTCATCGAGCCATTTTACATCTTTCAGGAATCCCTCGTGGTTGATCTTCCAGGCAAAGGCTGCTGATGGGAAGTAACCCCACTTATGACCTTTGGCGAAACGAGAAGAACCATCGGCACGGAATGTGGCGGTAATCAAGTAGCGGTCGAGAAGATTATAGTTCAAACGGCCGAAGTATGATACCAGAGAGTTGTGGTTAGCCCACTCCTGCTCGCTGCGCTTTGATGGGTTGTGCTGCCAGTTGTAGTAACCTGTCTCCTCGTTGAGGACAGGATTGTTTGCCTTCAGGTATTCATCTGTACCAAAGCCCTGGTTGTAGCCATGTCTGTGGTAGTGGCTCTGCTCGGCACCTGCCATTACATCGATGTCGTGAACACCAAACTTATGAGCATACTGTGCATAGGCATTACCAATCATATTATATTTCCAATAATGAGTCATACCAGCCCAACCGAAGTAGTTGTTAGAGTATGAGTACTTGGAAATCTCATCGCTTTGCTGTGTAGAAGTGTACTGAGCACCCAAACTTGCATGCAGATGCAAATCCTCGAAACCATGAATCTTGTAATCTACCTCGAAGTTGCCACTGTAGTCACGGGCGTGAGCCATAATCTCTTTCTGGTTAAGAAGAGCCACTGGGTTCTGGGCTGCATTAGAGTTGGTCGTATTCTTCCAGTTAGGGTCTGTTATATCATCAGTCTTGTTAATCAGGTTCTGATAGTAACCGCCTGTAACTGCATACTGGTCACCTTCCCCAAAAACAGGCTCTGTTGGATTCATAGACAAAGCTGCACCGATAGCACCGCCTGCATCTGCATAGCGATCCTTCTCATACATGAACTTACCTGTGATGTTGAAGTTCAAGTGCTTGTCGAGCAATGATGGAGCCAAGTTGAGAGAAGCGTTGACACGATTCATCCAACTGGTCTTCACGATACCGTTTGAGTTGTTGAAACCAACACTGGCACGATATGGCATATTCTTCAAACCACCCTGTACGCTTACGTTATGGTTGGTAGAAACTGCTGTGCGGAAAATCTCGTCCTGCCAGTTGGTATCTGCATTACCTAATTTTGATGCATCAAGACCATTGATAGAGCTGACAAGTTCCTTGTACTGAGCTGCGTTCAGTACATCATATTTCTTCTGGATAGTAGAAATTGTTACATCGCCAGTGTATGAAATAGAAGGCTTCTGACCATTGCGACCTTTCTTGGTGGTGATGATGATGACACCATTAGAAGCACGGCTACCATAGATAGCTGTGGCAGAAGCATCCTTCAATACGGTGAAAGTCTCAATATCAGTAGGATTAATCATCGCAAGGATATTACTCATACCGGTAGCTGTCTGATTATCGATAACCAAACCATCTACTACATAGAGTGGGTCATTGGATGCACTGAGAGAAGCACCACCACGGATACGAATCTGGGCACCTGCACCAGGAGTACCACCAGCAGTCTGTACATCAACACCGGCAATCTTACCAACCAACATGTCTGATGCGTTGTTGGTGATACCCTTAGAAAGCTCATCAGGCTTGATAGCTGTAACAGAACCAGTCAAGTCGTTCTTCTTAGCGCGACCATAACCAATGACGACGACCTCGTTCAAAGACTTTTGGTCGTCAACCAAGGTAATCATCATGTTAGATGTTGCTTTGATTGTTTTTGGTGTCATTCCAAGATAGGTGAAAGTAATATCAGTACCTGGCGCTGCATCAACTGAGAAGTTACCATCCATGTCGGTAATGCCCACTGCCTTACCGTTAACTGTAATGGTAGCACCCATGATAGGCTCACCAGAAGCATCCTTCACATGTCCCTTAACTGCATTTGTCTGCGCAAAGGAACTCACCGTCAGAAGCAGACCGCTTGCTAGGGTCAACGCTCTGAGAGGCAATTTAATTTTTACCTGCTTCATCATTTGCTTGATTTTTAAGTTAATGAATTATATTTATTTATCTACTTTTTCTTCTTTTCTTCTTGGCTTAAGTTGTTGTCGTTCCTACTCAAAATGCCGTCCTGGCTATTTTCGGGGTCTTTCTGGCATCTTACATTAAGGTAGGAATGGGGCGCTTGCCCATAAACTTGTCGTTTCTGTGTGCAAAATTAAGTTCTTTTCTCTAATGTTGTACTATTTTTGTGTTAATTCCGTTATTTATTTTGTGCAAACGTTTGCATAGAAATTACTTGATTTAAGTCAAGAACTTTGAACTGATATTGAGGATATTTCGTAATTTTGCAGCACAACTAATAGCAATGGACTATAAAGAAACAATAACAATGAAAGATATTGCTCGCGATCTGGGCGTAAGTGTTGCCACAGTGAGCCGGGCATTGAAGGACAGTTCTCGTATCAGTACTGCCCAAAAGGAGCGTATTCAGAAATACGCGCGTGAACATAACTTCTTTCCTAATTTCCTGGGTGAAGCTTTAAGACATAATAAGGTGAAGCCGATGAAGGTGATTGGAGTTATTGTGCCTCAGGTGGTACACTATTACTTCATGTCGGTGCTTTCGGGTATAGAGGAAGAGGCTAGAGCCAGAGGTTACCGTGTGATGGTGGCGCAGAGTAACGAGCGTTACGATAAGGAGGTGGCCATCTGTGAAGACTTCTATCAGAACAAGGTTTGTGGCATCATCGTTTCACAGGCGAAGGATACCAAGCAGTATGACCATTTCGAAAAACTGCTGCAGAATGGGGTGCCGCTCATCTTCTATGATAGAATATGTACGGGCGTGAACTGCTCGCGAGTGGTGGTAGATGACTATATGGGTGCCTTTACTGCCGTTACCCACATGATTGATACGGGCTGTAAGAAGATTGCCTTCTACGGCTCGCCGATGAATCTGGAAATCTCCAAGAACCGATATAACGGTTATCATGATGCGCTGGTAAAGCATGGCTTGACGGAGAACCCTGACTGGGTGAAGATCTGCGATGACCGTGCCAATGCCGAAGCAATAACGCCGGATATTCTGATAGAGGAAGATCGTCCGGATGCTTTCTTTGCCATCAATGATGATACGGCAATCGGTATCCTCTATACCGCCAAGCGCATGGGATTCAAGGTGCCTGAAGAAATCAGCATCTGCGGATTCACCAATGGTGACCGTGCCAAGGCGTGCGACCCGATGCTTACTACGGTTGAGCAGCGAGGTGTAGCCGTAGGCGAGGAAGCTGCCAATATCCTGATTGGTCAGGTGGAAGGCTCCATCCCTAGAGATGAGGTGGAGAAGCGAGTGGTGAGAACACGACTTGTGGTGAGAGGAACAACAAGATAAAAATATAAAAACAATATAACGATGAAACAAAAACCTGATTTAAGTTTCTGGAAGCTCTGGAACTTGAGCTTCGGATTTTTCGGAGTACAGATTGCCTACGCCCTACAGAGCGCCAACATCTCCCGAATCTTTGCAACGTTGGGTGCTGACCCACACAACTTGAGTTATTTCTGGATTCTCCCTCCTCTGATGGGAATCCTGGCTCAGCCTATCGTGGGCACGTTGAGTGATAAGACGTGGTGCCGCTTCGGTCGCCGCATCCCTTATCTCTTTGTGGGTGCTACGATTGCCGTCCTGGTAATGTGCCTGCTCCCGAATGCCGGTTCGCTCGGACTGACCGTGAGCGGTGCGATGCTCTTCGGACTGATAGCGCTGATGTTCCTCGATACGAGCATCAACATGGCGATGCAGCCGTTCAAGATGTTGGTAGGCGATATGGTAAATGAAAAACAGAAGGCAAAGGCTTACTCTATCCAGAGTTTCCTCTGCAATGCCGGTTCTGTAGCCGGATATATCTTCCCATTCCTCTTTACCTTCCTCGGTATCAAGAATTATGCTGAGAAGGGTGTGGTTCCTGATTCTGTCATCTGGTCGTTCTATATCGGTGCGGCTATCCTGATTCTCTGTGTTATCTACACCACGATGAAGGTGAAGGAGTGGAATCCACAGCAGTATGCGGAGTATAATGAAGCGAAGAGGGAAGAGGGAAGAGTGAAGAATCCTAATGCTGAGGCTTCTGAAGACAAGGCCGGTTGGATTACTTTGCTCCGCAAGGCGCCATCTACCTTCTGGAAGGTGGGACTGGTTCAGTTCTTCTGCTGGGCTGGTTTCCTTTATCTCTGGAATTATTCTACGGGAGCCATCGCTGAAACCGTATGGAATACGACCGATCCTGCTTCTGAAGCATTCCAGGAGGCAGGCAACTGGGTGGGCATTCTCTTTGCCGTACAGGCTGTAGGTAGTGTAGTCTGGGCTGTGATTCTCCCTCAGTTTAAGAATACGAAGGTGGCATACGCTGTCAGTCTGGTTATCGGTGGTGTGGGTTTTGCCCTGATACCTTTCCTGCATGACCAGTATCTGCAGTTTGTTCCGTTCCTGATGATTGGTGCCGGTTGGGCAGCCATGCTGGCGATGCCTTTCACCTTTGTTACCAATGCTTTGCAGGGATATGGTCACATGGGTGCTTATCTCGGTCTGTTTAACGGAACCATCTGTATCCCTCAGATTGTGGCTGCTATCTGCGGTGGAATTGTCTTGAGTCTGGTGGGTTCTCATCAGAGCGATATGATGATTGTGGCAGGTATCCTGCTGATTGCGGGTGCACTGTCTGTGAGTATCATCAAGGATAAGAAATCAGAATAAAATGAGATGAACGATTAATTATTGTTTCTACAGAGTAGGGGGAGTGCAAACGTTTGCACGATTTGTGAGAAAAAATATGCAAATTTCAGATACGTTTTTCGCTCGTTTTTCTTACCTTTGTAGCATCAAACATAAATTATAACATTTTCAAGAGCCTTTAAGAGTCTTATGACAGTACAGTTTAATATTGAATATAAAGCAATGTTCGGCGAACAGATCGTCGTAAACATTCAGACGGAGGAAGGTGAACTGAAACTTCCTCTCGAGACAACAGATGGTGAAAGATGGGCATGCGACTGGTGTGTTGAATCACCAGAAAAATCGTATACCTATTATTATAGTGTAGAACGTGAAGGAAGAGCAGTCAAGACCGAATGGCTTATGATTAAGCATCAGTTCGATGTAAATGCCAAGAAGGCTGCGGTTTATACCCTTTACGACCACTGGAAGGTTATGCCGGAGGATGCTTACCTCTACAGCAGTGCCTTTACCGATTGCATCAATCATCAGGCTCCACAGGAGATGAAGCTGGAAATGGGCAGCAAGATTGTGCGTCTGATAGTCCGTGCTCCTCAGCTTCGTGATGGTGAGCGTCTGGGTGTATTGGGTGCAGATAAAGCATTGGGTGCCTGGGATGTGCAGAAGATTCTTCCGATGACTCAGCATACTTATAATGAATGGGTGGCTGATATTGATGCGACTCATCTTGAGGGCAGCCATCTGGAGTTTAAGTTCGTTGCTTTCAGAAATGCAAAGAATGATCTTCTCTGGGAAACCAGCATGAACAGAACCGTGGATTTGCCGGAGATGAAGGCAGGTGAGTTGGTATCTTATGAACTCGACCAGGCTTTCTTCGCTCTGTATAACCGTAAACTTGCCGGAACGCAGGTGCCAGTATTCTCATTGCGTACCCGTAAGAGTGCCGGTATCGGTGATTTCGGTGATCTGAAGACCATGATTGATTTTGTGGCTTCTACCGGTCAGAAGGTGCTCCAGCTCCTTCCTATCAATGATACCACCATCACTCATACATGGACCGACAGTTATCCATACAGCTGCATCAGCGTCTTCGCTATTCATCCGCAGTATGCCGACCTCCATGCTCTCCCTGAGCTGAAGGACGCCAAGGCTCGTGCTGAGGCTGAGAAGACACGTGCTGAGTTGAACGCACTGGATAAGATAGATTACGAGAAAGTAAATGATTTCAAGATAAATTACTTGCGCCAAATCTTCAATCAGGAAGGTGAAAAGATGATGAAGACAGCCGAATACAAGGCTTTCTTCCTGGATACTGAACTGTGGCTGGTTCCTTACGCACAATATTCATACCTGCGTGATAAGAATGGTACGGCTGATTTCAACCAGTGGCCAGATCATCAGGTATGGGATGAGGCTGAGCGCAAGGCGCTTGCCGACCCTAAGACTGCTGCTTACAAGAACGTGGCGTTCTTCTATTTCGTACAGTTCGTACTGGACCGCCAGATGCAGGAGGCTCATGAGCATGCCAAGGCTAAGGGCGTTATTTTGAAGGGTGATATTCCAATCGGCGTAAACCGCAATGGTTGCGATGTTTGGATGGAACCAAAATACTTCAACCTCAATGGTCAGGCGGGTGCTCCACCTGATGATTTCTCTGCCAATGGTCAGAACTGGGGATTCCCTACCTATAACTGGTTTGAGATGCTGAAGGATGGCTGCCAGTGGTGGAACCGCCGTTTCCAGAATATGGCAAGATACTTTGATGCTTACCGCATCGACCACGTATTGGGCTTCTTCCGTATCTGGGAGATTCCGGTACATAGCGTACATGGATTGCTCGGACAGTTTGCACCGGCGCTTGCCATGAGCCGTGAAGAGATTGAAAGTTATGGTTTGCACTTCCAGGAAGACCGTTTTACCCGTCCGTTCATTACCGATTGGGTATTGGATCGTGTGTTCCATGAGCGTGCCGGCGAGGTAAAGGAGAAGTATCTCGACCGTCTGGATGACGAGCGTTATCAGATGAAGCCTGAGGTAGATACCCAGCGCAAGGTAGAGGCTCTCTTTGCTGACGTAACAAATGAGAAGGAACTCTGGCTGCGTGATGGCTTGTATGCCCTGATCAGCGATGTACTCTTCGTACGCGATCATACCAACCCTGGCGTCTTCCATCCACGTATCTCAGCCCAGCTCGACTTTATCTACGAGTCGCTCTATGATAATGACAAGGCTGCGTTCAACCGCCTTTACAACGACTATTTCTATCGCCGCAACAACCAGTTCTGGTATCAGGAGGCGATGAAAAAGTTGCCTAAGCTGGTTCAGGCTACCCGCATGCTGGTTTGTGCCGAAGACCTCGGTATGGTGCCAGACTGTGTGCCTTGGGTAATGGACGAGTTGAAGATATTGAGTCTGGAACTCCAGAGCATGCCAAAGGATCCATCGGTTAAGTTCGGACATCTGAGCCGTAACCCATACCGCTCGGTATGTACCATTTCGAGCCACGATATGCCTACTCTGCGCATGTGGTGGGATGAGAATATCCAGCGTACCCAGGAGTATTACAATACGATGCTCTACCGTCAGGGATCAGCACCTCATCCACTCCCAGACTGGTTGGCTAGCGACATCATCAGCCGCCATCTTACCTCTCCATCCATGCTCTGCATATTGAGCATCCAGGACTGGTTGGCTACCGATGAGGCTCTTCGTCTGCCAGATGCCGATGCCGAGCGTATCAATATCCCGGCTAACCCTAAGCATTACTGGCGTTACCGCATGCACCTCAACATAGAGGATCTGGCTGCTGACAAGCGTTTCGTGCAGAATATCACCGAAATGATTTCGCAGTCTGGAAGATGCTAACTAACATGATTATATATAGTGCAAACGTTTGCACACTCATTTGCAGAAAAATACCCTCCCAAAACGTGGAGGGTATTTTTGTTTTTTGTATCTTTGCACTATCTTAAGAATAAACAGATAATGATTGAGATAAACTAACGAAGATTCAAAAAAAGAATAAACAACAACTGAACAGTATGAAAAAACTGAATGTATTAGTGATGGGCCTCTTGCTTCCTATGTTGGCAGCAGCCCAGACCGTAAAGTCGCCTAACGGCAACGTCTCGGTAACATTCTCTTTGACCGAAAAGGGACAGCCTACCTATGAGATGAGCTATAAGGGAAAGACTGTATGTAAGCCATCCCACTTAGGATTGGAACTGGCTAAGGATAAACATGCCTCTAAGGGCATGGAGGAAACCAGCCTGATGGATGGTTTTACTGAAACCGGCAGCAAGACATCGACTTTCGATGAAACCTGGAAGCCGGTATGGGGCGAGACCGCTACCATCCGCAACCATTACAACGAGATGGAGGTAAACCTGAACCAGGCTGCTTCTAAGCGTAACATCACCATCCGTTTCCGTGTATATGATTATGGTATGGGCTTGCGCTATGAGTTCCCACAGCAGGAGAGTCTGAATTATTTCGTCATCCAGGAGGAGCATACCCAGTTTGCCATGGCAGGCGATCATACCGCTTACTGGATACCTGGTGATTATGATACACAGGAGTATGATTACAACATTACTCCATTGACAGGCATTCGCCCAATTATTGCGAAAAACCGTGAAGCTTACAAGAGTAATTCATCTACCACCGTCTTCTCTGATACCGGTGTTCAGACCTCTCTCCAGATGAAGACCAAGGACGGACTCTACATCAACATCCATGAGGCTGCCTGCCTGGATTATCCTACCATGCACCTCAATCTGGACGAGAAAACATTGACCTTCGAGTCTTGGCTCACTCCTGATGCCGTGGGCAGAAAGGGATTTATCCAGACTCCATTCAATACCCCTTGGCGTACCGTGATGGTAAGTGATGATGCCCGTGATATGCTTTCATGCAAGTTGACATTGAACCTTAACGAGCCTTGCAAGATTAAGGATACATCCTGGATTCATCCTACCAAGTACTGCGGTGTATGGTGGAACATGATTGTGGGTACCAAGACCTGGAGCTATACCAACGATCTGCCATCTGTGCGTCTCGGCGTTACTGATTACAGCAAGTGCAAGCCTAACGGTACTCATGGTGCAACCAACGAGGAAGTGAAGCGCTACATCGACTTTGCAGCCAAGAACGGTTTGCAGGAAGTATTGGTAGAAGGCTGGAACGAAGGTTGGGAAGACTGGTTCGGTCACCAGAAGCTCGATGTCTTCGACTTCGTGACTCCATATCCTGACTTCGATATCAAGATGCTCAACGACTATGCTCATTCTAAGGGCGTGAAGCTGATGATGCACCACGAGACATCTTCTGCAGCTCTCAACTACGAGCGCCACCTGGAAGATGCCTTCAACCTGATGAACAAATATGGTTATGATGCCGTGAAGACCGGTTATGTAGGTGATATCATCCCAAGAGGTGAGTATCACTACAGTCAGTTGATGAACAATCACTACCAGCGTGTCATCGAGACCGCTGCCAAGCATCATATCATGGTAAATGCCCACGAGGCAACCCGTCCTACAGGTATCTGCCGCACCTGGCCTAACCTGGTTGGCAACGAGAGTGCACGTGGTACAGAATATGAGGCATTTGGCGGCAGCAAGCCTTATCATACCGTGATGTTGCCATTCACCCGTCTGCAGGGTGGTCCGATGGATTATACTCCTGGTATCTTCGAGACCAAGCTTTCTGAGTGGAGCAACAATAAGAGTTATGTTCATACCACCCTCTGTGGTCAGCTTTCTCTCTATCTCGTAATGTACAGTCCTTTGCAGATGGCTGCCGATCTTCCAGAGCATTATGAGAAGTACGATGATGCCTTCCAGTTCATCCGCGACGTAGCTTGCGACTGGGATGACTCCAAGTATCTGGAGGCAGAGCCAGCCAAGTATATCACCGTAGCCCGCAAGGCAAAGGGAACCGCCAACTGGTTTGTAGGCGGTAAGACTGATGCAGCCCGCACAGCCGTAGTAAAGCTCGACTTCCTGGATAAGGGCAAGAAGTATGCTTGCGCTATCTATCAGGACGGAAAGACTGCTGACTACGAGAAGAACCCTAAATCTTATCAGATCATCCACAAGACTGTGAAGAAGGGGGATGTTTTGAAGATTAACGAAGCACGTGGTGGTGGTTTCGCCATCTCTTTGCTCGCTAAATAAGCCTATAATTTCCGTATTTCCGTCCAACTGTCCGGTTGGTCGGAAATACGCTAAAAATGAGCGTAGATAATCTGTCACGATTTTCTTCGCTCAGTTCGTTTTAATGTCCTGTATACCAACAACTTAACAATATGAATATCCAAAAACTAATAATTGCAGCATTGACAGCAACCGTTTTACCAACTTCATTGAATGCCCAGCAGACATTCAATGAGATGATGTATTCCAAGGAGAAAACCATGTTTATCCTGAATGCTCCAACAGCCCAAAAGTCTTCTGTAACCCTCCGACTTTATAAGCAAGGTCAGGGAGGAAAGGCTTATAAAACGCTGAAAATGAAGAAGTTGGGCAATGAGTGCTGGGAGGCTACCGTAAAGGGCGACCTCAAGGGAAAGTTCTATACCTTTGATATTGGCAAGGGTGAAACACCAGGTACATTTGCCAAAGCAGTAGGTGTGAACGGAAACCGTGGCGCCATCGTAGATTTGTATGATACCGATCCATCTGGATGGGATCAGGACGTGCGTCCTGCCCTGAAATCGCCAGCCGATCTCGTTGTCTACGAGCTTCACGTGCGTGATTTCTCCATTTCTCCTACATCCGGCTTGAAATATAAGGGCAAATATCTCGCTCTCACCGAGCCAAAGGCCATCGAATATTTCAAGAATCTGGGCATTAACGCCATCCATTTCCAGCCTGTATTCGATTTCGCTTCTATAGATGAGACCCGACTCGACAAACCGCAGTTCAACTGGGGTTATGATCCGAAAAACTATAATGTGCCGGAAGGCAGTTACGCTACCGACCCTTATTCTCCAGCAACCCGCATCAAGGAGTTCAAGGAGATGGTGATGGCGCTGCATAAGGCAGGCATCCGAGTGATTTTCGATGCCGTATATAACCATACTTTCGATATCAATGGCAGCAATTTCCAGCGTACCTATCCTGATTATTATTATCGCAAGACCAAGGATGGTAAGTATTCTGACGGTTCAGGCTGTGGCAACGAGACTGCTTCTGAAAAGCCTCTCATGCGCCAGTTTATGCTGGAGAGCGTGAAATACTGGATAGACGAATATCATATCGATGGTTTCCGTTTCGACCTGATGGGTGTTCATGACATCGAAACCATGCAGGCTATCCGTGAGATGGTAAACCGCATCGATCCCAGCATCTATATTTATGGTGAGGGATGGAGTGCAGGCAGCTGTGCTTATCCTACCGAGAAACTGGCGATGAAGGCGAATACCCAGCAGCTCAAGGGCATCGGTGCTTTCAGCGATGATATGCGCGATGCGCTCCGTGGTCCTTTCTCTGATGACCATCAGGGAGCGCTCCTGGCTGGTCTTACAGGTCAGGAGGAGAGTCTGAAGTTCGGTATTGTGGGTGGCATCGCCCATCCGCAGGTGGATATGACAAAGGTGAACTATGACAAGAAGCCTTGGACCAACAATCCTACCGAGCAGATCAGTTATGTAAGCTGCCATGACGATATGTGTCTGGTAGACCGTCTGAAGGCAAGCATCGCATCTCTTACCGACAAGAATATCCCTGAAGCAATGCGTACTGCCGAGTTGCTCCGCATCGACCAGCTTGCGCAGACCTGCGTCTTCACTTCACAGGGTGTTCCTTTCATCCTTGCCGGCGAAGAGATGCTCCGCGACAAGAAGGGAGTACACAATAGCTATAATTCTCCTGACAGCATCAACCAGTTTACCTGGACCAATCTGCAGAAGTATCCGCAGGCGTTTGCTTATTACAAGAGTCTGATCCAGCTCCGCAAGAATCATCCGGCATTCCGTCTTTCAACAGGCGATAAGGTACGTCAGCATCTGGAGTTCCTGCCTGCTCAGGAAACTTGTCTCGTAGGTTTCCAGCTCAAGAATCTGGAGGGCATTGATGCGTGGAAGAACATCATCGTGATCTATAACTTCAATAAGGAGGCAAAGAAGATGCAGATTCCTGAGGGTAATTATACCGTGGCTTGCTGCAATGGTGTGATTAACGAGGAAGGTTTAGGCTTTGTTTCGGGAAAGGAAGTTGAGGTTGCCCCTCAGTCAGCCCTGATACTTTATCAGAAATAGTTTATATATTTAATTAATAAGGTGTAATATGAAAAAGATAATAGCTTCTTTATTGCTTATGAGTAGCGCAATAAGTATGAATGCAGCGGTTAACGTGAACCGCATTGAACCTACCGACTGGTATGTGGGCATGAAAGATGCTTCACTCCAGCTGATGGTGTATGGCAAGGATATCAAGAATGCCGATGTAACGGTAGACTATCCGGGTGTGAAGGTAGACAGCATCGCCCGCCTTGATTCTCCTAATTATCTCCTGGTTTATCTTAACCTCGATGGGGCAAAGGCTGGTGAGATGACCCTCAACTTCAAGCAGGGCAAACAGTCGAAGAAGGTAAAGTATGTGTTGAAGAACCGTGAGATGGCGGGCGATAAGCGCATCGGTTTCTCTAATGAAGATGTGCTCTATATGCTGATGCCAGACCGTTTCGCCAACGGCAATCTGAAGAATGATGCCTTTAAGGCGATGCGTGATAAGACCTGCAACCGTGCAGAGCCTAGTTTGCGCCATGGTGGCGACCTGGAGGGAATCCGCCAGCACTTGGATTATTTTAACCAGTTGGGTGTAACCGCTCTGTGGTTTACCCCGGTTTTGGAGAACGACAGTCCAAGTAACGGCAAGAACAGCAGTTATCATGGATATGCTACCACCAATTATTATCGTGTAGACCCACGTTTCGGAACCAATGCCGATTATAAGCAGCTGATAGATGAGGCTCACAAGAAAGGTTTGAAGATTGTTATGGATATGATTTTCAACCATTGCGGTTTCGAACATCCTTGGGTTGCCGATATGCCATCAAAGGACTGGTTCAATACACCGGAATGGCTGGCTCCTGAAAATCAGACTGCCGAGCATCAGAAGAACATCGGTACGGTGGATGGCGCTGCTAAGGTGAACGATAAGTATCTGCAGACCAGTTATAAGCTGACTCCTGTACTCGATCCATACGCCAGCAAGGTTGATCTCACAGAAACCGTAGATGGCTGGTTTGTTCCAACCATGCCTGACCTCAACCAGCGTAACCCACACGTTATCAAGTATCTGATTCAGAACAGCGAGTGGTGGATAGAGAGTGCAGGTATCGACGGCATCCGTATGGATACCTATCCTTATGCCGACCGCGATGCGATGGCACACTGGATGAAGGTGCTGGGCGAGGAGTATCCTCACTTCAATACCGTAGGCGAGACTTGGGTAACCGAACCTGCCTATACTGCAGCCTGGCAGAAGGACAGCAAACTTTCTGAGAAGAACAGCTATCTGCCAACCGTTATGGATTTCGCTTTCTTCGACCGCATCAACAGTGCAAAGAAAGAGGAGACCGATGACTGGTGGAACGGCATGAACCGTCTCTACAATGTGTTCTGCTACGACTATCTCTATCCTAATCCAAAGAGCGTAATGGCATTCATCGAGAATCATGATACCGATCGCTTCCTGGGTGAAGGCAAGGATACCCTGGCTTTGAAGCAGGCGCTGTCATTGCTTCTTACTATCAACCGCACTCCTCAGCTCTATTATGGTACAGAGGTGCTGATGAACGGTACCAAGAGTGTGACCGATGGCAATGTACGCAAGGACTTCCCTGGCGGTTGGGCTGGTGACAAGCACAATGCCTTTACGGCAGAGGGCAGAACTCAGGTAGAGAACCAGATGTTCAACTGGCTCAGCAACCTGTTGCACTGGCGTCAGGGCAATGAAGTGATTACCAAGGGCAAGCAGACCCAGTTCTGTCCTCAGAAGGGTGTTTACGTAATTGCCCGCCAGTATAAGGGTAAGAATGTGATGACGGTTATCAACGGCAAGAACGAGGCAAACGAACTGAATGTTTCCCGTTATGCAGAGATTATCGGTTCTCATGACAAGGCTACGGATGTTACAAATGGTCGCACCGTTCTTATCAACAAGAACGTGAAGCTCCGTCCTCGCCAGAGCATGATTCTTGAATTCTAGAAAAAAACTCAAGAAAGTGCCTAACGGTGTTATTTTACACTGATAGGCACTTTTTTCTTGTATTTATTCTTTTGTTTCGATTATTCTTCGTATTTTTGCAAGCATAACCTATATAGATAAATGATTAGATACATTTTTTCCATCATAGCAGCATTCTTCATAATCTTGAGCAGTTGGGCGCAAGGTGGGTTGCCTAGTCGCTATAATGTAAGCTATCTCAATATGGCTGCAGGTATGCCAAATAATTTTGCTGATGATATCTTTCAGGACTCTTACGGCTTCGTATGGATCAGTACGCATGGTGGTGGTCTGGTACGCTACGATGGTTTCAATTTCATGAACTTCGGTTTGGGGGCTGTAGGAATCAGTTTGCGAAGCAACAGTTGCCGTAATGTCTGCGAAGATCCGTTCAAGCGTCTTTGGATAGCTTTTGAGGAAGGTCCGCAGGTGCTCGACCTCAAAACGATGCAGCCTGTTGTTCCACCTTGTGAGAACAGCCAGGTAGAGGCACAACTCAACAAAGTATTCAAGAACCTTTGCACCCGAATATATTGTGATGCAAAGGGCAATATATGGATGCTGTCTTTCAACCAGCTTACCCGTTTCGACTTTAACGAAAAGGGCGAGGTGAGCAGCGTCTTTTCCACATCCTATCCTTATAATGCTCCCGACCTCGGAATCTGTGATGTCTATCGCAGAGGAACGGTTGTATTATGCAACAATGGAGTGGTGAGCGAGTTCTCAGTGAAGAACAATCAGCTCGTGGCAAAGAACATCTCATCCCTGTTCCCTCCGCTCGAAGGTCGGTATGGGGGGGCGCTTATTTATTATCATGGTAAGATATGGATGGGTACGAATCGCGGATTGTTTAATAGTGTAAAGCAGGAATTCCATTGCTCTGCTACCGACCATTCGCTCCAGCACGAAGTAGTGACAAGCCTTGCCGTTTCTCCAGATGACAAACTTCTGGTAGGAACGCTCTGTGGCGTAGATATCTTCAATGATAAGACCGGAGAGATAGAACATTGGAACACTGCTACGGCTGTGAATCCGCTGAGCAGCAACTTTATCAACAGTCTTTTCTCTAAGAACGGACAGATATGGGTAGGTTCCGAGACAGGTGGTGTTATCAAGCTGGCTCCACGTCAGCTGAATTTGGAATTCTACCGTCACGACCCCGCCAACCCAGGCAGCATCTCTCCCAACGCAGTCAATGCCATGTATGCGGCAGCTGACGGAACCCTGTGGGTAGGAACTGTAGAGGGAGGTCTCAATGCCTTGACTCCAGGCAGCATGAACTTTGTTCATTATACGGTGGCAAATTCCGGTTTGCCGCATAATACCGTCTCGGTTCTTGCAGCTGATAACCGCAATCAGCTCTGGATTGGTACCTGGGGAAGGGGTATCGCTGTGATGAATCTCAGTCAGCCGGGCAAAATTATTCCTCTGATGGTTGATGCAAAGCATCAGCATTTTCTCAATTTTGCCGGTGCTTTGGCTTACGATCCTATCAATGATGGTATGTGGCTTGGAACCAATGATGGTCTCTTCTTCTATGATATGAAGCGCCGCCAACTCATCGAACCTTTCAGGGGATGCCTGAATGTGCGCGGCTGCATTGGTTCTCTGATAACCCGAAAGGGCAAACTCCTGATGGGTTGTGTGCAGGGAATGGTAGAGGTCGACCTCAAGTCGCGTGCTCATGGTAAGGGCGATTTCGCTGTAACGTATCATCAGTATAAACTCGACAATCCGAAGAGTGGAGTCTTCGATAAGATATTGTCTTTCTGCCAGGCTAAGGATGGAAAGATATGGATGGGCAGTAACGGCTACGGTCTGTATTGCTATACCAGCGATAAAAACGGAAAGACTCAAGTGAAGTCGTATACCACGAATAATGGATTAGCCAACAATACCGTGAAGGGTATTGTAGAGGACAACCAGGGTATGTTGTGGATAGCTACCGATAACGGACTCTCTATCTTCAATCCGAAGACCGAGGCATTCTGCAGTTTCTCCCGTGAAGACGGTCTGATCAGTTCGCAGTTCTATTTCAATGGTGCCATCCGCAATGCCAAGGGCGAGATATTCCTGGGCACCGATGCGGGTATGATGGCTGTAAAGGGTATAAACCGTTCTGTGCATCAGACGGGTAAGTTGTGCTTTACCGAACTTCTGGTAGATAACCAGCCTGTCTTTGCCGGCAGCGATTATCTGGAAGAAGACATCTCCATCGCCAGAAAGTTGCGTATCCATGAGAGTGATAAGTCGTTCACTATCTTTTTCTCTGCACTCAATTATGGCTGCGAGACACAGGGCGTGTACCTTTATCGCATGAAGGGATACGAGAATGAGTGGGTTCAACTCAAGGCTGGTCAGCATAGTGTGCGTTATTCCACTCTGCCAGCTGGAGACTATAAGTTTGAGGTGAAATATATCCCATCTATCAATTCCGACAAGGAGCAGGTGATCTCTGTAGAAGTTCAGATTACTCCTTATTTCTGGAAGAGCTGGTGGTTTGTTGCTCTTATTATAATAGGTATCATTGCCTTGCTCCAATATGCTTATGTGCGCCGTCTCAACAAGATGCGCGAAGAGGAAGTTGAGGCTCTGTACCGTCCTATCGAGGCAGCGATGAAGGAAAGTGATGAACCAGAAAAGCTGCAGAGTCGCATCCAGATGATTCTGCAGAACCAGAAGCGTTATCAGGACAGTCAGAAAAAGAGCATTGAGGCTGACAGGAAGATGGTAGAGGAGACTATGCGTCCATTCATGGAAGAAGTGATGGATGTGATGGAGAAGAATTACGATAATTCGGAGTTTGGTGTACAGGAACTGGCAGATGCCTTAGGTATATCCCGCAGTGTACTGAGCAAGAATCTCTCCAAGGAGACAGGCTTACCAACAGCCCAGTTTATCCGCAACTACCGTCTCGACATCTCGCGCAAGATGATGGTTGATAAAACTTCCAACCGAAATATTACGGAGATAGCCTACCGTGTAGGCTTCAACGATCCGAAGTATTTCACCCGTTGCTTCACCAAGCAGTTTGGCATCTCGCCGACTGCATATAAGGATCAGTTGGATTCTCAGGGTTCAGATATGGCATAGTTCTCCTTGGATTCTTCGGAGAAATAATGTTCCTGGATGTGATAATTTGTTAAGTAAACAAAATAAAACCGAGGGGTTACTTGATATAAGTCAAGTAACTCCTCGGTTTGTATGTGTGGGTACACAACTGGTGGATAAGCACGTAATATCCTTAAAAATCCACTGTTTATGCGTTTTGTCCACCTATAAAACCCATTTGTCCACCCAATATAATCCGATTAATTGTACTTTTGCCACTGAAAACGGATTTGAGAATTTTAAATAACCTATTTGAATAGTAAACAAACAACCTAAAGGCGTTAAGTTATGAAGTTAAGAAAAACTTTACTTTCGTTTGCTTGTGCTATCATGGTGGCATTAAGTTTCACTGCTTGTGGTGATGACTGGGGCCGACAGGACGATCCTGCTGGCGGACAGATTTACCCATCTAAGACAACAGTGGCAACTTATGACTTTGAGTATTCAGAAGAGAAACCTGAGTATTCAGACATGATAAGTCACGATGAGTCATGTGAGGTGACCAATGATGAGACCCTCGCAAGTAATGTATTGCACATCAATGGTAAGGGTGGTGCCAAGATTGCCAATCCTTTCAATGGTGTGAAGTTGCAAAATGGTGCTGCCATCACTTTCGCTGTAAAGATTGATGCAGCCGTAGCTGAGGACGGAACAGTCGCAGATGTAGACTTGACCCGACCTCTTATCTCATTTGGTTCAGATGAGAAGGATGCTGCTGGTAATGATATCAGTGCTCACTTCTATATCACTGCCAATGGTCAGGTGGTTTACAACAAGCCTACCCAGTTGCAGAGTTTGAACCTGAATGAGAATGACCCTGCTTCTGTGAAGACAGGTATTCTCTCTCCTAATGAGTGGCATTTCGTAGCCCTTCAGCTTTCTACTGAAGGTTACCAGCTCTACGTTGATGGTAAGAAGAGCCTTTCTGGTTATCAGACATCATCAAGTGCTACCTCTTTCCAGTACAAGACCTTGGTTGATTCCATCAACTCTTTACCTTATATATATATAGGTGGAGACAGCAAGTTGACTGCCGAAGAGACCAACACCGTATCTATCGACAATGTTACCCTGATCCGTAACATGATGGAAGAGAAGGATTGGAACAAGACCATTGGTGGTAATGGTGGTGGTGATGAAGCTTTCAAGAATGTAGAGTTTGTGAAGGAGGATGGTACTCCTACTACCGAAATCGGTACTTCTGATTGCTCTGCTGCTTGGTGGACAAGCTTCTCTGACTACTATCGTATTCCTGCAAATGGTTCAATTCACTTGAAGTTTACCAACCATACATCAGGTGCTGGCAACTGGAACAACTGGAACCTCTGTTTGAGTACAGATGATGTACGTAATGGTGGCAAATACTTAGAGTACTTCGTTATCCGTAGCGATGCATATGGTTGGGGTAGTTCCTATGCCTCTGGAAAGTGGGATAATGAAGGTTATCCTGCCAATGATGATGAATGGGCTGTGTTCCGTCAGAATATGGAGGGTGCCAAGGTAGATATGACCATTTCCCGTTCTGGTACAGATATCAAGGTAGTTGCAGTGGCAACCTGTACAAATGGCAAGGTTTACACCGAAAGATTCACTGCTCCTTGTAATGATGCCAATGAGGTTCTCCGTGCCTTCCTGATTGTTGATGGTTCTTATCTTGTCATGGATACCAACGAGTGTCAGGCACAGACTGCTGTAGAAGTTACAGCCAGCGAAATCGGAACTTCTGATTGCTCAGCCGCTTGGTGGACACAATTCTCTGATTACTTCCAGATTCCTTCCGGTGCTTCATTGCACCTTGGTTTCACAAACCATACATCAGGTGCTGGCAACTGGAACAACTGGAACCTCTGTGTCAGCACCGATGATGAGCGTGCTGGTGGTAATTATTCAGAGTATTTTGTTATCCGTAGCGATGCATTTGGCTGGGGTGGTTCTTATGCCTCAGGAAAGTGGGATAATGAAGGTTATCCAGCCAATGATGATGAGTGGGCTGTGTTCCGCCAGAATATGGAGGGTGCCAAGGTGGATATGACCATTTCCCGTTCTGGTACAGACATCAAGGTGGTAGCTGTAGAGACCTGTACTAACGGCAAGGTTTACATCGAGAGATTTACTGCTCCTTGTAGTGATGCCAATGAGATGCTCCGTGCCTTCCTGATCGTTGATGGTTCTTATCTTGTGATGGATCCTGCAGCTTGCTATATTGGAAAGCCTTTGTATTAAACGGAGGCTGAACTTCAACAATAACATTAATAGAATAAACAATGAACAATAACATATTGCATAAGTTATTCTTGACCCTGACACTGGTGCTCCTTACTTTAGGAGCATCAGCACAGGTTACCGTATCAGGTAATGTGTCAGATGAATCGGGTGAGCCTATCATCGGTGCTACTGTTATGGAAGCATTGACAACCAATGGTGTTGTTACTGATTTCGACGGTAACTTCAAGATTCAGGTGAAGAACGAGAACGCTACTTTGAAAATCTCTTATATCGGTATGGTTGCTCAGAACATCCGTGTAGGCAATCAGCGTAATATCAAGGTGGTTCTCAAGGACGAAAGTCAGAAAATCAATGAGGTCGTAGTCGTTGGTTACGGTCATCAGAAGAAGGAGAGTGTCGTAGGTGCTATCTCTCAGGTTAGTTCAGACGACCTCTTGAATACCCCTACAGCCAACGTAACACAGGCTATTGCCGGTAAGATTCCAGGTGTCGTAACAACCCAGGTATCTGGTGCTCCTGGTGCCGATGATGCTACTATCAACATCCGTGGTCGTGCTACCTTCGCTGGCGACGGTGCTCCATTGGTCATGGTAGATGGTGTAGAGCGTGCTTTCTCTCAGGTTGCTCCTGATGATATCGAGAGTATCTCTGTATTGAAGGATGCTTCTGCTACAGCCGTTTATGGTGTGCGTGGTGCGAATGGTGTCATCCTCGTTACTACTAAGCGTGGTAAGGATATGAAGCCAGAGGTTAGTTTGACCAGCAACTTTATGTGGGGTACTCCAACCCGTAAGCCACACTATCTGAATTCTTACGACTCTGTAACTCTCCTCGAGGAGGCTCTGAAGAATGATGGTCTTCCATCACAGTATTCAGCTTCTGATATCGAAATGTACCGCAAGAGCTGCGCCGGCGAGTTGACTGGTGCTGATGCGCTTCTCTATCCTAATGTAGATTGGTATGATGAGGTGCTCAATAACTGGGCTCCTTCTCAGCGCTATAATGTAAGTGTACGTGGTGGTACGAAACGTATGCGCTATTATGTATCTGGTGAAATGTACAACCAGGGATCTTTGATCAAGAACCTCAGCCAGGATACATACGGCAACTCTTCAAGCCCTGGTTACAACCGTTACGCTTTCCGTGCCAACATGGACTTCTTCCTCTCTAAGGATCTGACATTCAGCGTAAACTTCGGTACACGTTTCGAGAACCGTCATGGTTCTAACACCAACGAGAGTTCAACCAACTATGATATCTTCGCACGTATCAACCATACTCCAGGTTGGATCTTCCCTGTATCTTACGAGGTACAGAATGGTGAGACTACCAAGACTCTCTATGGTGGTACAGCCGTATATCAGGACAACGTAGTGGCTGCCCTTGCCAAGGGTGGATACTATCGTGGAACCAATACCATCAATGAAACTAACTTCATCGCAGACTACAAGATGGACTGGTTGACTCCTGGTCTTTCTGCCCGTGGTATGGTTTCATTCGACTACGATTCTTATTATAAGAAGACATTCGGTGCAGCTTTTGCAACTTATGAGTTGAACGACCGCAACAACTTTACCAGTGCAGATGCTTATACCAAGTATAATGTAGATGGCGACCTGGCCTACTCTAAGGCTTCTTCTACTACATACAAACTCTATATGGAGGGTCAGATCAACTACGCCCGCAAGTTTGGTAAACACGACGTTACAGGTATGGTACTTTACAACCAGAACGACTACCGTTACAATTCAGACCTGGCTAAGCGCTATCAGGGTCTCGTAGGTCGTGTAACTTACGGTTATGATGACAAGTATTTGGCTGAGGTTAACGTTGGTTACAACGGTTCAGAGAACTTCCTCAAGGGCAAGCGCTTCGGTTTCTTCCCTGCATTCTCACTCGGTTGGCGTGTAACTCAGGAAGAGTTTATGAAGCCAACAGAAAACTGGTTGAACAACTTGAAGATCCGTGCATCTTACGGTGAGGTCGGTAACGACGTTTATACCGTAGGTGGTGTAGCTCAGCGCTTCCTCTATGAGGAAAAGTGGAACCAGATTACAAACGATTACTACTTCGGTAATACTGGTACAACCGGTATCTTCGAGAGCCAGTATCCTAACTATGGTGTAACCTGGGAGCGTGCCAAGAAGTTCAACGTAGGTTTGGAGTTCGGCTTGTTCAATGGTATGCTGACTGGTAACTTCGACTACTTCGTTGAGAACCGTAACGATATCCTGACAGAATATTTGAGCCGTCCACAGTGGGTAGGTGTAACGATGGCTGCCGGAAACCTCGGTAAAACTCAGAACAAGGGTTACGAGTTGGAACTCCATCACTTCAACCACATCGGCAAGGACTTCACCTATAATGTAGGTGTTACCTTCTCTCATGCAGCCAACAAAATCAAGAATATGGATGAGCCTGCTTACAAGACCGCTTACCGCAAGCGCGAAGGTCACCCAATCAACCAGTACTTCGGTCTGGTATGCGAGGGTTTCGTAACACAGGCAGACTTGGATAATCCTAACTTCCCAGTATCAACCTACGGCAACGTAAAGGTTGGTGACCTGAAGTACAAGGATATGAATAAAGATGGCTTCATCGACGACCGTGATGAGACATTCATCGGCTATAGCGATATTCCAGAGAACACATACGCTCTGACACTCGGTGCCAACTATAAGGGCATCGGTTTCGAAGTAATGTTCCAGGGTGTAGACCATGTATCCCGTTACTACGATAGCGATGCAATGTTCGCCTTCCAGAACAACGGTAAGGTAAAGGATATCCACCTGAATCGCTGGAATCCTGCAAAGAGCGAGGCCGAGAACCTTGCAACAGCAGAGTATCCATTGCTCCATTACGGAAGCAACGGTGACCACAACCAGCGCCAGAACTCATTCTTCCTGAAGAACGGTTCATTCGTCCGTCTGAAGAACATTGAGTTGAGCTATACATTCCCTAAGGAGTTGATTAAGCATGTCGGTATGAGCAATGCCCGCTTCTACATCAATGCCAACAACCTCTTTACATGGGATCATCTCGACGACTTGGTTGACCCAGAGAGCAACGGTTCAAACCGTTACCCACTCTTGAAGACCGTCAACGTAGGTTTCAATGTCGTATTCTAATTCAAGAACATTCAAAAAGAATCGAAAATGAAGAAATATAGTATATTTGCTTTGGCGCTCGTTATGGGAGCAATGACGCTCACCTCTTGCGAAGACGCCTTCGGCAATTTCCTCGACAAGCAGCCAAGCAATGAGTTGACAAAAGCTGAGGTGTTGGGTAACTTCACTCTGTTGGAACAGAACCACAACGATACTTACAACTTCCTGCTTCACGGTGCCAACCGCGTGAACAACTCATGGATGGATGCTGCTACCGATCTGGCTGAGTCAAGTATCGGTACATCAGGTACACGTACCACATTCAATATCGGTAACTATTATGGTGGTGGCGGTGCAGCAGAGCTGACTTCTCCTTGGGAGAGTCGCTATCGTGGTATCCGCAAGTGCAATATCACCATCAACACATTGGAGCAGGATACAGAGAACAAGCTTCGCCCTGCAGATCTTGACGTAGAACTTTACAATTCACGTAAGGCAAACTATATCGCAGAGGCACGTTTCCTCCGTGCCTATTTCTACTGGGAACTGTTCCTCCGTTACGGTCCGGTGCCATTGGTTACAACCGAGCTCGACCCTAACGGTGACCTGATGACAGGTTATACAGAGCGCCCTGACCTCAAGACCTTCATGGATTATCTCTTCAAGGAGGTAAAGGAATGCGAGAGCAGTCTGAAGACTTACGCAGAGACCAGCGATGCTACCTATGCAGGCGAGGTGAACCAGCCTACAGCACGTGCCCTCTATGTTCGCATGATGCTCTACATGGCAAGTCCACGTTACTCAGCACAGAGCGGTGTTACCTGGCAGCAGGCAGCAGACGCAGCTGCGGGCTTCATCGCAGACTATGGTGAAAATTATAGATTGGAAGACCGTACCAACGGTGGTGTAGCAGCCTACAACAATGCCTGGTTGCTCAACACTTATACCGACAAGAACCCTGAGGTTATCTTCTTCCGCAACGATGTAGCCATCGGTTGGAGCGGTATTTCTACTGATACTCCAGTAGGTGAAGGTGGACAGGGTGGTCTTTGCCCAAGCCAGAACCTCGTAGATATGTATGATATGGAAGATGGTTCAGCTCCTTTCAAGCAGTATGATGCAACAGGTGCTCCGGTTTATGTAAACGGCAAGCCTACCATCAACGAAGAGAGCGGTTATACAGAGCAGAAGATGTGGAAGAACCGTGATCCACGCCTCGCAGCTACCGTTCTTTACAATGGTTGTGAATGGGGTCAGGCTACCAGCACCAAGACCAATGTCATTGATGTGGTTTATGGTCATCGCGATAATCCTATCGGCAACCAGAATGCTACTCCAACAGGTTACTATGTACGCAAGTATATTCCTGAGACCATCCTGAGCAGCAACCACAGCGGTACAGCCAAGCGCCTCTGGAAGATCTTTACCTATAGCGAACTGCTTCTGAACTATGCTGAGGCATTGAACGAGGCTGACTATGCAGGCAACAAGACACAGGTTTGCAACCTGCTCGACCAGATTCGTCATCGTGGCGGTATCATCGGTAATGTAGCCGACCGTGCAGACTTGAATTCTCAGTCAGCTATGCGCAACTTCATCCACAAGGAGCGTACCATCGAACTTGCTTTCGAGGAGCACCGCTGGTGGGATGTACGTCGCTGGAACGTAGCAGGCGATGCGCTCGGCCGTGATATCTATGGTGTAGATGTGGCAGCAGATGGCACTATTACCCGTAAGGTAGCCCAGCAGCGCAAGTGGCAAGACAAGTTCTACCTCTATCCAATCCCAGAGGCTGAGGTTTGGAAGATTGGTCAGGACTTCCAGAACGATGGTTGGAAAGAATAACTCTTTTAATGATAGAATCGTATGAATAATATTCAGAATATATATAATAAGGTATCTTCATCAAGCAAAGTCTTGATGCTGAGTGCACTTCTCTGTGCTTCAAGCTCTGTCTTGGCACAGGAGCAGGTGCTCAAAGGCCGAATCGTCAACAGCCAGGGTGAACCAATCCCTGGAGCTGTTGTCAACGTGGCAGAGGAAAGCCGCATTGCCCTGACCGACAAGGAAGGTTACTTTACATTGAAGAAGGTAACTCCTAGCGATGAAATCTGCGTTAGTAGCGTAGGTTACAAGAATGCGCAGGAGAAGGTAACCACTTTTGACGGCACATACGTCATCAAGATGGAAGATGATGCTGACGAGTATGAGCATCTCGCTCCTGTTCCTTTCAGCGAGCAGAAAAAGAAAATCTTGACAGATTCCCGTTCGGTTGTTTCAGGCGAGGAATTGCAGAAGCATCCTGTTACTATTCTTCAGAATGCCTTCACCTCAACACTGAATGGTGTGGAGACTTACGAATGGTCTTCTGAGCCAGGATGGTCGGAGAGCTTCCTCTTTATCCGTGGTATCCGTACCACCAACCAGAGTGCCCGTTCTCCACTGATCATCGTGGATAACGTAGAGCGTGACCTCTCCTTCCTCGATGCTTATCCTATCGAGAGCATCACCGTATTGAAGGATGCTGCCGCTTCTTCTATCTATGGTATGCGTGGTGCCAATGGTGTGATTATGGTTACTACCAAGCGCGGTAATGCCGGTAAGACTAAGATTGATTTCACTCAGGAAGTCGGTTTCCAGACCCTCGCCAACAAGATGGAGGTTCAGAACTCTTACAACATGGCGATGACCCGTAACCAGGTACGCTATCTGAGCGGTATGGATCCGATGTACACCCAGGAGCAGCTCGACAACTACAAGTATGTATGCGATGGTGGAAAGTTTGCTGACGATGATATCCGCAAGTACCAGTACTTCAATACATCTTGGGCAGACCAGTTGTATCGTGAAGCTGCACCGCAGTATCGCACCAACCTGCAGATTAGTGGCGGTAACCAGCGTGCCCGCTACTATGTAAGCTTCTCTTACCTGCGCCAGGAGGGTATGTGGAATACCGAGGGTACAGAAATGAATGATGGTTACAGCACACAGCACGTACTGAACCGCTGGAATCTCCGTTCTAACATTGATATCGATGTATCCAAGTATCTGAACGTATCTCTCGACTTGGGTGGACGTATAGATAACATCTCTCAGCCTACTGAGCCTGTGTTCAACCTCGTTACCTTCGGTGTAATCGAGGCAAACCCTATGGCTCCTACCCATAACCCTGACGGAAGTATCTATTCTTCATCTACAGCCAACAACCCGGTACGTTACCTGGGTGGTTCCGGTTTGGAGAAGAACCGCCGCCGTAACTTGTATTCTACCTTGAATGCCAAGTACGATTTGAGTCCTGTATTGAAGGGCTTAGGCTTGTTCGGTACAGTCAGCTTCGATGCATACGAGACTTTCGAGTCAACACAGACTGCTCAGATGGATTCATGGAACTACGACTACGATAACCTGGCGGTTACCGATGTCAGCCAGTTCAAGTATACCAAATATACAACCAAGGCAGCTTTGAGCAACCCATCAGCTAATCAGCGTGGTTACTACTACAACCTGAATCTGTTTGGTGGTGTAAGTTATAAGAACAGTTTCGGTAAGCACAATGTAGATGCCCGTGCCTTTGCCCGTTACTACCGTAATGAGGAAGCAGGTTCAGATTACTCTACCCAGCAGAGTGCATCTTCAAACCGCTATCTGGCATACAACTTCCAGGGAACATACGACTATGCCAACAAGTATATCGCCTCAGTCAACCTCTCTCGTATGGGATGTGATAACTTCTCACCAGACGACCGTTGGGGAACCTTCTGGGGTGCATCAGCAGGATGGGTACTCTCTGAGGAATCCTGGATGAAGAAACTTGGCTTTGTCAATCTTCTCAAGCTCCGTGCTTCTTATGGTGAGGCTGGTCAGTCTTCTACTGGTGCAGGCCGTTACCCATATCAGAGTATCTATGGTTCAGCTACCGGTTACGGTTTCGGCTATAACGGAACTTTTGTGAATGGCTATGCTGAGAGCAAGACCGGTAATGCCAACAGTAAGTGGGAAATCTCCAAGATGGTAAACCTCGGTGTTGACTGGAACCTCTGGAACAGCAAACTCTATGGTAGCTTCGATGTCTTCAAGGAGTGGCGTTCTAACATCCTGGTATCCCGTTCAACCGTGCCAGAAACCATACTTGGTGTGCCTGTAGCACAGGATTCATACGGTAAGGTTGAAAGCCGCGGTTACGAACTCGTTCTCGGACATCGTGGCAATATCGGCAAGGACTTCAAGTACTTCATCGAGGGACAGCTTACCTTCAATACCAACAAAATTACTGATATCGATGAGACCGAACCTGATGTAGAGTGGCAGCGCAAGGCTGGTCATAGAATCTATGACAATACTTCGGTAGCTGAACTCTATGAGCAGGCTCAGACAGGTACTAACCGTGTGGGTGGATGGAACATCTATAAGTTCGACCAGTGGGCTTCAGATCCAAACCTGATTGCGACCTCTCAGCAGGATGCCATCGACCATCCGGAAAAGTATCCATACAACAGCTTCTCTAATGGAGCACAGCAGTTGGGTACAGCGGTGTTCAAGGATATCAATGGTGACCGCGTGATTGACTCAAAGGATATGGTTCCAGATTCATACACCATCATTCCTGAGATGATTCCTACCTTCAACTTCGGTTTCGAGTACAAGGGCTTCGATGCCCGCATGATCGTGAATGCTTATCTGCGTCGCTCTGTATTCCTTTCACCAGCTATCAGCTACAGTGGTTGGAGTAACATGGGTACCCACGAGGTAACAAAGGCTTGGGGTTACTATACTGATGACCCTTCTGATCCTCGCAACGTGAATGCTACTTATCCACGTCCTGTTTATAATGGATTCGATGCAGTTGATTCAGACCGTGCTACAGGTTCTTACCAGAATAATATCTGGGTACGTAATGGTAACTTCTGGTCTATCCGTAATATTGAGGTAGGATACTCTTTGCCTGCTAAGTTGATTTCTAAGTTGTGGATGACTAAGTGCCGCGTTTACTTCAGTGCTTACAATATTGCTACCTTTAGCAGTCTGCCAGATGATGTAGACCCAGAGAAGCCATTGAGCTACTGCTGGTGGTATCCAAAGACAAAGTCATTTACATTTGGTATTAACATTGGTTTCTAATCAATTTTATCAAAAACGAATATGAAAAAGATATTAGTTAATATATCATTGGCGATGCTGGCTGTAGGAGGTATGACCTCCTGTAGCGACATCCTCGATAAGGAAGTCGACTTGACTTATACCGACGAGAACATCTACAGCAACTACGACCGTACCCGTGGTGTCTTGGCAAATGCCTATACCTATTTGCCTGATGCCTTTGCGGGATATACCGATGGTCAGTTCCGTGCTGCTTCTCGTGACTGTATGACCGATAATGCCATCTCTTACTGGAATGTGCATTACTATCACAGTGTGTTGAACGATTCATATGATGCCAAGAACCATTGGTTTGCTGAGAATTATTGGAGCAACGACCTGAAGGGCATCCGTGTCTGCAACGACTTCATTTCAAAGGCACGTGAGAGCGTCATCGGAAATGCTGAGAAGAGCGGTGACGACAACAAACTCTGCGACCGTTACAAGGCAGAGGCGCGTTTCATTCGTGCCATCCTTCATTTCGATATGATTGGCTATTTCGGTGCAGTGCCTATCGAGGATCATGTGTTGGATAATGCAGAGGCTGCTTCTATTGCCCGTACTCCAGCTCCTGAAGCATTGAAATGGGTTGCTGATGAATGCGATGCCATCATCCAGAGCGGTGCGCTCCCATTCCGTTACAGTAATGAAAATGAGAACTGGGGACGTATCAATGGTGCTGCTGTCTATGCATTGAAGTCAAGAGCATTGCTCTATCGTGCTTCTGCACTGAACAATCCTACAAATGATGTTACCTGGTGGCAGGAAGCTGCTGATGCAGCCCTCGCTTTCATCAATGCCAATAAGAGTTCTGCCAATCCTTATCGTCTGTACACTACAAGCGATAACAACCCTAACAAGAACTATTATGAGTGCTTCACCAGTACCCCTCACCTGAATCCTGAGTATATCCTCAGCCGCAGTGAGTGGAATACACGAGAAATTGAGATGTTCAACACTCCTTGTGGTTTCTCCGGTAAAGTGAACTCTACCGGTCGTGTAAACCCTACACAGAATCTGGTTGATTCTTACGAGACCATTAATGGCCTTCCTATCGACCAGGATCCTTCTTACAACGACCAGGATCCATACAAGAACCGTGACCCACGTCTGGAGCAGACCATCTTCCACCAGGGAAGTATCTGGGGTGACAAGAGTCAGGACGAGGAGCGTGCCGTGGATGTATCTGTAGGTGGCAAAGACTACCAGGATCTTCATGGTGGTACCACTACCGGTTACTACTCTAAGAAGTTCGTTCACAATATGAGCTTCAAGAACCCTACCACATTCGTTACCGCTTGCCCTATCTTCCGCTATGCGGAGATTCTGCTTAATGCAGCAGAGGCATTGAACGAGGCAAAGGGGCCTGAAGCTGCCTACGGCTATGTAAACCAGGTTCGTGCCCGTGTGGGTATGCCTGCTTACAAGGGTATGACCAAGGAGCAGCTTCGTGAGCGTATCCGCAACGAGCGCCGCATCGAGTTGGCTTTCGAGGATCATCGTTTCTTCGATGAGCGCCGCTGGAAATTGTTTGATGGCAAGAGTGCTGCTACAGAGAAGAGTGAGCCACGCTACAAGCAGGTTTACAACATCTATAGCGTTGTTGTAACTCCTAATGAGAGCCAGGTATATACTTATCGCAACGATAATACCCATCCTACTCGTGCGTTCTCTTGTCCTAAGAATTATTACTTCCCAGTGCCTGATGACACTTACAAGAAGAATCCTAACTTAGGACAGAATGCAGGTTGGGAACTCTCTGATGCTCCTAAGAAGGACGACACCACTGAGGGTGGCGAGACTACAGAGGGTGAAACAACCGGCAAGTAATCTTTGTCAATATACATTATTATATTTTAGGTGAGGTCTATGGCGAAAACACCATAGACCTTCCTTGGTTAAAAAAAATCATATCTTAAACTTGAAATCGTATGAAGAAGTTATTACTTTCTGTCATGAGTCTGTTGGCGATGAACGGAGCTATGGCTCAGACGGCTGTCGGCGATAATGATCTGGCTAATGCATACGCTACCCAAACGATAACAGGGCGCATCGCAGTGCATGACCCTTCTATCGTGATGGATGTTACGGGCTCTACCACCAACCCTAAATATTATATCTACGGTTCGCATCTGGGCAGAGCCAAGACTTATGCTACGGGCAACTATCAGATATGGAAGACCTTCAAAACGGGTGAGGAGAATGCCGGAACCAGTAACAGCCTTTTTGCTGATGTGAATGGCAAACTGATTAATTTTAAAGATGCTTACACCACTCACGTCATCAAGAAGGTGAAGAACTATAAGGGCGAGGAAGTGGCTTTCGGCAACTTCGATGCCCATGGATGGCAGTATAAGGGACCTATCAATGTGAATGGTACCTGGACTAATACAGCCAATAACGTAGCCGGTATGCAGTGGGCTCCTGATGTTATCTACAACAAGACCATGAAGAAATGGTGCATGTACATGAGTCTGAATGGTGACTACTGGTGTTCTACTATCGTATGTTTTACTTCCGATGATCTGGAAGGCCCTTGGGTATATCAGGGACCTGTTATCTGTGGAGGCTTCTCTGGTAAGTTCGGCCATAATGGCTATGCTGCAGCAGATGACTGGAAAAATACAGATTTGACGATTGCTACAGGATGCACTTCGCTTCCTGCCCGCTATGCTACTCCAGGCGATGCTTATGGTGCTCACTGGGGAGAATACTGGCCAAATTGTATTGATCCATGTGTGTTCTATGATGATGATGATAATCTCTGGATGAGTTACGGCTCATGGTCGGGTGGTATCTTCATGATTAGACTCGATAATACCAACGGTCTTCGCGATTACACTTATACCTTCCCTTATCAGATTAATGGTGTTGATGCGATTCCTGGTTCCTACAATCAGGCTTGTACTTCTGATCCTTATTTCGGCAAGAAGATTGCCGGTGGATATTATGTTTCCGGCGAGGCAAGCTATATCCAGAAGGTGGGCAAGTTCTACTATCTCTTTATGAGTTATGGTGGTTTGACGGCTGCTGGTGGCTATCAGATTCGTGTTTTCCGTTCGGAGAAACCTGACGGACCTTATAAGGACTGTCTTACTTCAACGGGCATTGATGCTATGTATGGCAAGTATATCCTCAACTTCGGTGGCGATGCCAAGCGCGACGAGGGTGTGAAACTCTTCGGCAACTACCAGTGGGAAACCATGCCTAATGCTGAACTGGCTCAGGGACATAATTCAGCCATCGTAGACCATAAGGGACGAGCACTCATCGTTTACCATACCCGCTTTATGAACAGAGATGAGGAGCATGAGGTTCGTGTACATCAGCTCTTCGTAAACCAGGATGGCTGGTTGGTTGCTGCTCCTTACGAGTTTAGCGGCGAGACTTATACTGATAATGATATTGCCACTCAGCAGCTCTATGATGCAACAGAGGTAGAGGGCGATTATCAGATGATAGCTCATCCTTACCGTCAGAATACGGCGGCAATGGATTATGAAAAGCCTGTTACCATCCATCTCAATGCAGATGGTTCTATCTCAGGCGAGTATACCGGTAAATGGGAACTGGTGAGCGGTACAAGCTACATCAATCTTACCTTGAAGGGTGTTGCTACAGCCAATGCAGAGGTGAAGTTCAAGGGTGTGCTTACCGAGCAGACCATCGATTATACCAATATCAAGGCACTCTGCTTTACAGCCCTCAGTTCTTCTGACGGTTTGGCTACATCAGGTGGTGCCAGCTTGCAGACTCGCGGTTTGAGTATCTGGGGAAGCAAGGCTGATGCCAAGGCGGCTATCAAATATACATTGGATAAGACCAGCGTTCCTTTCGCAGATGGTGCAACTTTGAATTCAAAGCCAAAACTCCCAACAGAGGGGCATCTCGGTGCTACCATTTCATGGAAGTCAAGCAATCCTTCTATTCTGACCGATGAGGGCGTAGTAAAAGGTAAGGGTAAGGTCACCATGACCATGACTGTCAGCAAGGACGGTTATGAATATACTAAGGATTATACCCTGAACATCGATGCTGAGGCAGAGGAAACGACTCCGGTTTACTATCCTGTTTCTGCACAGAAGAATACAACTTCTGCTTGGTGGACCAACTTCTCGGCAGATTATAAGTTGCAGGCTGGTAAGAAGGTTCAGTTTAAGTTCTATAACTATAGTAATGCTACAAACAACTGGTGCAACTGGGCTTTGTATGGTGCCAACAAGACACATGGTGTGGCTGGCTATATCGAGTATTTCGGCATCCGTTGCGATAATTGGAACAATACCGCAAATTCCAATGTGGGCTGTGTAAGCAATTATGTTTGGGATACCTTCAAGAATGATATGAACGGGTCTTTGGTTGACATGACTGTGGAGTATGCTGCTAATGGTGCCTTCAAGATGACAGCCACAATCACAACTACCAGTAAGAAGGTATATAACTACTCATTCTCAACCACCATCGCCAGCAAGCCTAGCCAGCTTAACCTGTTCTTCGTAAATGAGGGCTCTTACATCGACGGCTCAAGCCTTTCTACAGGCATCTCGAACCCTATCATTATTCAGAAGAAGAATGATGGTAAGTGGTTCAACCTCTCCGGTCAGCAGGTAGACAAGAGCTACAAGGGTGTAGTGATTGTGAACGGAAAGAAATTTGTGAACAAGTAATTCTCTTATATATATAATAAGGTGTAATTATATGAAGATTTCTAAAATACTATTGGGAGCAGCAATGTTCATTGCTGCTCCTATTGTAAAAGGTGGTTGCCAGATGATGGCACAGAATGCTCCGCAGGAACCGATTGTGGTAGATACTCCTTTTGTCCACGACCCCGTAATGGCGTATGAGAATGGCAAGTACTATCTCTACTGCACAGGTCATGGCATCACGCAGATGACTTCCACCGACCGCAAGCATTGGACCATCGTTCCTCAGGGCGTGCTCAAGAACAGCGAGATTCCGGCATGGACGCATGATAGTGTGCCGGGGTTTACCACGCATATCTGGGCTCCGGATGTTATCCGCTTCAAGAACAAGTGGTATCTGGCTTATTCCTGTTCTACCTTTGGTAAGAACACATCTGCCATCGGCTTGCTGAGCAATACTTCCTTATCTGATAAGGATGGATGGAAGGATGAGGGCTGCCTCGTCGCCTCCAAGGGCGATAGAGACAACTGGAATGCCATCGATCCGAATTTCATCGTTGATGAGAAGGGAAACCCTTGGCTTACCTGGGGCTCTTTCTGGGATGGCATCCAGATGATCAAGTTGGATAAGAAGACGATGCATGTCAAGAAGGGCGCCAAGCCTCAGACCATCGCCCGTCGTCATGTTGTGGGCGATACTTCTGCAGAGCCGAATCCTACCTCCAAGTTTGCCGGCACCAATGCCATCGAGGCTCCTTTCATCATGAAGCATGGTGGTTATTACTATCTCTTCGTGAGCTGGGATTATTGCTGCCGTGGCATCAAGAGCAACTATCGTGTTGCCGTGGGCAGAAGCAAGAAGGTTGCCGGTCCTTATCTGGATAAGGCAGGCAGAGACATGCGCAATGGCGGAGGTACGCTGATTCTGGAAGGCGATAAGAAGGAATATGAGGCGATGGGCCATTGCTCTGCCTACTCTTTCCCTGATGGTGATTACTTCTTCTGTCATGGTTACAGTGTAGCCAAGAATGGTGCCAGCATCCTGGTTCAGAAGCGAATCAACTGGACGGAAGATGGGTGGCTGACGCTGGAATAAGATGTATTAGTTAAGTGTTAAATTCGAGTTAAAATGGCGCTTATTCCGCTACGAACGGCAAAAAAAAGGTTTCGTAGCGAAATAAACGCTATTTTCTTTCGCTATTTCCAAAATAAGTCGTATATTTGCAGCGAACCAATTGGGTATGATTATGTGTGAAATAATAGGTAGAAAAAAGGAAATAGCAGAATTGAAGCGTTACTACGAAAGTGGTAGAGCTGAGTTTGTGGCTGTGTATGGTCGTCGCCGTGTCGGTAAAACATTCTTGATTGATGAGGTGTTTCATGATGATATGGTGTTTCATCATACAGGATTGTCGCCTTACGACCGTCGTCGGAAGGTAACCTTGAAAGACCAGTTGCAGAATTTCTATTTCTCGCTTCTTCGTCATGGTATGGAGGATATCGCGCAGCCTAAGTCGTGGATGGAGGCTTTCTTTTTGCTGGAACGTTTTTTGGAAACTTGCGATAACGGTTCCCGACAGGTGGTATTTATCGATGAGTTGCCCTGGATGGATACGGCTCGTTCCGGTTTTCTTACGGCATTAGAGGCTTTTTGGAATGGTTGGGGCAATATGCGCCACAATCTGTTGCTTGTAGTCTGTGGTTCTGCCACCTCCTGGATGCTTGATAATCTAATCAGTAATAAAGGTGGATTATATGGTCGGTTGACTGGAGAAATCAAACTGTCACCGTTTACTTTGAAAGAATGCGAGGAGTTTTATCAGAGTCGTGGTATCAGAATGTCCCGTTATAATATTACGCAGGCTTATATGATTATGGGCGGAATTCCTTTCTATATGAATTTCTTTAATCCTTCCTATAGTTTGGCTCAGAACATAGATGCCTTGTTCTTTGCCCGTCATGCGAAGTTGGGGGATGAGTTTGACAGGCTTTTCAATTCTGTGTTTGATCATGCCGAAGACTGTATGAAGATAGTTCGCTTTTTGGGTACCCGCCATGCTGGTTTCACCCGTAAGGAGATAGCAGAGCATACCGGTTTGAATCCGAATGGTGATTTTACCAAGATGCTGAAAGCCTTGTTGGGAAGTGATTTTGTGGTGAAATATACTCCTTTCGGATTCAGTCAGCGAGAGGAGTATTATAAGCTTATTGATTCCTTTTGCTGGTTCTGGCTTCATTTTAAGGAGAAGAAGGCTGTAAATCAAACTGATTACTGGCAACAGCATTTGAAGGAAAGCGATGTTGCCTCATGGCGTGGTATTGCTTTCGAGGAGGTTTGTTTGCTGCATATTTCACAGATAAAATATGCTCTTCATATTGGTGCCGTGTCTTCTCAGGAATCTTCGCTTATAGTGAAAGGAAGCGAGGAGGCTGATGGCATGCAGATTGACTTGCTGATAGATAGGGCTGATGATGCGGTGAATGTTTGTGAGATGAAATTTTATAAGGCTCCTTATGCCGTTACCAAGGGCTATGCTCAGGTGCTGAATAGCCGCTTGCAGGCTTTGGAAGAAAAGAACCCTACCAAGACATTCCTCCTTACGTATGTGGGAAATTCAGAACTGGTGAGTAATGAATATTCTGATATATTCAAGGCTTCAGTAACACTAGATGATTTGTTTATTTGATGAATGGTATTTTAGAGTGTAAAAATGAAGAGAAGAGAATTCGTATTGTTGAGATATTCCGTGTTCTTCACCTTATTATATATATTAGTAGGGTGTACCGAAAACCGGGTACAAATGCAGAGATTACAGGTTATAGACAGCTTGATGGAAGCACATCCTCAAGCAGCCTATGATAGTTTGTGCCGTTTTGATTCATTGGAGGTACCGGACGCTTCTCGCAAGGTAGCGATGAAATGCCGAATGCTGATGGCGAAGGCACAGAACAAACTTTACTTGCAGTTGTCTGCCGACACCAAATTTCAAGAGGTGGTGGATTATTATGATAGTTGGGGTACAGGTAATGAGAAGATGCAAGCTTATTATCTGCTGGGTTGCGTGTATCGTGACCAAAAGGATGCGCCAAAGGCAATGATGAGCTATAAAAAAGCTATAGAGTGTGCTGATACCCTGCGTAAAGAGTGTGACTATAAGGTGCTTTTTGGTATTTATGGACAGATGGCTGATATTTATCGTTATCAATATTTGCATAAGCAATCAATTGAATGTTATAAAAAATATAGTTATTATGCTGCAAAAGCCAACAATATGGCAAGTTATATCCAAGGCTTTGAGCTGATTGCCAGTGAATATTATGCATTGGGCGATACATTGAAGGCTGTGGAACAAATAAAGAAAGGCTATAGGCAGTATAAAGCACATGGTATGCGCCAAGATGCAGCTCAGATGCTTCCTACGCTTATTTATGTTTGTTTGCAACGTGCTCAGTATCAGCAAGCGCATTACTATATGGATATTTATGAGAAAGAATCTGGATTATTTGATAAAAATAACAATATACTTACAGGGCGCGAGCATTATTATAAGGCAAAGGGAATGTATTTCTTAGGAATCAATCGTATAGACTCCGCCGAGTATTACTATCGCAAGTTAGGACGATACGGTTTCCGATATGAGACAGCTCAAGGGTTATTGTCTGTTTATAGAAAGCATCTGAATGGTGATTCTATACGGAAATATTCTATTTCTTGTGAACAAGAAATGGATAAAATCTTGAATGAAACACAGGCAAATGCAGTTATTCAAGCATCTTCTCTATATAATTATACAAGATTGCAGGAAGAGATAGATGAAGAGAGATTAAATAAAGAGCAAAATAAATATCTGCTAATATTCGTTTGCTTTGTCGCATTGGGTTGTTTTGGCTATTTTGTTAGGCTGTATAAGAAAATGCAGAGTCGAATGTCCCAAAAAATAGCGAGCGTAAATAAAAAATTAGAGAAAACTTGTGAGGAATTAGACTTATTACAAGAAGATAAAGAGATTTTTATCCAGAAAAAACAGAATGAGATAATTGCGTTGCAATGTTCTCTTCGTGAGTACAGGGAAAAATATGATAAATTCAACTTGTTAGACAAGGAAAAGAAGTTGATGGAAAGTGATATTGTTGTAAAGTTTATCGAAATGTCGACGCCAAAGAGAAATCGTTTCAATCCAAGTGAAAAGGATTGGCTAGACTTATATAAGGAATTTCAGCAATATAAACCTCTTATTTCTGAAAAAATTCGTAAAGGGAAATTGAGTCCTCAAGAGTTACAAGTTTGTATATTAACATACCTCGGTATGGATAATACAGCTATTGCATTTCTTGTAAATACAACTAGCAAGACTATAAGTAATGCAAAACAAAAGATTAACAGGAAGCTGTTTGAAGAAAAAAGTGCATCTACTTTATTCGATAATTTACTAAAAGTATAAGTCTTATCCACCATAAATGCGCTTGGTGTATTTGTGGTGGATAATTCTTTTAATTCGCATGTTTACAATATGTTATGCTGTTGTAAAATGAAAACGGTGGCTTTATGGTGGATGATTTTATAAGCTAAAATTTTGTGTTTCGCATTTCTATTCATAACTTTGCAGCCTAACCAAAATAATAAGGAAAGTATGAACAGAAAAATTATCCTAATACTTGCGTTGGCCTTGGTATTCCCTTGTTGTCAAATGGCAGCACAGGTGCAAATGGTAGTTATGGGGGGGGCAATATAACGATCCTCATAATGAGAATAAACCAACTCATCGTGTTCCGCCAGCCCCCATCTATGTTAATCAAGAAGGTCGCTGTTTGGCTTTTGACTCAAGCCTTGTGGGTGAGACTATAAAAGTAGTTAGTGATGAAACACTTTTATATACTACTGTAATAGGTGAGGATGGGAAGATAGAAATTCCCGAATATATTTTTGGAGAAGTTGAACTACGGCTTGTCCGAGGAAGTTTGATTTATCATGTTATGATAACGTTATAAAAAAGATTTATTATGAAGACCAAGTGTAATACTATATTAGTGTCAGGTGGGGCTGGCTTTGTTGGTTCTCATCTTTGTTCCCGTCTTTTACAAGATGGGTATAGTGTGCTATGTCTCGATAATCTTTATACAGGAAGCTTAGAGAATATATCTGCATTTAAAAATATGGATAGATTTGAATTCCTGTCTATAGATATTGTAGATAAACATGCTTTGGAGAGTCTGAAAGACTGCCACATTGATGCTATATATCATTTGGCTTGTCCTGCTTCTCCGATTCATTATCAAAAAGATTCAATCTATACGACTCTGGTGTCTGTCGAAGGAACTCTGAATATGCTTGAACTAGCTAGACATAATGGGTGCCCAATACTATATTCTTCGACAAGTGAGGTTTATGGTAACCCTGAAGTGCATCCTCAAAGTGAGAGTTATCTCGGTAATGTGAATGCAATAGGTCCTCGTGCATGTTATGACGAGGGCAAGCGTTGTGCTGAAAGCCTTTGCATGGATTATCATCGCCAATATGGAGTGGATGTCAGAATCATTCGCATCTTCAATACTTATGGCCCCAAAATGGCAATAGATGATGGGAGAGTTATCTCAAACTTCATTGTTCAGGCTTTACAAGGAAAGGATATAACGGTGAATGGGAATGGCAACCAAACTCGCTCCTTCATGTATATTGATGACTTATTGGAGGGAATGGTAAGGGTGATGGCTAGTAAATATCATAGCCCAATCAATCTTGGCAATCCAGAGGAAGTATCTGTCTTGGACTTGGCTCATAAGGTATTGGAATTGACAAAGTCAAGTTCTGAAATTAAATTTCAAACCTTGCCGCAAGATGACCCATGTCGCCGTTGTCCTGACATATCTTTGGCAAGAAAGAACTTGGATGGTTGGAAACCAAAAGTCTCTTTGGAGAAAGGCTTGTTGAAGACAATAGATTATTTCTCTCAAAAAATATGATGTTACATATTACTCTACATTAAAATCGACCAAAAGATGGAACAAAACATAAGCATCATCATGCCGATATACAACCAGGCTTCTTTCGTTAGAGGAGCACTTGCTAGCTTGGAACGACAAACTTTCAAGCATTGGGAGTTGCTCATTATAGACGATGGCTCTACTGATGGGGTAAACGGCAAGATAACAGATTACTTAAATAAAGATTCTCGTATCCGCTATGTTCGTAATGAGCATAATGAGGGCTTGGGCTATAGTCTGAACCTTGGTATGCAGCTTGCTTCATACCCTATTGTTTCCTATCTGCCAGCAGATGATATTTATTATGATTCACATTTGGAAACCATGCTCAAGACAATGGTGGAGAATGATGCACAGGTGGTAGTGTCGGGTATGCTATATAATGAAGACAATGTAGGAGGTGAAGGTAAGTCAACCTATACCATGGGGACAATTTCTGAGAAATGGCTTCAGTTAGTACAGGTGATGCATAGACGTACAGACCTACGTTGGCTCGAAAGAAAGGAACTTGCAACGGACGACCTAGGTAGAATGTTCTGGAACCAATTGTTGCAGACTTTCCCAAAGGTTGCTTATACGAATAAGATTACTTGTGAGTGGACTTCACATCTCTTTCAACGCCATCGTGTCATGAACGACAGAGAATTTGGTGGCATTTATATGTACAAGACCTATTACCACGTAAAGGAAGCCATCCATTATCAGTCTTCTTCTGGCAATTATATTGATGAGATTACCCATTATCAGGCATTCCGAAATTTGCCACATCGAGAAGATGGACTTAAAATATTGTTGGTAGGGGAACTCTCATATAATCCTGAGAGAATCGTGTCTCTTGAAAAGCGTGGACACAAACTTTATGGTCTCTGGATAGACAATCCTTTTAACTTCAATAGTAATGGTAACTTCCCATTTGGACATGTGGAAGATATTCCTCTCCAAGGATGGGAAGAGAAAATAAAGGAGATAAAGCCAGACATCATTTGTGGTATGACCAACTTTAAGGGTTTGGAATTGTCATGGAGAGTCTTTAAGAAGGTAAAGGACATCCCTTTTGTCTGGCATTTTAAGGAAGGTCCTTTCTATTGTAGGTCTTATGGCGCATGGGAAAAGTTGATAGAACTTTATGAGCATGCCGATGGTGCCATTTATATCAATGAGACTGCCAGAGACTGGTATCATCTCTACATGGAAAAGCCAAATGCCAACACTTTGGTGCTAGATGCCGACCTGCCACCAGAAGAGTGGTTCAAGGGAGAACGTTCCCCACTGCTCTCTGCTAAGGATGGAGAAATGCATACCGTGATAGCTGGTAGACTGCTAGGAATCAGTGTGAATGACATAGAGCAGATGGCTGAGAATCATATACATTTGCATGTTTACGGTGATATATTCCAAGACCAGTCTCGAATGCTGATAGATGAGGCTATGGCTGTGGCTCCAGACTATATTCACCTTCATCCTAATTGTCCATCAGAGAAATGGGTTAGTGAGTTGTCGCAATATGATGCAGGATGGTTGCATTATTATAAGAGCAATAATCACGGTGACTTGCTGCGTGCCAACTGGATAGATTTTAACTCACCTGCGAGATTGTCAACCTATGCGGCAGCTGGGCTCCCGATGATTATGCATGACAATTCGGGAAATGTTGTTCATCACCAGCAATATCTTGAAAAGATGAACATGGCTTTGCCTATATCCTCCATCAAGCAATTAAAGGAGTATTTTGACAACAAACCTCTGATGGAGAAGAAACGTGAGGATGTTTGGCGCAATAGGATGGAATTCTGTTTCGACAAGCATGTAGAAGAGTTGGAAGAGTTTTTCCATCGGGTTATTAATAGCAAGAAAGCTTGCATAAAATAAAATCTAGCTTATGAAGATTAGTAAATATACGACTCGTTTGTCTGTATCCGATAAATCGTGGTTGCTCTATAATGCTGTGACAGATAGGTTTGTACTGTATAGCAAGGAACTTGATTTTGGTAAGCAAACAGATTTGGATGTCTTGAAAAAGGAATCGGAACAGTTTTATGAGCAGTTGGCAAAAGGAGGCTTCGTTATTCCTAATGATAAGGACGAGACGGAGGAGGTTGTGAAGAAGGGACTGGAGAATTGCAAGAATGATAAGGAATACTACTTAATCATCAATCCTACACTGAATTGTAATTTCCGTTGTTGGTATTGCTATGAGAATCATTCGGGCAGAAAGAAAATGCGGCCCGAAACAGTGGAGAGTGTTAAACGGATGATAGATAGGCTGTGTGATACCGAGCATATAGAATTTCTTCACCTTTCTTTCTTCGGTGGTGAGCCTTTGCTGTATTATATAGATACGGTAAAACCAATCATCGGGCATGTGGAGAACTTGAAAAAAGAGCGTGGGCTAGGATATTCAATACATTTCACAACCAATGGCTACTTGATAACAAACCAATTGATAGAGGACTTGAAGAAGGTGCATGCCAATGTCTCTTTCCAAATCACGCTTGATGGAAGCAAGGAAGAACATGACAAGGTGAGAAGGTCTGCTTCAGGAAGTGGCTCGTATGACAGAATATTGGCAAATATAAAAAAGTTTTTGGAAAATGGATTCCATGTTGGATTGCGTTTGAACTATTCCGGTAAGAACGTCGCTTCTATGGGACAAGTACAGAAAGACATCGAACCGTTGAGTGGTTATGGTAAGTCATTGTTAACGATAGATTTCCAGCGAGTTTGGCAGGATGAGGCTATTGAGTCAACAGATGAGCTTCTTCTGAAAACGATAGCAGATTTTCAAAGTAAGTTCCAGTTTGTAGGAGATTTCTTCAATCGTGTAAATTCATATAGAAATCCCTGCTATGGTGACTTAGAAAACGAGTGCATAGTAAATTATGATGGTGGTATTTATAAGTGTACGGCTAGGGATTTCACGGAAGAACTTTGTTTGGGAACCTTGCAAAATGACGGCTCGATTCTTTGGAAACATCCAGAATATGCTAGACAGAGATTGTGCAATAAATTTTCTAAGAAGGTTTGCCAAAGTTGCAAGATTTTTCCACTTTGTGGAGCTGGATGTTCGCAAACAGCTTCTGAGGTAAAGGATGCTTGTACATTATGCAAGAGCGAAATGGAAAAAGATAATATAGTATTGACACGTTTCTATGAAAGAATAGTGAAAGCTGCAAGAAAAGAAGAAAGCTGTATGGCTTGAGTTAACTTATTGTATAATAAAAAAATGTAAGATTATGAGTAACAATTTAGAGACACTGAATAGCTTTGTACAAGAGCTGGAGGTGAAAATGGGGCAGAGTGGGCAGACTGCTGTTTTGTTGGAAGGGCAAGAGGACTTGCTAGGAGGTGAAGAAACCGACAAAAATAAAGTTTCTTGTTTGAGTACAAAAAATCAGAGATGCGTGAATACTGGTAGATGTGATCAAAGCAGCAATAGTACAGATTGCAAAAATACCGGTTTTTGTGATTATACTAATAATTCTGCAAGTTGTATGACCGGAGGTGTTGGTGGTACTGGTGGTACTGGTGGCACCGGGGGGACAAGGCAATTAGGAATAGGTTTTCCTTCTTTAGTTTTTTAATTTTATTATTTATTGGGTGGGATTGAAACTCCCATCCTTTTCTGTTAGTGAATGTAAATGAAACGGGTTCCTTATTATAGACAAATATCGACAATTGATTGTGGTCCAGTATGTTTGCAAATGATATCCGCATATTATGGAAAGAAAATGTCGTTGCAAACCATCAAAGGTTTGTGTGAGTCTACTCGTGTCGGCGTGTCTGTTAGGGAGATGATTGGGTGTTGTGAAAAAATAGGCTTACAGGCAATTGCTGTGAATATGAAAATGGAGGATTTGAGGCGCATGCCTCTTCCTTCCATTTTGTATTTGAAGCGAGGGCATTTTGTCGTATTAGATAGAATCCATCAGAAAAGGAACAAGGATTATTTTAGAATCATAGACCCTTCTCGAGGAAGGGTAAAGTTACAGGAAAGTTTCTTATGCGATGATTTTCTTTCTGATGATTATGGGGTGGCTATTGTACTGGCACCGACGGAAAAATTCGAGAAAGGTGACTTTGTACAAGGCTCGCTTTGGAAAACAATGAGGAATTTCCAATCTCAACTTTGGGAAATATTAAGTAGCTATAAACTGAGATACGTTTATGTGTTGTTGCTTACGTTGTGTGTATCAGCATTGAATTGGGCAATGCCGCTTCTGTTGAAGACAACAATAGATAGCGGTATCATGAGCAAGAATATTGATAATGTTTTGAAACTCTTATTGTGTCAGTTAATATTCTTTGTCGGTTTTGCTACGGCAAACACTGTGTCTAGCTTTATATCTACCAAGATTACGTTGAAAACATCTGTGGCTTTTTTGCTGGTGTATCTTGAGAAAGTCATCAAGTTGCCCATGCAATATTTTGAGGTATCTCAACGTACGGAGCTGTTGGCAAAGGTGAGTGATTTGTCTCGAATCCAGAGCTTCTTTACTGACAATTTTATCAACATCTTGTTTGCCTTATTGAACATCTTGTTCTTTTCGGGCATCTTGCTGGTAAATAGCAAGGCAGTGTTCTTTATATTCATGGCATTCTCTTTGTTGACCTTTGGCTATAATTTCTATTTCTCACAAAAGAAGAAAAGTTATGATTATGCTAACTTTTCTCTTCATGCAGAAAAAGACAATGTGACCTATGAGTTGATGATGGGTATGCAGGAAGTGAAACTAAACAATGCCCAGCAAGCTCGAATGAATGTCTGGAGAAAGCTGGAGGAAAAGAGCAATGCCTTACAACTAAGGATGATGTATATTGATGCTTACGCATCTAATGGAGCAAACTTCTTAGGAAAATTGAGAGACATCATATTGACTGGCTTATGTGCCTTGTTTGTCATCAAGGATGAGTTGAGTATGGGTACAATGATGATGATTAGTTTTTTGCTAGGACAATTGACACCATCTGTCTCACAGTTGTATTCCTTGGTAAATGATGCCATCTTGATAAGATTGTCTGCGGAGCGTTTGAACGAAGTCTTTGATACTCCAAATGAATCAGACGATACGCAGGTGAAGCTGACAAAGGAAATGGTAAGTGAAGGCTTAAGGCTAGACCATGTTTCTTTTAGGTACAAAGGCTTTGGTGATTATGTGCTGAAAGATATGGGCCTTCTTATTCCAAAGGGGAAAATGACAGCTATCGTTGGGGCAAGTGGAAGCGGTAAGACGACATTACTGAAATTGCTTCTAGGCTTTTACTATCCCCAGCAAGGAACCGTTTGGTTGGATAATGACCGTATGGAAACGATAGAACTGGATTCTTGGCGCAAGAAATGTGGTGTGGTCATGCAAGATGGTAAGATTTTCAGTGGAACTGTTGCCGAAAATATCGCCATGGCAGATGAACAGCCTAATCTCGAAAGAATGCAATATGCCGCAAGACTTGCTTGCATTGACGAGAGAATAAATCATTTGCCGATGAAATTTCAGACGAGGATAGGAGAAACTGGCATCAATCTGAGCGGTGGTGAAAAACAGCGTTTGCTTATAGCAAGGGCTGTCTATAAAAATCCTGAGTTTGTGTTCTTTGATGAGGCGACTTCTTCTTTGGATGCAACGACAGAAAGGGTTATCATGCACAATCTTACAGAATTCTATGCAGAACGCACGGTTGTTGTCATCGCCCATCGGTTGAGTACAGTGAAGTCTGCCGATAATATCGTCTTTATAGATAAAGGGCGCATTGTGGAGCAGGGAACTCATGAAGAGTTAATCAAACAGAAAGGATATTATTATACATTGGTAAACAATCAATTGGAACTCAATGAAAAAGCAGTATGATTATCTTGTTGTAGGTGCAGGCTTGTTTGGGGCGACTTTTGCGTATCGGGCAAGGCAAGCAGGAAAGCGAGTGCTTGTAATAGACAAGCGGTCGCATACTGGGGGCAATGTGCATTGTAGGGAAATGGAAGGCATACAGGTTCATCTGTATGGCCCACATATCTTTCATACCAAGAGCCAGAAGGTATGGGATTTTGTAAACCAGTTCGTTTCTTTCAATCGCTTTACGCTGAACACCCTGGCTAACTATAAGGGAGAACTATACAATCTGCCATTCAATATGCATACTTTCCATCAGATGTGGGGTGTGAATACACCTGCTGAGGCTTGGCAATTCTTGGAGCAGCAGAGATATAAGGGAGAGGTGCATCATCTAGAGGAACAAGCTCTGTCTTTGGTAGGCAAAGACATCTATGAGAAACTGATAAAAGGCTATACCGAGAAGCAATGGGGGCGGAACTGCAAAGAATTGCCTAGCTTTATCATCAAGCGACTGCCCGTAAGGCTAACGTATGACAACAACTACTTTAATGACCCTTATCAAGGCATTCCTATAGGTGGATATAATAAGTTGATAAATGCTTTGCTGGAAGGCTGTGAGGTTAAGACCGATTGTGAATTCTTTGAGGGCTTGAGTCAAAGTTGGCGAGAAATTGCTGATAGACTAGTCTATACAGGAAAGATAGATGACTTTTATGGATGCCGTTTTGGCAGATTGGAGTATCGTTCCTTGCGATTTAAAACAGAAACGTTGGATGTTCCTAATTATCAAGGTGTAGCACTGATGAACTTCACGGATAGGGAAACGTCCTATACTCGCATCATAGAGCATAAGCATTTTGAGCAATTTGGGGAGGCTGTATATGGAAATCCAAAGACTGTTATCACTCGTGAGTACCCTTTGGCGTATCAGCCAGGACAGGCAGAGCCTTATTACCCAGTGAATGATGATAGAAATAATCGCCTCTATCATGAGTATCAAGAGCTGGCAGATGTGGAGAAAAATGTGCTATTTGGTGGACGATTGGCAGAATATAAGTATTATAATATGGACGAGGTGATAGAAAGAGTTTTTTCTGTACCTCTAATTTGAATTATTTTATTATCTTTGTCGCACTAATTAATATATAAAAACGTAAACTGACAAACAATTGAGATTATGAAGCAATTAAGAATCTTATTTATTATTGGAACTATTCTGTGCGGATTGCCTATGATGGGGCAGACTAAGGAGAAAACACTAGAATATGGTGGATGGGTAGAGGAATTCGTTACCCATACAGCTATTACAAATGCAAAACTAACTTTGCTTGATGACAAAGGAGAGGTTGTAAAAGAGACTATATCAGACGAAAGAAACGAACAGAAAAATGGTGGCTTTACGTTTATAGTTGCTAACAATCACAGATATACCATCAAAGTAGAGTGTGATGGCTATGTGCCACAAAGTTTCTCTTTTGATGTAAAGGTTAGTAAACGGGTGAATACCCGTTATCTGCCAACCATTTTTTTGCGTAAGAAGAAAAAGTTGGATGATGAGCAGCTACTGAATGAGGTAACAGTAACGGCCACCAAGGTGAAATTCTATCATAAGGGTGATACGCTGGTGTATAATGCTGATGCCTTTCAACTCTCAGAAGGCTCCATGCTCGATGCGCTTATCAGGCAGTTGCCTGGTTCAGAATTGAAGTCGGATGGGCGTATCTATGTCAATGGTCGGTTTGTGGAGAGCCTCTTACTTAATGGCAAGGATTTCTTCAAGGGTAATAATACGGTACTCTTGCAGAACTTGCCTACATACGCAGTAAACTCCATCAAGGTATATGAAAAGAAAACTGACCTAAATCTGTTTGCCAAACGAAAGGTTGAGGAGGATGAATATGTGATGGATGTCAACCTGAAGAAACAATATAATATTGGCTGGTTGGGCAATGTGGATGCTGGTATGGCAAATGATGACCTGTATTTGGCGCGCTTGTTTGCTTTGCGTACAACTGACCATTCGCAGTTGGCAATATTCAGCAACTTTAATAATATGAATGATGGTGGTGCACCGATGCAAGGCTCTGACTGGACACCGGAGAAGCTGCCGATGTCTAGATTGACAACAAAGAAGGTGGGAGTGAACCTGAATGTGGATGATAGACTCAACCGATTCCGCTTAAGGAGTAATGCCGATCTTACTCATTATGATAATCATGAGGAAACGAATGCGTATCGCACCAACTTCTTGTCATCGGGGGATACATACGAGCGTTCTATGAATGAAGCAAAGTATTGTAATTTCTATCTCAATATGAACAACATGTTGACGTTGACTCCTGGTGGCAGAGAATCTAAATGCTATATGACAATTGACCAAAAAGCCAATTACTCTCGCCGTAAGCAGAATTCCATCTTTTATTCAGCTCTGATGGCTGAAAGTTGGGAAAATCAGGAACAGATGTGGAATCGTCTCTTCCCGATTTCAACAGGTGAGCTGTATAAGAACTTGATAAACAGGGTGGAAAGTAAGAGCCTGAATGACTTGAAGAGTTGGCTTGCATCATTGGACTATAGTTGTGATTTCATCGTAAATGAAGCTGGAGATATGTTGCAGCTTAAGTTTGGTGGTGATGTGTTTGGTAAAGATGATGAAGGATATAGCATTTATAGCCTTGACTATGCTTCAGGAAATGTTGCTGGAAATAATGATTATCGTCGCCGTTATGTACCTTGGTCTTCTAAAGGGTATCGTTATCATGGGGGCTTGGGGTACTCCTTCAATTTTTCTGATAAGTTGTGGGGAGCTATTCAATATGGTTATGAGCAGAAGTATTCTCATGAAGAGAATAGTCTTTATCGTTTGGAGCAACTTGCAGGATGGGGAGCTGATGCCAATCATGAATTAGGTGTCTTGCCATCTGTTACTGATTATCTTTCAACGATAGATGCGGCTAATAGTTATCTGTATGATTTTCATACTGATGCGCATAAGCCGTTTGCGATTTTTTCCTGGCAGGTGGTAGAAGATGCAAAGAATGATATCTTGTTCAAGAGCCAGTGGAACTTCAACTTCTCGCATGAGAATATGCGTTATAGAAGGGCATCTCTAGACAAGGAACTCTCTCGTAATTTAAGTTTTCTGAACCCGGAGTTTACCCTATATTGGAGCGGAAATAGAAAAAACAGAAAGTTTTCTAGCAGTCTGGTCTATTCTATAACTCAGGTAGCTCCTCAGATGCTCTATCTGTTTGATTATATAGATGATGCAGACCCTCTGAATGTAAAGCGTTATGGAAATGAAAAACTGAAGAACTCAATGTTGCATCATATGCAATATGTCTATAATGGAAGTTTGAAGTCTCTGATGTATGATCTTAAATACGATTATACTTCTACCACCGATGCAGTGGCTATGGGCTTTATATATGATAAAAACACTGGTAGGCGTACTTTCTCGCCAACCAATGTGAATGGTAACTGGAATACAAGCTTGCGCTTAGGATTGAGTGGCAATGTTGATAAGAAGAAACGACTGATATTTAATACGGTTACCTCTTTGGGCTATGTTAACAGTGTTGATATGATTAGTGATGCTGCAACTGTGGAGATGAAGAAGAGTATAGTAAAGACATCCACCATTTCTGAAGATTTGCGTCTGGATTACAAACTGGGTAAGCATTCTTTGGGAGTGAATGCTTATGTAGCCTGTCTTCATTCCAATGGCGAACAGAAGGATTTCGAAACCCTTGATGCTTACAACTATCATTATGGGCTGAGTGCAGTATTGGCACTTCCTTTCAGGTTCTCGTTTGACACCGACCTTTCGATGTATAGTCGACGTGGATATGGTGAGTCTGTGATGAATGATGACAATTTATTATGGAACTTCCGCCTTTCCCGACCATTTTTCAAGGGAAAATTGGTTGTAAAGGCTGATGCATTCGATGTGTTCCATCAGTTGAAGAAAGTGGATAGAACTATCAATGCGCAGGGCAGGGTAGAGAAATACTATAACACAGTGCCCCGTTATGTGCTCATCCACGCCATTTATCGTTTTCATGTAGCAAAAGGTAAAAAGTAAGTCTTATCAAGTAGTCTCTAAAAATCGGCTCATCCAAACGAAATCAGTATCAAAAAAATCCGAAACAGATAACTTGGCAAGCTTCTGTTTCGGATTCTACCTTTATTCTTCCTTGATTTTTCAATCTCTGATAGTGCGCTGTAGGCTGTCAAAGCATGATGGTTAAAATATGAGTCATAGATGAAAGTTTATCTATCTTGGTCGGTTTATGGATAAGATTCTACGAGTATAGAACTGAAGTGTTAAAACAACGTCTATTCCGCTACGAACTATAAAAAATACAGTTTCGTAGCGGAATAGACGCTATTTTTAGATGATTTGTTTATATAATGAGTTAGTCTGGTTCTAAAACTATACTTTGTAGTAATGGCTGACGCTGGAATAGCCTCGATTTTTTAAACACGGACAAATTGAATTTGTCCGGCTCTTTTGTCCGGTAGCTTGTAAGTTGTTAAAAATGAGTGATTTATATAGCTGCGGGCAATTTGTCCGGACAAATTCAATTTGTCCGTTTGTTTTTTTTAGCCCTTTTTGGCTTGAAAACCTTGGGATATGATGCCGAAACCTATGAGATGCTGGGAAGAAACCTATGAGTTATGATGAAAGAAACTATGAGTTGTGGGGGAGAAAACTATGACTTATTTTTTTTAACAAATCAAGATGGTTTGAAAACCTCGGCTCATCCTAAATCAATAGTTCGTTAATAATTCAATAATGTGCTAAGCAGCTATACGCTGTAAGCA
>ERZ1026998.9-NODE-9-length-94088-cov-14.905969_pt1 | contig 94088 bp, 68 predicted proteins | sample MGYA00519288_ERZ1026998 | MGnify/ENA primary metagenome ERZ1026998 (study PRJEB26926, sample SAMN06164454) | human gut metagenome | biome: ENVO:00009003; feature: ENVO:2100002; material: ENVO:00002003 | host: Homo sapiens | place: USA | collected 2012 ...
ATAATAATTTTCCTAAATGATACATTTTCAGGTATGACAATAAAGCAAAAAGTTTTTCTCTCTTTGTCAAACGAAATGAAAAAGAATCAAAAAAGTTAGATGGGTAATATCTGTAATACTCATCTGCATTTATCAATTTATTTTTTACAGCTTCTATTTTTGTCTTTAATGCTGTTATTCTCAGTATTCCTTTAAAATCCGCAGGAAGTAATATTCGATATTGTTCTATCAATCTTTTCCACATCAAATAAGTATCATTATCAAACTTTGATGTTATTGATGATATATTATCTTGTGAATAATGATAAAATCCATGCTGCAAATATCTAACTTTCAAATCTTTCTGCAACAGTTGAACAAAGATCAGAACATCTTCACAGTAATTTATCCGGGGGATAAATCTAACATTATATCTCTTATACAATGAATGTTTAATAAGCTTATGCCACAACGCACCAAACAATCGATTGGAAAGAATATCTTTTAAAACATCTATTGGTTCTTGACTTCTCAACTTCTGAGAAACATAAATCTGTCTGTTGTTTCTCTGAATATAATAATCAGCAATAACAATGTCAGCATTCGTCTCTTTTGCTTTATCATAAAAGCATTGGAGCATATCAGGCTCAACCCAATCATCACCATCTGCATGAATGGAATATTCACCTCTTGCTTCATCTACGCCTAACTGCCGAGCAGAAGCGACGCCTCCATTTTCTTTGTGAAAAACACGGATTCTTTGATCCTTAAGTGCATAATTATCACAAATGTTGCCAGATCTATCTTTGCTACCATCATCTATCAAAAGAATTTCAAAATCAGAAAAAGTCTGTGCCAACAGACTATCCAAACATCGTGGTAAAAACTTCTCTACATTATATACTGGTACAATAACACTTATTTTTGGATTAGCTTGCATTATTCCTTTATTTTAAAGCATTAAATAAAAAAGACTTTGATTCCTTCTCTAATGCATCATAGATTTTATCAACAACAGCATAATCTATTTTACTTAAAGAGGAAATATCATCACCAATATTGACAAGTCTATCTTTAAGTCCAAACATTTCAAGAAGCGATTCAAATCTAGACATACCACGTTTTTTATTGCCTACAACCACAAATTGCTTATGGAATATTATTGAAAAAACGCATGCATGAAAAGAATCTGTTATCACAAATTTTGCATCATAAAAACCTTTTAGCCATTTCTCAACAGAAGGCTTTATGCGTCCCTGTAAAGGGCGTGAGTCATCATATTCATATGGATTATTGACATTAAATGGCTCGAGTTTTTTTTCTTGCGCAATATCTCTAATATATTTAGTCATTAACTCACTGCTATCAAGTACATACGTTAGCAACGAGCCATAACTTTTCTCTACACTAGATATTTTAAATAAACCAATATAGTCATCAACGCTTAAAAGTAAAGTAGGATCAAGAACATGAGAAGCTGATTGATTGAAATATTTACGACATTGCTTTACCGCACTTTTTTCTCTTACAGATACAGCATCGAACATTTGAATCAATTTTCGGCATTCCTCAATCTGAGCATCTGAATATTCTTTCTTATCTGTTCCAAAAGAGGCAGCATAAGACAATCTTTTGATATTCCATTTACTTGCAAAAGCAAGATAAGCATTTTTAATACCTTGTTTTCTCCATCCCTGATCAAAATATATAGGACGCCAAACCTGATCACTTCCAACAACTATTGCATCATAAGAATCTCCATCTAATTCTTTGAAATTACTTATCTCCTTTCGATGGATATAAGAATTGATAAATCTTTGAGTATTCTGTGAGACGACTGGTATAACCTTATTGTTTTGATAATACTCATAGAATATCTTTTGGTTCCTTCCTAATAGTTTTTTAACGATACGCTTTAAAAAGCATTTAGGCATATCTTTAAATGGAGGAAGCGGCATTCTATTGGGCGTATCAAACACCACAACCTCATGCCCCATTCTTTCCAATACCGTTTGTAAGGCATACGCCTGCAATATCCCTCCATAATTAGTATGGAGAGGAAGAGTTAATATTCCTATTCTCATTCTTCATTTCTTCCTTTCTTATTATTACTGAGCCCACTTAAAAAGTAGTTTCGGGGTCTTTATCCTACAAAATGCTATTTGATTATCAAACAGTTACATTTGAAGAAATCGTTTAAAATGACTTCTTAAAGTGAACTCTGTTATTAATTTCTTTTAATTATCATATTCCCATCTATTACCAATATATCTTCCAGGTTTTTTATCTGATATTACTTTTGCAGGAACACCGGCTGCGGTCATATTAGCAGGTATATCTTTAGTTACAACCGATCCAGCACCTATTGTAACATTATTGCCTATCTTCACATTTTCAACAATTGAAACATGTGGTCCTATATATACATTATCACCAATTATTGCGGGAGTTCCATGATTACTTCCAATTGACAAAAATTGACTTATATTACAATTATTTCCAATTATCGTCAATGGATTTATCACAGCCCCTAAACCATGTCCGATATAAAGCCCGTAACCAATCTTGGTCGTTCTTGGTATATCTAAGCCATACTTTACGGAATAATGCTTATGCATAAACATTGCTAATGGGGTTATAAAATTACTCGTACTAGCCAACCGCAGCCAAAAACTATATCTAAAGCAATGATTCCTACCAAAGATACCGGCTAGAGTTAACCGGAATCGCCCCCCCATAACCCCAGTATAACGATAATAATCTGACTGGATATATCTATAAATTCCTCTCATATTACATTAGTAACATCCTGTTTAAACGAGATATTTAATTTATTAATTATTTATATTCTACATTAAAACTTTCAAAATGAATATTCTCCATATGGAGAGGTAATGTTAATATTCCTATTTTCATAGTTTTGTATATTTCATTAAAAAGAGTCTCAGCATGCTCCCTGCCAATAGCAGAAAAGTAGCTTAATAAAATTGCTCATGACAGTTTGCATGTCTGAGACTCTATAAGTTATTAATTCGTTATTCTATCCTAGACTCTCCATTCGCCCTTCGTAAGCATCCAACTCCTATGGCAATACAACTCCATCCCCAGTGTTTACTGGGGATACAGGGTATTTTAAGAAATTGGACGTAAACGGTCACTTTGGGTACGTTGAGCCATAAAATAATACAGCGTCACCACTATATAACACAAATTTCTTAGACTTATTCGGTCTCAGGTGGTAAATTCCACTCTGCTCTCAAGGATTCTATCACAAACCTTTCGAAGCTCGCCTTATAGCCGCCGTCCATCGGGCAGGGATCGTCGGGATAGGACTTGTGATACTCCTCTTCCATGTTGTCAAGATAGTCCATTATCTGCATCACCTGGTCTTTGGTGCAGTGATGCTTCTCCAGCGAAGAACGAAGCAGGCAGTAGGACTGGGTATGACTGGCATAACCCTCTTAGACATGCTTGACTGAATTCTCATTCATGTGGCCAGCCACCTTTAAGGTGCGTACCACATTGCTACTGCCGCCGAGAATGGTATCCGTCAAAGCGCACAGTGCCTTTTTGGTTTTTGTAAATCGTGTCATCTCTTAATATATTTAAAAAATTTGAATATCTTTTGTTAAGCTATTATAAAATCATCGCCTTTTTGTACCTATATATGTAGGTACAGGATTCTTGGCGGTCTCAACTTTTTTTCTTAAATTCGCAGCAGCTTTCAAGAACGAGGGCTGAAGCAATTTTAAGTTACCGAATGGTGAACAGCGGGGTGAACACTTGCCCCAAGCATTCACCTTTTCGGCTCAGGGGTGAACCCTAATAAAAAGAACTTTGTATATACAGCGCATGCTAGAAATATAAGAGTCTCTATTATAATGGGTTATATAGTGTTTTTAACACATTATTAACGCTAAAGGTTGGCATCGGGGTTCACCCTTCACCGACTTCATCGCCATGTGTTCACCCACACTCTTAGTTAGTGAACGTTGCAATCAACAGATTAATATATTAACAACAGACAATTTTAATCAAATGGAAAAAGAATCAAACACCAACTGCATGGAAGAGACAGCTACGATGCCATCGTACTTTCCTTGTATCAAATCTTCGGAGAGCCATCCACTCGCCGACTGGTTGTATCTCAAGAGCGTGATTACCTCTAGCCCTGAGCTACGAATGATGACTGAGACTTACCGCAAGCGCCTCGCCATCAGCAAGCAGTTTGCCGACCAGTACAAGCCTGAGATGCCTGCCATCACGGTTTCGGCACTCATGAACGGCTACGGCAGACAACTTGCCGACTTCCTCAAACCTACCTACATGTTCCAGCTCGACTTCGACCATGTGAAGAAGGAAGATATGGAGCAGCTTATCCGACTGGTGAGAGGCGACAGTCATACGATGGTAGAGTATATCACCGTGAGCGGTAGGGGATTCAGAGTATTCTGTGCCTACCATCCTGTGGATGACGACGACATCAGCGTGCTGGAACTCTTCGATGCCGTGCTGCAGAAGGCGATGGCTTACTACACCCAGCTCCTGGGTATCGCTCCCGACAAGCAGTGTGTAGACATCACCCGATGCGCCGGTCTTGCCTACGACCCGGATGCCTATTTCCGTTGGGATGCTGAGCCTTTTGCCTTGGGACCGAAGGACCTGAACCCCCTCTACACGAAGAAGGCACTGCAGGCGAAGTATTCTGCCAGGCGAAACGCCAAGGGAGGTAAGCGAAGCAGCAAGGTAAAAGAGGAGGCGAAGTCAGGCGACAAGGGTGCGCCTACCATCGAGGAGGCAGCTTCCCATATCAAGGAACTGCTCGACCTGTGGGGCTATCGGTTCGAGCCTGAGCATCACAACGAGTATGTATGGCACTTTGCCGACATCTGCATCTACTATGGCATCCCGCAGGAAGAAGTTCAGACTTACGCCGACCGTGAGTTTGGCACCAGCTACGAAGATACGGCTTCTGTCATCAAGTCTCGCTACAAGCATCTGAACAAGTTTGGTATCTGGCATTTCTATCGCCATGGCGAGGGGCGCAGCGCCAAGCCATCGGTAAGGGGCATCAAGCAGTGGCTACTCACCCACTATCTGTTCCGCCGAAACGTGCTGACGGGATTTTACGAGGTGGAGAGCCGCTTCGTTTTAGACGGCAAGTATCCTGACTGGGTACGCATCGACGACAATATCGAGAACTCCATCTGGAGCGAGATGGACGAGTCGGGACTGCATCTCTCAGAGAAGACCTTGCACAACATCATCAACAGCGACTTCAGCGAGCCCTTCGATCCCTTGGACGATTATCTGCGCAGTCTGCCGAAATGGAAGAAGGGAGAGGATACCGACTACATCGACCAGCTCGCCGACCGCATCGAGGTGGAGAACCTGCCCGACAACGAGCATACGCAGAGTCTCTTCCGCTATTTCTTCAAGAAGTGGCTGGTAGCGATGGTAGTGGCATGGGTAACGCTGAAGGTGGTGAACCAGATGATACTCATCTTCGTGGGCAAGGGTGGCATCTTCAAGACCACGTTCTTCCACATGCTGTTGCCCCCACAGTTGCGCCAGTACTTCCTCAACGACTCGACGGGCGCCTATACCGACAAGGACTTCATGGAGGCTTTCAGCAGCAAGGCTCTGCTCTGTCTCGACGAGTTTGAGATGGTATTCGGCAAGAACCTGAGCGCCTTCAAGAGCAACATGACCAAGGTGACATTCTCCATCCGCCGACCTTACGACAAGTACCGTTCGGAGATGCCCCACCGCGGATCGCTCTGCGGCACCACCAACAACCAGCAGTTCATCACCGACGAGGAGAACCGCCGCTACTGTCCTTGGCTGGTAAAGAGCATAGAGAGTCCGATAGAGCACCCGATAGACTACGACCACGTGTTTGCCGAGGCAGTGGCACTGGGTCAGGAGGTGATGAGCCATCCTAAGGGCGAGCCCCTGGAGTGGACATACTGGTTGACGAGGGATGACATCGAGCTGATGCGCTGCCACAACCGCCTCTTCATGGTAGCCAACTATGCCGAGGAGCAGATACTCCGTTACTACCGGGTGCCGGAGCCAGATACGCCGCTACAGTTTATCAAGTTCCGCTACAGTGCTGAGATACTGGAGAGGATAGGTGTGAACCCTGCCCTTCGCCAGAACCTGAACAACCAGAACATCGGTAACGTGATGAAGCGTCTTGGATTCAAGAAGATTCACAAGAAGAACGGCAACGGCTGGGCTGTGATAGAGAAGGAAGGTAGCGAAATCAACAACGATGCCTTCATCGATCCTAACGATACCGTGGAGGATTAAGTATCTTGGTTACGACCGCTAAGTATCATAGTTACGATGGCTAAGTATCATAGTTACGAAGCATAACCCTAATAGATAACATTCAACATTCTTCTTAGTCTCCCACAGATCTCACAGATTTACACAGATAATCTTGTTGCAAGCAACAGGTACTCACTATGCCTCATAGCAAATAACTCCGAAGGAGTCGAAATCCGTGAAAATCTGTGAGATCTGTGGGAAAATTCAACATTACAAGAAAATGGATTTACGAAGTTACACCAAGCAGGAGTTAGCCCTGCTCTATTTTCCGGATTCCGACCCGGACGTGGCAAGAGCCCATCTGATGAGATGGATTGTAAGATGCACCCAGCTCTACGAGCAGCTGCTGAAGAGTGGATACAACAAGAGCTGCAAGGAGTTCAATCCTCTGCAAGTATCCTATATTTTCTTCCATTTGGGAGAACCCTGATATTTATCAGTGATAATCGGTGAGTATCGGTGAGCAACAATGAGCATCGGTGAGTTGGGAAAATGAAATGTTGTATCTTTGCAATGTGATTCAGAAAGAGTCTCCCACAGATCTCACAGATTTGCACAGATTCTCTTCGTTGCAAGCAACGGTACTCACTAAGGCTCACAGCAAAGACTCCGCGAGGAGTCAAAAATCTGTGAAAATCTGTGAGATCTGTGGGAAAACAAAAACTCCGCGAGGAGAAAATTTCGTGAGATTCGAGAGATTCGTGTTCAAGAATCAGGCACTGCGCAGCGCCCACTCAACATTAACCATTAACACTTAAAAACTTATGTTGCTTTACGTACTAAAACTAAATCAGAACGCCAAGATGCCAGAGGCATACGGCAAGTATTACGCCTATCCAGTCATCACTCAGACGGTAGGTATCGACGGCCTGGCCGAACACATGGCTAGCCACAACACTCCTTTCTCTAAGGGAGCCATCAAGGGCATGATTACCGATATGGTATCGTGCATCAAGGAACTCACCTTGCAAGGTTTCGCTGTGAAGATTGACGACCTCGCCATCTTCTCCATCGGCATCCGCAACAAGGAGGGAGCCGCCTCAGAGAAGGAGTTCACCATCGCCAAGAACATCGAAGGTTTCCGTCTCCGTGCTCGTGGCACCGGTGAGTTCAGCGCCAAGACCATCAACCTCGGAGCTACGCTGAAGAAGGCCTCTGCTCTGTTAGGAGATGGCACCACCCCGGATACCACTCCGGATCCCGGGAAGGATACCCCTGGTGGTGACAACACCGACCAGGGCGGTAGCGGAACCACTGGAGAAGGAGGAAGCGACGGCTTAGAGTAGCCCTAACCGCCTCGCATCTGAAACAAGAGAAAGCGCATCGGCAGGATGCAGTCCGGAGTAATCCGAGGGCCCATCAGGAATGAGTTCATCACTCACCATTCAACATTGTCAAATCATCGCCCTGAACGGATACTTGCTCATCCTGCCCGCTTCCTTCTTGGTCTCCCACAGATCTCACAGATTTACACAGATAATTCTTCGTTGCAAGCAACAGTTTTATACTCATCAGGTCTCACTGCAAAAAACTCCGAAGGAGTCTATAATCTGTGAAAATCTGTGTAATCTGTGGGAAAATTAAACATTAATCACTAATTACACTAATCACTAATTAAAATGAAAAAGGAAACAATCCAGAAAGTCATCAACTTCGTCATCACCGTCCTCACTGCCGTTCTCAGCTCCTTCTGTGTGCAGAGCTGCAAGTGATATTTTAGTTCTCCCACAGATCTCACAGATATACACAGATAATCTTGTTGCAAGCAACAGTTATCACCAAACCTCAATGGAAAAACTCCGAAGGAGTCAAAAATCTGTGAAAATCTGTGTAATCTGTGGGAAACAATCATTAACCCTTTAAAATCCATAGAATCCAATGAAGAATCAAAGAAAAATCGATTTGATTGTGGTACATTGCAGTGCCACACGTATTAACCAGGACTTCCCAGTAGAAGCCTTAGAAGCCTGCCACAAGGCCCGTGGTTTCCGCTCCATCGGTTACCACTATTACATTACGAAGGATGGCGTGGTCTATCCCTGCCGTCCAGAAAGCGAGGAGGGTGCTCACGCCCGCCACTACAACGCCCATAGCATCGGAATCTGCTACGAGGGTGGGCTCGACGAGAAAGGAAAGCCTGCCGACACTCGCACGCCAGCCCAGAAAGCATCTCTGGAAGACCTCCTCTACAGTCTCGTCCTCGACTATCCCGATGCCGAGATCCTAGGCCATCGCGACCTTCCCTGGGTTCGCAAGAGCTGTCCTTGCTTCGATGTCAAGGAATGGCTGAAGGAAATCGACTTCCATCTCTAGAATGCTCAAACAATTCCCAGATATTCGTGCTATTCGAGTTATTCGTGTTCAAAATCATCCCAGCTTATAAGTCCTAAAAAGCTTATGGGTTGGGATTTTTTCTTTGTTTATTCACATCATTTCCCCAACGCTTTCTTTACCGCCTTTACGCCAGCATCGCCTAAGACTTGCTTTACGGCAGCCTTCGTCAGCATCTTCGCCTTGCGTATCACCCTTCGATACAGAGGTATGTGCAAACAGATAGCTACAGCTTGTCTTACAGTCGCTCCCTGCCAAATCAATTTAAAGAATAAAGAGCGTTTAGGATTCAACCATGCATAAGGAGAGAAACCACCATTTGCCCTACTAACCAAAGCATACGACGATTCCCACTTTTCCATTTTAACCTTTTGCAAGAACTCTTTACCCTTAGGGGTATTTATGAGAACCAAACTCACACCTTTATCATCATCGAATGAAGGATTAAATTTATCAATACCCCAAAAATCTCCCAAGGAGATATCACTATGATGCTTTCCATCTTTACATTTGCAATCATGACAGGAAGGCCTCAAATAGAGGTTTGAAAGAAATCCCTTCATATATACATTATCATAATGTATATCAGACGACAAAACGGAATTTTTGTCCGCCGTAGAGGCGGACTTTGACCGGACGACAAAACGGTATTTTTTCCAGCTGCCGCCTTCAGGCGGCTTTTGATAAATTCTTCTTCACTATAAGTCTCGGCTAGATATTGTCTCCAAACTCCTGGGCTAGGAGCTCCATGACAAACAACATCTATAGTCAGTAAGTTAGGATATACCTTATGCCTGAGAAATCCATGTAAACCTGCTATTTGGCAAGGAGTGCCAACAAACATCACTTTTCGACCGCATTTCAAAAACTTTTCAGCTTCCTTATATGTGTTTTCTATTCTGCTCTGCAGATATTTGCTCATCATCAAAGCATAAAGTCCTGATATATTTTCAACGCCGACATGATGCACTTCCCAATTTGAATCATAATCAGCACCGAAAACAATACCACCTTCATTGATGATACTTTTAGCTAATGGAAGGAATAATCCACCCGAAGAACTACCAAGTCTTTCCTCCGTATTTGTGTTTTTTGCAGCAATTACCTGTAAAGGGAAAGTCTCCTCTTGCGGATTAAGAATGGGACAAATCTTCTCACACAACCCACATTCCACGCAACTCTCTTCATTTACATAAGGATAGAGGAAGCCTTCTTCATCTTCAGTAAGAGAAATGCATTGTTTTGGACAACGCTGTACGCAAGCAGAACAACCACAACATTTTTTTTATCTGTTATATGTATCATCACTTTGAAAATTTATGTAGCATACCAAGAGCTTTAGCCTTAACAAATACTCGTTCATTGCTTGACAAGCCCAACGTATATGCTGTTAATGAAACTGAAAGTACACATACTATTCCAACTATGAAAAATCTAATCACCGTATCTTCCATATTAAAATAGACAAAAGCCGGAAGAATTACCGAAACTGCGATTACCCAAAGTACTGGTGAATAGATATATCTTAAATAATCTCTGATTCTAATTCCAATTAAAGGACGAAGCAGGAACATTCGTACAACCTGCGTCAAAGATTCCATCAAAAAGTGTACTATGAATACAGAATATGCAGGAAGTCCCAACCGGAGAGATATATACGAAATAGGTAATATCATCAATAATATTGTTCCACAAATCGCCTGATACTTACGCACTTTACCTGTAGCCTGATTTGCTATAATCAGAGGATTAGACAAGGTATAAATCAAAGACGTACATATCATAATGCGCAAGAAAACAACTGTATTATCTGGCACTATCTTCAGCCACACTGTCAATATGAATTTGGTTTCAAAAAGGACTGGCAAAGACAGGAAGAAGAGAAGAAAGAATGAGAAACGTGCACTGCGATACATCAACTTGTGCATTTCCTGCATTTCTCCCTGTGCATATGTTTTGGTAATTTGAGGATTAAGTGCCATTTGGAAGTTGCCGACAAACTGCTGAACAGCATTCTGTACCTGAACCGCAATACCACGGGCAGCATTAACAACAGGTCCGAAGAAAACATTCAGCAGCATGTTCAAGCCTTGTCCGAAAAGTACAGCTGCCAAGTTACCAAACATACTCCAACCGGCAAAACCAGTCATTTCCTTAAATAATGCTTTATCCCATACGTGCTTGTATTTGGTTTCTTCAAAATGCTTGTTACAATAATAACTATAGCAAAATCGAATCAATATCTGTATCGCCAAGAGCAGGAAAGCATACAAGACTAACTTATCAAATGAGAACACTAACAACATATAGACAATAGCCAACTTTAATACCACCTCCAAAATGGAGATATAAGCAAAAGCCGACATTTTCTCATGAGCGACAATATCCGCATTATAGGGTACACTTATAATCATAAAGACTGCATCTACGATAGTGCACTGCAATACCCAAAAGGCTGCATCCATTCTATCAGCAGGTATCTGCATCTTATTATATAAGAACCACAAGCCGATGGTTTCTCCCAATAACACGATTACACCTGCTATCAGCGTATGAATCTGAAGTGTGGTACTAAATACGGTCTGCAATCTATTCTTATCCCCTTTACCCAAGGCAAAGGTGATATATCGTTGTGTAGCTGATGACATGGATCCATTAATGAATCCAAACATGGCCACAATTCCTCCAACCACATTATATATACCATAATCCTCCACTCCCAATGTATTCAAGACAACTCGACTCGTAAACAGAGACACCGCCATCATAAAGAGCATACGGAAGTAAAGAAGAAGCGTATTCTTCGCTATTCGTTTATTATTATCTGATGTTTGATTTGACATATATTACTTTCCAAATTCTTTAATTCTCTGTTCTTCTTTCAAAGAACAAACAAGCAGTTGTCCATTCTTCTCGGCTACGATATAGCCATCCAAGCCTTGAACTACCACCTTGCATTCATACAAGCGGCTGCCAATGCCACCGGCCATGATTATGATATGTATGTTGGTGTATAAATCTTGTTCTTTAAATAATAAAGATTTCTAAAATCATCCCGTCCTTCTTTGTTGATAAAGCGAGCTGCACTCGGTAATTTGAAAGCGAGTTTTCATTGCACTCACTGGCATCACTTTTTCCCATTAAAAAAGGCTTTTTTCTACCTCTCCGTCTCTCCTGCAAGGAGAGCTCCACCTCCAACCAAGCCTTCCTCCTCAGAAGGAAGAATGTAAACCGCCCTACTCGGTGCTCGGAACCGCTGCGCTCTAAGGTTGGCGGACCATCAAAGGTCTACACCAGATTGTGCGGGATGGGACCGCATGGAGATGGAGGGCATCGCCAATCGAACGAGACAGTGTAGGCAAATATTGCCCTAACTGATTTGTCGTAATCTTCATGGATTTCTTTTCACCCTAGAACTGATTTATACCCCCATCGTAAACTTCATCAGGTCCATCAATAGTTCTTCGGCTATTTCCTGTGCCATCTTCTCTAATTCCTCGAAGTGAAGAAGACCGCTCTTCTTTTTGTTGGCTAGAACCATCTTGGCTAAATCTTCTGATGGGATGTGATGGAAACGAAGGAAGATCTTCTGCATCGCATTCAGCATCGTACCACTATGCATTGCATAGTCAAATTGTGCATCTGTCAGGGTTGAAGAATCTTTGCCCTCTAATGTAGGCACCATCTTTTCGATGGAACTGTATAAGGTTCGCATATCCATCAGCAGAAGTTCGGAATAGCGCTCTAATGTTGGTTGCTTGGCTCCCTTCATCATGACTTCCTCTAATCCCTGGAGGTCATCAATGTATGGGAGGAAGTCTTCGTAAGGAAACTTATTACCTAAGTTCAAATTGACTAATTCCAAGGTGACGAAGAAGGCTACTTGACTTAACTTAGGATAGTGCTCCAAGATGTCTATCAGGTTGATATGATTACCTTTTTCCTTTAAAGTAACTGGTATCTCTGATTTGACATGGATTGCGTCCAATGGTACATTATCCAGAACTTTTCGTATACTACTCGGCATAAAAATATGCCATTCCGTTGCTGCTTCATAAGTTACAACTAAATGCAACTTCTGCATCAGGAGATACTTCGCATCATTCCTTGGATACTTGATGCATTCTTCTGTTGAAGAGGACAAAAGCTTCTTGAGAATTTCCAACTCTTCTTCAGGCAAAACCTCAAGCGTCCATAATGGGTCTTTGGTGAATATATCGGCCAAAGCATCTGCAATCTGTGCCTTGCGCCAACTCTTCGGTATATCTATACGAGCGAGTTTGCAATGCTCAATGATATTGACTTTCGTATCGAAAGACATCATGTCATTCAATGAAAGTATATCAATATAAGGGAGTTGTCGTAGTGTAATCATTTAGTTTAATTTTATTTTGTTCCTCATTGCAGTATCGCTCTGCACTTGTCGCCACTCGAATGAGGAATATTGTATTTATTAACCTATGCTTGGCTTATGACTAAACATTACAACACACAAAATGATTCTGCTTCCTTATCTGCTTTTTTCTCTTCTATGTTCATAACGTAATCTCCTTATTAATTATTGTATTTTTTCGACTCCCCTGTCCCCCTCTTGCGAAGAGGGGGTCCTTACCCTATACCCAAGCCCTAAATCCCTACCATAGGGATTAGGGATGTAACCGCCCTACTCGGTGCTCGGAACCGCTACGCTATAAGGTTGGCGGGGCATCAAAGCCCTCGCCATGGTTGTGCGGGATGGGACCGCCTGGGGACAGCATGCTGATTGGGACCGCCTGGCTAATGTTCGGGGTTCAACATAAACATATTAACAGTATTGTTGTTCTACTACTCTTCTACAACTTCGAAGTCTTCCTTATGTACGCCACGGATGGCTACAGCTCGCCCACCGAAGTCGAAGACGAGCTGGCGGTCACGGTCTATGCGGACAATGTAGCCTTCATAGTCTTTGAATGGTCCTGAAAGGACACGCAACTTCACGTGGTCTTTGGCAAACTTCTCAAAATCATCACGAAGGAATGTAACCTGCTCCGGATGGGTCTTCATCACATTCATAAAGGGCTGCATGATGGAGTCCTTGATGGATGCAGGTCGTCCTAAACTGCGGTCTTTGACTAAATGAAATTGGGGAAAATAATCTGCAAGAAATTCTTGTAGGTCTTTCACGGTACCTTGTAAGAAGACAAGTCCGCTGACAGATTGCTCCAAAGTCTTTTTCACTCCTTGTTGCTTTTCTTCATCCTTGTAGGAATAACGAAGGGTTTTATGAATGAAATAAGGTTGTTTGGTATTTTTCTCGTCAGCATTAAATTTTTCAAGCCATTTCTCCATCCCTTTAGCTGCCATGTGAAGAATAAAAATATAACTCCATGAAGTGGGGTTGGTGGAAGGGTCTTCTTTCTTACTGATCCGTTTATGTCGGGATATTCCTTCTACACTCGGATCCGAAAGTCTTTCAGCCCCGATAACGTGGATGCCCTTTGGTAAGCGTTTACTTACGTCGGCTGTAGAAGGTGAATTCAAGCAATCCTGCGTCATATTCTCGTTCTACTTTATGTCCTCAGCTGCAACCATACATGATGGTTGTGGAAGCCTGGTCCATTTCTTATGATTATGCATAATCTTAGTATAATGAGTATTAGCCATACAGCCTCTACACATGTAGCTTTATTTTACATCTTTTGCGCTTTCTTCTTAGAAAAGGGCAACAACTGCCGAAATAAGTGCAAATCTGCCATTTACAGGAATCACCCTAGGCAGATTTGCTAAACATTTGTGTTAAATTTTGGGGGAGGACTACAGAAAATATAAAAAATAGATACGTAATCCAACTATTTTTCGTACTTTTGTAACCAGATTACTCTCTTCTAAGAAGAAAGAGCGAAGTTTGCTAAAAATTTTACCCCATCATTCCGAAATGGGGTAAACATAACGATTTGTTTACAACTCTTTTGAGATCGTTTTTATAATCCGCTTGTTGGCTTCATTGATGGTTGCTACGTCTAATGACTGCAAGTAAATCTGTGTGGTCTTATAGGAGTTGTGTCCCATGCCCTGGCTGATAGTGGCTATTGGGATGTTCATGTGCAAGGCTACGCTTGCCCATGTGTGACGTGCCACATAGGTAGTGAGCGGTATCTTCAAGCCTACCATCTCACCGATTTTCTTCAGGTTGTAGTTGGTGTTGTGCTCCACTTTGCGGTATGCCGTGTATGGAGAGGATTCCTTGCCTGTCAGGATGGGTAGCAGATAAGGGGAGTTCTTGGTCTGTTCGGCGTACTTGTCGATGATGGCTTGCATCGGTTTCATCCACTCTATGTTGAGGTTTTGGTGGGTCTTGCGACGGTTATAGCTTACCAAGCCACATTTCAGGTCGGTTTTCTTCAGGAACGCCATATCTACGAATGCCATACCTCGGAGATAGAAGCTGAGCAGAAACAGGTCTCGTGCCTTGTCAAGGGAGGAACCTGCTGGCAAGTCCAGGTTTTCTATCTTGCGAATATCCTTTACAGAGATGGCTCGTTTGGCAGTTCTCACGTTAGCGGTCTGCACGTGAGCAAAGATATCCTTGGCTGGCGCATGGCCTGTTTCCACTGCCTTGTTGTAGAATGTGCGCAGGGTTCGCAGATAGAAGGACACGGTGTTTTGTCCGACACCTCTGTTCCATAGCCATGCCTGATACATTTCCATCATCTCGCTGGTCATCTGAGAGAAGGTGAGGTCTTCGTGATGACGAAACTCCATAAATCTGTTGGCAGCACTGACATAGTTGCTCTTGGTGCCAATGCACTGCATCTGCGCCTTCTTGGCTATCTGTTGACGGAAGAAGGTAAAGACGCTCTGGCAGGGTGGCAGCTGCTGTATCTCTTTGTCTATGTCGTCAATGGTATAAGGGATGCCCTCAGCATCCTTATCACGGATGATACGCTGCATCTGTTTCATCTCCCAATCTATCTGTGACTGGATGAGCTGTAGATGCGCCTGTCTGTTGTTGCGGTTAGAAACAATGATAGCCGACTTCTGGTCGTTCCACTCGTCCGGAAAGACATGATAGTCGGTACTGATCCAGCGCTGGCAGCGCTGGTGAATGAGGTGATAATACAATGTGCCTTCCGTTCCTGACACAGAGGATGCTCTGAATTTTACTTTTACTGTTGCCATAATACTTTAATTTAAATGGGTGAATTATTGTTTGCCATTTATTAAAGCATCGGCATGACCAAGTATATAATGTGTAAAAGTAGATGAAGTGAAGTGCTTTTGGTGATATTACCTATTATAGGTATAAACAATAAGAAGGGCTGAGTGTTTAGCTTTGCCCTTCTTCAATGTCTTATGGAGTATATTACACTTCTTGTGCAATAGGTACTCCTATACGATTGCTAATTGCTGTTTCTACAGCATTGTATATGTCTGTCTCTTTGGTTTCTATTGAAACTATGAGAGAATAGGGAACAGAATTGTCCACATTGTCCAGTTTCCTTTCTTTCCACCATCCTTGACCTGGAAATACTACTATCTTGTCCATTTCAGCCAAGTCTGCTGCAGTACATTCAATCCAGTCGGATTGTACAGTGCCTCTTTCTCGCTTTTGCTGTTTCACGTTCCATCTGGTTGCATCGTTTTGGGTGGTCTTTTCTCCTTCTTGCCTGTTCCTACGACACAGAAACTCTTCTTCTGTTTCTGTTGCTGTCTTTAGGTCAAAGTGCAATGTAGCAGATGGGTAGCGGTACTTACTTGTCCTTCCGGCATAGCCAGGGGATGGCTTCACATAATATGATAAGGTGATGCGGATTCTTACGTATTCGTCTCCCATATCTTCCAACAGTTCTTTTGGCCATGGCAAATCGTAGTAGTGCATCTTGCCATATATGTTGCCACTGTCACCTTGTGTGTAGGGCTCCAGTTGATTCTCAAAAATATAAGTGGCGCATTTTTCGTTGCTATATACGGCTGCGTTCTCATCTGGAACGCCGTATCCGCAGAGTGTCATACGCTCTTCAACGTTATTTATACGCATCATTTCATCTGTCCATCGAGCAGAATGCACCATCAAGCCTCGGATGGAGAGCATTGACAGTTGCGGATTCTCCACTTTTATCTGTGCGGCAAGCCTTGCCGCCAATCCTGTAGCAGCACTTGTCGCATTGAAAGGTTCCAATGGCTCTTCTTGCTCATTGCTGGTTGTTACAAGACTCAGGTCGCTATGTGAGGTTTCTCTGAGCAAGTCATGATAAGCTACATTTCCTCCTTCCATCACAATTTCTGGCTTATTGCGCTTCTCATGCCATGGGTATGAGCTACATGAATATGGCGATACACCACCTGGGGCTGCCAATGGCTTGAAACTCTCATCGCCTACAAGAGTCTTTTCGGTATAGGCCCCTACAGTTAGGGCATTCCAAGCCTGTGCAGGGCTCTGCACTGCGTTTGCCTTACATGATTCTATATAGTTGTTATGGTCTACATCGGGTGTCTGTATGTTTCCTGCAGAAACCAAAACCAATCTGTCACATTGCCCCTGATGGTAGATGCTTTCATCAAGTGCTGCAGAACTGGAGGTGGCTATGCCGTTGTAGGCGCTTTCGTCTGTAATGGCCATGCATAGAATGGATGCACCCATATCCGAAGCTTTGCCTATGGCTTCTTCTATGACTGCTCCATAAAATTCCTTTGGTGTTTCATACCCAGCCTCGTAAATTTTAACCGACGACAGTGCATGATGCACAGCTACTGGTGTTTCTCGTTGGTAGGCAATATTTGTCAAGTCACCAAGCAGGGCTAATCCTGCCATACCAGTGCCATGGTCTGTCTTGTCTGTTGCTTCCAGTACACCAATGGCTACATCCATTCGCTCGTCTGGTAGTGCTGGCTTTAATAGTTCGTGTGCATTGTTCACACCCGAATCCAATATGCCGACTATCACATCCGCATCTTGGTCGTAGGTGATTTCTCCTTTGATGAGTTCACTCCATTCTCTTTTCTCGGGGTTGCTGCTTGTCAGAATGGACGGCTTATGATAGGGGCGGATGCCTTCAATATATCCCAATGACAGTGGCAGGGTGCAGAGTTGTTGCTTGGTTGACTTAATCAACCATACATCAACACCATCAAAAAGCAAAGGCTCTGCCATCTTCTCTATGCCCAGTTGATGCAAAGTGTTCTCTATGCGCTCTTGGCTGTTTTCTTTGCTATGGCTCATCCACAATTCGTAAATGTATGAACCTTCTTTTGGTATTGTTTCAAATTCTTCCGCTGACACGTAGAGTGTGCGAATGTCTGTTGCTACTACACCATTGATAGGGGCAATCAACCTTTCATTGCATGGCTTTCCCTTTGCTGTGTTCTTGGAAGAATAGTCGTCAACTTTATTTTTAAGCCAATCCTTCTTGTCCTTCTTTACATATACAGTAACGTCAACATCATTTTCGTCTCCGTTGTCAGTTACTTTCATGATGGTTGCTCCTTTTGGACTGTCTTGTTTACCCAAAGAATTTGGTATGAAACTTTTGTCCATTTTCAAATCGACATAGATTCCGTTAGCCACAGGCTGTCCCTGTTTTTCTCTTTCTTCCAAATGAGTAACAATCTGATTAACCACAGCTACGTATTGCTCCTTTACCATACTTGCTTGTGCAACTCTGTCTTTTGAAGGAAGGGTATGACCGTCAAAGCCCTGTTTCTGTGGTGAGAAACCACGGGCTTCGGCTATATTGTTGCTTAAAAAGAAATGTTTCTTATGCATATAGTTCCATTATTTAGCTGGTTTGACGATTTAACTGCTGACGCATATTCACTATGGTCTGAACCAGTGGAAGGTCTATCTTCCTGTCATTAAGTAGGGATTCCTTAAATATGTCTGAACAAACCATCTTGATTTCGGCATGACTCATGCCATCAAACAAGGGCTCTACAAATGAGAAATCCAAATCCTTTGCGGTATAGAGATATTCACGCAGCAATGCTAATCGCTGTTCTCTATCTGGCAATTTATACTCTATGACATCATCAAATCGCCTAAACATGGCTTTATCTATTGATTCTATGCTATTGGTGGCAGCTATGATAAAACTATCAGAATCATCTCGCTCCAACAGTTGTAGGAACGTGTTGAGTATTCTTCGTTGTTCGCCAACTTCGTTGTCCATTCCTCGCTGAGAACCGATGGCGTCAAATTCGTCAAACAGATATACAGCTGGTACTTCGTTGATAAAATCAAAGATTCTACCTAGTTTCTGACCTGTTTCTCCCATGAACTTGGTCACAACTTTTTCAGTTCGCACAACAAAGAATGGCAAATTGAATTCTTTTGCAAGGGCACTGGCTGTCATCGTCTTTCCTGTTCCCGATGCTCCATACAATAGGAGCTTTCGGCGATTTGCCAATCCGTACTTACTTAGGGTTTCTTTCTTTAGATATTCTTTGATGACTCTGTCCAGTTTCTCTTTCAACTCCTGACTGAGTACCAGACTTGTCATGTCATCATAGGTATCTACTTGCAGCAGCAAGTCATCTATATCCTTGTTTTTAGACACCAAACGTACCGTACCCAAGGATGTTTTCTTTTGGTTGAGCAATTCTTGTATGGTACGTGCTACTATGGCATGACCACTCCTTGCCTCCACAGCGGAAATCTGCAGGGCAACCTTTCTGAATTGCGTATCATCGTTGTTCAGATGATTTCGTATCAGAGATAATATTTGATCAGCTGTAGCCATTTTTCTGTTTCTTTACATTTTTTGCTATGCAAAAATATGATTTTTTTTCCAGATTCACGAATTTTCACCTTGCAATAGACGTATATTTACGTTTTTTTATTACGTTTGTCGCAATTTTATTACAAATATGCGTATTTTTCATCTGCCACACTCATATTCCCGGCAGTTTTTTCTTTTTCTCATAAATTGTGAGTACTTTTGCAGAAGATTTACAAGTGGGATCCTCAATTACAGGCAAGACGAATCTACAAACATAAATAAGAGAGATGGGAAAAAGAAGATTATACATATTTCTCCATCAGCACAAAGGTGATGAATCCCAGGAGAAGAGCGTAAGTGGCTTGCTTCTGAAAGCCATGGGCATGGGTTTCGGGAATCATCTCATCGCTCGTTACATAGAGCATGGCACCACCGGCAAAGCCCAACATCACGGGGAGGAAGGTGGAAGAGGCTGAACCCAAACCGAAACCTAACAGAATGCCTACCACTTCGAGCAGGGCAATGAAGATGGAAATGAAGAAGGTGCGGACTGCTGTAACACCAGCCATCATTAAAGGAGCAATAATCACCATACCCTCAGGGATGTTCTGCAGGGCGATACCGAAGGATACCCCCCACTCCGTTGCTCCCTCTGCCGAACAGACACTCACTCCAGCAGCCATGCCTTCGGGCAGTTTATGTAGGGCTATCGCCATCACGAAGAGCATCACCTGACTGAGTCGGGCATTATTGCGATGCTCCTCGGGGTCTAGTCCCGTGATATGATGAAGATGGGGAGTTACCAGATCCAGTACATTCAGAAACAAGGCTCCTGCCATTACGCCGATTACTACCAGCCACCAAAGACTGGTCTGTTCGAAGGCTGGCACTATCAGTCCCAACGTGGAAGCTGCCAACATGATTCCGGCACAATATCCCAATACGGCGTCGTTCCATTTATGGGGCAACTCCTTAACGAAGAATCCCAAAATGGCACCAATAATCGTGGCACCGCAAAGCCCGGCAGCACTAATCAATACGTTTGTCATAATCAATATATATATATATCGAAGTTATCCAGTTAAACACATGAAGATGCAGATACATCATAGAAGAAAAAAAGCATGGACAACCCTCACAGTCATCCATGCCCATCTATTTCGTATCTGATCTATTCAGTTATTATTAATTATATTTTGTTATGGTGAAATTGGTGTTTTCCAATTTCACATCATCATTCCTATTTCAACTTCGTATAACCGTAAGCTGCGCTATTGCCCAACTGCTCTTCGATGCGGATAAGCTGGTTGTACTTAGCCATACGGTCGGTACGGCTCATAGAACCTGTCTTAATCTGACCAGAGTTTGTTGCTACGGCAATATCAGCAATTGTTGTATCCTCGGTTTCACCAGAACGATGGGAAGTAACGGTGGTGTAACCATGACGGTGAGCCATCTCGATAGCATCCAGTGTCTCGGTAAGAGAACCAATCTGGTTCACCTTGATGAGGATAGAGTTGGCAGCACCCATCTTGATGCCCTTCTCCAGGAACTTCACGTTGGTAACAAAGAGGTCGTCACCTACCAACTGGCAACGATCGCCGATGGCAGCAGTCAACTTCACCCAGTTGTCCCAATCGTTCTCGTCAAGGCCATCCTCGATTGAATCGATAGGATATTTGGTAATCAGTTCTTCCAGGAACTTGATCTGCTCAGCAGCAGTCAGTTTCTTACCATTAGGATCCTTCTTCTTGCCATCCTTCAACTGGCGATAATCGTAGTACCACTCACCATTTTCCTGAACGGCAAACTCGCTGGCAGCACAGTCCATGGCAATCTTCACGTCCTTTCCTGGCTCATAACCGGCATCCTTGATAGCCTGGCAGATGCTGTCGAGCGCATCCTCAATACCATCGAGTGCAGGAGCAAAACCGCCCTCATCACCTACGGCAGTAGAAAGACCGCGGCTCTTCAGGAGCTTAGCCAAGGCATGGAACACCTCAGCACCCATACGGATAGCCTCCTTCTCGGAAGGAGCACCCACAGGACGGATCATAAATTCCTGGAAGGCGATAGGCGCATCAGAGTGAGCACCACCATTGATGATATTCATCATAGGAACAGGAAGAGTGTAAGTATTGCAACCGCCGATATAGCGATACAATGGAATATGGAGATACTCAGCAGCAGCATGAGCCACAGCCAAAGAAACACCGAGGATGGCGTTGGCACCCAGATTAGACTTGGTCTTGGTACCGTCGAGTTCCAACATCTTATAATCGATGGCACGCTGCTCCAAGGCAGAGAAGCCAACCAAAGCAGGAGCAATTACCTGATTCACGTTTTCAACTGCCTTCAAGACACCCTTGCCGCCATAGCGGCTCTTGTCGCCATCACGAAGTTCCAGCGCCTCGTTCTCACCAGTAGATGCACCAGAAGGAACCGATGCACGACCAACGATACCTGACTTCAAAGAAACTTCAACCTCTACTGTAGGATTGCCACGAGAATCCAAGATTTCTCTTGCATGAACATTTTCAATAATCATAATACTATAATACTTTTAATTACGTTAAACATTTTTTCCGAGTGCAAATTTAGGTATTATCTGACAAATCTCCAAATTTCGGGCATCATCAAAAGTAGGTATTCGCCCGAAAATACCTACATATAGGTAAGGAGAGGCATGGAAATTTGAGATGCTACCAAATTGTCATTTTATTTTATTTTAATTTTATCAATCAGTCCTTCGAAATCCTCCTTTTGCATAGCACCCATCTGCACAGATGGTTTGCCTTTCACGGGGATAAAGAGGAAGGTAGGGATGCTGCTGATACCGAAAACAGAAGCAAGTTCGGACTCCTGGTCGATATCCACCTTATAGAAATCTATCTTGCCGGCATATTTCCCGGCGAGAGATTCTACTACAGGAGCCATCATCTTGCAAGGACCACACCAGGTGGTGTAGAAATCGATGACGGCAGGACGGGAACCGGCGAATACCCATTCATCCGGATGAGCCTCGTAATCCATAATCTTTTTTCTGAAATCAGATGTGGTGAGATATTGCACCTTGGCAGTTTCTGTTTTCCCTACAGCCGTTTGAGGAGAAACATCAGGTGCTTTCCTGTTCTGAGAACAAGAAACAAGAAATGGTAGAAATAAAACAGCTGCTAATATAATTTTCTTCATAGTTTTTCGTTGTTTTAATTTGAGAAGGTATGCCATTAGTCTATTACACACCCTCTTATTACAATTAATCACTATTCACTAATCACTACTCCTAATCCTTCAAAGAATAAGTAACGGTAGTAACAACCCTTACCTTTTTAATATATGGGGTATTAGAATCGCGGTCTTCGATAGAGAACTGGCCCTGGTCGGCATTCATAATCTTGTCTATCTTACTCTTGCTGTTCTCAGCAAACTGGGCAGCAGTCTGCTCAGCATTCTCTATCGCTTCCTGCATCATCTTAGGTTTCATCTGACGGAAGGCAACATACTCATACTTCACCGGATTCTCGTAACCACCATCCACAATGGCAACCCCCTTCTGAAGCAGATTACCCTGACGGGCAATGATACTGCGAACCAGTTTCACATTCTTGGATGTAACCGTGATGATGGAAGTAATGTTATAACGATAGCCCTGTCGGTTCTCGCCATACCGTTCAGCATTGAGGTCGATGACCACAGGCGCATTCACATTGATTTCATTAGCCTTAACACCATTCTCCACCAGGAAGTTTCTGATGGTTCTTGTGGTGGCATTGATTTTTTGATAGAGTTCAGGCAGGTCATTGCCTATTTCCTTGGAAACGATAGGCCACGTCACCTTATCAGCCTCCACCTCCTTTTCGGCAAGGCCTTTCACTACAACCTTTCGGTCTTTACTAATCACACTTTCAAGTCCCGACTTGATACAAAATCCAAGCACGATGATGCCGATGGTTAAAATCACGGCTTGCTTAATACCAGAATTGATGTTCATAATTAGTCCTCCATTATTAAGTTGTTAAAATTGAGTTTCCATTCTATCTCAGATTGAGTTGCAATTTGAGTTTTCAAAGATACAATAAAAATATAGAAAAACGACACTTTATAATGATAAAATATGCTAAAACAGATCATATCAACCCATAAGCACCATTTTTCTGCCCAAAAGCTTGCATATATTACCAAAAAAAACTATCTTTGCAAAAGATAGGCTGCACCTCAGCAAAATATTTCTAACCCAAAAACAATAAAATGGATTACAACATGATTGGGACCGCATGGTCGTTACTGCCTCCTATCGTCGCCATTGCTCTGGCGCTGAAGACGAAGGAGGTCTATTCTTCTCTTTTTATCGGTATCATACTGGGTGCCGTTCAATATTGCATTTCGATGGGAACAGGTTTCGACGGATTCCTCGTTCACCTGACAAACCACACTGTAGGTGAAGGCGATGATGCCAAGGCATACGGTTTGATACATTGCCTTTCCGACCCATGGAATGTGGGCATTCTAGTATTCCTGGTGGTATTAGGCAGCATCGTTTCATTGATGAACAAGGCGGGTGGTTCGGCTGCTTTCGGCCGTTGGGCTTCCAAGCACGTACACTCGAAGATTGGCGTACAGATTGCTACCATTCTGCTCGGCATTCTGATATTCATCGATGATTACTTCAACTGCCTTACCGTGGGTTCGGTGATGCGCCCTATCGCAGTGCGCAACGGTGTTACCAAGGAGAAGCTGGCTTATCTCATCGATTCTACAGCCGCTCCGGTCTGCATCATCTCCCCTATCTCGAGTTGGGCAGCTGCGGTATCGGGCTTCGTATCAGGAGGTGAGAACGGACTGGCACTTTTCTGCAAGGCGATACCTTTTAATTTCTACGCATTCTTTACCATCCTCTTTATGTTTGGCATCGTGATACTGGGCTTCGACTTCAAGGCGATGAGCAAGTATGATGCAAGACTGAAGGAATGGTACGAGCGAACCAATGGCGGGAAGCTCGATGAGGTGAGCGATACCAAACTGCAGATTGTTGAGCATGGTGTGGGAGCCAAACAGGAAGAGGATTCCAAGAACAAGGGAACCGTGAGCGACCTGGTGATACCAATCATCATGCTGATTATCTTCTGCATGGCGGGTATGGTATATTCGGGCGGATTCTTCGATGCCGATAATGCCAACTATCTCAACTTTGTGGATTCCTTTGCTGCGAGCAATGCCTCTGTAGGCTTGGTAATCGGTTCATTGGCTGCCCTGATTCTTACCATCATGATGTTTACCATTCGCAAGACCTTGCCTTTCGATGAGGCGATGAGTAGTCTCATCAAGGGTTTTGAGGCGATGGTACCAGCCATTCTGATTCTTACTTTGGCATGGACGCTGAAGAGTATGACCGACTCGCTGGGTGCGGCAGAATATGTATCATCGGTTGTAGCGAGCAGTGCATCAGAACTTCAGATGCTTCTTCCGGGCATCATCTTCCTGGTAGCAGGCTTCCTGGCATTTGCAACGGGTACCTCCTGGGGAACCTTCGGTATTCTGATTCCTATCTGCATCGCCGTATTCCCTGGTGCTGATCCTTTGCGCATCATCTCTATCTCGGCATGTATGGCTGGAGCGGTATGTGGCGACCATATCTCTCCTATCAGCGATACTACCATCATGGCGAGTGCGGGAGCGGAATGCAAGCATGTACATCATGTATCATCACAGTTGCCTTACGCCCTGACTGTAGCCTGTGTGAGTTTCCTCACCTTCGTTGTAGCGGGATTCACTCATACGCTGGGTATGGTAACGAGTGCCATCATCTCGTGGATATTCGGTGTTGCCATGCTTGGTTTTGCTTTATTTTATTTAAATAAGCGCCAAAAAGATAAATAGTTCTTAATTTATTTGTATATTTGAAATATTTTCAATACCTTTGTCTATGAATTTAATAAAGAACATATTAATAACTTAATACAGAATACATTATGAAGGAATTAAAAGGAACAAAGACAGAGAAGAACCTCCAGGAGGCTTTCGCTGGTGAGTCACAGGCTCGTAACAAATATACCTATTTTGCAAGCAAAGCAAAGAAAGACGGTTTTGTACAGATAGCTAATATCTTTGAGGAGACAGCTGCTAACGAGAAGGAGCACGCTAAGTTGTGGTTCAAGTATCTGGAGGGCGGTGCTATCCAGGATACAGAGAAGAACCTAGAAGCTGCTGCCAATGGTGAGCACGATGAGTGGACCGATATGTATCCACGCATGGCAAAGGAGGCTCGCGAAGAGGGTTTCGAGGAGATTGCTGCTAAGTTTGAGATGGTTGCTGAAATCGAGAAGCACCACGAGGAGCGTTATCGCAAGCTCTTGAAGAACGTACAGGACAAGCTCGTCTTCTCTCGTGACGGCGACTGCATCTGGCAGTGCTCTAACTGCGGACATATCGTAGTAGGCAAGAAGGCTCCTGAGGTTTGCCCAGTCTGCAACCACCCACAGAGCTACTTCCAGATTGAAGCACAGAATTACTAATTCTTGCTTGAGACGAAATATCTAACAGAACATATATAAATAAGAGAGGGTGTGTCATGGCCTTATGACACACCCTCTTTTTTATGATTTAGCTTGAACCATTTCCAACATGATTTCTATCAACCTTGGAACACCATACTGTTCTACCTCGTCCTCTTTCACCCAGATATAATCATCAGGGAGCAGGGGGCGGGTTTCTGTTTCCTGCAGATAGAAGTCGGCAAGGAGGATGCGATGGGTAAGTACATGCTTCACATCCTTAGCCAGGAGAAGAGGATTATGGACAAAGGCAGGCAGTTGCGGAGCATCTGATGCGTTATATAGTTCCCACAATCCTTGCCAGATATCACCCTCACCGCGACGGTGGATAGCCACTTCGCCTTTACACCTTATATATATATAGGAGAGATGGCGCGTTTTCACCTTCAGTGTCTTGTTCTTCACCGGCAACTCCTCTACCCTTCCTGTTCTCAACGCCTCACAGATTTCGGCAAGCGGACAGACAAGACATTTTGGAGATTGAGGAGTGCACTGGATAGCTCCGAAATCCATCATACCCTGGTTATAGGCAGCAACAGGCGATAATGCTGTATCAGAAAGTTGCTGAGCAGACGAAGCAGGCAAGAGTGATTGAGCCAACGCAGCAAACTCTTTTTTTCCCTGCGTTGAGTTGATAGGAGTATCTATTCCGAAGTAACGTGAAAGAACCCGGTACACATTGCCATCTACTACTGCCGCCGGAATATCAAAGGCAAAAGAACCGATGGCTGCTGCAGTATAATCGCCCACCCCTTTCAGGGCTTTGATACCTTCAAGTGTATCAGGGAAATGACCGAGCTCTACTATCTGTCTGGCAGCAGTATGAAGGTTGCGGGCTCGCGAGTAATACCCCAATCCCTGCCAGAGTTTCAAGACATCATCCTCGCTGGCAGCAGCCAAGTCTTCAACCTTGGGATAGGTCTTCATGAACCGCTCCCAATATTCCCATCCCTGTGCGATGCGGGTTTGCTGAAGGATGATTTCGCTCAGCCAGATGGCATAAGGATCCTTGGTTTCGCGCCAAGGCAAATCCCTACCATTCTCACGAAACCAATGGATAATGACAGCCGAAAAACTATTCATAAAATTCAATGTTCAAATCTCAATGTTCAAAGTAATCACTGTTCCGGATATTGCTCGTAAATCTTCAGACCGAACTCATTCGCCAAGGCATAGGCATGCTCCATGATATCGGCGAGAATGTGCTCGTAATTCACCCATACCTTATCCTTAATGAAGAAATAGAACTCGATAGGGAGACCGCATTGCGTGGCTTCCATGTGGCGCACCATCAATGTGAGATCGGTATTGACCTCCGGACGCTGGCGCAGATACTTCTCCATAAATTTACGGTAAAGCTGGAGATTGGTAGGGGCAAGGGCTGCAGGATTCTTTAAATCCTCAATATCCTTCCCTTCTTGTATATCTTTATCTATCGCCTTCTGCAACGACTCCTTCAACTTAAACGAATCTTCGGTGGCGAAATGCTTGGCAAGCAGATTACGTTTTAATGTCTCATCCACCAGACGGACACTACGGAAATCGAAGTAAACCACGCGCTTCACTCTTCGTCCACCACTCTTCTGCATACCAATCCAATTCTGGAACGAACCATTCACCAGGGTAATAGGCGAAATGGTAACGATGGTGTTATCAAAGTTGCGCACCTTCACGGTCGTGAGTGACATATCCTCAACGATACCATTGGCATCCACCGACTTCACCGTAATCCAGTCGCCCTTATGCAACATATCATTGCTGGTAAGACGCACACCAGCCGCCAATCCCGTGATGGTATCCTTAAAGACCAGCATCAGGACTGCCGAGGTAGCACCCAAACCGGCAAAGAGGGTCATCGGGTTCTTGCCCAACAGGATGGCAACCACCACCACGCCAGCCACAAAGAGCATCAATACCTTGAGAACACCGCAGAAAGTATGGAAATACTGCTGAGCCGACGAGCGTCGTTCCTGAGAATCCTCCAATCCTTTGAAAGACCCGATGAAGACCAGAGCCGTACGCACCGACATCACCACGATATAGATGCCCGTAACCCGCTCCAATATCTCCTTGAATATCGGATACTCCAGATAAATCAGCGGCATGAGCGACCATATCACCACAGCCGGCACAATATGGCAAGCCGAGGTGAGCACCTTCTTGTTCAGCAGAATATCATCCCAAGCTATAACCGTCTTATCAGTAATCTTACTGATGAGCGGAACCAGTATCTTGCGACACAGGAAATCGCTCAATATTGCCAAGAGGATGGCAGTAATGGTGAGCAAGATATGGCGCAGCATCGGCACGAAATCACCAGTGACTCCTGCCCATGTTATCATTTCATCTACAAACTTACGAATTTCCTCCATAAAACTATTAACTATCAACTATAAACTATCAACTAACGCTCACGGTTGGCAGAGCAAAGTACATACTTTATCTGCAAAGTGTCTGGCATTATTGCCATGCATGATACCATTGTTAATGATGGCGAAACAGAGTTCATGACCATTGGCTGCGGTACAGTAACCCGCCAATGAGATGATGCCCGTCAGCGTACCCGTCTTCGCTTTCACATTGCCATGCACAAAACTGTTTTTCATACGCTTTTTCAAGGTACCGTCAACCCCACCGATAGGCAGCGAATGCTTCAGATGGTCCATGATATTACCGTTAAGATAAGCATAACGCAGCAGTTTCACCTCCAGTTCGGCACTGAGATAATTATAGAGCGAAAGTCCCGAGCCGTCAGCCAGTTTATATCTTGCCGGATCGAGTCCTATCTTACGGATAAGCTGTCTTTCCACATTCCGGGCACTCTTGGCACTCGCCCATTTATTTCCCGTAGAAGCCGCAATCTGATAATACATGCTCTCGGCATAGAGATTATCACTCTCCTTCATCATCTTGTGCAAAATCTGATCCATCGTATGGAATCGGGTACAGACCGTAAAGGCACTCGCAGGGCAAGTCTTCTCTGAAGCCCCAAAGCAGGAATATTCGATGTCCTCCTCACGGAGCTTGGCAAGAAACTTATCCATAAAGATATCCTTGCGCTGGAACACCAGTGGCGAAAGCACCGGATTGTCATCATCCCAGCACCAGCCTTCACCCAACAGGTCGGCATCCTTCAAAGAGCGGTCGGCATAGATGCTGCCACGGATGGTGTCAACACCCATATCCTTCAGACTATTGACAAATGCCGACATATCATCGCTGTTGAAACGGGGATCCATACCGCCTATACAATAGACATCACCCGTCAACACCCCATTCTCAATGGTACCGGTATATTTCAGAGTGGTTTTAAACTGGTAAGAACCGCCCAACTTATCGAGCGCTGTAATGGCAGTCAGGAGCTTCATCGTACTTGCCGGACGCATCAGCTGTCGTTCATTTCTCTGATAGATACAAGAGTCAGCAGACAGGTCCCAGACCATCAGTCCTACCTGTGATGTTTCGAACATCTTGCTCTCAAGGAGTTTATCAATACCCACCTTCACCGATTCGGGCCAAGGCAATTCCTGAGTCAGCGTATCCGCTGTCAGGGAATCAACGAGTGTAGAATCGGAAACATCCTTCTCATCAACCGTTTCTATTCCCTCATCTTCAATCACATTCTGGGCCTGCACCGGTACAGAGATCCATACCATCATCAGACCCAACAGCATATATATTATCTTTTTCATCACAATCAGTTCACCGGAACATAAAAGAAATTATTTATTTTTGATTCTCTCCATAAACGCCTCTTCATTATCCGGCTGAACGGTCACAATATTCTTATGTCCGTATTCGATGACCACACAATGGTCTAATCCGAAGAAAGTCTTGGCTATGTGTACATCAATGACATCACATAGCGGCACATTTCTGTTGGAAGAGAACCTGCCCTCATTGATGATGAGATATTCCATCTCCTCATCCAGGTCTATCGGTTTTACCATCTTGAAGGTATAGGTTGTATTCAGTATGCGCTCAATCATGCCCACGATGATGATAGCCACAAAGATGCCGATGATAGCCAGTTTGACCCAGAAGAAGTAGAGAGCCAGAATTGCGAACACCGCCACACCGATACGTGCCGTCAGCGTAAAGCGCTTATGAAAAGTTCTATCTGCCATAACTTTGATTTATTACCTTATATTATTGTCGTTTTTACGACCGTTTGATAGTCTAAAAGACTATATAACCTTAAATTTCGCTGCAAAATTACAAAAAATCCCTCTCTTATTACTCATTTTAAAGATTAATTATTACTTTTGCAACGAATTAAGAATTAATTCTGAGAGAATGGGGTTGTTTTATAGATAAAAACACCTGTTCTTAATATTGAAATTAGATAAGAATAAACTCAATGGTTTATAAGTATGATTTTCTGATTATCGGCTCAGGAGTTGCCGGTATGAGTTACGCCCTGAAAGTAGCCAGAGCGCATAAAGGTAAGGTGTGTATGATTTGCAAGACCTCGCTCGACGAGGCTAACACGTCATTCGCACAAGGTGGTGTGGCGTCAGTTACCAACTTGGAAGTGGATAACTTCGACAAGCACATACAGGATACTATGATTGCTGGTGATTATATCAGCGATTATAAAGCAGTGAAGCAGGTTGTCACTATGGCACCGGAGCAGATCAAGGAGCTCGTGCAGTGGGGCGTCAACTTCGATAAGCAGCAGGACGGCAAGTTCGACCTACACCGTGAGGGCGGTCACAGCGAGTTCCGCATCCTTCATCATGCAGATGATACGGGTGCAGAAATCCAGCGCGGTCTGATGGAGGCTGTGCGCAACTGTCCGGATATCGATATCAAGGAAAATCATTTCGCCGTGGAGATTATCACTCAGCACCACTTGGGTGCCCGTGTTACCCGCCGCACTCCTTATATCAACTGTTACGGTGCATACGTATTGAATCCTGATACCCAGAAGGTAGATACCTATCTGAGTAAGGTTACCGTGATGTGTACCGGTGGATGTGGTGCCGTTTATCAGACTACCACCAACCCTGTGATTGCCACTGGCGATGGTGAGGCGATGGTATACCGTGCCAAGGGAACTGTAGCCGACATGGAGTTTGTCCAGTTCCACCCAACTGCTCTTTATCATCCGGGCGAAACCCATCCTGCCTTCCTCATCACCGAGGCTATGCGTGGTTATGGCGGCATCTTGCGTCTGCCTAACGGCGAAAGTTTCATGGAGAAATATGATAAGCGATTGAGTCTGGCTCCTCGTGACATCGTGGCTCGTGCCATCGATAAGGAGATGAAGATTCACGGATTGGATCATGTCTGTCTCGATGTAACCCATAAGAATCCAGAGGAGACCAAGCGTCACTTCCCTAATATCTACGCCAAGTGTCTGAGCATCGGCATCGACATCACCAAGGAGTATATCCCTGTTCGTCCTGCCGCTCACTATATGTGTGGTGGTATCAAGGTTGATTTGAACGGCTGTTCAAGCATCAACCGTCTCTATGCTCTGGGCGAGTGTTCATGCACCGGTCTGCATGGCGGCAACCGTCTTGCCAGCAACTCGCTCATCGAGGCTGTGGTTTATGCCGAGACTGCTGCCAAGCACAGTATTGAACATGTAGATGAGTACGACTTCAACGAGAAGGTACCAGCATGGAACGATGAAGGTACTTTGACCAACGAAGAGAAGGTGCTGATTACACAGAGCGTGAAAGAGGTTGGCGAATGCATGAGCAACTATGTAGGTATCGTGCGCAGTGACCTCCGTCTGAAACGAGCATGGGACCGTCTCGATCTTCTCTACGAAGAGACAGAAAACCTCTTCAAGCGTGTAAAGGTAAGCAAGGAACTCTGCGAGCTCCGCAACATGATTAACGTGGGTTATCTCATCACCCGCATGGCGATAGAACGCAAGGAGAGCCGTGGTCTCCACTATACCATCGACTATCCTGTTCATGCTTACGACAAGAAGTAATCAAGAATTATCAGAATATTAAAAAGCTCGGATGCTTGTGATGCATCCGAGCTTTTTTTATTTTCAAGAATTTGAGAATTAGAGAATTTTTCTTTCTACCTATTGGTTCTAGTGAATTTTCTTTTTATCTCGTCAGCGAGAACTTGATGCTCAGGCCGAAATCCTGTGTGGTGGTAGGATAACTGCTGCTCGACAGGAGCGGGGTGTTGGTCTGACGGTCATAATAGAAACTCATGGTAAGGAGTTTGCTGAAGGTATAATCGGCAGAGAAACTCAGTTTCAGAGCATTGTTGCCGCTGCTGGCACTGCTTACCATTGAGGCTATATCACGAACGATGGCTGCCTGCTTGCGGAAACTGAAGTCAAGACGTAGATTCAGATCATGGTTGGTACCATTCTGAACCGTCTTGGTGGTCGACGCATTCTTATTGGCTGCATTCTTGTTGCCGCCCTTCGACTTGGAACGGGAGGCCTTGGCGCCCCAACCGAAAACATCGAAGTTGTTGATGCGGTAACCCATACCGATTACCCAGTCCTTACTCAATGCCTCGTTCAGCTGCACACTCGTCATACTGAGGTTCAATACACGGGTCTGGCGATATTCTGCCTTCACCGTCATATTATTGTTGAATGTGACATCCATACCCAATAATGGCGAGAACGACTCGTTGATACTTACCTGCGAAATGTTGAACATGCTGCTTGGAGATGGATTGCCCGTAGTGGCATCACTCACGAAGCCGAGACCGTTCATATACTCCTGGAAGGTGCTGTAACTGTTGTAGCTGCCAACTGCAAAGACGCTTTTGTAAGAGTGGTTGATGTTGACACTCTTGAAGTGCTCGTTGAACCAAGGCAGACGTCCCAGTCCACTATAACGGATGGTCCAGTTTGGCAACATCCGGCTCAATGCCGGGAATACCGAGAGTGAATTGCCACCCATCGAGGTATAAGCCTTGAGGAAGGCAGGAATCATGACATCGCTACTATACTGGTTGACCGGTGTGCGGGAAGCATCAAACTTGCCGCCAGCCAGAGCCGAACCAGCCGGATAAACGGTACCTGCATACTGAGCCTCTACCCTATCTCTGAAACCAGCCAGCGAGTTGACAAACTTCTCGAAGGTCTTGCTGCGATATCCCGAATTGGCATTGCCCATTCCCTCGAAAGCCGAACCCAGCGAGATGGTAGTCATCTGGAAGGCTCCACTCTGGGTGGTTGGCGTTCCTTCATACATATACTGTATGCTCTTCTGCGTGGTCTTGGTACGTGTGGCTGAGAGATCAATCTTGAAATCCTTGACAGGCTCCAGGGTGGCACGCAACGTAAGATTATCCGTTCTGCTGGTAGTGGCTGGTGTTGCGATACTGTCGTTGCAGAGCAGCCAGTCGTTGTTTCTAGCCTTCTCGATATAATCGTCGCCAACCATACCGAAGGCGAAGTCAAGACCCGGTGCCATCTGTCCCACCTTCTTCTGTCCGAAGGCATCACCCACACTAGGCAAGAAGCCCGGCAGGGTGAGCTGATAGCTGCTGCGATAGTTGATGCTCACATTGCGCACCATCATTGCCAGGCGACTAGCCAACTGCAATCCCTTATACCATTTCTTATCATCAAGCGGTTCCTTAGCCAGTACGGAGAGTTTCACCTTCATGGCGGTATCTACCTTTGAGATGATTCTGATCTGGTTATTATCCACCTTTTTATATTTAAGCGGGAATACCTTGCCGTCTTCCGTCTTGGCATTCACAACCAGTCGCTTGGTATTTTTGCCGTGGCGTATCTTGAATGTGGTATCAGGCAGGAGGGTGATTTCCCGTTCGAAGGCACGCTTGTTCTTAGGCAGCGCCTTCTTCGGATCAGCCGCCTGTTCCTTTGCTTCCTGCTTCTTTTTCTTTTTTTCCTGCTTCTTGCGCTGCATCTGTGCCCTACTCTGGGTACGGTCAAACTTATCGTTTACCTTCTTCAGGAAAGGCACATGGTTGTAGAGTTTCACCAGGTTGAAGTTTCCGTTCAATGTCAGTTCGCGCTGGGTATTGATGGTATTTCCATACGAGTTGCCCTCCTCATCCTCTGTACCGCGCTCCCAAGAATAGTTGGCATTGTAAGAGGCATCGCTGTTCACCCAGTCGAAGACAGGCAGCAGATTGAGAGGCAACCTATAAGATGCCTGGAAATTCTGACTATAGTCGAGCGGTGCACCCCAGTGGCGGATGCTGGTCCATACGGAGTCCTTCCAGGCATGATACTGGTCGGCATAAAGATCCTTGTTGACCGGTGTATAAGGTTCCTCTATCTGTGCATGGGTAGCACTCTGGAAGTTCATGTGCAGGTTCTTGGTCAGATCCCAGTTGATGGAGAACTCACGGTTCCAAAGGAACTGTTCACTGAAAGTGAGCGGCAACTTGGAGTCTACTCCGGTAGCTCCACTCATCAGGGTTTCCATATCGCGCTCCTGCAACTCGTAGTAGTCGCGCGTCATCTCGGTATTGAAGGCGATGTTCTGCGGCAGCCAGTTCAGTCCGAAACGTTTCAGTATGTCGAGCCACTTACTCTTGTTCTTCAGTCCCTTGAATGGTTCCCATGCCTTATAAACCGGGCTCCACGAATAATCCAGGGCTCCTCGCCAGTTGTCCTTGCGCTCATACATCGTCGTTTCACCCGTAGTATACTGATGCTGATGACTGTAGGTGAATGAGAAGTTGGCTGGATCGTATGGCATCGGATGGCGCTTGGTAGCTATACCCACCCGGGCATTCGAGATGGAGAAGTTGGTCTGCGTAATCTTGGTGGCAGCGATATTCTCGATAGAATCGCGCTCGTGCTTAGAGCCGGCAGCATCGAGGGCATCCTTCAACTCCATATCGGTATCCAGCGGATTATACTTAGGAGTGGTCTTCTCCTTGGTAACACTATAATATAAAGGTATGCTCACCTTCGCCTTGTCAGGGAAGAACTTACCCATTTCGAGCGATGTGGTCACACTGTAGGTACCGTAATTATCGGTGGTGCGGCTTGCCACGCCATCTTCCAGACCGCCGAATCCCTCGCTGATGTATCTGCCGGTGGCATTCACGCTACCCAGATCGGAGAGTTGTACGTTGAGGTTGGCATTGGCAGCCCAACCACCCGAATTATTGTGTTCCTTGAGTCGGAGTTCGTTTATCCATACCTCACCACTCTTGATGTCGGCAGAATTGTTTCTCACACCCAGCATCATGGTCTTCACTTCGCCGAGACTCGGATTACCCACGATGGTAATCTTGTTCTGCGGATGTTCTGCATCCATCATGGAATAAGGAGCGAGATAAGAAGCCACACCCTGTGCCTTCGCCTTGTTGCGGTTTTTCTTCAATGCCGTAAAGACACTCAGCGGCACATCGAGCATATTCACCTCAGGCCATACCGCCTTACAGTCGGCAAGCACATAGCGGTTGTAGTTGGAGCGTGGCTCGGTGAGTTTCAGCGGGATTTCATACTCGTAGTAATTGTTCTTATAATCACTACCCAGACGGATGAAGACTGAGAGATCACCATCCTGCAGACGGGTGGTATTCTGCTCCAATGCATTGGCATGGGCAAACATCTGGATGCGCTTGTACTGGCGCAGATCAAGGGTAGAATTCTTATAAACCGCCTTCGCCTCGCCTGTGCTCATATTCTTGACCACCAGACTCAACGCCTGCTCGTTCGCCTCAACCAACTGAGGCTGACTAGGATCCTGTTCGCGCCTGATACCCGGAGGCAAGACATAGTTGACCGGTGTCTTCTCGCCGTTCTCCTCCAGACTCACACTGCTTGCATCGAGGGTTCCGCCACTGGCTGCGCCGAGCGGCTGATCATAGGTACGCCACTTGCCCATCACGAGGTCGAAGGTACCGAAACGCAGCACGATAGGTTTCTTGAAACCGGTGAGGAACATACGCATGAAGCGGATGCTGGAGAAATCGTTGATGTTGCCCTGACGGCTCTCAAACTCATCGATAGGTATGCGGAACTGATACCAGGTAACGGTAGACTTGGTATTATCACGCCAGGTCTGGCTGTATTCACGCTTATCTACAATATGATTATTACCCACCACGAGATCTTCCGGACGGATGCTGACACGGTACTGGAAGTATTTCTCATATTCGTTGAGCGTATAATCCTGGTTGATATCTTCGACATCCGGCGTTGACTTATAAGAAGTATCATAGCTCTCAGAACGGCTGTCGCTGTCAGGCGAGTTGCCCTGAGGATTGTTGATATACTTATATCGCTGCAAGATAGGAGCACGCATCTCATCCCAGTCGGAACCGCGGAAATAGTGGTAGTCATCACGTGCCGGATCGGCAAAGATGCTGTCGAATACCGCCTGGTTCACCTTGCCCTGAATCTGGTCGAGATAAGCACTCTTGTAGAATTCCTGCTCCTCGGCATCGGTCAGTCCGTTGAAACCCACATCCTGCAAGGCTCTGCTGCCACTGGTGGTAGCAAAGGCATAGGTCACGGTGCTCTGGGTAGGAATCTTACCCCACTGGGTATAGGTGTAGCTCTTGCTGCCATCTACCGGCATGCCACTCTCATAGAATTTCTTGCCATCACGCAGGATATCCTCGCTCACCTCGCCCAGGTTGATGTAGAAATCGCCACCATAATCGGCAGCATCAGCCTCTTCGCGGGAATAGATGAACGGATCGAGCATCCAGAACTCGATGTATTCGATGTTTGCCTGCTCGAAATCTTTGGTATCCAGTTTACGCATCATTCCGCCCCAGTTGCGCTGCGGATTCTGCAGGGTTCCGTCAGCCTGCAAATCTGTTACATTGAAGTTGTATGGTCCCGGCTCACTTGGATAGTAAGCCAGATTGAGTACATTCAGGGTATTGGTAGCGCCCTGATAACTGCTCTGGTCGCGCAATGGGAAGAGCTCCTTGGTATAGACCTCGCGGACATAATGGTTACTCAACTGCTTGAGGTCGCCCTTGATATGTCCCGGAGTGAGCGAACTTCCACGGCGGGTGAACAGCGGATCGATGGTATACCAGGCTAGGCGCGAACGGTGGAAACCGCTGCTCAGACCGGTCTTATCGCTGTAATCGTCCTTGAAATTGAGCGAAGGCACACTGGATATAAACCAGGAGGTAGGAGTCGTTACATCGATGGTAGTCTTCGTACCCTCGAAGTCATCGATATAAGATGCATTGTCCTGTGTGCCGCCTGCCTCACCGGCAATGAGCTGGGCAAATTCTCCTGTAAAGGATATCTGCGATGGCTGGGTGAGGTGCAGGAATGGTATCTTGTCAAGCACATTGGTGAGCCACTGACTCTCCTTGCGCCAGTTGAGATTGATGCCCCAAAGGGTATTCTTCAGCGGTTCGGAGCCCATGGATACCTTGGTGGTAAGCGCCTGTTCGGAGAGGTGCTGGATAGTACCGCTCAACTGGAAGTTCTTGGTAAAATCATACTCCCAGTTCAGTCCGAACATCGTTTTTCGGGTTTGTCCGAAATCGGTATTACTCTCCAGAGAAACGTTGACAGCCGTACCGGCATCGATGATGCTCTGGTTCAGGATGGTCACCTCACCGGCACTGTAATCTACCGAATAGTCGGTGCCCTCTTTCAGGGTGATACCGCCTGCCGTAACGACCACCGAGCCCTGTGGCACATTGTAGGCATCGAGCGAGATGACATTGGCTGCAGAGCCCTTGAACTGTCCCACAATCTGATACTTGTTCTTTTCGGCTATCTGCTTGGCTACGGTCTTCGTACTGTCATAAAGTTCGGTAAAGGCATACTTTTCAGCCTTGTCGGCAGCCACGCCCCGCTTGACCAGATAATCACGCATATAACTGCCGAAAGGCTCTACCTTCGGAATGAACACGCGTCCGTTAGAGATGGTATAGCCTTCTACATAATCGAAATATCCATTGCTGTGTGCCTTGTTGTTGTTATCCAGACGGTCGGCGCCCAGCACACGGATGATAGGCTGCTTCTTCACCTGCTGCTCAGGGATATAACTGAGATATACGCCGGTGGTATCGCTCTGGTATTTCACATCCAGGCGGAACTTCTCCTTCTCTACGGTAGAAGCCAGATAATAAACGTTCTTCATCATCAGCCCCCAGTTGCCCTGTCGCGGATTGTTACTGGTATTCTTGAGCGATTTCACGAAGAGTGCCTGCTTGGTATCGCTGAGATCGGATGCAAACTCGCCCACCTGATAGGTAACACCTCCCGATGTATACTCATAGGCTACAGCAAGTACCTGGTCGGTCTGCAGACTGGTTTTCAATGAGATATAACCCAAAGCGGTATTGACCGTATACTCAGAAGAATTGAGCAGACGGGCACTCTCCAGTTTCTCATAATCGGCTCCACCAACCAGTCCGCCTCCATCGAGAGTGGTTGCAGCCTGGTCGATGTCACGGGCAGCAGCATATTGGCTGTTCATCGCAGCATACTCAGTATTCGCCTGGTTAGAAGGCACCTGTCCGCTCGCCGTCCACATCGGGTTGCTCAGTTTCTGGTTCTCGCCCAGGTCGGTCAGGGCTACGATGTTTCGGGTATTGGTGGTATTGCCGGTTTTGTTGGTAACCCACACCTCCACACGGTTGATGGTGATGCCCGTGGTGAGATTAGGAAGTTTCTGCATCCAGGCATCATAATGATTTCTGAAATACTGGGAGAGGAAGAAGTGGCGGTTCTCCTCATAATCGGCTACATTCAACTCGAAAGGAGTGAGCTGTACACCGCCCCTGGTAGATACGCTCTTCGATGCACTTTTCTTCTGCGAAGCCACCATCTGCAGCTTGAGTTTGCCAAACTGCATATCGGTTCTAACACCAAACAGACTGCTGGCGCCTTTGATGAGCGAAGAGTTGGAAGGGAAGGAGACATTGCCCGCCTCAACGAGTTTGATGATTTCATCTTCCTTGCCGTCGTACTTCAGTTTCATGTTCTGTGCATCGAAATCGAAGGTGGCATCGGTGTTGTAATTCAGGTTCATGTTCACCTTATCGCCCACCTTTCCGTTGACGTTGAGATTGATTTTCTCATCAAAATCCATCATCGTCGTCTTTCGGTTGCGGATAGGCAACGAAGGATTGTCGATGCTCTTCTTGTTGATACCGAACTTAAGTTCGGCAGAACCCTGAGTCTTCACTCTGATGCCACCAGGACCGAAGATTTTCTCGGCAGGTCCCAAGTCGAAGTGCATATCTGAGAAATCGAACTTCTCCTTGCCTTTTGCCTGGAAGATTTCATCGTTCTGCTTGCGGAAGTAACTGTTGCGCTGCTGCTGTTCGGTCCATGCAAGATACTCTTTCGGAGTGAGCATGATAGGAGCCGAAAGCCAGGTTGAGCCCATGCGGTTGCCGATGATATAGCGGTCGAGGGTATCGTTGTAGACTACCTGATATTGCAGATTATCAGGACGTTTCAGGTCGAGCGGACTCTGATAGAGGTCGCTCAGGGAGTAAGGTTGGGTGCGCTGAATCTGCCAGCGGGTATGCAGCAGCGAATCGGGAATGGTATCTTCATCGAGCTGCACGGGCTGGGCTGTGCTGATATGGTTTTTCTTTTTATCGTCCTGAAGTTGAGGCAAAGCTATCGCATAGCCGAAGGTTGCCACCATCAGCCAAGCCAATAGAAAAGATATGAATCTTTGCTTCTGTTTCATCGACAAAAAACTCCTAACTTATTTGATTTGCTTCAATGCCAGTTTCACAACCTGTTCTACCGGGAGATCAGGCTGTGCCTTGAGGATATCTACTACTACCTTGGCAGATGGTGCCGGCGAGAAGCCGAGCATGGTGAGGGCGCTTACCGCCTCATCCTTTACGTCATTGTTCACCATCACCACATTGCCTCCGCTGGCTGGCAGTTCGTCAGCAATGCCGAGGCTCACGATTTTATCTTTCAAGTCGATGATGATTCGCTGTGCAGTCTTCAGTCCGATACCCTTCACGGTTTTCAGCATCTTGTCGTTACCAGTAGAGATGATTTCGCAGAGTTCGCGTGGCGAGAGTGAAGAGAGAATCATACGGGCCGTATTTCCGCCTACTCCTGAAACGGTGATGAGGAGGCGGTAGAGTTCACGTTCCTGTTTGGTAGCAAAGCCGAAAAGGGTGAAAGAGTCATCTCTTCCACCAGCCACCAGCACTTCGTGAACATAGAGTTTCACTTCCTGTTTGCCCTGAATGGCAGTATATGTATTGAGCGATATATTGAGTCCGTAGCCCACCCCCGCAGTCTCAACAATAGCCAGTGCAGGTGTCAGCTCTGTCAGATCGCCATGAATATATTCTATCATTTTCTTTTTCTCCTAATTAAATTAATATATTAATAACGTGCGAAGGGCGGGATTATTGTAATAGAGTTCCATAAAATTACGTCTCGACGTGCAAAGCGCATCGGGAGGTATTGGAAAGAGGATGAATGATGTTTCGCAACAAAATAGCGAAACTGTAAGGTTCTTGCTACGGATACTTTACAAATCTCTGCTTATTCATATCTAAAAAACTATGATTTTACTACTTTTTTAATAAAAAGTGAAGAATTCACTGTAACTCTAACATCGATAAATGCTCGCAAATTCAAGTCTACGATTTTTTTCTTTTAAAAAGTTTGTCGATTACAAAAAAAATCCTTATATTTGCAGCCAAATTGCAATTTAACTTCTAATATTAAAGCGTATGATACGACTATTACTGTGCTGTAGTTTCTTACTATCAAATATTGTATACACCCACGCTCAACATACGGTGTACAAATATGACAATATGGGGAATTGTATCTCTAGAACATATGAGAATCTTTCTGTTGAAAGCAAAAAGCTTCAAAAGAAAGACTCCATTTCTACTTTTAATTTAACGAAGATAACAATATTCCCAGTACCTTATGTATCTGATGCTATAAATGTAAACTTTTTACCTAACAAAGCAACGAATCCATTAACATATGCTATCACTAATATGTCAGGACAAGTCGAATTAAAAGGACAAATTCTTGGGTCAACATACTCCATCACAGTATCAGACCTCGCACCAGGCATATATATATTAACTGTTTCAGATTTGAATAAAAGAGTTTCATTTAAGATAATCAAAAAATAATTCACAAATATGAAAAAGCATCTACTTACATTACTTTTTCTTATCCTACCCATTATAACTATAGCCCAAGAGCGACTCTTTACAGACAAAGAGACAGGCGGTTCACTAGGTGGCATAGTCGGAAAAATTGATGACGACCTTGCGGTTACACCATTAGGACAACTTGGTTATGAGATTCCCATACCTGTACCCGTGGGAACAGGCGGGATGAAACCAGCTTTATCCATTTGCTATAGCAGTGGAACTAAAGATGGTCTTTTAGGTTATGGTTTTGACTTAAAAGGCCTCTCTGTTATTACTCGTATTCCATCAGACCGCTATCATGACCATCAGCCTTCAGCCGTTGATTTTTCATGGCATGATGCTTTTGCCCTTGACGGCATGCGTTTAATGAAATGTGGTGACGATGTCGATTATTACGAATATCGAACTGAGAATGACATATTCTCTAAGATAATAGCCTATGGTACATTAACAAATCCATCCTCGTTCAAAGTCTACACGAAGTCTGGATTAATCTATGAATACCAATCAAATCTCGCATTACTTAACGTTCCATCAAACAAAACTTTATTTTGGACGGTAACCAAAGTCACGGATACTGTCGGAAATTATTTTACTATAAAATATACAGGAAACGCTGACACAAACGAATTGTGGGCTACCAGAATTGACTACACAGGCAATGAGAAGACTGGACTATCCCCATACGCTTCCATTAGATTATCCTACACATCCAACAGCCTGCCTCCCACTACTTACATTTATGGACAAAAAGTAAGGAGAAGCAAGATAATCACAGATATAGATGTATACTTCGGTGAAAACAAGGTAAGAAATTTCAAAGCGACCTATTCTTCGAAAAATGGAAAGAACTTACTAACTAGTATCACGGAGTCTACAGCCAACGGCATGCATAAAAATCCGACCATTTTCAATTGGGAAACAGTGGAGCAATTCAAAATATCTAATCAGAATTACGATAAGACTGCTTCCATCCACAAGGCAAAACTAATAACAGGAGATTTCAATGGTGACGGGAAAACTGATTTTCTAGCCATCCCAGAGAATAAAGATGCAGGTTGGACTGGACGTAAGTTCTTCGTCAGCCACGGAACATATTTTACCAAAGCATTTGAAGGGCAATGGAAAAACGATGGAGAAGTTAAACAAGTTGTCTGTGGAGATTTCAATGGTGATGGAACTACAGATATTGCCATCAAAAGGTATTGCAACAACATTGCTTACAATTGTGACTTATACCTCTCATTTAGAAAAAGCGATGGTAGTTTTTACTTACAACTAAAAGATATAATTTCACTTCCCAAAGATTACGAATTACAACCTATAGACGTAAATGGTGACGGGGCAATGGATTTATTTCTATGGAATAAAGGAAAGAAAGACTATAGAGTTTTAGCATCTTATCCCAACTCTAATGGAACAATAAAACCACTTGGCGGAACTTCAACAGGACAGTGTGAAGAACAATTCTATCGCGTGGAGTTTGCCGACATAAATGGCGACGGTTTAATTGATGTGCTAAATCTAACAGACACAGGAACCCTAGTGCTCCAAAGCAATGGATTTGGTTCTTTCATCAAAAAAGATAAGATATTATGGCCTACCCAAAAACACGGCATTACCTTTGGCGATTTCAATGGTGATGGCAAGAGCGACATGCTTCTTACTTCTTGGCAAGATGATCCAAACGAAAATGGATGGTCACAATGGTGCATACTATTTTCAAAGGGAGACGGAACCTTTGAAAAAACTTATGTACCCAAGATGGAAGATGCCCGTAAAAAGCAGAAATTTGTTGCTGATTTTAATGGTGATGGGTACGATGACATTCAACTTATTGATTTGGAATCTTCCGGTTCAAACATGACCAAGCCTATGGTCTTTCTTGGTAACGGACGAGGAGGGTTTAACAGACAAGATGCTGGTGCAAATGTCTACGCTCTGGACAAGTGGCACTTCTATACGGGAGATTTCAACGGTGACGGAAAAGAAGATTTCATCTGCACCTCAGATTGGAATAAAAGCAATTGGGATGGATATCAATTATTTTTAATGCCTAATGGACACAACAACTTGCTAAATAAGATTGTCGATGGATTAGGCAACGAGACAAACATAGAATACAAATACCTATCTGACAACGATGTCTTCGAACGTGGGAATTCTTCCAAGTATCCCGTAGCATCGGTAGGTTTGTCTTACCCTGTAGTTAGCACTATCAAGACCCCAAATGGCATCGGTGGAATTAAAAAAAATAGTTATAAATATTCCAATGCCCTTTTTCATATGGATGGCAGGGGATTTTTGGGCTTTGAGACTTTTACCGCTAATGACGAGTCAACCAGTACAAGTTCTATTACAAAATACGAATTTGATTCTTTAACATATGCAGGCGGAATCAAGGAACAGAAGACCTATGTCAATAACCATATTGTGGCAGAGGCTACATATACCAACACTATTAAATATGGTAAAAAAGCAGTCAACCATTATACTTACTTACCAACTAAAATAGTAAAGAAAAATTACGAGTACAATTCATCAAGCGTACTTAAGGACATAACGACAACTATAACATATGATGACTATGGCAACCCTACGAGTATAAACACTAGGGATGGAAATGTAACAACGCAAACATTCAACCAATATGAAAACGACGAGGAACTTTGGCGACTAGGACGTCTCACTATGGCGCATACGTATCACAGCAACCATAATAGCGGAAGTAGCGAAACCGCCTACTTCAAATATGACCAAAACACAAGTTTTCTACAAGAAGAGCATGCCCTTGCCTCCAATAAGGCATTAGGCTATACAAAGACTTACGAACGAGACTCTTTTGGCAACATCATAAAAAGTACGATTAGTCCAGATGATGGTACTGTACCACGTACTACCCAGACGCAATATGACTCGAAGGGTAGACTGATGACAGCCTCCACATCTAGTCTTGACTTTGTAACGAGATATACCCAAGACGAGATATTTGGCAACATACTGTCTTCCACTGATGAAAACGGCATCGTCACCAATAATAGCTATGACGCATTTGGCAGATTACTTCAAAGCAATAATCCTATAGAAAAGGAAGTATATACCATAGGATGGAGCGAAGGAATGACAGATGCGCCATCTCATGCCCTATATTTCACTTACGAGAAAGCAACAGGCAAACCATACAAACTTAATTTTTATGATTGTTTGGGTAGAGTAATCCGAACTATAACGGAATCTTTGGATGCACAGCGTATTTTTCAGGATACAGAATATGATAATAAAGGGCAAGTGACAAGAACCTCTGAACCCTATTTTTATGGCAGCACTATCTATTGGAACAAAAACGAGTATGATTTCGTAGGAAGAACTACCACTCAAACTGCACCAAACGGGGCTTCATATATCTACCAGTATAGTGGATTATACACATTTACGTTCAATCCTAATCATACTCGTACATCTCGTAAGTTAGATACTAACGGCAATTTAGCAGAAAGCCAAGACGCACAAGGTGGCAGCATAAAATATGAATATGACTATCGGGGTAACTGTGTTTACACTACAGGCTTAGCAAAATTGCAAGCTTCTTATGACGCAGCAGGCAACCGCACAAGACTATCAGACCCAGTTCTTGGTGTATCAACCTATAAATACAATGCCTATGGTGAGTTGATATCCCATACAGATGGGCATGGCACGACAAGCTATCAATACGATGATGGAGGACGTTTAATAAAGGAGACTCGCCCAGACATGACCATCATATATGAGTATGATAGAGGTTGGAAAGGAGCCTTAGACAAAAAGCAAGTACAAGGGGGACCTTCTATAAATTACAAATACGACAGTTATGGCAGAGTCGTATCTGAACAAACTGTTGTCAACGGAAACAGCTTTACTATTCAAACGAGTTACAATGCACTCAGTTTACCTGATGTGATTACATATCCAAATGGTCTAAAAATCCAAAACATATATTCATCCTGTGGTATACAAACAGCTGTACAAAACTACAGAACAGGAAAAGTATATTGGAAATTAAAAAAACTTAACGCACGTGGGCAAATAGAAAGTGAAGAACTGGGGAATGGTCTAACCACGACTACTACCTATGACGAAAAAGTAGGAACATTGTCAAGCATCAGTACTCCAGGCATTCAAAACTGGAGTTATACATTTAATGCTATCGGCAATCTCACCTCACGGCATAACTTGTCCAAAAATCTGCACGAAACATTTGAATACGACTATTGCCATCGCTTAACACGGGTTTACAAGAATGGTAGCGAAGCGCAAAGAATCACATATAATGCTGATGGTAGAATTGCTTCTAAGTCAGACGTTGGTAGCTATGTATATGATGACGCAGGTAGACTTTCGGAAATCAAAGACCGCAAATATGAGTTGAGAGATTGGAATAAAATCACATACAATTCTCTCAGCAAAATAAGCTATGCACAAAATGGAAACGCAGAAATGACCATCACCTATGGTCCTGATGGTAATCGTATCATGTCAACGCTTGCAGGAGAAAGCAAATATTATATTGGCAACCTATTTGAACATTATCAAAAGAATGGAAATAGGCAAGATATCAACTATATTTTTGTACAGGATAAGGCAATCGCAATGGTGAAACAAACATCTACGGATGAAACTACCACAAATTACCTGCATCACGACCACTTAGGCTCAATTCAAGCTTACTCCGATGAAAAAGGAAAACTTTCTCAAGAGCTAAGCTATGACGCTTGGGGATGCCGACGTAATCCAAGCACTTGGCTTCCTTATGCCACTATCCAAAACGCCGATGCCCTATACGATAGAGGCTTTGGAGGGCATGAGCACATTGACCAATTTGAGATGATCAACATGAACGGAAGAATGTATGACCCTGTCGCCGGTATGTTCCTCTCACCTGACCCATTCGTTCAAGCACCCGACAATCCACAAGGATTCTACCGATACAGCTATTGCATGAACAACCCTCTGTCATTGACAGACCCTTCGGGCTATAGTTGGTTCAGTAAGAACTGGAAATCCTTAACCGCAGCTGTAGTAGGTATAGGTGTAACGGTATTAACAGCTGGCACAGGGGCATCTTTTGGAGTCGCTGTCGCAGCTGGTGCTGCAGGTGGTGCAGCCAGTGCGTTAACTGTGTCCTTATTGAATGGTTCAAATTTTGGACAAATAGCTAAAAACACTATGGTGGGAGGCTTTTGGGGAGCTGTCTCAGGATGCCTAAACAACATATCTGCAGACGAAGACTTAGTAGCGTCCCTTTTTAAACATACATTTACCGAAGGTGGGTTAGATGCCCTACAAGGTGGTAATGCCGTGCATGGTTTTATGATGGGATTAACATCTTCCGCTGGTGGCTATTTTATAGATAACAATCTTGGATCATTAGGAAAAGCAGGAGAAATCACAGCAAACTCCATGTTGAGCGGTCTTGTAGATGAAATTGGCGGTGGTAAGTTCGCAAATGGAGCCATCACAGGAGCCTTTTCGTTGATTTTAAACGATTGGGCTCACCATCATTTTTCCGACAAAGTTTTAAAAAAAATATACGATGAATATATACAAATTTCCTATGAAAACGAACGTTGGGTAGGAATAGGTAAACTTTGCTCTGAAATTGGAGGTGAGATTGGTGCCATAGCAAGTGAGATTCAAAACGGATGCGCCATAAGATTAAGCTATGCACTTAATAAAAGTGGAATGTACATTCCACATTTAAGAGGGACGTTGAAAGGCTCAGATGGGTATAACTATTTTCTTAATGCTTCAGAAATGGCAAAATATCTATCCAAATACCGATTAGGAACGATAAGCAAAGGTAAATACGCCAGGAATTGTTTAATCTTCCAATACCCTAATAAACAATGGAGCGACCAAGGTGTATCTGGTCATGTTGATATAGTTTATCGTTCAAAATGGGGATCAGGAAGCGGGAACATAACTCCCTACAAAGATTTGAGAACAGAAATATTTCATTAAAATAAAAAAAATACTCGATATGTATAACAAAATTATCTTCATTATGATGTTATTACTTATGATTTCGTGCAATTCGAAGCAGAAACGAAATCATAAAAACTCAATAGAGATTAAAGAACAATTAGGACAATCGTCTTATCCTTTTATAAAAAGTATGGAGTATCATGCCTATATACAAGATAATGAGGCTATCCCTGTTATAGAAATCCAAATCACTGAAAAAGGAAACTTCTCTATCTTTGTAAAATATCAAACTAATAAAAAATATTCGAAACTTAGTTATAAAGAGACTTTGGATTTTTTGTCCACCGTCATAGAAAAACAAAATAAAGAAAATATTCCCCTCTCTAGGCTTCAACAAATATTTATAAGAACAGAAATGTGGAATGAAAATTCCATCTATACTTCTATGGAGGAATACAGGAATATAAACATTCCACATGGCGAATATTTTAACAAAAAAGCGAAGGAAAGCCGTATAGTTTCAGACATCACAAAAATACTATCCAGATATAACTTAAAGATTGGAAGTCTCTCATACGAAGGTCTGCTACCGCTAGACGGAAAAGTCATTAAAGAAATAAATAAAAATATAGAATTAAATACGTCAGAAGCTTACCTTACAGGGAATTTAGTTTTAGATATTGCAAACCAATAGTTATGAAAATCAAGAATTTAGAAGAAGCATTAATCTGTTTTAAAGAAAATGCAATCATTCATGGGGAATGTACGCAAAATGGTGACAACAAACGTGGTAACAAAAGCCACAAAAATATAATAAATGCCATCAAGTACATTTCTGCAGAACATAAATATGAAATTTTAGAACCTCTTTTGGAAGATAACAATCTTTCTGTAAGAATATGGGCAGCTTATGCACTATTGCACGTTAATACTCCAAAAGCAGTAAAAGCATTGAAAGAAATTGTTAAGAATGACAGTGGAATTATGGGGTTCAATGCAGAAATGACATTAGATGAATTCAAGAAAGGCAACATTTAACCTGCATATTTCATTCTCACCTAATTATACGCATGAGCCAAAGTGCAAAGATTTGCCAGAAATTACATCCCGACGTAGCATGTAATACGTCCCGACGCAGAGCCAGAGACGTCGGGACGCAGCAAAAGCTACGTCAGGACGTAATTCAAAGCACATCGGGAGGTATCGGAAAGGGGATGTATGATGTTTCGCAACAAAATAACGAAACTGTAAGGCTCTTGCAGCAGAAACCTTACAAATCTCCGCTTATTCATACCTAAAAACTATGATTTTACTACTTTTTGCAACTTTTATGAGTTAAAATTCTATTAAAACGTCACGTATTTCAAGAAAAAGCTATACTTTTGCAACCGGAAATAGAATGAAGAGCGGAAAACATATCCGTTGGATGACTAAACCGCAACAAATAAAAGAAATTAAAACAACAAAATAAAAGAAATAAGACAATGAAGAAATTTAGAGCAGCCGTAGTAGGATACGGCAACATCGGTAAGTTTACTGTTGAGGCACTCGAAGCAGCTCCTGACTTTGAGATTGCAGGTATTGTACGTCGCCAGGGTGCCAAGGACAAACCAGCTGAGTTGGCAAACTATGAAGTAGTAGATGACATCACCAAGTTGAAGGATGTAGATGTTGCTATCCTCGCAACCCCTACCCGCTCTTGCCCTGAGTATGCAGAGAAGATCGTTGCCCTCGGTATCAATACCGTAGACAGCTTCGATATCCACACCAGCATCCTCGACTACCGTACCAAGCAGATGGAGAACTGTAAGAAGGCTGGCAAGGTAAGCGTTATCTCTGCTGGTTGGGATCCAGGTTCTGATTCTATCGTACGTGTTCTGATGGAGAGCCTTGCACCTAAGGGATTGACATACACCAACTTCGGTCCTGGTATGAGTATGGGGCACTCAGTTTGTGTTCGTGGCAAGAAGGGCGTAAAGGAAGCGCTCTCTGTAACTATCCCATTGGGTGAGGGTATCCACCGTCGTATGGTATACGTAGAGTTGGAAGAAGGTGCCAAGCTTGAGGATGTAACAGCAGAAATCAAGGCTGACCCATACTTCGCTCACGATGAGACCCACGTATTCGCCGTAGCATCTGTAGATGATGTAAAGGATATGGGTCATGGTGTGAACCTCGTTCGCAAGGGTGTATCAGGCAAGACTCAGAACCAGCGCTTCGAGTTCAACATGAGCATCAACAACCCAGCCCTCACAGCTCAGGTATTGGTTAACGTGGCTCGCGCTTCATTCCGTCTCCAGCCAGGTTGCTACACCATGCCAGAGATTCCTGTCATCGACATGTTGCCAGGTACCCGTGAGGAAGTCGTTGCAACACTCGTATAAGACTTTGAACTTTGAGGTTTGAACATTGAACTTTATGATTAGTTTAACTGGTTCAGATTCAAAGTTTAGCAAATAATAAAGGCTCGCAAGAAATTTCGATTTCCTGCGAGCCTTTTCCATTCAACTAAAACCACTTATAATAACCCTGTCATATACAATGGCAAATAAGTAATCCCCTCCTCTACTTTCAAATCAGCCGTATGCAAAACATACGGAGTGGCCAGATAACTATCATATTTAGCGATGCACTTTTTGAGAGAAGTGAGCGTGTATCTATTAGTTGACTTCACTTCTATCGGTGAAATATTATGCTTTGACGTTATTGTATCTTTGGCTATCAGGAAATCCAGTTCCATCCTTTCTTTGGCATCATCCTTACTATATTTGGAAAAGAAATACAGCTTATGCCCTGCCGAACGTAACATCTGAGCCACAATATTCTCAACTATCATTCCGCCATTGAACTCCAGTTTATCTACCAGAAGCTTGTTATATAAGTTTTCAGATACTATCGTATTTTCATTGAAAGCATGACTGATGAGCAAACCCGTATCAGCCATATAGCATTTCAATGTCGTATCATCGGTATTCATTCCAAGACCGATGCTTGGCTCTGTCGTATTATAGGCCATATTGACTATCATGGCATCTGCCAGCCAAAAGAAAGCCGTTTCATAATCCCGCATTCTCGCCCCTTCTGTAAGTGCTTTCAACATAAATTTCTTCTCATGTTTTTGAAGTTGAGAAGGAATTGTATCAAAAATCTGGGTAACTTTAAATACATAAGTTGAAGCATACTTTTGAATATCATTACGATATAAGGTAAGAATTTGTCGCTTCACACGATCCACCTTATTGAAATCTCGAGTTTCTACAAATTTAGCTACAGCCTGTGGCATTCCTCCAACAATAAGATACTGTCTGAAATAGTCCATTGCCATGCGATGCATCATCTGTCCCATCTCATGCTTTTTCTGAAAGTTCATTCGTATAAGAGGCATCAAGGTTTCATTGTTCAATGCCCACAAGAACTCCTCGAAATCCATAGGATACATCAATATTTCTTCCTCCTCAGAAGGAATCATGATATCCTCAACGTTCTTTTTGATAGAAACAAGCGAACCAGTCTCGATATAATCGTAGCGTCCATCTTCAACCAGATACTTGATAGCAGTACGAGCCCGAGGATACAATTGCACTTCATCAAAGATAATAACCGATTCTCTTGGATATAGAGGTGTATTGGTGAAACTGCTCAAATACATAAAGAATGTATCCAAGTCATCCAGGTAGGTTTCGAACAAGGATTTTATGTTCTTTCCTATCTTATTGAAGTCAAGCAAAATATAACTCTTGTATTCTTCTTGAGCGAATTCCTTTACGATATAGCTCTTTCCTACTCGGCGGGCACCATTGATGAGAACAGCACTTTCTCCGTTCTGTTCTTCCTTCCATTTCTTGAGTTGATCATATACTTTTCTTCTCATAATTTACACCTATCCTAGATTAATTATATCGGATAAATACACCTATCCGCGATTAATATTTTCCGTTTCTTACACCTATCCGCGATTATCGGATAGCACAAATACACACATATCCGCGATTATCGGATAGCACAAATACACACATATCCGCGATTATCGGATGGTGCAAATATACACATATCCGCGATTATCTCCAAGGAAAAGCCAGTTTTTTAATATTTCTTAATCTTAAAAGGCTCGCAAGAAATCGAAACTTCTTGCGAGCCTTTTTAGTATCTTATGCCTTGAGCTTTTTATTTCAAGACATAAGCCGAATGAATATGTGCACACGCTTTACTCTACTGCAGTTGCACCCTGTCCGGCAACCAATGGCCAACCTGGGTTCTGGTAAACTACAGATGTGGTAAGATCGGTCTGGTCACCCGCTGCTGTCTGACGGAATACGCTCTGTGCGATAGGAGACAGATAGTGAGCAGGAGTAAAGTGATAACCATCAAATACCTGGTTGTTAATCTTGGAAATCTGGTATGGACGGATATAGTCGCCACTAATGGTCTTATCACTCATATTACCCTTACCTCCTTCAACATCTACGATAGCGAGGTTGGTTTCACCATCGAGCCATGTGCCCTCGTAAACAGTACCCCAGTACTTCATACCTTCAATCTGGTAACCGTTTACCTGGTCGCAAGCACGCCAGCGGATCAAGTCCTCCCAGCGGGAAGCCTCACCGATGAACTCGTCACGACGCTCACGACGGATGTTGTAAGTAGTAGCATCAACCAACTGACCATGAGAGTAAGCACCGAAGTCCCACTTAGCCTCCTCCTGCATGTTGGTAGCTGCGATGGTCTTGTTGTAATCAGGATCTACCTTGGCACGGGTGCGGAGAGCACGCCAGTACTTATCAGCTGTGGCGTCGATAGTATTGTTCTTCAACCAGGAAGCCTCCATGTAGTTGAGGAGAGCCTCTGTGCCACGGAATACAATGCTACCACTCTGACCATAGTCGTGGTTGAGCTGCTGCAGAACATCATAGTTCTTACCCTTCTTCACAGCATAACCGGTAACGATACGAGTCTCATTGTTACCCTTTACTGTCCAAGAGAGATCAACGGTATTAGCACCATCACTTGTATAGTTCTCTACAGAACCATCCATCTTGGTGAATATCTGGATACGAGAGTCACGATCCTGGAGAGTAGCCTTGATGCCCTGGTTCTCCCACTCAGGGTTGTAACCTGAACCTGCTGCATAGATAGGAAGACCGTTGCGCATGAGGAATGAGTTAACCAATCCACGTGTCCAACCAGTACCACCACCATTACGCTGGAGCTGCATCTGGATGTTGTGAGTTACGTTAGCCTTGTCCTTATCGAAAGCACGGTACATCAAAACCTCGCTATAGCCACTCATATCCTTGTCACAGAACATGGTGTAGTAAGGATTGATACTTGCCAAACTAGCATTCTGTCCCTCTGGAGTATCCGTATTCTCTACAAGGTTATCAACGAGCTTATCACCCAATTCCTTAGAAGACTTCATAGCCTCATCGAGGAAGTGATTGATGGAAGAATCGATGTCAAATCCCTGGATATCCTCAGCCTTGCCTGGCCATCCTGGACCACCTGGCACAAACGCAGTACCCTTGTGATACTTCTCCCATGTAGCCTCAAAGAGAGCTGCACGAGAACGGAGCAGGAGGGCAGCATCGCGAGAGATGCGGTTCTTGCCACCAGGGGCAGACTCCATCAACAGACCGAGTGCCTTATCAAGGTCGTCGAGAATCTGCTGAGCTACCTTATAACGTGGCTGGCGCTTTGAAGCCTCAACAAGAGTCTCCTTGTCATCAGGAAGCGCTGTGAGCACGATAGGGAAATCGCCAAGAGACTGCAACTTGTCCAAATAAAGGTAAGCACGGAGGAAGTATGCCTCACCAATGTAGTGGCGTACATGAGCCTCAGCACCACTAATCTGCTTAGCCTCGAACTTTGGCAGTACCTGATCCAGGAAATAGTTCACCGAACGGATGTTGCCGAAATCCCAGGCACCGCCACTCTGACCTACTTTCCAGTTTCCAGGAACCCAACGGCTAGAATAATCGGTTCCCGCCTGGTTATCAGTAGCATTATCGTAAGCAAAGGTACTCATACCATAGCTACCAGGAGCAATACTTGTCAATACACCATAGAGATTCACGGTGTAGGCTGCCAGGTCGTCTGCGCTAGTAAAGAAAAACGCAGGTGTCACGTTGCTTTCAGGCTCCTTGTCAAGATAGTCATCGCAACTTGTCAGACCGAGCGTCACGCCCAATAAGAGCATTGAAATATATTTAATTTTCATAAATTGTTTCCTTTCTATAATCTAAATGATAAGTTAGAATGTTACACTAAGACCGAATGAGAATGTCTTTGACAATGGATAGGTCTGACCAATCTTACCGCCATCATAACCTGCTCCAATCAGCTCTGGATCACCAGCCTCTGTGAAGTTAGTGATGGTGAAGAGGTTCTCTCCAGATACGAAGAAGCGAAGATTCTCAATATAAGCCTTGCTTGTGATTGACTTTGGCAAGGTATAACCGATGGTGAGGTTCTTCAAACGACCATAAGCTGCATTCTGCAGATAACGGGTCTGAGTCTGGATGTTGCGGCCACCACCCCAGTCAGCACGTGGGTAGTATGCACCCTTGTTATCCTCACGCCAGTAATCCTCGTGGAACTTGAAGCCGGTAGCCTGCCACTTACCCTGACCGATAGCACCCCAGAATACAGCACCATCTGCAGCGTAGTCACGCTTGAGGGTTCCCTGGAAGAACACCTTGATATCAAAGCCCTTCCAAGCTGCATCGAGGTTCAAACCAAAGTTATAGCGAGGAGTAGAGTTACCGATAATTCTTCTATCACCAGGCTTGCCGGCTGTATTCTCGCCTGTATTTACCTTACCATCACCGTCAAGGTCGGCATACATGATATCACCTGCTGTCCAGCCGCTTCCGAGTGCGCTCTGGTCAACCTTTGCGAGGTGTGCATCCATTTCTTCCTGGCTCTGTGCAATACCGATTGTGGTAAAGCCCCAGATGTCTCCGAGCTTAGCACCTTCGTAATATGAACCGAGGTTCTTAGATGGGTTAGGATACTTATCGATGACCACCTGGTTATCACTCAATACGAGAGATGCACCATAGCTTACCTCACCGATTACGTCACGCCAGCCAATCTGGAGATCCCAACCCTTAGATGTCATATCAAGGTTGTTCACCTTTGGAGGATTGGCACCGAGGATAACAGGCAACTCAGGAGCAGGACCTACCATGTCGAATGTCTTGCGCTGATAGTAGCCGAACGATCCGGTGAGGCGGTTATTGAAAGCACCCCAGTCGAGACCGATTTCCCATGTACGGCTCTTCTCCCATGTAAGAGTAGAAGATACGAGACCTGGCTGTGAAGCGGTATTTGGCTTAGCGCCATTGATCAACCAGTTGCCACCCTGAGAAGAGAAGCCGATGGTTGGATAGAAAGGATACCAGTTATCAGTATTCTGGTTACCCAACTGACCCCAAGAAACTCGGAGCTTCAATGTGTTTACGTAATCAGTCAATGGCTCCCAGAACTTCTCACGGGCAATGTTCCAACCTGCAGAGAATGATGGGAAGAAGTTCCAGCGGTTCTCGCGGAGGAAACGTGAAGATCCATCATAACGGAGGTTAGCCTCGAAGAGGTAACGGCCTGCATAATCGTAGTTGATACGACCGAAGAAACCGGCTGTAGTCCATGAGTTATATGCACCACCTACACTTGGCTTGGTGGTTGTTGTATCGAGAGTAGGAAGACCAGACATGATACCGTTCTGACGCGCTGTGATATTGCGCTGACGGAACCACTCACTCTGGAAACCACCCATTACCTTCATATTGTGATCGCCAAACGAATGGCTGTACTCTGCAAAGAGGTTAGGGTTGAAATAGTTCGACTTGAATGAATACTCATACACGCTTGATGTGGCGTTGCTATCTACGTATGGCTTGTTGTCGCAGTCGTAGCCGTATGTGGTCTGCCAGTCTCGGTGATTGAACTGTGTAACAATACGATAGTTCAACTCAGCATTGAGAGTCAGGCCCTTTACAGGTGTTGCAACAAAAGAAAGCTGCTGTGCGAGACGGTCTGCCTGGTTCTTGGCACGGCCACCATCCTGAAGACGTCCGATATAAGACTCTGGCAACCAGTTACCATTAGGATCGGTAGTTGGCAAAATAGGCCAATAACGGCACATATCGTGGAAGAACACATCTGTACCATTGATCAAATCACCAGGAGAATCGAAGTCCTGACGTGAGAAACGGGTATTGTAGGTCATGCGCAACCATTTGGTTATCTGTGCATTGATCTTACCTGTCATAGTATAGCGCTGCATGCTATCATCACCATGACGGAGAAGACCACCACGGTTGAGATAGTTACCAGACACATAGTACTGCAAACGATCATCACCACCATTGATACTCAAGGTATGCTCCTGAGAGAAGCTGGTACCAAACTGCTCCTTGAGCCAGTCGGTATTACCAAGAGGCAAGAGTGACATATTGTCCCAAACCTCCCAACGGTTGTTGCTGTTCTTGAACATCTTCTGCATGGTTGGATCACTCTGAGCCTTCTTGATCTGCTCGAGTTTTTCATCTGTAAACCAGATACCTGCACCACTAGCAACAGAAGCATCATTCATGTACTTAGCCCATGTGTAAGAGTCCATCATCTCCGGCATGTTGAGTGGAGAATCAAAACGGAATGAGTTGTTGTAGTTAATGGAAGCCTTACCCTTCTTACCACTCTTGGTAGTAATAAGGATTACACCACCGGCAGCACGCGAACCGTAGATTGAAGAAGCAGATGCATCCTTCAATACAGAAATGTTCTCGATGTCCTGTGGGTTGAGTGCGTTCATATCGCCCTCCATGCCGTCGATGAGCACGAGTGGAGATACAGAAGAACCGGCACCGATAGTACCTGTACCACGGATATTAAAAGACTTGGTTGAATTAAGAGTACCACCACTGCTTGGTGTAGAGAAGTTCATACCGGCTACTGCACCCTGAAGAGCGTCAACTACAGAGTTGACTGGGCGAGCACCGAGGGTCTTGGAATCAACGGTAGAAACGGCACCAGTGAGGTTTACCTTCTTCTGAGTACCGAAACCGACAACAACGACCTCATTCAGAGTCTTGTTGTCTTCCTGCATGGTTACATTGATGTCACCACCCTTCCATACCATCTCCACCGGCTCGAAACCAATGTAGCTGATACAAACGGTTGCACCATGCTGAACATCAGAAAGCACGAACTTACCATCCAAATCGGTGATGGTTCCACCCTGCTTTCCCTTAACTGTAACTGTAGCACCAATTACTGGCTCACCTGTAGGGTCAATAATGGTACCAGTGCATTGTCCGTTCTTGGACTGATTAGTTTCCTGGATACGAGTTCCCCCCCCATACGCTTGGGTAGGAGTCATACCAAGAGCCATAATCATAGTACTTACTGTGAATAGTTGTCTAATCATAAGATATAGTTTAAAAAATGTTATTTGGTCCAATAATTTAATTCAGCCGATGTTATTCGGCTTACTTGTTTACGTTAGCCAATGTTATTTAATTCAATTATTTAAGTTTGACGCTGCAAAGATATACTATTTTTTAATACGAACCGGTTTTTTATGAAACAAAATTCATCATTTTAATACTTTTTAAGTAAAAAGTAAGAAAACATTCTAAAAAAAGCTCACAAGAGTAATTCTTGCGAGCCTTTTTTATCTTCTAGTTATAAATAATGTAAAATCTACACTTTTATTTCTTTATGCGTCATGATACCTAATTATTTATGTGTCATGATATCAAGCACCATATCATCGGTGGTCTTCATCGCATCGGCACCGATAGAGGTGAGGTTGTGGATACACTTATCCACATCATCATCCACGATACCCTCGGCAGAAGTTACGCACTTACCCTCCATGGAAAGAAGAGCAGAAAGCAAGGCGGTGCTCACACCTGACGAAATCTTCAGGGCACAGCTTGGCTTGGCTCCGTCGCAGATCATACCGGTAAGGTTTGCCACCATATTCTTGACTGAGTTGCAGATACGGGTAAAATCACCACCCATCAGATAGGTGATACCGCAACTGCTACCCGTGCTGGCTACCACGCAACCGCAGAGAGCTGAGAGTTTACCCAGACTCTGCTTGATATAGATAGCCGTTAAATGACTGAGCATCAGGGCACGAATCAGCTCCTCCTCAGTATTCTCGTTCTCCAAGGCATAAACCACCACAGGATTGGTGGCACAGATACCCTGGTTACCACTGCCGCTGTTACTCATCACCGGAATCATGGCACCACCCATACGGGCATCGCAAGCAGAAGCGGTACGGGAGATGATGTGAGAGAAGATGTTATTACCGAAGATGCCATGACTCAACGGACGGTCCATCGTCTTGCCCAGGCAGTGGCCATAGTTGCCCTTGATAGATTCCTCGGCAGCCTTCATATTATATTCCTTGGTCTTGAGGATGAAGCGAATCTCATCGAGCGGAGCGGTGGTTGCGAATTCGTAAACCAAGCGGAGATTCAACTGGATATCGTCATTCTCCACATCAGCCGCAGCTCCACCACGCTTGTCAAAAATCACCTCACCATTACGCTCTACATATACAAAGTTGGTATGAGAACCGGCAATGATAGCTGTAGCTCTGCCGTTGCCGGCATAGCAGATTACCTCGATATAGAGTTTATCCACATCACCCTGCTTCAGTTTGATGTTGATATCCGCATCCTTGATATATTGTTTGCCCTGCTCCAGACTGTCGGGAGTGAGGTCTTTCAACACTTCCAGCTGATATTCAGGCTTTCCGATGAGCGCACCCAGCGATACGGCGATAGGCAAACCGATCATACCCGTACCAGGAATGCCGACACCCATCGCATTCTTGAGCATATTAGGACTCAGAAGAACTTCAATACGTTCAGGGCGCTTGCCCAATGTAGTAGCAGCCTTGGCTGTACATAGTGCCACAGCCATCGGTTCGGTACAGCCGATGGCAGGAACCACCTCTTTATTAACGAGCGCAATGATGCGCTCACGCTTACTTTTCTCTAACATAATCTATATAACTTTTATATAAATAACGTTCTTACCATTATTTCGGGTACAAAAATACAAAAAATAAACCGTATTCTTCTCTTTTCTCGAGAAAAATACGGTTTAAATCTATATTTCTTGATGAATTAGTCTTCCAACTGGAACAGAGGATCATCTGGAGTCAGCATGGTTGGCTTCTGGTCGAATTCCTTCAAGAGCTGCTCAGAAGCATACTTCTTGTTTACTACCAGGCGGAACATGTACTCGTTGAACCAATCGTTAGTCATGATGAAGCAACCGGCAAAACCATTGTCGGCACCCCAACTGTTCTCCACCTTCCATTTTACAGGCTTGCCATTGGCGTCGAGATCTACAGCTGTCAGCGTCATGGCATGAGTAGAACCACTATCGAAAGTAGCGATGCGGTCAGCCTTGTTCATTGGGAATGAGGTATTGAAGAGGCTTCCATAGTCGAAGTTGTCGAGTGCCAGATAGCCACGCTTGCGGTCGAGCTGCTTGCCCACATCATAGCTTGAATACATCTTATGACCATCCTTTAGAGAGGCGATGGCGAGCTGGGCAATCTCCTCCATAGGCAAGTTCAGATACTTCCAGTTATGACCATCGTAGGTGTGGCGGTCGTACTCTACCTCGTATGTCTTGTGGTAAGGACGGCGTGGATCGTTCATCACCATCAGGAAGGTACCGTTCAGGTCCTTGCCTACGGTTTCCTCATAGAAACTCTTAGGAGTATACTTCTTCGCCTCGCCAACCTGCTTGCCGTCCTTGTCGCGGAAAGCATAGGTAAATTCCTTTACCGGTTCGCCGAGAGTAAGACTCAGCATGTGATAAACCTGACCGAGCATCTCGTTCTTGCGAGCCTGGATAGCTGCCGACTTCTTGCCCTGAGCCACCATTTTGCGGAGTTCCAGACCATACTCGCGGAGCTTGCTGCTTACGAGACGGCTCATCTTGGAAGTATTGTTGCTTGAGTAAGTCTCTGGCTGGGCGCTCATTGGTACGAGACCATACTTGCTTGCCAGGTCGGCAACACCGCAGAAGGTACCACCATCGTTGAGAGGGTTCTTGAAGAAGAACTGCACCTGAGGGTCTTCGATGCTCTTCTTGCCCAGGTCGATGACGCCCTGCAGCATGAGGTTAGCCTTCTCCAGCTGGTCGTAGAAGAAGAGATAATCCTGTGAATACTCCACCACTCTGCCCTGTTTGTCGTTGAGGGCGAAGTTAGAACGGAGCACATTGAAGCCGCTGAACATCCAGCAGCGGCCGGAACTCTTCTGGTTGTGGATGCTCTGCGCTGGAGTCTCGATGCTGAAATGTGTATCAACAGGAGCCTCGTTGGCATGGTTCTTTACCAAATCATCGATGTTATTAGCAGCAATAGCATTGAAGAGTGCCTTGTTGGCAGCACCGCCATTCTGGCTCTTTGCCATCTGCTGAATCATTGACTCACTGATGCCGCCAACCTTGGTCTGCGCCATCATAGACATGGAAGCCATCATCAAGGCTCCAATCAGCAATACGTTTTTTCTCATAATCTTTTATCTTTATTTGTTTTTTGTGCAAAAATAACACTATTTTGCGTACTTTCCAAACTTTTATGCCGAAAAATGCGGAGTCGCTTACGAATAAAAGCCATTTTCTAAAAAAACAAGTTAAATTTTTCATAATTAATAAGGAGTTCTGCAAATACATTACTTTTTTTATTATATTTGCAAGCGAAATACTAAGCCAAAATTACGATAGTATCGTATTGGCTACACATTGTATAACAACAAACAACAAGCCTATGATTGGTAAAGTAGAAATCCGACACTTGTTTTTGTTGGCATGGCTTGCCGCCTTGTCAACAAAGGCCCAAGTGTCTTCAGAGAACTACGTGCAGACTACGGAGCGCATCAGCGACACACAGGTCCTCTCCACCACGGAATACTACGACGGCTTGGGAAGACCCTTCGAGATGGTGGAACAAAAGAAGACTCCAGATGGAGCCAACCTGATACATCTCAAAGAATATGATGGACTAGGACGTGATTGGAAGACATGGTTGCCTGTCAAGGACGCCTCCGATTTCCTCAGCATTTCTGCGGCTCGCTCCCAGGGAAATAACCAATACAGGGATAGCCATGCCTTCTCCCTAACAGAATATGATGGAAGCCCACTCAATCGAATAAACACAGTGGAGGGAGTTGGAGCTGAGTGGACTAGCCATCCCGTAAAGAAAGACTATCTCGTAAACACCTCTAAATATCCGTTGAACTGCAAATACTACCGTGTATCCATGCAAGGACAGTTGCAAGACAAGGGGTATTATCCTGAGGGTAGGCTCTACGTTACCAAGACCACTGACGAAAACGGCAATGAGAGCTACGAGTTCAAGAACATCGCGGGCAACGTAATTCTCAAGCGTACCATCTGCTCCATCGATGAGGCAGCCGATACCTATTATATATATGATTACCGTGGAAACCTGGCATTTGTGCTTCCTCCCAATTATCAGGAGGAGCCGTCACTTGACCTCTATGCCTACCAATATAAATATGACGGACAGGGGAATTGCACATGGAAGAAGCTGCCAGGATGCGAGCCGATCTATATGAAGTATGACCTTAGCGGAAGAATGATATTCTTGCAGGACGGGAACCTGAGGAAGAAAGGACTTTGGGAGTTTTATGTCTATGACGAACTTGGACGATTGGCTGTACAAGGCACTACTGCATCTACAAGTGATGTCAGTAAAATCCATGTCTATGCGCTATACACGGGGGCAGGCATTCTGGACGGTTACCAGCTGAATGGCACTACTTTTACCGCCAAGTCCCTGCTCATTACCAATTTCTATGATGACTATACTTTCATAGAGAAGCAAAACGCCTCAGAGCAGAGCATTTTGCATCTGAACGCAGCCCAAGCATTGGACGCTGCGTTTCCTTCCAACAGTTCCCCCAATGCTAAGGGATTCTTGACTGGGAAGAAAGTATATACATCAGATGGTACGAATAGACATGAAATCTCCTCTATGTACTATGGTTTAAAGGGAAGAGTGGTACAAACACATTCCAGCAACTTGCTTGGAGGAAGTGAACATTTCTACACCTCTTATAACTACATAGGTTCCCCTTTGAAAACCAAGCACATTCATAGCGCAAGTGGCAAGAAAGCCATACAGGAATGCTACGAATATGCCTATGATCATGCTGGAAGACAGACAATGGTTAGCTATGCCATCAATGGCTCCGCCAAAAGAGTATTATCAACAACTGAATATGACGATTATGGAAGAATTGCCAAACAGACATTATTGGGCAAAGAGTGCATCAACAACACCTACAACATCCGGAGCTGGAAGACTGAGATAAGTAGCAAGAACTTTACCCAAACGCTTGTCTATAACAAAGCAAATGGCTTTGTTATACCTGGAACCGCACAGTACAATGGCAATATATCAGCCATGAGTTGGAAAACTGGAAACAACATAGAGAAAGGCTACAAGTTCTCCTACAACCGTCAGGACATGCTGACCGATGCCGACTATGAGGAAGGAGAATTCTTATCGGACAACATAGGTCACTATGACGAAAGCCTGTCTTATGACAAGATGGGAAACATCCTGTCATTGATACGCTATGGTTTGAGAGACGACAACAAGTACGGGCTCATTGACAACCTTAGCTATGGCTACAACGGCAATCAACTTACCAAGGTTGATGATACGGTGAGTGGTCCATATCATGCAGGTGCCTTCCACTTTGTGGATGGTACGAAGGAGGCTACGGAGTATAGCTATGATGCCAATGGTAACATGGTGATGGACAAGAACAAGGGGATTAGTTCGATATCATACGACATCAACAACTTGCCACAGAAAATATTATATAATGATGGAAGGAAAGCTAGTTACGTATATGATGCTGAGGGAAACAAGCACTCCGTTCTATATACACTAACGGCAATGACCAACACATTGCCTCAGATGCCAGTCATGCAATCTGCCGATGCAGCATCAGCAAATGCAGTAAATGGGCAAAAGGTAATCAACTATTGCGGAAACATCATTTATGATGGTGATGAGACGATGGTACTGAATGACGGAGGCTATGCCAAGTATGACAAAGGCGGCAACCTTTCTTTCCATTACTATCTCAAAGACCATCTGGGTGACAACCGTGTTGTTGTGAACGAAAGCGGGGTTATCGAGCAAACCAACGATTACTATCCTACAGGTGCGTTGATGGGGAGCAGCACGAATGGCGATGTTCAGAGATATAAATACAACGGTAAGGAACTGGACCGAATGAACGGTTTGGATTGGCATGACTATGGGACAAGAAACTATGATGCGGCTATCGTTATTTGGAACACATTAGATAAGCTAGCAGAAAAAGATTATTCACATGTCCCTTATGTATATTGCGGTAATAATCCTACGCGATATCTTGATATAAAGGGGCTTGAAAAGCTAGACGCTCTATCGCAGAAAGATAGAAATTATAAAAGACTAGAGCCTGAAATAAAAAACTTTAAGGATGATCCAAATGTCATAAACATCTGGGCGCATGGGTATGATAATGGCAATAGTATTATTCTAAACAAAGAAGTAGTTGACAACGCTGAAAAATTTGAAAAATTTCTAGAGTCAAATAGCTTTATATGGAAAACTAGAGAAGGTAATGCACCTATAACAATAGTATTACATAGCTGTTCTGCTTCTAAGTTTGCAAAAGCTATATCAAATAGCAAGAAATTTGACAACGTGATTATTATTGCTCCAACGACTCCAGTTAATGTGCTAACCAAAAAGAATACCAAAAGTTATCTAGGCTCATACCTCGAAAACAACGGAATTTGGAAAAGTTATAAAGCTGGTAGAGAAATCAAATCGATGACATATGGGAAACATGACTACCCTGGCTCTATATACCCTAGAATAAAATTTAATTTAATAAAGGAACTATCTAATCATATAAATGTATGGAAAAAATAAAACATGTATTAGGTATTTTATTGGGATTTGCTCTTTCATTTTTTAATGCTTATTTGCTTAAAAATAGTACAACAAAAACGGATGAGCAATATATTGTTACCAATAGCAGAGATGTATTCATATTGGATTCTGTAGAATTTAAACTTACCTCAGACTCTGTTCTTCTATATGGAAACGAAGATTCATATACAGAACTCTTATATCATTATGGAAGTATTCATAATGGTTCTAAAGAACTCTTATATTATGCATTAATCATGGCAGACAAATATTCTTATCCCGAAGCTTCTTATAATATTTTCGACGCTATTAAAGATTTTAAAAAGAACAACACTTTATTATTGTCTGAAATGATGAGATATTACTTATTGTATGGGGCAAAAAACGGAAGTTCAAGTTCTTGTTTTCAATTAAAGGAATATTACGAAAAAGGAATATTATTCGAAAGAAATCAGAGAAAAGCAAAATTCTATGAGAATAAGATAAACGAAATTTATAAGATAAAATGGACAAAATAAGAAATATGCATAATGTTGCCTTAGGCATCATTATAGGTTTGTTTTTGGGGGGAATTTTTCAAGCACGCCCTAAGTTTGAATGGAATTTGGGAGTAAAGCAACCAGTCAGCCCTCAATGGAATATTAACAAGATAAAATCTGCAATTATTAAAGAGAAGAGCATAAAAGATTATGAATTACTTAAAGAATTATCTGGCGGGCATTTAAAAAAAGAAGACATTTTCTATGGTTTACTTATGAATGAATATCACCCTAACGATACCATTTACAAAGACCTAAGAAATGTCTTGGTTGAAATCTACAATATCCCTCCAAAAGATACCATCACTTTGATGTGGGTTAAAAAGCTTGATGAAATGTACAAAAACAATAAATAAAGAAACAATTAATATTTGGGAATATGGTCCGTAAGAACCATAATAGCAAAAATATTTATAACAAAGAAATCAATTAGAATACAATGGAAGTAATGATATAAAAAAAAATAGAATGTCTGACATCAATATCAAATGAAGACGGCACTTATGTCATCGGCTCCCAACGATATTTATATGACAACAATGGCAATATTATCACGGAATACTCGTTAGATACTGAAAGAGCCATAGGTGAAAGCCATAGTAGAAACTCTAAAGGACATTAAACAATGGAAAAGTATATAATTATAACCGAATTTGGAGAGCAGCAAGATATAAGAGTGGGACTAAAATCTTGTAAAAACAAGTACAATCTTCTACTCTGTTGGGCAAAACATCTTTCTTATCCTTATATTGGTATTAAATCCAAGACGAAACTTATCGAAGATATAAAATTTGATTTGCGCGAATTTAAACAATATGTTATGAATGCCAGAAGTTATATGACGAATTTTTATAATGAATCATATCTAGTAAATGGCATCCATATAGAACTGTATGTCGTTAAACGTGAGCAAAATTGCGATTCTTCATTTTTATTTAAAATATTTGTTTTTTATAAGAATTGGGATTTCCTAGTGGAGAAAGAATACAACTCCCCATTTGATGCTTTAGTTGATAGCATAAACATAATACAATGGGATGAATTCTCACAAGAAGAGAAAAATGAGTTTGAAAAGGTTCTAAAATCGACAAGCCATGTAAATTGCGTTATTCGCAATTTAGTATGGAACTTCGAATGTTCCATACTTAGCAACAATTTAAAAGTATATATTGTGAAGTCATGAAAAAGATATTATTTATAGTACTCAGCATCATACTCTCCGCTCCAATATTTGGAGCGGATGGTAATCATCGTGATTACTCCCCAAAGTCACCAGAGGCAGCTGCCTTTGACAGAATATCCACCATTCCTGTGGGCAACTATACTGGCTGCTTGGCTTTCTCTATACCAATCTATACATTGGTGAGCGGCGACCTCAGCCTGCCTATCAGCTTGGACTACCAAGGCAATGCCATACGAGTAGACCAAGAGGCTACTTGGGTTGGATTAAATTGGTTACTGAATGCAGGAGGAGCCATCACTACGACAACTTCTGCATGCTCTACACAATATGGAGAATCGTTTCAAAAAGATTGGGATTATTTTGCCAACAAACTGTCCATGACATACATTCCCCTGGATGGTGAGTTTCCACAAATGCGATACAAGATGGATGGATGCCACCCTAATTGGCGAGGTGGCCATGGTAAAAATTGGTTTAAGCAGACGCTAGAGATTGAGGGCAATAAGTACAATGACCTGTCTAGTCAATTGTATCATTTCATCCTAGACAACAAGGCTGGTGAAACTCCCACCTTCCATGCTAATTTCATGGGCAACAGTCTCTCTTATGTATGGGATAGGATGAAGAATGAGTTCTTCATTACGGGCCGTAACCAAAACTTTCAGATTACAGGATCCATCATGTCACCCACCATCATTGATGGAAAAGGAGTAAAATATTCCTTCAATGCAATGGAGGAGAGTAGTCCAGAGGGATATTTGGTTGACCCTGGAATGGTGTATCAGGATTATACGCTATTTCTTACAAAAATAGAGTCTCCCACAGGACATACCATACAACTCAGATATGTTGACAACGGTACAATAACCTCTGTATATAAAATAACAGAAAACTTATACAGCCATGAATATCCAGTAAATGCTATTGGTTCGAGCTATCGTGAAGTCAAGCAAGAAGGTTCAAACCTTCTGGATCGTAGCCTCTCACAATTATATCGGACAAAAGCTCTTCGTCTCTCGGAAATAGAATCCGACGAAGCATTGGTAAAGTTCATCCCATCCAGTGACTTTCGTAAGGATCTGGATGGGAACAGTCGCAAACTGTCAAAGATAGAAATCTATCAAAAGAATGGTTCTCAGAAAAAACTATTGAAGTCCTTTAGTTTCAGATCCAGTTATTTTCCTAAAGTAACCACTGGAGGCAACACGGTAAAGGATTTATTTGACAATCTGGGCAACTCGTCCATTTACGACGGATGGTTTGCCTCTGACGACTTTATGTATTATAGGCTACGTCTGGACAGTTACAGCGAGGAGGACTCGAATGGCAAACAAGTGGCAAAGTACTCATTTGGCTATAATAACGGATTGCCTTGTAAGGCTTCCGCAGCCATTGATTATTGGGGATATTACAATGGGAAGGAAAACTTCAACGGTCGTTACCACACCCTTCTTCCAAAACATTGGGATGAGTTGACTTCAGACGTAGAAGATGGTTTCCCTAAAACGGTATATTTTACAGGTGCAGACCGACGTTTCTATGAAAACTGTGCCTCTGCGGGAATGCTCTCATTCATTACTTATCCGACAGGAGGAACTGCAAGTATCACTTATGAAGGGCATCGCTTCTCCAACTATAAGTATTTCGACGCAGCAAAGACGACAAGCGGAAAAAGTTTCAAGGATGTGGACATCTACGCCACCAATCAAAGCTATGGAAAGGTTATCGGGGCATCATTAAACGAAAGTACGTTTAATATATCGGGTGAGGGGAAGTACAAGATGACCCTAAGCTACATGATATCCAACCTTGCCGAGCAGCCTTCCTGGCGATATATTCTAAGCAACCCTCTTCTGTTGTATCATTATAGCACCATTTATGACAGAAATGGTCCACATGAGGTGGTTAGTGCTTGTGATGTGCTGAGCGCAGTTCCAAGCGACACAGTGGGGACAAGAAACATAACAAAATCAAGGACTTTAACTCTTTTCCCTGGGAAGTACAAACTGCAGATTGCTGGCGGGGCTTCATTAAACATTGGAGTGCGTCCCCAGCAATATTACCAGATAAGAGGCAATATCAAACTAGAAAAATCCACGTATACATCCATCGGTGCAGGCATGAGGGTAAAGTCCATATCCGAAAATGATGGGAAAGGAAACTTTACTACGACAAAATATCGATACACCTATCCTGACTTAACTTCCTCAGGACGATTGTCAGTCCCAGCCATCTATGCAAGAAGAAAAATCTTGGTCTACCAAAATGGAATGTATCAAGATGCAGGAATGAACCAGATAAAACCTGCAACAGCTAAAGAAATTCGCTATGCGAAAGTGAGCGGCAGCAATGCTGTTCCAGATATGCCTGTGGTCGGCTACGAGAGGGTAACCGTCACACAGGAAAGCAATGGAACGACAAACGGCAAAGAGGTTTTTACTTACAGAAACAGACCTTGGGGCACCAATATGCTTACCTATTGCCGTCAAGTGCCCGACCCGAGAAATGGAATGTTGCTTTCTGATAGCGTGTTTGATTCCAAGGGAAAACTTATCAAGACAACAGATAACAGTTATAAGTGGAGATGTGTTGACTCCCGACTTCTAAGTGCGGTCATCGAGAACATCTACAGCGGGCCAAACGAGGTTACTGGTGGAAATGCTTTGGCGTCAGAAAATGCATATGCTGAAGCCTTAGGAGGAGGGTGCATGCAAATATATCTATATCCATCGGTCCAGTTCGCCTTGGTTTCTTCCAATTCCAGCCAAAAAGAATATCATGGTGATAACTGTGTTACCATAAAAACTAGTACCCAGTACGGACAGACCAACACCTTGGACTCCATCTCGGTCCAGAGTCAGTCTGAGACAGGAACTACCTTCACTACAGAAACATTCTATCCACAGAATGCTCTTTCCCAAGCCAATATGAAGACTTTGGCAGACAAGCACATCACTGAGATTCCCATAGAATGTCTGACATCAATATCAAATGAAGACGGCACTTATGTCATCGACTCACAACGATATTTATATGACAACAATGGCAATATTATCACGGAATACTCGTTAGATACAGAAAGAGCCATAACTAGGAGTTCGTTTAGTCTGTTAAAGGACAACTATGCCTTCTCCTCATTCAAAGCTAACGCTGTGCTTTCTTACAACTCGTCAGGGAAGCCTCGTGTGGTAAAGGAAAACAACTGCGATGTGGTCACCTATATATGGGGGTATTACAGCAACTATCCCATTGCCGTGATAAGAGGTGCGGACTATCCAGCCGTAAGGAATCTCCTTGGAGGCGACTCTGCCGTAAAAGCATTGGAAACAGCAGCCGCGCCAACTATAAGTGCAAGGGATTTACACAACAAATTGTCAAAGCTGGTTGGTTGTAGTGTCGCAACCTTCAGTTTCAGTCCCCAAATAGGGATGGTGGAGATGATTTCTCCGAATGGAGAATCTACGACTTATTCTTATGACGCTTTCTGCAGATTATCTGCCATCAAGGATCATAACGGCATCGTGTCCTCATCATTCAAATACAATTACAAACAACAAGCTTATGATGAATAAAGTTAACTTTCGATACTTGTTTTTGTTGGCATGGTTTACTGCCCTGTCAACAAAGGCCCAAGTGTCTTCAGAGAACTACGTGCAGACTACGGAGCGTATCAGCGACACACAAGTTCTCTCCATAACGGAACAGAACATTTGTAATCATACATATCATATAGGAGACAAGATTGAGCGTCAGCAAGCCACCTTCAAACATTTTGACCAAAAAGGAAAAGGTGCTATTTGGGACTTGACTGACATCAATCTATCTGACAATGTCTCGTGGTTGACAATCACCTCCAATCCCCATGATGAACATGGACTTATAATTAATGGACTCAATACCCGTTATTTTTGTCATCAAAACGACACTGGCACATATTTGGATGGCTATGAGAACAACCAATCGAAAATTAGCTACAAACTAACAGACTTGATTGCTCCGCCTAGTTTTGTACTTAACAGCATGGCAACGGGGTATTTCAATGGATATGCCATATATTCAGAGTCAGTATATTCTCGTATTTATGGAACATATGAATGCCAAGTTGATGGACTCGGTACAATGTTACTTCCATCAGGTGATACGATTACTGGTGTGACAAGGGTACATATCCAGAAACACACAGGACAACAATATCTCAAAAACATTGAGCATGCAAAGGCCTTACGCATGTTGGTTGACAGTGTTAACATCTACACACATGATAGCATCATACAACATCTTGCTGTGGATTCCAACCTGGTAGAAACAAACATATACAGATGGTATGCACAAGGGGAGTCTTATCCAATTTACGAAACCTTAGACTCTCATGTTAAGGGTAACAATATTGGATTTAAAGTAGCTTATTATTACTCTCCACAATCATTGAAAGACAATGAATACGAGAAATCAAGAAATATTTCTCAGAGAGAGAGAGCAAAAGCTACCTCCAATGGCCGTCCCCGTATTTCCAGACATGTATTTTCTAATGGTACATTTATTGATTATTCGGTAAACGTGACTTCCGATGGTAATGTAAATGTTGCCATGTTCTGCTCTTCAAGAGCAAAGATAGATTGTAATATCCATACCATTGACGGAATGATGGTATGCCAACAGAGTTTTAAAGAATCCAGCAAAAAGACATATAACATCTGTCTGCCTTTATCGTCTCATTCACATGGCATCTACATACTCAACATTTCTGTTAACGGACAGCAATTCTCAGAAAAGTTCATCTACAAGTAATCCACTATGAGTAGAAAAATACAAAGATTTATCGGAAAAAGCGAAAATATCACAATAAAAATGTTATTTATTAAAAAAAAGCATTACCTTTGCATGTACAAATAACAAGGAAATATGGACAAAAGTAAGTTTAGTCTATTAAGTAACATCAAATACCCTGAGGATTTGCGCAAACTGAGCATCGACCAGTTGCCACAAGTATGCAAAGAATTGAGAGAAGACATCATCGACGAGGTTGCCGTCAACCCCGGTCATTTTGCCTCCTCTCTTGGCGTGGTGGAAATAACCGTAGCCCTACATTATATCTACAACACCCCATACGACCGTATTGTATGGGATGTGGGACACCAGGCCTACGGACATAAGATATTAACAGGACGCCGCGACAACTTCTGCACCAACCGCAAGTTGCACGGCATCCGTCCATTCCCTACACCTTTAGAAAGCGAATATGATACCTTCGCCTGCGGACATGCGAGCAATTCCATCTCCGCAGCACTCGGTATGGCCGTTGCCGCACGCGAAAACGGAGATACCGACAGGCACGTGGTAGCCGTCATTGGCGATGGAGCCATGAGCGGCGGACTGGCTTTCGAGGGACTGAACAACGTATCAAGTACACCTAACGACATGCTCATCATCCTGAACGACAACGATATGAGCATCGACCGGGCTGTGGGCGGTATGGAGAAATATCTCCTGAACCTCGATACCAACGAGACCTACAACCGCCTCCGTTTCAAGGCATCGCAGTGGCTGCACTCCAAAGGCTATCTCAACGAAGACCGCAAGAAGGGCATCCTGCGCCTGAACAATGCACTGAAGTCGGCACTGAGTCATCAGCAGAACATCTTCGAGGGTATGAATATCCGCTACTTCGGACCTTTCGATGGTCATGACGTGAAGGAAGTGGCGAGAGTGCTCAAACAGCTTAAGAACATGAAGGGTCCTAAGCTGCTGCACCTGCATACCACCAAGGGAAAGGGTTACGAACCTGCCGAGAAGAGTGCTACCATCTGGCACGCGCCAGGCAAATTCGATCCGGAAACGGGTGAGAGAATCATTGCCGATACCAGTAACCAGCCTCCTAAATATCAGGATGTTTTCGGTGAGACGCTGCTGGAACTGGCTCTGAAGAACCCGAAGATTGTAGGTGTGACGCCAGCCATGCCTACAGGATGCTCCATGAACATCATGATGAAGGCGATGCCAAACCGTACCTTCGATGTAGGTATTGCCGAGGGGCATGCCGTCACCTTCTCAGGAGGTATGGCGAAAGACGGACTCATCCCATTCTGCAATATCTACAGTTCGTTTGTACAGCGTGCCTACGATAACATCATCCACGACATGGCACTGCTCAACCTGCCGGTTATCATGTGTCTGGACCGTGCCGGACTGGTAGGTGAAGACGGACCAACCCATCATGGTGCCTTCGATATGGCGGCTCTCCGTCCGATTCCGCATCTCACCATCGCATCTCCGATGAACGAGCATGAGTTGCGCAACCTGATGTATTCAGCCCAGTTGCCAGATCATGGCAGCTATGTTATCCGTTATCCTAGAGGCAAGGGGGTGCTCGTAGACTGGCGCAACCCGATGGAGGAAATCAAGACCGGTACCGGCAGAAAGCTGAAAGACGGCACCGATGTAGCCGTTCTTACCATCGGTCCTATCGGAAACGATGCAGCCCGGGCTATCGCTGAGGTAGAAGCCGAAACCGGAATGAGCATCGCCCACTACGATATGCGATTCCTCAAGCCACTCGATGAAGACATTCTGAAAGAGGTGGGCGAAAAGTTCAGCCGCATCATCACCATCGAAGACGGCGTTCGTATGGGCGGTATGGGCTCAGCCGTACTGGAATGGATGAACGACCATGACTATCAGCCAAAGATGACCCGAATGGGATTGCCAGATGAGTTTGTGGAACACGGAACCGTGGCACAACTCAGGGAAATCGTACATCTCGATAAAGAATCAATCAAAGAAGCAATTAAAAAATGAAAATAATCATAGCTGGCGCATATGCCATAGGTACTCACCTGGCGAGACTCCTGTCACGCAGCAATGAAGAGATTACGCTCATCGATGAAAGCGAAGAGCGCCTGGCAAGCATCGGCTCCGACTGCGACCTGCTCACCATGCTGGGCAAGCCTACCAGTCTTCACATCTTACGCGATGCGGGGGTTGCAGATGCCGACCTCTTCATCGCCGTTACTCCGGTAGAAAGTACCAACATCACAGCTAGCATCCTTGCCAAGAACCTAGGTGCTAAAAGAACGGTGGCCCGCGTGGATAATCCGGAATATATGGATCAGCAGGCTCAGGAATTCTTCAAAGAATTAGGTATCAGCAAACTGATTTATCCGGAGATGCTCGCAGCCGTAGATATCAATAACGGACTGAAAATGAGTTGGGTACGTCAGCGCTGGGATGTGCACGACGGCGCACTCGTCATGCTCGGCATCAAACTGCGCGAAGGATGCGAGATACTGAACGAACCGCTCAAGAACATCAGCGGTCCTAACGACCCTTATCACGTGGTAGCCATCAAGCGAGGCAGTGATACCATCATCCCTGGCGGTAACGACGAGCTGAAACTCTACGACCTCGCCTACTTCATGACCACCCGCAACTACATCCCATATATCCGCAAGATTGTAGGCAAGGAGCACTATGTGGATGTGAAGAACGTGATGATTATGGGTGGCGGACGCACAGCCGTAAGAGCCGTGAAGAAGATGCCGGAATATATGGAATGCAAGATTATCGAGATGAGCGAGGAGCGCTGCGAATATCTCAACGATATTCTCGATGAGAACAAGACGCTCATCATTCATGGTGACGGACGTGACATTCCGCTGCTCGTAGAAGAAGGTATCCGTAGTACTCAAGCCTTCGTGGCACTGACCGGTAACGCCGAAACCAATATCCTGGCCTGTCTTACCGCCAAGAGAATGGGGGTGCGCAAGACGGTGGCTGCCGTAGAAAACGTTGACTACGTGAGCATGGCAGAGAGTCTGGATATCGGTACCATTATCAACAAGAAGATGATTGCCGCCAGCTACATCTACCAGATGATGCTCGATGCCGACGTGATGAACGTGAGATTCCTGATGAGCGCTAACGCCGATGTGGCTGAGTTTATAGCCAAAGAAGGTTCGAAGGTAACCAAGAAACCGGTGAAGGAACTCGGCATGCCTATCGGTGTAACCATCGGTGGACTGGTTCGCGGTGAAGAAGGAATGCTCGTTTCGGGTAATACACAGATAGAACCGGGCGACTCGGTGATGGTTTTCTGCCACAACATCAACATGAAGAAAATTGAGAAATACTTCATATAAGCGCGAAGGAGATAGAGACATACTTCATATATGATAAACAGAAAATTAATATATAAGGTTTTAGGGCAACTGCTTTTCATAGAAGCATTCCTGCTCTTCGTCAGTCTGCTGGTAGCTTTCTATTACCAGCAGGATGACATCTTTGCCTTCATTGTGGCAACACTTACCACCATCGGAGGCGGACTGGTGCTGAAATGGCGAGGACACGGAGCAGATAACTCAATGTCGCGCCGTGATGCCTATCTCGTGGTAACGCTCTCATGGATTGTATTCAGTTTCTTCGGAACCCTCCCCTTCATGATAAGTGGATACATCAACAACTTTACCGATGCCTACTTTGAAACCATGTCGGGATTTACGACAACGGGAGCCACGATATTAGACGATGTAGAATGCTTCCCCCACGGACTGCTTTTCTGGCGTTCGCTCACCCAATGGATAGGCGGTCTGGGAATCGTGTTCTTCACCATCGCCCTGCTGCCATCGCTTGTAGGAGGACAGACCAAGGTGTTTGCTGCCGAGGCTACAGGACCTATCAAGACAAAACTGCATCCCCGGCTTTCCACTTCGGCTAAATGGATATGGAGTATCTATCTGATGCTCACCATTGCCTGCATCGCATCCTACTACGTGGCAGGAATGAATCTCTTCGACAGTTTCAACTATGCGATGACCACTACGGCTACAGGAGGGTTCTCTACACATAACAGTAGTACCTCGTTTTTCCATTCGCCGGCGCTGGAATACATCTGTGCCTTCTTCTGCTTCCTGTCGGGTGTTAATTTCACCCTGCTCTATGCAGCCGTCATCAAATTCAAGATCAAAGATCTGTTCAAGAATTCTGAGTTTAAGTTCTATATGCTCCTCGTTACAGCCTTCACGGCTTTCATCATGGTAGAGCTGATAGCGATGCGCAACTACGATGTGGAACATGCCTTCCGCAGCGCCATCTTCCAGGTGGTATCATTCATCACCACCACGGGATTATTTAACGACGATGCTGCTGTGTGGCCTCACGTTACCTGGGTGGTATTGGCAGCCTGCATGTTCTTCGGAGCCTGCTCGGGCAGTACGAGTGGAGGTTTGAAATGTATCCGTGGCGTGATGCTGGTAAGAATGGTGAAGAATGAATTCCGCCAGATTCTGCATCCTAACGCCGTACTGCCATTGAAGATTGATGGTGTGAACGTACCGATGCAGAAGCGTGTTACGCTGCTTGCCTTCCTCACCACTTATCTCATCATCTGTCTGGTGATATCGTTCACGATGATAGCCATGGGCATCGACAATACCAATGCCATCACCATCACCCTGAGTTGTGTGGGTAATGTGGGACCTACGCTGGGTACGGAAATCGGACCAACCATGTCGTGGAGCGAACTGCCGGATGTGGCAAAATGGTTCTGCTCGCTGATGATGCTCATCGGTCGTCTGGAAATATTCAGTGTGCTGGTTATCTTAACGCCAGCATTCTGGAGAGAGAACTAACATACCCAGAGGGGGAGTTAGAAAATAAAAGAGAAGTTGATATTTGAAGTAAGAAATACGCTTACTAGACTAAGTATATTTCGCACAAAAAGCGTTATAAATAATAAGGTATAGGTTCAGCAAGAGCCTTACCCGAGAGTAAGAAACCGTACTTATGAGTACATTTATAAACTAAATACAGGTAAAAATGAAACCATTAAAATTTCAACCGCTATTAAAATCCACCATCTGGGGTGGCAGTAAGATTATCACTTTCAAGCATCTCGACGTAAAGCAAGAGAATGTGGGAGAAAGCTGGGAAATCTCTGGAGTACCAGGAAATGAAAGCATCGTAGCCGATGGCGAGATGCAGGGCAAGAGCCTCAACGAGGTTGTTGCAGAACGGAAGGGAAGCTTCCTCGGAGAAGAGAACTACAAGCGTTTCGGCAATGAGTTTCCACTGCTCATCAAGTTTATCGATGCCAACCGCGACCTCTCTATCCAGGTGCATCCTAATGATGAAATTGCCAAGAAGCAAGGTAAGGAACGCGGCAAGACCGAGATGTGGTATGCGCTGCCATGCGAGCCGGATGCCAAACTCTACAACGGCTTGAAGATGCAGATTACTCCTGAGCAGTACAAGGAGATGGTGGAGAACGATACCATCACCGATGCCCTGGCTCAGTATAACGTGAAGGAGGATGACTGCTTCTTTATCCCAGCCGGCAGAATCCACGCCATCGGAACAGGCAGTTTCGTTGTCGAGATTCAGCAGACCAGCGATGTTACCTATCGCATCTACGACTTCAAACGCAAGGACAAGGATGGCAACTATCGCCAGCTCCACACCAAGGAGGCTGCCGAGTGCATCGACTACACCGTATTGCCAGACTATCGCCAGCACTACACTCCTGTCAAGAACCAGGGTGTAAGCATGGTGCAGTGCCCTTACTTCACCACAGCCGTTTATGATCTCGATGAGCCAATGACCCTGGATTATTCAGAGTTGGACAGCTTCGTGATTCTGATTGGCTTGAAGGGTGAGGCTAAGATTACCGACAACGAGGGTAACGAGATTACTCTGCAGGGCGGCGAAAGCATCGTTGTTCCTGCCAGCACCCAGACATTGAAGATAGAAGGAACCTTGAAGTTTCTGGAGACATACGTATAATTTTAAAGGTAAAAAAGTAAAAAGACTTATTTCCGCAAGTAAACCACCAATACAGCGTAAGGTGGGTTGAATGAAAAATATTATCTTTGCAAGCGTTTTAAAATTCGCATAAAATGGAAAGCAAAGAATATTTTGAAAAGGTGATGCAGGACTACAACCAAAACCGAAAGGGACGTAGTCTGCGTAAGTATTGCAAAGATGAAGCAGTGGATTATGACTGGCTCATCCAGTACAATGATGCCTCGTTCCTGCCATGTGACTATGTTCGCCATTTTGAAGATGGTACGGATGCTAAGGTAACGAAGACATCCCAAGCCGTCGCTTGATTGTTAAATTTTAGAAGATCAAAACTTTATTCAAAAATACTGGTACGGCTAACCCGCTGATAAATAGTGAGGACGCTGTATTGGTGGTTTACGATGCAATTATGAATACGATTAGTGTAGATAGCAATATATATCGTGGAGCTGAGCTTTATGCAAAGTTGCATAATGTTAGCATTGGACAGATGGTGGAAAAGTATCTGCTAAGGTTTCAGGTGCCAACCTCTCGTAAGCTGCCTTCATTGACACTTCCTGCTCATTTGGAGAAATTAGGTGGATGCCTTGCTGGAATAGAAGATGAAAACGACGAGAAGTTAGACTATTTGTTGGAGAAGTATAAATGATGAAGGTATTTCTTGATACAAATGTGGCTCTTGACTTCTGGATGCACCGTGATAGCTTTTGTGACGAGGAACGTTAAGGATTTCCCTTTCTCTGACATTTCAGTCATGCCTCCTCATGAATTCTTGCAGAGAATGAATGTTACGTTGTAATTTTGTATATGAAAATTGACTTGTTACCTGCCTTGAATGGTGATAGTGTTCTTGTAGAGTATGTTCCATCCCACTACTTTTTAATAGATGGTGGGTATGTTGATACATATAAGGACTATTTGTTGCCAAAACTAAAAGAAATTTCAGAAAATGGTGGTGCAATTGATGTTATAGTAGTTACACATATTGATGCTGATCATATTTCTGGTATTATCAAGTTACTTGAAGAAGAGGCTCTTCCTATATCAATAGGAGAAATTTGGTACAATGGATATCGGCATATTCAGTCTGTTGTTAAGGTTTCTGCCAACGGGGAACATTTTGTGCATGACAATATTTGCAAGGAGGTACAATTGGTAGAATCTAAGAAAATTAGTGCTAGGCAGGGATGTACGTTGTCAACATTAATAGCAAGAAAAGGAATTCCTTGGAACGTTCCTTTGAGCGGTGCAACAATAAAAGGATTATATTCTTTTTCTTTTGGAAAGGCTACAATTCATATTCTATCTCCAAACAGTGACGATATTAGTAATGTGGAATCTTTTTGGAAGAAAAAGCTAATCATAGATGGTTTACTTTCAAAAGCTCATAGTGAAGAATTTTGGGATGATGCATTTGAGTATTCTTTGAGCAAAGATAAACCTGGTTTTCATTATCATGAAAGAAATGTATCTAAGAGTTATGACTTGATTAAGATGATGGAGGAAATATATGAACCGGACGATTCTGCTACAAATGGAAGTTCTATTGCTTTTGTATTGGAGGTAGATGAAAAAAGAGTATTGTTTTTAGGAGATGCTCATGCAGAAACAATAGTAGATTCATTGATGGAATTGTATGGCAAAGAAAATGCGCCTTTCTGGTTTGATGCAGTTAAGTTATCACATCATGGTAGCTATAATAATAATTCTCCAGAATTGTTGAAGTTGATTAGGTGTAATAATTGGTTGATCTCTACTAATGGAGATAAATATAATCATCCAGATTTGCCAACCTTGGCTCATATTATTGCCAATGGTAATAATCATGAACCAAGGTTGTATTTTAACTATAATATAGAATTATCTAGAGAATTGACTGCTCAAAGCTATCATGATGATTTTGAATTTGAGATTATTACTCCAGTAGGAGAACAAGGTATAACGATAACTATTTGAAAATATGGAAGGAAGATTAATTGTTCGGATTGTTTGTGGAAAGGAAGTTGGAACTGCATTCTATGTAGCTCCTGACCTTCTATTAACTGCATATCATACAGTGGCATGCTATTCTGATGATGCCGAAAATATAGTAAAGGATTCAACTGATGGTGACCTGCATTTTGAAGTTATACGGAATATTGAAGAATTTGATATTTCAATATTAAAAGTATCGGCACGTTCAAAAAAAGATTTTTATGGCTTACAAGCACACCATCTAAGAATTGATGAAGATGTAGAGTCGTTTGGATATCCTGATAAAAATAGTGATGGTGGGTTAAGGCTTTATGGAAAAATAAACCAAAAGGTTTATGGTAAACCTGCTAATTACCAGCTCTGTCCGAAAGACATTAGTGATCTATATGATTATCAAGGAATGTCAGGTGCTCCTATTCTAATAAGAGACAAGGTAGTAGGAATCGTTATTGAACAAACAGGAAACCATTTGTCTTTTGTCAGTGTAGAAATAATTAGTTCTGTTTTGACAGAAATAAAAATAGAGAAGGAAGAAAGTATTAATTCTCTACCTGCTTCTATAGGAAAAGATGTAGAAAAATCTCAACCTAATTATTCTGTGTTTGAGTCACTTGATACTGTTCTTTCTAATGACAAGTCTCATTGGATTTTGCTTTATGGTTCACCAGGATGTGGCAAGACAACTGTTGCAGGTGGTTTCGAATCAAGAACTGATAGGGTAAAAATTCTTGGCAGATTCTTTTTTAAGGTGCCTAATGATGACATGAGTCGGGCTATCAGATGCTCGGAAGGATACTTCGTAGATTGGATAGAGACTGTGTTTGTTGCTACATCTTGTGTAGATGTAAAAAAATTGACACCAGAAGAAAAAAGAAAAAGTGTCTCAGACTGGTTTAGATACATGAGCAATATCCTTTCTGTTGACGATAAATCTGGCGTTATCATTATTGATGGCTTAGATGAATTGGTAACTGATAGGGATAATCGTATAGATGACATTCTATCCTTGCTGCCAGAGAGTTTGCCAAGCAATATAAAAGTAGTTTTGTCATGTATTAGTGAAGATATACTTCCTGCCACTATTATAGGAAAGTTGCTTGATGAATTTAAAATTGAGGTAACTCCCCTAAATATGCAAGCATGTGAATCCTATATAAAGGCGAATAGCGGTGAATGGGAGAAAAAATTTCCATTTATTCAAGCCGTAGCTCATAAGACACAAGGTCATCCTCTGTATATGAATTATCTATGCCGCTATATGGCGGAATCTTTTGATGAAAAGACGAAAGAAGTTGAATTGGAGGAATGGTTGGATAGTTTACCTACCATAGGTGGAGATATTACCGCTTATTATGAATCAATTTGGAAAAAAGCAAATCCAAAAGGATGCGCTTTTGAAGTGTTGGCTTTATTGTCTCAAATTCGTGGCTCTGTATTGGAATCACAACTACTTAACATGATGGTGTCCCCAAACCCATATGATTTTAAGCAATCTATTAGAGAGTTCAGACATTTGTTGAAAGAAAAGGATGCAGAGCGATATGAGATTTATCATAGTTCATTCAGGCTTTTTGTTACTCATAAATTGGGTTCGATAATAGGCTTTACAAATGATCAGATTGGAAAATATTGTTTGGCACATAAAGATTTGCCTTATTCAATAGAAAACACTCTCCATCATTTGGCAAATGGTAGCGATGTGATGAAAGGATTGGAAATGTGTAATCAAGAATGGGCAGACTTATGTGCTATGCATGATGTTTCTCCAGATTTGATAATGCATGATATTAAGGAATGTTTGGCTCTTGCTGTAGATAATGGGCTGCCAATAGAGGTAATTAGGTTGATGTTGCTAGCTCAACGCATCGAGAATCGTTGTGATTCTATAATGGTGGACCATGTGGATGCTTTTATTGATTTGAGTTTATTACGAGGAAAACCTGATGTGGCAATGAAATATATTGTAAGAGATAATAGACTTTTGGTAGATCTTCCAAGAGCTATGTCCTACCTTCGTATTATGTTTGAATTGAATTATAAAGAGCAGGCTCTTGATTTAGCAGAATCAATTGAAGCAAAAATTCGTCAGATTCTTGAGGATAAATCCCAAAAGTATATAGATACATATGTATTTGTAGCTAAAGGCTTTTTGATAGTTGAAGGTGTTTTGGCGGGTGTTGAGAATCAAAAAGATTTGGTTGGCTATTTGACTCATACTCTTAATTATTTGAAGGCGGATACAGAAGAACAAACTAATGAGATGATTAGCTCAATTAGAAGCGAAATTATAGCTTATCAACTCTCTAATCACGTAAGGTCTGGCAAAATTGTGGACTTTGATAAACATCTTAAGAGGTTAGATACTAATTGGGATGAAAGAATTGTTATGCTTTTAATAAACGTGATACACTTATATGAAGTGAAAGATTCTGAACTTCATAAAATAGGGTATAATGAGTCTTTTAATTTTTGCTTAAAGAAGTTAGAAGATGTTTTATTACAGCATGATTTCGCATTTTCAAATGAGGATATCAAAAAAATATTAGCAGTACTTATCGGTAAACCTATACAAGCATGTGTGATAAAGAAATTATTGGAAAAATATAAACCAGAACTCTTGCCATTTTCTTTTAGGAATGCTAATGGAGTTGATGTTGAAGTAAATTCTGTATTTGAATACTACATACAAAGCTTTTATAAGGCATATGAAGATGACGATTTTTCACTCCCGGAATTGAATAGAAATTATAAAGATGATGGGTCTTGGGAAAAGTATATAGAGATGTTGGTTGCTCGTACTGCTTACATTCATGGTTTGCTAAGAATGCGTACGGATGGTGATGACCTTTCCTCAATCTATGTAAAATTTAAAGATATTCTTGATTGTCTTGATTTTTCTTTTGAGGAAAGAATCAATTGGAAACGAAGTTATCTTTTGCCTGAGAAGTTAATACCGTTCTTGTATACAAAATTGGCGGAAATATATGGTGATTTTTTTGCTGATAGGATAGATGATCTAATGGAACATGTCAAGAGCAGAATGTCTAATCAATTGTGTTTGTATAGAGAAGGCTATTGTGATACTCTTATTGGAATGGCTAAAATCTTGGGAGAAAAGAATATGCGGATGCAAGCTCTTTTCTTTGCAGATGAAGCTGTCAAGTTCATTCTTTATGCAGTTATGAACAGATGGGAACGTTGTAACTATTTGCTTCAGTTATGTTGCGAATATGCTAGGTGGGGGGAAACATTGAAAGTTCAAACTACTTATGCGGAAGTGTTGAAAAGTTCTATGGGACCAGATTGGTATAAAGAGGCCCAACTGGACTTAATTAATGAATTTCGCAAATCTGACATACCGTTAGATGCTGTTCAAGTTGCTCATATGGCTGCGATTTTTGAAGAAGCGTCTGGTGAAATGACGTTTCAGCGATATGTTCAGCAAGAAAAAAACGAGTTTGTGGCAACAATCGCCAAGACTTCTTCTTTATCAGATGCAATTGGTTATTATATGTTTGAAACTTTGCCTTCACCAGAAAGTATTATCTGTAATGCTGAGGAATGGAAGGTTGACATGCCTAAATTAGGTGATGGGTATGATCTTGGTGCCAATCATTTAATAGAGGCTAGTGCTATATGCCAGTTATTGAGAGAATGTAAAGCGATATCACCTTACATAAGATATGCCATTAGTGAACTGTTTTGGGAAAACTGGGATAAGCTACACAATGATAATCAATACGCTAGCCTTCACTCTGAAATTATAGTAGAGTTGGGGATGGAAAAATCTATAGAAATACTAGCTCCAAGAATGGCTGAGTATATAGTCTCTGACTATGATAATAAAAAAGGTGAGTATCTAAAAGATTTCGAAGAAACAACAACTTCTAATGAGTTCTTTGATGCTTTGAAACAAAATTTGAGAAAGCATAATTATAAATGGGAGCGAACTGAGTCGGAAGAAAAAACATCGGAAAAGCGAGAAAGTCTACAAGAGAGGCTTGGCTTACTTCCTTCAAGCAAGGTGCTTTTAGACAATATGAGAAAGAGCATAATTTCACCAGTTGGTACTTATTGGTTCTCGCTCAGTGAATTTATTACTCCACTTATCAATATGCCGGATTTTGATAGATGTAAGCTATATGATGTGATTTCTAGCCATTATAACATCAATGTTCAACCTTCAAGACAACAAGATAGTAAATTTAGTTGGATGAAAGGTTTTCATAAAGAAATCAATCAAGATGAGCAAATGATTCATTTTCTCATCTGGTTTCTTGTACATCCAGATAATAGTGTTTCCAAAAGAGCAAGTGGGGTATTGAAATGGCTAAGTACTTATGATACAAGAGTAATTAAATGCTTGATAGAGGAAATTCTATATCCATGTGAAGTGGGATTAAATACAGAGGCTTCTAGCGTTTTATTAAATATTGCAATGATGGCTCCCTCTTTGGTCCTAGAGAGTTTTCAGGATATTGATATTAAGAAGAAATTGTTAAGTGTTTGTAATTTCTCGGTATCGTGGAATCTTTATGAAATAGCATTGTTATTGTCAGACAAATGTGGATATTGTTGTATGTTGGAAGAACTGCAACATGTTATCCCAGAAAGTTTGCCGGATAGAAGCGATGTTCTCTTTGAGAATGACGATAAAATGTTTGTCAGTACTAAAATTGATGCACTTAATTATTGGCAAGTTACTGGGGGAAAAGAGTTCGCGAAACCATATTTGGATGCAGTGCATCGACTGCAAGGAGATGGTACATTAGATAGATTATTCCAATCTGATAGGTATGTCCATAGGAGTTTCTATTTGGGACAAATATTTAAGGGTAGATGTGCTAGAACTATGGAAGATATACTTAATAATGTACTCTATGGTAAAGTAGATATTAGGAGAGCTAGTGATGTGTATAATGTAATTAATAGTTAATATGTATGACTAAGCAATTAGGAACTTTATATTCAGATAGGGAGGAATTTGAGAGAGGTTCAAATCTCTTAAAAGAGTGTATGGAAAATAAGCATATTTCGTTTGCGCAAGGTATGGTGAATCATTTAGTGGATTCCTTGAAGAGAGCAAAAAAACTTCCAAATGGCAGGCTGGATTTATATACGATAGATGAATCCATTCGTTCTGTTTTCCATATCTTAGTGTCTGATCATTTCGATAAAATATATGAAGCCAAGTAGTAAATATGGCATGCCTACGCCAAAATCGCGTGAAGAATTTGAACACAATGTTTTTCTCACGAAAGACGATATTGAACGCCATAGTGATAATCCATCATATTTGTCAAATCGTTTATGGGCTTTAGGTGATTCTTTGGAACATGCAAGATATTTGCCAAACAAGCGAATAGAACTACCTACGATTGATGAAAGAATGAGGCTAATTTCTAATATGATGGATTGGGAAAAATATCTTCCACCAGTTTCAATAGAAAAGTAAGTATTCGGTGAAAGCCGTATTGTGCGCATAGATAAAGTTTCGTACCTTTGCACCATGATTTTTAATTATTCAAATTATGGTACAAGGCAAGAAACAATTAAACAGCAAGCCAAAGTTCGCCGAGGTTGTAATCGGCGACAATGAGGCGAAGGAGATGCGTGAGTCTGCAAAAGTTCGCAACCGTCGCAATCCTTATTTAAAATTAAGCTATCCCAATGGTGTGACACTAATTCTCCCTGCTGACATCAGTATCGAACAGCTTCGAGCCTACATTAGTATAACAGTGTAGGCTTATGGCTAGAGTTTGTCAGTTGACGGGTGACTTGAAGTACTACTTGTGCATGGAGCCAGTCGACATGCGAGGGAAAAATGGTAAACAATAAGGTAAACGATATGTTTGAACAGCAACAAAATACAGGGAAAAGTACGTCTTTGGCAGAGAAATATGCCAATGCCGTAGGCCAGTTGTCCGATGCCAATGATCGGGCAGCGCATGCAGAGCATGACCTGCAGGTGGAGCGCATCACTCGTCAAGACTTGATTGACGAGGAGGTGGCTCGCCGTGTTGCTGAAGCAGAAGAACGTATCAGAAAAGAGTTGGAAGCTCAATTTGCAGATAAGACCAAGGAATTGGAGGAACGTAATAAGGCTTTGGATAAGCGTGAGTCTGATGTAGATAAGAAAGCGGAGACAATCGCCCAAAATGTAAGTGAACAGGTTCGCCAGCAGATGTCTGCAGCTAAAACCCGTTTCGAGAAAACTGCGCTGAATCGTTTGGCTGATATGTTTGACATGTTCATGCAGGCGTTCATCGCCCTTGGTGACAAGGATTCTTCCAAAGGTCAGGAACTGTTGCAGAAGTATCAGCTTGCGGCAAAGGAAGCGCATGAGTCTTTGACGGATGAAATCAAGGATAAACTGGCCAAGGTTGAAGCTAAAAGCAAGTCTAAGACCGAGCAGATAGCCTCTCTTGTCAGAATGATATTTACTCAAAAGCGTGAGCGGGTAGTCTTTAGTAAGGAAGAACGTGAAACCATCTATGATAAGGTAATGGCATCAGTTGAGTTCACTGATGAGGAAAAGAAACGTTACCGGGAGTGCCGTGAATTCTGTGAGGAATATCGCAAGCGCAAGGCTATAAAGAAGCTTTTGAATAGCCAGAAGGAACAGAAGGGGCATGGGCGAAATCCTATACCGGAGGATATGCCTCGCTTGGAGGAAAAGGTACTTTGGCCTGAAGGCTACATAGGACATGAGGATGAATATGTAATTGTTTACCAAGGCAAGGTGCAGGAGTTTATCGTGCCAGCCAAAGTACGCTACTTTGTTCAGCCATATCGTCGTCCTGTAGTTCGTCGCAAGGATGATCCAATGCAGAAGCTCTTGCAGTCTCCTTGCTATGAGGACGTATTTTGGAAGAGTTATGCGTCTGCTGAGTTATTGGCGCAGTTAGAGTGTAATAAGTATGTCCTTCATCAGCCGTTTAACCGGCAGATAAAGAAGATGAAACAGGATGGCTTGATACTCGCTCCTTCAACAGTCGATGACTGGCATCAGGGTGTATGCGACAAGATAGAACCTCTCTACAATCTGCAGAAGGATCGGGTAATGTCTAGTTTGCTGCTTGGCGCTGATGTGTGATGGTTACTCCGGCTATGATTTGGCTGAAGAAGATAAATGGTCGTATATTGTGTCGCTGTGTCGTTCATGCCCGAAGACCAATGGAACGAGCCTTGAAGGAAAATCCTAATCTTGCAAAGATAGGTATTCTCTTCTACCAGAACATTAACCTGATTGAGGAAATGATAAAGGAGAAGAAACTTGAGGGCGAGGAGAAGGCACAGTTCAGGAAGGACAATGCTGATCCACTATGGGAGGACTTCAAGCTATGGGCTGCAAGTGCCATCTTGGATGTGCCAAAAGACAGCAATATATACCAGGCATTGAACTATATGCTGCGCAACTATACAGAGCTGACCAATTATATAGACATCCCAGACATGCCTTTGGACAATAATGATACCGAACGCCTGATCCGTGACATGGTGATGGGTAAGAAGGCTTATTTGTTCTGCCGTGACTTGGATGCCTGTAAGCGTGCAGCAATGATGTACTCCTTGTTTGGAGCATGTAAGGTGCTAGATAAAAATCCTGAGCGTTGGCTTTGTTATGTGTTGAAGCACATAGATTCTACGCCTGAGGATAAACTTTATACTCTTCTTCCTGAGTTTTGGGAAGATGAGGAACAATAAAAATGAATTTAATGTTTAGTCAAATTAAGGTATAACCTCCATTAGCTTGTGCTGATGGAGGGCTAAATTGCGTATTCTTGTCTCAAAATTAGAAAAATGATGCCGCCGTGCAAAGGTACAATATTTTTTTGAGATATGCAATACGGAGTTGAGCGGATACTTACATAAGTGCAAGTATGCTGAGATATAAAGAAAAACATTTTTTGATGCGAGTTGCTTGTCATGAGGAATTTTTGAGTTTACATTAATCAATCATATAAATTTTAGAAAATGAAATAATCATAAGCTAAAAAATCACGCCAAAGCGAATGTAAATTGGAAATAAAATGCTTTCTTTGTTACGTTAAACCAACATTGAGCAATTATGACTAACGTAACATTCCCTCAGTTGATCCAGCGAGGTGTGGTATCGACGTCCACTTGAAGGTGGTGGTGGCAAAAATTGATGGTGTGGGCATTCGTAAGGAGACTCGCACTTTTGACACCTTCACGAGTTATTTGACAGGAGTGCTATTCTTTCTTGTGTCTAATACTCACATAAATATAAATTTAGTGTAAAACATATGTTCTACAGTAATGTAGGACGATAATAATTTACGTATGAAAACAATACGAATACTACAACTTTCTGATATTCACTGGAAAAAGCAACGTGATGCTGCCGATGATTATACTGACATCAGAGACAAAATGTTACAGGATTTGAATTATTACTGTCAAGAAACAGGTAATAGTTTTGATAAAATCCTCATTTGTGGAGACATAGCATTCAGCGGTTCTGTAGATGAGTATAAACGAGCTAATTCATTTATCAGAGACCTGTGTAAAACCGTTGCTTGTAAAAGCGAAGAAGTTTATACCGTTCCTGGCAACCATGACAAGAATGTAAATGAACATCCCAAATGCGTGAGAGAATTCATTCATCAAGCTATATCTAATCGCTGGAATGATTGTGATTGGTTGTGGAATAAGATGATTGACGAAGATTTTTCTTTCATCAAGAAATTGTATACCCCTTTTAAAGAATACAATAACTTCTGTAATGACGAGAGAGACAATGCTGAACCTTTTATGCTTAGAGCTTTAGAAATGGATGTTGATAAACATAATGATGCAGAAATGTTTTGGCATTCTGAATTTGAAGATGACCTCGAAGGCTATCAAGTCAATTTGTATGGCGTGAACTCAGCATTGATTAGTGATTTAAATGATTATGACCCAGCTCCGAATAGAAAAGAAGGCCATCGTCTTTTCCTTCCCCAAATAGCGTATCGTGGTGCAAAATGTAAGGATGGTATCATTAACATACTGATGTGTCATCATCCATTAGATTTCTTGCTGAATAAAGATACAATAGCCAAAGATTTGGATAAAAGATATGCTTTGCAGCTATATGGACATGTTCATATAGCCAACAGTGACATAAATAACAATGCAGTGCATATATACTCTGGCTCTTTAAATCCTGGAGATGTGAATGATAACACATATAAACCAGTCTATAATATCATAGAACTCTCCATTGAAAAGCATGATAATGAAAACGATGTATTGAAAGTGGATTTGAGGGTTCAGAAGTATGATGGGGAACAGTTTGTGAAGGATGAAGAACAATCCAAACCATTCAAGGTTACATTGAAAAAACATGATGGTTGGAAAAATTGTAATAAAACTGCGGAAGCCATGGAACAGAAACTTCCAGACGGATTGTCCAAACGTGATGTTAGACATATGTTTAAACAATGTCCAAATTCAAAAGAGATAATAAAAAGAATGTACCCACAGATTGATTGTACAGGCTCTGCCTATATGAGAAATCAGGTGTTCTTGGAAAAAATTAGGAAAGACAACAGGTGGGTTAAACTTTATAAAATGATAAAGTGATGAATAATGTACTAAACAATATTCTCATGCAATGTGGTCTTATTGTACCACTTGAAGAGACTGAAACAGACGTATTGGCAAAAGCCTGTTCCGAATACATTGGTAATGAGTCGTTCACTTTCGATGATTTTGAGGAATTGGCTGATTGCTATGTGACAAATCGGGAATGTAAAGAGTTGAACGATTTCGTGACAGAATACATTTCAAACAATGACTTGGGAAACTATAATTTTCCCAAACGTATAAAATGCGCACTTGTTTTCTATTGCATCTATTTGGCTATAGAAGAAAGCGAAGATGACAAGGACGCTGCATTGCGATCATTATCGTTGCAAAACGTTATGATTCAAGTGCATGGAAATTGGGAGAAATTAAATTATCAAGATGTACTCTATAAGCTATATTTTAAATATAACCAATATGCAGAGGGAGAAGTAATCGGTGAAAAGAAATATCCAAGAGACTTTGTTCAATCAATGTTTATTGATAGTTTTCGACAGGGTGAGACCATCTCCGAGGATATGACTGATAAAATACAGTCTTTGGCATTGATGGCCTGGGATGCAGAAATGTCGCAATTCATAAAAGGATTAAAGGAAACAAATGATTTCTTGAAAATTCAATTGATATTGGAACATTATTTTATCAATAAGCCGCAGATACCTCAAAAAGAAGATTTTATAGAGTTAATGCAACGTATTTTTCCACGTGGCGGAAATGGGCAAAGGCAAAAGATAGAGAAAATTCTTAAAAACTTGGCGGAAACGGACGTATGCCTTGTAGATGAAATCAAATCAGATTCATCTTTGCTATTGCATGAAATTGAAAATGCAAGGGATAATGAATATGGTGATTATCTGAAAGACTTCGAACTGAGTCCAAAAGAGTTCTTTGTTTATCTCTATCATGAACTGTTATTAGAAGACTTATTAAAGGAATAACGCAATGGAAGATAAAAAAGACATATTAGAGTCTTTAGCAGGTGTTGCACAGCTAAAGCACGACAATGTTATAAAGGATGATGCAATAGAAAATATAGCGCAATACTATTGCGATTCCATGACTGATGAAAATATCAATGATATATTAGGTGATTACAATACCCATCTTGTGACTTTAGTAGGATTTTCTGAGGTAGGAAAATCAACGTTTGTAGCTTCTTTGTATCATGAGTTTATGTGTACTGGAGAAATCGATGGGTACAAATTCATAGACTCAGACACTTATGTAGGATTTGAACGTAGAGCTTATATTCGCAATGAGTCTTTAAAAACTTCCAAGAGGAATTCCAGAACGACGATGATGGAAGGACAATTCCTAACTTTAACTTTGTCTAAGGATGATATACTAAATAAACTTATCATTTCAGACAGAGCTGGAGAAACATACAAGAATAGCTATACTAGTAATTTGTCACAAGTAAAGCAGGATAAAGGCTTGATCAATTCGCATCATATTATATTTTTTATAGATTCATCATCTGTCAATAACGAAGATGATTATAACGATTTTTGTGATGATTTTCAACTTCTACTTAGCCGTATGGCATCAGCAGGGGTTTTAAATATACCAAAAGTGTATGACATTATATACAATAAGATAGACTTGATTCAAACGGACGAGGTAAAAGAATTGTTTTCGAAGCAAAGTCTAGATTTTGAAAATAGAATGAAGAATGATTATGGCATAAACATCTCAAACAGGTTTGAAATTATATCAAATGATATGAAAGACCAAGGGCTGAAAGATGTTTTCAAGTATATTGTTAATACTTTGAATAGCCATACAAATTGTCAATACGAAGAATCCAATTGGGTGCAAACATTGTTGAATGAATAATGAAGAGCATATGAGTATAACAAAATGTATGATAGCGGGATTGCCAGGTTCTGGAAAATCCACCTATATAGGTGCTTTATGGTATTGTTTAATGCATCCTGAAAAAGTCGGTAATATAAAATTAGTTGCTGATAAGATGAATCTTGCAGATGATCTTACAGTGCTAAACAGATTGAGTGAAGCTTATAAGAATATGAAGCTTATAGACCGCAATTATTCTAATCAAAATGAGACCGTTCTGATAAATCTTAAAGAAGCAGGTTCTGATAAAAAAATACAAGTGGAAATACCCGATTTCCTTGGAGAAAACTTTCGCGATTTTATTGTTTTTAAAGAATCAGAACTTGTTTCTAAATGGTTGAAGAATACAGATACCTTAGTATATTTTATGAACGAAGTCATTCCGCCAGAATTCGAAGATGACCATGGTCCAGAAGATGACGAAGAACCATTGCCTGCTAAAGATATTGCTCCATTTACCATTACAGATATTTCCGCTGTAGCAATGAATATCATGGTATTGAAATCTTTGTTGAGCAAAAAGAAATTCAGAAAAGTCGTAATTGTACTTTCTTGGTGGGATGAAAATACTGCAAATGGAACAATACCAAAAAATCCAAAGGATTATCTCAGAGATGAATCGCCAGCATTATATAATTTCATAGAATGCTATATTCCAAATGCTGATATTATTGGCTTGAGTTCACAAGGTTTGGAGTATCCAAAAGAAAATGAAGAAAGCTACGAAGCAACAAAAAAGGAAATAAAAGCGAAAACAAGAGAAGGTAAAAGATCTTTTGTTGAGGTTGGAGATGATATTATACACGATTTGTCTTTACCATTATATTTACTTATAAAGGAATGATAATAGAACAGACTTTACACGGCTATAACAAAGGACATGGATTGTTGGCGAGTTCATTTCCGGTAAAACCTAATGATGATTCTTCTTTGATGTCAGTCCTAAGTGATTGGACTGGCTATAGAAATGAGTTAGGAGAAGACTCGTATATGACATTCTATCCTCTGTCTAATGGCGAAAAGTATGCGTTTGCTAAAACTTGGTATGCCGAGGAAATGGAACGTCCTGGATGTGTCTGGACGCATACACTTATTGTTGATTTAAAAAAGTTGGATAGGAATTTTGACTTTAGAACTCTGGAAAATTATTTCAGACGACCTCTAAAAGACAAATATGACTTCTATTACCAAAAAATAGAAATAGACACATTTGAGAATGGAAACTCAAATGCTGTATTTGAGCAATTCGATGATACTTCTTTGATGGTTCTCTATTTATTGTTGCTTGGTAACAATAAAAATCTATTTATATACATGGATAAAGACCACGGGGTATACGATGTGTTGTGCTTTTATCTACTGCAATATATGCCTTTGGATATGCTGAAAAACATTGGACTGAGCACAGGTTCTGTTTCTAAGAGAAAAATTGGAGATATAGACTTTTCCATACAATTCACAGACAATACTGCCAATATATCTTTGTCTAATGCTCCATGGAACGGAAAATTTGATAAGACGAACTTTTATATTGGATTGCAATATATCTTTGAACAATCAAAAACATTAAATGACCCATTTCCTAGTTTGATAAGGCTTTTTCGTGAGGATATACGTGAAGATAAAGATAAGCTCATGGCTTTTGCTGTATTAATGAAAAAACTTGATACAGCTTTGACGGAGAATGTTGGGGCAGAACAATATGCGGAGGTTCTTCATTTGTTAGAAGAATCATTTCCAACTATATACGATGGAGTTCGATTGAAGTGTAATTTCTTGTCAAAGAAAATTTCCAGTTTATATGGAACAGAAAAAGATTATCTCTATCAAATTGCATCATTGAAAAATGATTCTTTTTTATACCCAGAAGAAACACAGTTTGAAAGTCGTTTAATGGAGTTGGATAAAGAGGACCATGCAGGTTACATAGATTTAATCACCAAGATTGCAGCATTGCCTCACCCTAATGACACCGCTTGTAAAGCCTTGCACTATGCCATTAATAATATGGAAGAACAAGAATTATATAATCTTATTGACAAAGAATGGGAAAAATTATTGCCTTTTATTAGCTCTAACGATAGATTCTTTGAATCAGGTTGGTGGCTTAAAGTTTCTAATGATAAATTTAATACCATATTTTTACTGTTCAGCCAAAAACTATTTGATAAATTCATATATTGGGATGGATTGCTGAATAAGGCTATTGATGCAGAAACTCTTGTTGGTGAGGATGTCTCAAAAAAAATCATAGAGAAGGCAAAAAATGCGGTTAGGATTATCTTTGAAGCTGCAAATAGTGATAGCCACCATTTTGTATCGTCTTCTTTATTGCAGGCTTGTTTGTTAAAAAAGCAAGATATATTCATATGGATGAAGTCGCAAGAAATCATTAATGAACGAGTTGAGCGATTCTTGTTATATAATATAGAGCCGAATGATTATGATTTGAAAAGTAATTCTTCATCAGTATGGAAAGCTTTTTTGAATCAAGACAATGAAAATAAGAACATTGATTTCTATATATACCTATATATTCTTGCACACAATTGGCATGATGTTATAGCGATAGAAATGCTTAAGCATAGCTTTTATCACATATATATTGCGCTAAGCAAAAATCAGTTGGACGAAAAAAAATGGAATAGAATTAGTTGCTTTACTTCTATATCCTATTTTATAGATAAATGGGATAAATGCAAGATACTGAGTAGAGGATTGGTTGATTATCTAAAAAATACAAGTGTAGACATTAGGGTACTGAAAGAATTTACTCCAAATAAGAAAATCAATGAGCGTTTAGTACGCTATTGGAAGAAAGGCTAATTTTAAGAAGTATAAGCATATCCCTAAAAAATATGGAACAAAGAAATCCACAACACAAATCCTTCCTCTGGCACATCGACTTCGAGCCATTCACCTGGCACACCTTCTACGGAGAGCAATGCCCGCCATTCGTTATCGAGGAGAACAAGGAGGCATGGCGACGGTATCTGACAAAAGTCATCAAGAAGCATCTGAAGGCAGAGGTGATGAATACACCTGAGTTCAGAGATATTGAACTCCAGATAAGGGAAGAAAAGCTGTTGCGCCTTCATTGGTCCGTGATGGCACAAATGCCAACGGGTACGGGTAGAAGAGGGAGCGTTTTAGAATATGCTTATTGGCATAGCCCAATCAATGGGCTATGCTGATGAGTTTACTACCCAAAGCTGTTTCTATACGAGCAATGGTTTGAGTCGTGAAGTTATGTCTGCCTGTTAGCCATTTTGAGATTTCTGAGTCTCGCTTGTTGAGTAAGCGGGCAAAATCCTTTTGGGTGAGTCCTTTGGCTTTCAGGATTTCACTAATGCGCTCGGCAATACCGAAAGACAAATCGAACTCTGCCTTTTGCTCGGCAGGTATCGCAGCGAGGCAATCACGGAATAATTTGTTCTGTATCATAACGCTTAAATTTCAAAGGTTGCACTTTCTATGTCTGTTATCATAACATTATCAAAGAGAATCCTCGATTCGTTTCATAATTTCCTTTGTCGGAAGGCGATGGTTGGACTCCAGCAAGGCTTTAAGCTTGGTTATATATTCTTCTTTCGATAGAATATCATAGTGAAGAAGTTCGTCCATCACATATATTATTCCTGAAACTTGAAGCCCATGCCGTTCTGCTATTACTCGAAGGTTACGATCGCCAGTCAAGAGTTTATAATCACCGTTCAATGCGTAATATAAAACTGTGCAGTCTTGGAAAGAGAGATTCTTATCTTGACGTGACATAATCTCTGCATACTCATTGCTTTTGAAAGTTTTGATTGTGATTTTTCCTTCTTGGTGTAATTGAGCAATCGCATCTTTCACTCCTTGTGTTTTTAGCTCACCGATAATAAAGTCGGTGGTGTGGATTGACAAAGGAAGCTCACAGAATCGTTCCAAAAGTCCAATATTCCATAAGTCTATGAATATATTGGTATCGCTGATTACTATTTCCATTAGGCAAGAACGAAATTATGTAATACTTCCTCTGTCGTCTTGTTGAGTAAGACGGCAGCCTTGGATTCTGTAATCAAGCCACTTGACAGGGCACGATAGATAAGGTTCTCGAATCTGGTGCTGTGCTCGTCATCAATGATGCTTTTCTCTACCTGTGATTTGAAATTGGAATCGAAATTTTTCTTCTTCCAATAGGTTGTATAGCGATTTTCTGATATGACATCAAGATATCTTGCCTTATACATCAAGGCATCAACGGATATTCCAAATTCTGATTGAAGGTTCTTCAACTCTACTAAAGCTATGTCGTGGCGTTTCTCACCAATAGACTGAAAGAAAGTTTGTCTTGGCATCAAAACTTCATTGGCAAAAATATTGCAGTATTGTTCTTCCATCTTTTCATCCATGTCTTCTGGAAAATGAAGCAATGCATGACCTAATTCATGAAGCGCAGTGAAACGCTTACGCTCGGTGCTCATCTGTTTGTTAATGACAATGACAGGAGTCCCATTTTCCAATGTGCCATTGAGACCAGAGAAAGCGTCAGAAGCTTCTACTTCTACCACAATGATACCATTGGTCTCTAAGATGTTGATGACGTTTGTAATAGCGGCATTGCCAATATTCCAATCGGTGCGGAGTTTGGTTGCAGCGCTGAAAACATCATTTAAAGACTTTACTTGGCAAGTAAAGGAGGAAGCATCAAAATGTCTTTCGATGCCACAAATGTCTTCTATTTCATTGATGCGTTCAATGGTATCTTCCACCATGAGATTGATGGATTTCTCTTCCTTAGCACTCAGGCGAGTTAGTTTGCGGTAATGAACATTATTGAGAGCTGAACGATTTTCACGAAACAGATAGTCGGGGGAAATGTTCAGGGCTTTGCATAATGCGATGAGAATGGTACTGTCTGGCATACTCTCGCCTCGTTCGTATTTGGACACGGATTGTTTGGTGACAATATCATTCATCATCACACAGAGTTGTTGCATGGACAAGCCTCGCATCAGACGTGCGTTGCGCAGTCGCTTAGAAAATATATTTTTTAGTTCCATAATTAATCATTCTATCTTCTGGTTGACAAAGATAGTAAAAATATACGGAGTAGTCAACCGGTAAGGCGAAAAAATAACAATATTTAATTATAATTTGAAAATATGAATGTAATCAAGCTTTTTGATTACCAAGAGGATATGAAGGAACGGATTGAGAAGGCGTTGCGCCTTCATC
>ERZ1026998.40-NODE-40-length-52073-cov-6.766562_pt1 | contig 52073 bp, 51 predicted proteins | sample MGYA00519288_ERZ1026998 | MGnify/ENA primary metagenome ERZ1026998 (study PRJEB26926, sample SAMN06164454) | human gut metagenome | biome: ENVO:00009003; feature: ENVO:2100002; material: ENVO:00002003 | host: Homo sapiens | place: USA | collected 2012 ...
ACTTATGTTGACCAAGAAAAACATAGATTTTCTGTAGTGACTTGAACTCCTAAGCGCTAGTTGTGGGTTCAATTCCCGCCGGGAACATCGATTTTTTGCAACAATGATCGTAAAAATTCATTGTTGCTTTTTTTATTTTATGGGGCTTGCGAGCACCGAAAAAATATAAAAATGAGTAATTGGAGCACCGAAAAGACAAAACGGGCACCGAGAACTAAATCTATCCAAGCACCCAATGGAGATAACTAAAGTGTAGGATAAGATTTAGGTTGTCAATGAATGTAAAAATGGTTTTCTTGCTTGAAGAAAACAGGCCTGACGAAGTATCGCTCAGATTAGATTAAAAATTCTAGTCTGGGCGATTTTTTTCGTTCAGGGAAAAGGAGGAAATGTCATTGACAGAAAAGACGGATATCAGAGATTCGGATGAAAAAGTAGTTGAAATTGAAATGGAGCGGTTAAGAAATTTTACGAATCATCCATTCAAGGTAATCGGTGACAGTCAGATGATTGAACTACAGGACAGTATTAAGAAATATGGAGTTCTTAATCCATTGATCGTCCGGCCGAGGAAAGAAGGTTACTATGAAATCATTTCAGGTCACAGAAGGAAATATGCAGCGGAGCGACTGGGGTATAAGAAAATTCCTGTGATTATCCGCATGATGCAGGATGATGAAGCTGTAGTGACTATGGTGGATTCCAATTTACAGAGAGAGCAGATTACACCAAGTGAGAAAGCATATGCCTACAAGATGAAATATGATGCCATTAAAAAGAAAGCAGGCAGAAAGAATTGTGGTCAAGTTGACCACAATACAGGAAAGAGAAGTATTGATGTGATCGGAGAACTTTGTGGAGACAGTGCAAAGCAGGTCCAGCGTTATATCAAAATGACAGAACTGATACCGGCTCTATTGGATAAGGTGGATGACGGATCAATGGGATTTACCCCGGCAGTGCAGCTATCTTATCTGAAAAAGAAAGAACAGCAGGAAATTATTGATGCAATGGAGGCAACCCAGTGTACGCCTTCGCTTTCGCAGGCAATCAGGATTAAGAAATTAAGTGAGGCTGGAAAGCTTACAGAAAGCGAAGCTGAAGGAATCCTTGGAGAGATAAAACAGAAGGAAGCAGACAGAGTAGTTTTTAAGAATGAACAGTTATACAGATTCTTCCCATCAACCTATACATCGGAACAGATGCGGAGAGAAATACTGGAAATATTGAAATCATGGAGAAATAGTAACTGGATTTAGGAAAGGAGAAACAGAATATGTGCAGAGTAATAGCAGTATCAAATCAAAAGGGTGGAGTAGGTAAAACAGTATCATGTGTGAATCTTGGAATTGGATTGGCACAGGAAGGAAAAAAAGTGCTTCTGATAGACGCAGATCCACAGGGAAGTCTAACAATCAGCCTGGGATATGAGGAGCCGGATGAAATGGAGTATTCTCTGGCAACACTGATGATGAATATTGTGAATGATGAAAAACTGAATATAGAAAAGACAATCTTACACCATAAGGAGGGAGTGGACCTTATCCCAGCCAACATTGAATTATCAGCGATAGAAGTGTCTTTGGTAAATGCCATGAGCAGGGAACTGATTCTGAAATCTATGGTAGACAGGCTGAGAGAATTTTATGATTACATCATAATTGATTGTATGCCTTCACTTGGAATGATGACAATTAACGCATTGGCATGTGCAGATTCTGTACTGATACCGGTGCAGGCAGCATATCTTCCGGTCAAAGGCTTACAGCAGCTGATCAAGACAATAGGAAGAGTAAAGAAGCAGCTGAACCCAAAGCTCAAGATTGAAGGAATACTTTTGACGATGGTTGATAACAGAACTAATTATGCCAGGGATATTTCCCTGATGGTGTATGATACATATTCTGCATCAATTAAGGTATTTGGAACAGAGATACCGATGTCAGTAAGGGCATCAGAGGTAAGTGTGGAGGGTGGAAGCATCTATTCCTATGATCCAAAGGGAAAAGCAGCATTTGCATATATGGCATTAACTAAAGAAGTATTGAAGGAGGATAAGATTTCCATGCACAGACTGGATGGCGTGATCGCTGTGCTGAAGGAGCATGATGTCCTGCTTCCGAGGGAATATGTGCAGACTGGAGAATCTGACTGCGAGAGCGGTTACCGGATGACGGTACAGCTCCTGGACAGCAGGAAACGGCCTGATGCGGTGATCTGTGCCAACAATTATATTGCCTATGGCTGTGTGATGGCGCTGCATGACAGAGGAATCCTGATCCCGGATGAGATCCGGGTGATCACCTTTGATGACTATCCCTTTTCCCAGATCCTGAGGCCGATGCTGTCGGTGGTGGATATTGATGTCTATGATATGGGAATGCAGGCCGGCAAATATATCCTGCAGAAGATCAGGAAGCCGAATCTGTATATCCAGTCACATATTACGGTACCATCGCTGATCGTGAGAGGGTCAACGTGAGATGATAATGAATTATTATGATGCCAGGGTCAAAAGGTCTAAGCCCACATGAGCTTGCTCATAGGTGGGTGAAAGACCTTAGGACCCGCCCCGATATGAGCATAAAAGTGGGATGATAATCCCACGATATGCGAATATTGGGTAGGATTGAAGGAGTGCGTAGCACGAAGCAATCCGTAGGTATCAAAGTCGGGGGCCTTTGACTCCGACATCCTTATAATAGAGATTACAGGTACCGGCTGCGAAGTGCCGGCACAGGAGTGGACATACAGACAAGAGAGACGAGGAAGAGCGTTATGGATATTAATGTGGGAGATGTATTGAAACTGAAAAAACAACATCCCTGCGGAAGCAGAGAATGGGAAGTACTCCGCGTGGGAGCGGACTTTCGACTGAAATGTCTGGGCTGCGGTCACCAGATTATGATCGCACGGAAATTACTAGAAAAAAATGTGAAAGAAATCGTTGAAAAAGCTTGAAAAGTGCACGGGGATATGGTAACATGTTCTTTCGTGAGACACTTTATTCCTTGCTCATATGTGAAATATGGGCCAGAGACCAAAAGGAGGTAACTAACATGAACAAGTACGAATTAGCCGTTGTTGTTAGCGCTAAGATCGAGGATGATGAGAGAGCAGCCGTTGTTGACAAGTGCAAGGCACTGGTTGAGAGATTTGGCGGCAACATCACAGAAGTGGACGAGTGGGGCAAGAAGAAGCTTGCTTACGAAGTTCAGAAGATGAAAGAAGCTTTCTACTACTTCATCAGATTCGAAGCTGAGAGCACTGTTCCTGCAGAGATCGAGAGCCGTGTTCGTATCATGGACAACGTGATCAGATACTTATGCGTTAGACAGGACGAGGCATAAACAGAAAGCGAGAAGCGAAATATGAATAAAGTAATTCTTATGGGACGTTTAACAAGGGATCCTGAGGTGAGATATTCTCAGGGAGCTACCGCAACAGCGATCGCTCGTTTTTCCATTGCAGTAGATAGAAGATTTAAGCGTGATGGCGAGCCGGATGCTGATTTTATTAACTGTGTAGCGTTTGGTAAGACTGGTGAGTTTATCGAGAGATATGGCCACAAGGGAACAAAGTTCGTTGTGGAAGGACGTATCCAGACCGGCAGTTATACCAATAAGGATGGACAGCGTGTGTACACTACCGATGTAGTGGTTGAGAACGTAGAGTTCGCAGAGAGCAAGAATGCATCTGCCGGCAATAATGACGGTGGATACCAGAACGCTGGTTTTGGTGGTGGTAATAATGCCCCCGCTCCTTCCGGAGCCGGTGATGGTTTTATGAACATCCCTGACGGCATCGATGAAGAATTACCCTTTAACTAAGTTTCAGTGACAAGCGGAGCTGACACCCGCCTCTGCCCTGACAGATTCCGATAGGAGGTAATAATAATGGCTTTTAATAAGACTGAGAAGACCGATTCTCCGATGAGAAAAAAAGGCGGTATGCGCAGAAGAAAGAAAGTTTGCGTATTCTGCGGTAAAGATAACGTAATCGATTATAAGGATACAGCTAAGCTGAAGAAGTATGTATCTGAGAGAGGTAAGATCCTTCCTCGTCGTATTACCGGTACTTGCGCAAAGCATCAGAGAGCACTGACCGTTGCCATCAAGAGAGCACGTCACGTAGCACTTATGCCTTACGTAGCTGAATAATTCAGACTAAGATAGTAGTAAGAGACCAGCCGCAAAAGTGGCTGGTCTTTTTTCGACGTATGCAAGGAGACGAAGCGGCATGAGAAGAATACCAATCACAGATTTACATACACCGGAACTGGAGATTTACAACGAACGCAGAGAAATACAGCTGCTCCGCTATTACGAACCGGCGCCCGGGTTGTTCATTGCGGAGAGCGCAAACGTGATCCTGCGGGCGCTGACGGCGGGATACGAACCGTTGTCGCTTCTGATGGAACAGAGAGAAGCGGATTCCGAGAAGGGAAGAGAAGTCCTGGGGCGGATCATGGAGAGATCGGAGGAAATTCCTATCTATGTGTCATCTAACGAGGTATTATCCCAGATCTCAGGCTTCAAGCTGGCGCGTGGCATGCTCTGTGCCATGCGGCGGAGAGCTTTGCCGAAGATGGAGGAGCTGTGTCGGGATGCCAGACGCATCGCTATCCTGGAAAACGTCGTGAATCCCACGAATGTAGGAGCAATCTTCCGCTCCGCAGCAGCGCTGGGGATTGATGCGGTGCTCTTGTCTGCAGGCTGCAGCGACCCTTTGTACCGTCGTGCGGCGAGAGTCAGCATGGGGACGGTATTCCAGGTGCCCTGGACATTTTTGGGGACGGAAGATTGGGCGGATCGCACGATGGCACAGCTGCGCGGCATGGGATACCGTACCGCAGCTATGGCGTTAAAGGAAGACAGCCTGTCACCGGATGCCCGGGTATTACACGAAGCGGAAAAGCTTGCAATTATTCTGGGGACGGAAGGGGAAGGCCTGGCAGCGGACACTATCGCAGACTGTGATTACACGGTCTGCATCCCTATGGCAAGAGGTGTGGATTCCCTGAATGTAGCGGCAGCCAGTGCGGTAGCATTCTGGGAATTATGCAGATAAGAGCGATTTTAACCCGAAATGCTGACAAAAAGCACAAATTTGACAGAGGAATATTGTCTATTCGTCAAAATAATATGGTGGCATAGTGGTATATTATTTGTTATAATAGAAGTTGTCGAACGCAAACATTGAGAGGTGTTCTTTGATGAAAAAACGAATCAGACTGAAGGGAAGAATCCGTACATATATTCAGTTCACCCTGTATCTGGGACTTCTGCTGCTGGCAATTGATGCCGCGGTATTTATGCTGGATTTTCGTGCCGGACTGCTTACTTTCGGATTTACGATCTTCTATTTTGCAATTACGCTGACATTGTATTTCTATAATAAACCGATCATTATGAATGAACTGATCAGTTTTGCCACGGAGTATGGACAGATCCAGCGGAAACTGTTGCGGGATCTGGAACTGCCTTATGCCCTTTTGGATGATTCCGGCAAGGTGATCTGGACGAATATTGCCTTTGAAAATGTGGTGCACCAGCCAAAGGGATATAATAAATCCATTACTTCCCTGTTCCCTACCATTACCAGGGACAGGCTTCCGGATGATTCCGGTGTGGATGAGGCACAGTACGAGCTGGAGTATGAAGGCTGTGAATACGTAGCAAAGTTCCGTAAGATTTCCCTGAAGGAAATGGCAGAACACAGCGATATGATCGATGCGGAAGGGTACAACGGCTATTTGATCGCGGTCTATCTGTTTGATGAGACCGCGCTGCACATTGCATTGCAGGAAGTGGATGATCAGAGCCTCACGGTGGGAATGATCTACCTGGATAACTATGAGGAAGCGCTGGAGAGTGTAGAGGAAGTCCGCAGGTCCCTGCTGATCGCATTGATCGACCGTAAGGTGAACAAATACATTGCTTCCCTGGATGGTATCAGTAAAAAGCTGGAGAAGGACAAATACCTTGTGATCATGCGGAAAAAAGCGGTGGCGCAGCTGCAGGAGAGCCGTTTTGATCTGTTGGAAGAAGTGAAGACCGTTAACATCGGTAACGAAATGGCTGTGACTATCAGTATCGGTATCGGACTGGATGGTCTGACCTATGCACAAAATTATGAGTTCGCCCGTACTGCCATTGATCTGGCATTGGGACGTGGTGGTGACCAGGCGGTCATCAAGACTCCGGAGAGCATTACCTACTACGGTGGCAAGAGTCAGCAGGTAGAGAAAAATACCCGTGTCAAGGCGAGAGTAAAAGCCCACGCCCTGCGGGAGATCATTACCGGCAAGGACCGCGTCATTGTTATGGGTCACCGGATGCCGGATGTGGACAGCTTCGGGTCTGCAGTGGGTATCTACCGGATTGCCCAGACTTTGGGCAGAAAAGCTCATATTGTACTGAACGAGGCGACGACTTCTGTTCAGCCTCTGGTAGAGCTGTTTAAGAATAACCCGGAATATGATGAAGATATGATCATCACCAGCCAGCAGGCAATTGATATGGCAGGCAGCAACACCGTACTGGTAGTCGTGGATGTCAATAAGCCGTCCATTACAGAATGCCCGGATCTGTTGCGCTTCTGTAAATCTGTAGTGGTTCTGGACCATCACAGACAGGGCACAGAGACTATAGAAAATGCCACATTATCCTATGTGGAGCCTTATGCATCCTCGGCCTGTGAGATGGTATCCGAGATCCTGCAGTACACTTATGACAATATCAAGATCCGTACGGAAGAGGCGGATTGTATGTACTCCGGTATCATGATCGATACCAACAACTTTATGACCAAGACCGGTGTCCGCACCTTTGAAGCTGCCGCATTTCTGCGTAGAAATGGCGCAGATGTCACCAGAGTCAGAAAGCTGTTCCGTGAGGATGCTGCAGAATATAAGGCAAAGGCAGACGCAGTCAGCCAGGCAGAGATTTACAAGCAGTTTTTTGCCATCTCTCTGTGTACCGCGGAGGATCTGCCCAGTCCTACGATCATTGGGGCACAGGCAGCCAACGAACTGCTGAATATCAAAGGAATCAAGGCAAGTTTCGTACTCACGGATTATCAGGGTAAGATCTATGTCAGTGCCAGATCCATTGATGAGGTTAATGTACAGATCATTATGGAACGTATGGGTGGCGGCGGTCACATGAACACTGCAGCCTGTCAGATGGAGGGTGTAGGATTGGTAGAAGCCATCGGCGTGCTGAAGCATACCATTGACGATATGTTGGAATCCGGAGAGATTTAGAGATAGGAAAGGCAGGTATATAACATGAAAATTATTTTACTTCAGGATGAAAAAAAGCTGGGCAAAAAAGGAGATATCATTGAAGCCAGCGAAGGGTATGCAAGGAACTATATTTTACCGAAAAAGATCGGTGTGGAAGCAACTTCCAAAAATATGAATGACCTGAAGCTTCAAAAAGCGAATGAAGAAAAAGTAGCACAGGAGAACCTGGATGCGGCAAAAGCTCTGGCAGCGGAGCTGGAGACTAAGCAGGTCATGGTTAAGATCAAAGCAGGAGAAGGCGGCAAGACCTTTGGCTCCGTATCTTCCAAGGAGATCGCAACTGCCTGCAAGGAACAGCATGGCATTGAAATCGATAAGAAGAAAATTGTACTTCCCGAGAGCCTGAAGAATTTTGGCTCCTATGAGGTGACAGTAAAGCTTCATCCTCAGGTGGCAGCAAAACTGACGGTGAAAGTTACGGAGGCATAGACAGGCCCATGCCGGCTATAGATGAAAATGTAATCAAAAGAATAATGCCCCACAGCCTGGAGGCAGAACAGTCGGTGATCGGATCTATGTTCATCGATACGGAGGCAATCGCTGCCGCGACGGAACAGATCTCGGGAGAGGATTTCTACAATCGTCAGTACGGTATTGTATTTGACACGATCGTGGAATTGAACAACGAGGGAAAACCGGTGGATTTTGTTACCCTGCAGGATCGACTGAGATCCAGGGAAGATGTGCCGCCGGAGGTCAGCGGACTGGATTTCCTGACGAACCTGATCGCATCGGTGCCCACCTCCGCTAACATTAAGTACTATGCCGGTATTGTTGCGGAGAAAGCAACCCTCAGACGACTGATTCGTACCAACGAAGAGATTGCCAATACCTGCTACAGCGGGAAAGAAAGTCTGGATACAATCCTGGAGAGTACCGAGAGCAAGATCAATGAGGTGGTACAGAAAAAGAATGTAAAAGAGTTCGTCCCGATCCGTACGGTGGTTATGAATGCTATGGACAAGATCGAGAAGGCATCCAAGCTTCACGGAACTGTTACAGGTATTGCCACCGGATTCATTGATCTGGATTATCGTACTGCCGGTATGCAGCCCTCCGACCTGGTGCTGATCGCCGCCCGTCCTTCCATGGGTAAGACAGCGTTTGTACTGAATATCGCGCAGCATGTGGCTTTTAAGCAGAATCTGCCGGTAGCCATATTCAGTCTGGAAATGAGTAAGGAGCAGTTGATCAACCGTATGTTTTCCCTGGAATCCAGCGTGGATGCACAGAAGCTTCGTACCGGTCAGCTGAATGACCAGGAGTGGGAGCGGCTGATCGAGAGTGCCGGTGTCATTGGTAAATCCAAACTGATGATTGATGACACGCCGGGCATCAGCATTGCAGAGCTCCGCTCCAAATGCAGGAGAATGAAGCAGGAAAACGGTCTGTCCATGATCATCATTGACTATTTGCAGTTGATGTCGGGCAGCGGCGGCAGAAGCAGCGACTCCAGACAGCAGGAGATCTCCGATATTTCCCGTTCCTTAAAGGCGGTAGCCAGAGAGTTATCCGTACCGGTGCTTGCTCTGTCCCAGCTGAGCCGAGCGGTAGAACAGAGACCGGATCATCGGCCGATGTTGTCCGACCTGCGTGAATCCGGAGCTATCGAGCAGGATGCCGACGTGGTAATGTTTATTTACCGTGATGATTATTACAACCATGATTCACCGGACAAGGGTATTTCCGAGATCATCATTGCCAAGCAGAGAAACGGTCCGATCGGAACCGTACAGCTGGCATGGCTGCCGGAGTACACCAAGTTCGCTAACCTGGAAAACGACAGAAAAAAAGATTTTTAAGTATCCTGCGAATACAGAATATAAAACACGAAAGAGAACAAGTAAGGGAAATTCCCCCGTACCTGTTCTCTTTTTTATTTCACATTTTCATAATATGACAATTTAGAAAAGGAGAGATTATGGGAGAGTATTTATTGATTTCGGATGCGGCAAAACAGGTAAAGGTGGAGAGTCACGTGCTTCGTTACTGGGAGGAAGAACTACATCTGCCCATCAAGCGTAACGAATTGGGGCATCGCTATTATACGAAAGAAGATGTAGAACGCTTCAAAGAGATCAAGAGCATGAAAGAAAGGGGATTACAGTTGAAAGCAATCAAAATGATATTAAAGGATGGGAAGCTGGATGTACTGCCGGAGGAAACGACAGAAAAAGAAGCAGCTGCCGCACCGCGTATGGCAATTGAAATTGTAGATGAGACAGTGAAGAAAACAGTACCATCACCGGTGCAGGAGACCTCGCTGACAGGCGAAAACCGGGAGGAGAAGGTTAAAAGACTACAGTGGATTCTGCAGCAGATGATCCGTGAAGCCGTAAAAGAAAATAATCAGGAGCTATGTCGAGAATTAAAGGAGAGCATGGTCAAAGAACTGGATTATCAGTTCCGCAGCAGAGAGGAGCGTGAGGAAGAGCGGGATCGCAGGCTGGAACAGCGCAGCGAAGAATATTATCAGAAGATGGACGAGCTGTTACGGAAAAAGACCAAAGGACGGTTGCAAAAACAGCCAAAAGATACACCAGTGAATCCAAAAGAGAATGATAAAAATAAAGCAGAAAAAAAGAAAAGGCATTTCATTTTCTGAAATGCCTTTCCAAGGTTGCATTTTAAGTCGGAAATTAATCCTCTGCGATAGCACCAACGGGGCACTGACCTGCGCAGGAACCGCAGCTGATGCACTTATCTGCATCGATTTCGAACTTTCCGTCGCCCATGCTGATAGCGCCAACGGGGCACTGTGCTTCACAAGCTCCACATGCTACACAAGCATCACCAATAACAAATGCCATAATCTTTTCCTCCTATTTTGCGTGTATCAAATCATATTGTTTGATACAAATTTATCAATATAACTATTAGTATTGTAATATAAATATGGCTTGAATACAAGTCTTATTTAGTATTTTTTATCATTAGTTACAGTTGTTTATTTATATTTATTGAACTCCAGGATCTTCTTCGCATTCTGAATTCTCTCTTCGGTGGGGGGTTCCACACCTTCCAGCTTATAGGGGATTCCCAGCTCTTTCCATTTGTATGCCCCTAATGTGTGATAGGGAAGAACTTCTACCTTCATAACGGTATCCAGAGTGTCAATGAATTCTCTTGTTTTCTTCAGATATTCGTCATTGTCAGTGATTCCGGGTACCAGCACATGACGGATCCACATGGGGATACCCTGTTCGGAGAGGTATCTTGCGCAGTCCAGAATGTTTTTGTTGGTATGGCCGGTGAGTTTTTTGTGCTCCTCATCATCAATATGCTTGATGTCCAACATGACAAGATCGGTATATTTCAGTAATTCGTTGAATTTGGAGAAGAAGGGCTCTTCTCTGGTAAAAGGCTGTCCGGAAGTATCAAGGTCGGTGTTGATGCCTCTCTCGTGAGCCTTACGGAAGAGATCGATGAGAAAATCAATCTGTAATAAAGCTTCGCCGCCACTGACGGTGATGCCGCCTTCTTTGCCCCAGTAGCTGCGGAAACGCTCTGCCTTATCCAGAAGCTCATCTGCTGTCATCAGATTGTCAGTGTCGGGATTCCAGGTATCTACATTGTGGCAATATTGACAACGCATATTGCAGCCCTTGAGGAAGATAAGATAGCGGATTCCGGGTCCGTCTACTGCGCCGAAGGATTCTAATGAGTGAATTCTGCCTTTGATCATTGTAATAATCTCCATTCTCTGCCATGCAGGCAGCTGAGGGGTGAGTGTTACGAATAGTATATCCAAAAAGGGACCGGACATTACTGCCCGGCCCCATATACATCAATTATCTCAAAACCTGTAAGAATTACAGACTCTTATGGCAGGTTCTTGCGATAACATCATCCTGCTGCTCCTTGGTCAGGCTGATGAACTTAACAGCATAACCGGATACACGGATGGTGAAGTTAGCGTACTCAGGCTTCTCAGGATGAGCCTGTGCATCTAACAGCTTCTCGGTACCGAATACGTTAACGTTGAGGTGATGAGCACCACGATCGAAGTAACCATCCATTACACGTACCAGAGTTTCTTTCTGCTCGTCAAGGTTGTGACCAAGAGCGGAAGGAGCCATAGTCTGGGTATTGGAGATACCATCCAGAGCATACTCATAAGGCAGCTTAGCTACAGAGTTCAGAGAAGCCAGCAGACCACTCTTCTCAGCACCGTAGGAAGGTGATGCACCGGGAGCGAACGGTGTGTAAGCTGCTCTACCATCGGGCAGAGCACCGGTAGCCTTACCATATACAACGTTAGAGGTAATGGTCAGTACGGAAGTGGTAGGCTCAGAATTTCTGTAGGTGTGGTTCTTCTTGATCTTCTCCATGAAGGTCTTCAGCAGCCATACAGCGAATTCATCAGCTCTGGGATCATCGTTACCGTACTTAGGGAAGTCGCCTTCGATCTTGAAGTCTACAGCACAACCCTGGTCATCACGGATAACCTTAACCTTAGCATACTTGATAGCGGACAGGGAGTCAGCTACATGGGACAGACCTGCAATACCGGTTGCGAAGGTTCTTCTTACATCGGTATCGATCAGAGCCATCTCAGCTGCTTCGTAGTAGTACTTATCATGCATGTAGTGGATCAGGTTCAGGATGTTAACATACAGAGATGCACACCAGTCAAGCATGATGTCATATTTATGCATAACTTCGTCGAAATCAAGGTACTCGGAAGTGATAGGAGCGATTTCAGGACCACACTGCATATGTTTGCCGTCCTTGTCCAGATGCTTCTCATCCTTACCACCGTTGATAGCGTACAGTAAGCACTTAGCCAGGTTAGCACGAGCGCCAAAGAACTGGATCTCCTTACCGGTCTGAGTAGCGGATACGCAGCAGCAGATGCTGTAGTCATCACCCCAGATAGGCTTCATAACGTCATCGTTCTCGTACTGGATGGAAGAAGTATTCACAGAAATCTTAGCTGCGTACTTCTTAAAGTTATCAGGCAGAGCGCTGGAGTACAGAACAGTCAGGTTCGGCTCGGGGCTGGGTCCCATGTTCTCCAGAGTATGCAGGAAACGATAGTCGTTCTTGGTAACCATATGACGGCCGTCCATGCCGATACCACCAACTTCCAGAGTAGCCCATACGGGGTCACCGGAGAACAGCTGGTTGTAAGAAGGAATACGAGCGAACTTAACCATACGGAACTTCATGGTCATATGGTCGATCAGCTCCTGAGCTTCTTTCTCGGTCAGGGTGCCTTCCTTTAAGTCTCTCTCAATATAGATGTCCAGGAAAGTAGAGATACGTCCAACGGACATAGCTGCACCGTTCTGGGTCTTAATAGCTGCCAGGTAACCGAAGTATAACCACTGGATAGCTTCCTTAGCGGTGGTAGCGGGACCGGAAATATCGTAGCCGTAGATCTTAGCCATTTCCTTCATTCCCTGCAGAGCCTTGATCTGATCAGCGATCTCTTCTCTCAGACGAATGATTTCCTCGGTCATAACGCCGGTACCGCAGTTCTTCTTATCCTTCTTCTTCTGCTCGATCAGGAAATCGATACCGTACAGAGCAACTCTTCTGTAGTCGCCTACGATACGTCCACGACCATAGGTGTCGGGAAGACCGGTAACGATATGGGTATGACGAGCAACCTTCATTTCATCGGTATAAGCATCAAATACTGCCTGGTTGTGAGTCTTGTGATACTCATTGAAGATCTTGTCATATTTTTCATTTACTTCGTAGCCATAGGTGCTTGCTGCCTGCTGAGCCATCTTAATACCACCATAAGGCATGAATGCTCTCTTTAAAGGCTTGTCTGTCTGCAGACCAACGATCTGCTCCAGATCCTTCATAGATTCATCAATATAGCCAGGGCCATAAGCGGTCAGACTGGATACGATCTCTGTTTCGCATTCCAGAACGCCGTTATGCTCACGCTCTTCCTTCTGTAACTCCTGAAGTCTGCCCCAAAGCTTATCAGTTGCTTCGGTAGGTCCCTCCAGGAAGCTCTCATCTCCATCATACGGAGTGTAGTTGGTCTGGATGAAGTTACGTACATTGACGTCTACATCCCAGTGGCCATCTCTTTTAAAGCCTCTCCATGCTTCTGCCATGAAAATTTACCTCCTTCTAGTAAAAACAATTAATATTATCAACTGAGAGTACCAGTTGCGCTGGCGTCCCAAGCTGTTTCTTTACGATAAAAGTGTACTACCTGACAAGGGTAAGTGTCAACAGTTTTAGGTAATGTACGCGCTTTTGTACATCAGCTCTGACATAAACAGACTATCCCCTGGTGAGGGCGCTTGCGCACAAAGCACGAAAACCTCTTTTTCATGGACAAAGCGCACCAACATGAAATAAATGTGAGCTACGAAGCGGCGCCATTTGTGAAGCAAATGCTTTTATGAATGTGGTTTGCGGCAGAGCTGATCCCGGGGGAGGAACAAATGCTGATGTACAAGAATATTCTTGTAATCTTTTGGGGAAAGTATTATACTAAAAAAGCCTTATACGGCAGAAAGGAGACCGATATGACCGGAGTAACAAAAGACATGACCATTGGCGAGATCTTACGTGCCAATCCTGAAGTAGCTCCCGTACTCCTCGATGCAGGAATGCATTGCCTGGGATGCCCTGCTTCACAGGGAGAGACCCTGGAAGAGGCAGCTATGGTACATGGCATTGATGTAGATGAGCTTATGAAAGTGATCGAGGAGCTGTAAGCTTTGTATGTCTGTTTTGGAAACATCACCTGACCGGGGCACACAGGTGAAACAAAGTATTTATGGAATTTCATAGCTCAGATTTCCGCGCAATCGAAATGTGTCCGCCGATTGCGCGGATTTGAGAAATCTAAAGAATTCAAGGAACTCAGATCATCGGCCTCTGGCCGTCTATTTTTTCGTTTTTTCCCTTAGATAAAATATTCAATCCGACATTATGAAGTATGACTGGCACGGTAGATTCTTTCAGGGGAGGCTAATTCTGTGGTACTTTCAGTTCCCAGCCGGAATAAATCAGAGCAGGGTTGCGGATCAGTTCCCGGTTCAGGGAGATGATCTCGGCCACGGAGCAGCCGTACTTTCTGGCGATTTTCCAGAGGGTGTCGCCCTGTCTGACGATGTATCTCCCACTTTTCTTATTCTCAGGCAGAACAGCATCGGGAGTGCTGCCTGTGATAGGCGCTCCGCTTTGGGGAATCTTAAGCTGCCAGCCGGCGTGGATCCGGTTCGGGTTCTTGATCCGGTCACTGTTGGCTGCCACGATCCCAGCTACGGAGCAACTGTATTTTCTGGCGATTTTCCAGAGAGTGTCCCCCGCCTGTACGGTATAGGTCAAATAAGAGGTGGTGTTTTTCACGACAGGAGCGGGGACATCAAGGTCAGTCTGTTCTCCGGAGCCGCTGTCGTCAGTCTTATATTGCTCTACGATATTGTTGGTGTCGTTGCCGGGAATGATGGGAGTCGTGTTTCGCGTCCACTTTGCATATAGCGTTTTATTTCCCGTATCGGTAGCAGAGATCTCTGTAATGGGAGAGCCGGAAAAACTGCTGTCTGCGTACCAGCCGTCAAAGCGGTATCCCTCGCGGGTGATATCAGCGGCGGTCGGAAGAATTGCCCCGGTGCCATAAGTGTAGCCGGTTACTTCTTTTCCACTGGCAATCGTACCGCCGTCCGTCTGCAGCGTTACGGAATAGGTGGAGAGTTCCCATTTTGCCTTGAGTGTCATAGTGCATTTGACTGTATCCGTGTCAAAGTTCCATTTTGTTTCCGTACCGTTGTTATCATAATACCAGCCTTCAATACCATGCCCCTCTTTGGTGGAAGCGGGGGCGGTGAGTGCCGCTCCGTCCTTGCTCCAATTAACTTCCTGGGTGATGCTCTGATCTCCATTGTCCGGGTCAAAGGTGATCACGAGCGTACCGCTCAGATTGGCCTGACTGAAATCGCCGCCTGAAATCGTACCATCATTGTTCGTGATCGTACCGGTAAATGTGCCGCCGTTAATGGTACCGCTGCTCTCATTTATGACCTCATTCGTGAATGTGCCCTTCCGGATGGTGCCGATGTTGGTCACTTTGCCATGGAACTCAGTGCTGCCGGCGGCACCCTCACTGCCGGTGATCGTGCCGGTGCCGTACCTGTTGGTATCGTTCGTCATTGTGCCGGCTATTTCGCCGCCGTCCGCATTCAGGATGCCAACGTTTGTTACATCTGTATAGATTTTTGCATTGCTGTTTATAGTAAGAGTAGTCTTCTGACTGGAAGTATTGTATACAGAGCTTGCATCATCCGGATTATCCGGATCACCGATCGTGCCTCCTGTCATGGTGAACTGATTATCATTCCATACCCCGCCGCTTGAAGCATACTGGGTGGTGGTGCTGATGCTGGCTTTAATCGTACCGTCTGACATAATAAAGGATCCAGAGTTGTACACACCGCCGCCGTATAATCCTGTGCATGTACGGATTGTTCCGCCGTTCATGATAAAGCGGCCGATGATATTTGAATTCCACAGGGCGCTGATATCTACACCACCACCCCCGGATAGTGCGTTGCAGTTGCGGATCTCAGAGCCGGAACCCATGGTGAATGTGCACCCCGGGGAGATAGACACACCGCCGCCGCTTTTTGCCGCACAGCCGATAATACTTCCGCCCGTCAAGGTGAATGTGCTGCTCTTGCCGATGGCAGAGTCATAGGCAAGGTGTACACCGCCGCCGAGATCAACTGCCGAGCATCCGACGATGCTGCCACCGGTCATGGTCAGTGTACCGCCGGCATTAACAAGCACACCGCCGCCATCACTGTGGGCAAAATCACCGCCACCGCCCGTAATAACCCCACCGAAGACGGTTTCCGAGCCGCTATCGTCCAGCTTCCACATGTCAATGTGCCAGGCCGGTTGTTTATAGTTCGGGTAAAAATTGTGCCGTGTGGTTATGTTGCTATCCTGAATCGTCAGATCGCCGCCCGACTCTACCTTGATTACGCTGAAGCCGCCGGTCATTTTCAGTACATTACCGTTCAAATCCAGTGTCACAGTACGGTTGACCGTCAGTGTAGAGCCGATATCGATATTCCCCTTTAGTGTGATTCTGGAAATACTGCTATCTGCCAGTGCGGAAGTCAGTTCCTGCGCTGTCGTCACCTCTGCCTCACCATTTGCGATCGGCAGTGCTGTGTACAGTCCGTTCAGAACCGCTGCAGCTTCATTTCCCGATGTACTTTCTGGGGAACCCGGACCCTCTGTGGATGTCTGGGGATTCGGCATCTGTTCGGTTTCTGCTGCCGATACCGGCGTGGAGACCAGAGAAAATACCATGGAACTGCAAAGCAGCGCCGCATAGAACCGAATTTTTTGCTTTTTCATGAATTTTTTTCCTCCCATTGTTGTGATGCGTTTCCTTTTCCCGTGCCTTGTCCGCGGTGTTCTCTTTCCCGGAGTCTGTTACACAGCACAGTGATCATGACTGCTGTGGAGAAAGAAATTACCCCAACCAGCACATAACCGCCGGCGTCTTCATGCAGCAGGATAGAACCGTACATTCCCCGGGCGGTGATCTGCGTCTGGCCGGCTGCTGTGTGCACCGTTCCCACAAGGAACGCAGACAATGCTGTGCACAGGGCAGACAGCCGGCAGATCCCGCGGCGCTTCTTCCGGCGATATTTTTCATGCACCCGTTTTTTCACCAGTTCGACCCGCTTTTCTGTATCATACATATCGTTGAAAACCTCCCTTCGGAAAGTAAAGTCATAAAATACATATGTCCTTCATCTAATTAGGTACAAAAAAGCGAAAAAACTCTCACCTGAAAACCAAATTTTTTCAAAAAAAAGGAGCTGCCGGCAGCAGCTCCGCAAAAGACAGGATTCAGTTGTGATTCTGGGTAAGGCGGCGGGTGATCAGTTTCCCTGCCGTCAGGATCAGCACAGGCAGAATGTATGCGATATACTGTATCGCACCGCCATAGGCGATCAGAAGATTATAAATTGCATGAAAAGTGATGGCTGCCCCGAGCAGACCGCAGGTTCCGGCGATCTTCAGCCAGGTGCGCTGCCATACATACGCCAGTCCACCGCCGACGATGGCACCACAGATCACGTGCATGGCACCCGTTCCAATGCCCCGGAAAAAGATAAAGGAAAAATGTCCGGCTCCGTTTTGAATCAGATAGCAGACATTCTCAAAGGTGGCAAAGGAAAGTGCAACGATGATGGCAGCATTTTTTATCGGCACCGGTTCAGGCTCAAATACAAGAAGATAAAAGAGCAGCGGCAGGAGTTTCATCACTTCCTCTACCACAGGTGCGATCTCCGCAGTGGCGGCAATCGTATCTGCTGCGTAAAGAGCGGCAAAGAAGGTATTGATGTAAGCGGAGAGCAGGCATGCCCCCATTCCTGCAAGACAGCACAGAAAGAATTTGGCCTGCCGCCTACCCATGCACAGGGCGGCGATCAACAGGGGCGAGGCCATACAGATAAATACATTTTCAATATAGGTCATGTCCGCACCGCCTTTCCTGTGGCAGGCAGCAGTCCGAAAAGGCAGAACGTCAGCAGAAGATCACACCAGCAATAGGGACTGAAGATAGAGTCGCCCGGCCAGAAGCAGCCGGAGATCCACAGAGCGTATTCTACCGCAACATAGCAGAGGATTCCGATGTGAAAATACCGCAGGTTCCGTCCTTTTCCCGTCTGTGTCTCTGCGTAGACAAGACCGTGGATGGAACGATAGGAGACAAGGATCATCATGCCGCACCAGAGCAGGTTGGAGAGAATGTCACCAAAGGTACAGTAAAATGCGCACAACGGAACTCCGATCAGCGGAGCCAGCAGGGATTTCCGACAGGAAAAGCTTCTTTCCTCCGGGGAGGAGAGAGTATATTGTAGGAGACAGAGAAAAATAACGCTGGAGACCCAGCCGAATTCCGATACATAAAAGATCCGTGGTGTTTCGGAAAACAATAACAGATACAATGTCCAGTACAGGGAGCCCAGTGCAAAACAGCCATAAAAGCAAATCAGCAGAAAATATGACAGTGTCCGATGTCTCAGATAACGAATGCCGCTCAGACAGAAGCCCAGCAGGGTGACGAAAAATTGCAAAAGATTAATGATCAATTCCATTGGCGTGGTCCCCCCTCTGCTCTGCCTGATCTTCTTTGTCCAGCAGATGGACACGAAAACACAGGATCGTCACGCATACGCCGAGAAGAAATGAAAGCACCCCTATTATGATATATTCAGGTGCAGCACCTCCGCCGAGGATCGTTGCCGCCGTTTCATATCCGGAGGAGTTCCCCGGCACCATTTGCCCGGAAATCCCGGACATGACAAAGGAAGCCCCGAAGATCACAGCAAGGCATGCCGCTATGCAGGAAATAGCAACGATCCGCCGCTGTTTTCGTCTTTTTTGTCGTTCTTTTTCCGTAATCCTTCGTCGGACTTCTGCGATCCGTTCCTCATGACTCCGCATTTGTAATTCCCTCCCGTTCCAATAATCCTCGCAGACGCTCTTTTCCCCGGTACATTATATTAGTGATCTGCTTCACGCTTTTCCCCATAACTTCAGCAACCTGCCGGTAACTCATACCCTCAAAATAGGTCAGATAAAGAGCCTCTCTATAATCCGGATGCAACTCACCCATACATAAATGCAGGATCTGATTCCGTTCTTTTGTCCGGATCACCTCATCCACCAGTTTCCCGCCTTCCGGCTCTTTGGTCAGATCATCAAGACAGAAGTGATGTCGCCGGATGCTTTTGTGGCGCAAAGCCATGTGCCGCGCCGCTTTATACAGGTAAGCCCTGAATCCGCCATCCCGGATAGGGGGCCTTTTGGCGAACAGGTAGGAAAATACTTCTATCATCAGGTCCTCCGCCTCGTGAATGTCATGCAGATAGCCATTGATGTATAAGGTCAGTGGATTGTCGTATTTTCTTATCAATTCTTCCAGCCCTGTTTCATCGCCGCTTAAATATTGTCGGTATAATTCTTCATCGGAAATCATATCGTGTACATCCTTTCCACTGTAGCCGGCGGTTCGTCCCTTTGTAATCCCGAATGTGTATGGAATTGCGTAAGCTGCATGCCTACGGATTGCTTCGTATATTAAACATCATTATATGCGAATAAGGTAATATTTTCAAGTTATGCATTTCCCGCCTCCTTTCCCGTAGCCCCGCCGCTAGGGAAAAGAATAAAACAGCTATAAAAATAAAATAAGAGAGTCCCCACAAAGTGGGAACTCTCCTGAATGTTACAATCTGTTGTTACATTGAAGTATTAGAAAGACGCTGTAAAGCATGTTCGGCGATCAGTGTGGAACAATGTTCCTCAAGAAAAGTAAGGCTTGCCGGTGTGGAACGCTTGGGAATACCGTATTCAGAGATGACATTGCAGACACGGTCGAAGACCTCGCGATCTTCTTCGCCCTGCGTCAGGATCAGATAATACCCGTCGGTGCCCTCTTCGTGATACAGCGTGCTGAGCCCATGATAATGGCTTCCGGCTATTACTGCCGCATTGATCACCTGTTTCAGAGATTCCATACGGAACAGGCGGGAACGTACACTGTCACTTTCCTCGGGAGCGGACGCAGAAGGAGCTTCAGGAGCGTTTGCGGTATTGTCTTCGCTCTGGATACGGCGGAACAGATCCAGAACCTCGTCTGCAGTGCTCTCATCACTGTCCTCATCACTTTCTTCCGTAACGGAAGGAGCAAAACGGGAAAAACGGGTATCCAGTTCATCCGGGTCTTCTACTTTGGTAATGATCAGCACGATGCAGTCCGCATTCAGCGGGATGGCCTCGATCATCAGAGGGATGTCTTCGGCTTCAAAGCCAAATTCAAAATTGGCCTGCTGCATCATGTCACGGAATAGGGATTTTGCCTTTTCCGTACCGTAGGCAAGCTCACTTATTTTTAATTCGCGGCTGGCGAGATCCTCGCGGGTCAGCGTGCAGCGAATCTGATTTTCATTTACTTTTTCTATTTTCATGCGACAACACTTCCTTTCTGCCTTCGCATTGGTATGGTATATAGCTTATACTTTCCCTATATTTTAGTCAATAGAAGCCTTTCACAGTTTAAAAAAATTTAATAAAAGAGCTTGTCAAACAAGACATTACAGTATATAATCTCACCTATAGATGCCTCTGATACTCCGGTACGGAGAGGAGGCTGACGGATTTCTTATTTTCTTGTTGATTTACGAGGAACGATTCGTTCCGTTTCATCCCATTTTTATTTGTATTCACAAAACGATGGAGAGCATTTATTGTTTTGTAAAATATAGTATGGAGATGTCTTACAGGCGTATACGTGTCTGGTCATAATATTTCAACGAAATTTTTCACAATCATAATTCCAATGTTTTATTTGAACTACCTTAAAGAAGTACCGTCAGAGGCATTTATGTTCATAAAGTACCGGAAAACGCAGCAGAGGGATAAGTGTTTCACGAATACTTTTGGTCCAAAACTGCTGTGGATGGCCCGGAACTGTCATTTAGGAGGTGTCAGCGCCCGTATGGCCGGAACGGTCAGAGGGGAAGGAACATACGCTGCGGGACCGCAAAATGGGATTGCCTCTCTGGCTGTGTCCTGCAGTGTGTGACTGAATGAGTATTGTTCCTTGTATTATATGCGGGAATTGTGATAGAATAAGACTGTTCTGCCGGGAGACGGACGGAACGAAAGAAGAGGCAAGAACAATGCGGGGAACCCCCTGCGGATGGGAGCACATATGAAGAAAAAAGTATTACCGGTGATCGTGGCGATCCTGCTGATCCTTGTGATCGGTGGCTGCGCACTGGGCAAAGTGCTGTTGGATAAATATTCCTACAGCAAGGAAGAAGCCGACTGGAATGAATTCTATCAGGTGTCAGAGAACGACAGGAGTGCCATTATTTTACAGAATGAGATGGTGGAGGAACAGGCACTGATCAAAGACGGTGTGTGCTATTTCGATCTGGCAACTGTTCATAAATATATGAACGAAGTATTTTATGCGGATATGACAGAGAATCTGTTGTTATATGCTACTCCGACAGAAGTGATCCGGACAACATTCGGAGAGACTGTATATACGACAACGGAAGGAACACAGGAAGCCGGTTATGTGATCAGCTTCGCGGACGGAGATAACGTATATGTGGCAGCTGACTATGTAAAACTGTTTACGAATTATTCCTATGAATGTTATGACAGACATGTACAGGTCAATACCGAATGGGGAACCAGACAGGTAGCACAGCTGAAAAAGGATACCGCAGTCCGGCTGAGAGGCGGCGTAAAGAGCCCGATCCTGACACAGGCAGTCAAGGGAGATACCCTTGAGATACTGGAACAGATGGAGACCTGGAGTAAGGTAAAGACAGTGGATGCAGTCATCGGATATGTGGAAAATAAACGCCTGGGTGAGATCACGGAGGAGACGGAAACACCGGTGACAGATTATCAGGCACCGGAGTATACATCCCTTACCGCAGACAGCAAGATCTGCCTCGGCTGGCATTCCATAGGAGGTGTCGCAGGTAATGATACCTTATACTCTATGGTGTCCGGCACGAAAGGAATGAACGTGATCGCACCTACCTGGTTCAGTATGACGGATGAAAACGGAGCGTTCCGAAGCTTTGCAACAGCGGGTTATGTAACGACCGCCCATCAGATGGGACTGCAGGTGTGGGGTGTGCTGGATAATTTTAATTATGCGAATGAAAACGGCATATCTATCAGTACATTGAATATGCTGTCATCCACCACGGCCAGACAGAACCTGGTGAAAAATGTGACGGATACGGCAGTGGGACTGGGACTTGACGGGATTAACGTGGATTTCGAACAGCTGAGCAGTGACTGCGGACCGCATTATGTGGAGTTCTTAAGAGAACTGTCCATAGAGTGCCGCAATAAGGGACTTGTACTGTCAATCGATAATTATGTACCTTTTAATTTCAATGACTACTATCGCCTGGATATTCAGGGAGAAGTTGCGGATTATGTGATCATCATGGGATATGATGAGCACTGGCACGGAAGCAAGGATCCCGGAAGTGTTGCAAGCATCAGCTATGTATCGGACGGACTGGATAGAACGCTTCAGGAAGTACCGGCGAATAAAGTAGTGAATGCACTTCCCTTCTATACGATCCTGTGGAAGACGGAAGGAACGGATGTGACAGACGAATATATCACAATGCGCAATGAAGCAGACTTCATGAGTAAAGCAGGCGTGAGTGCAGAATGGGATGAAGTGACCTGCCAGAATTATGCGGAATGGACTTCCGGTAGCGTAAATTATCAGATCTGGCTGGAGGATGCGGAATCCATTGCTGTGAAGCTGAATATGATGACTACCAAGAATATCGGTGGTGTGGCAGTATGGAGACTCGGCTACGGAACACAGGCAGCCTGGGAACTGATCAACGCCTACCTGCAATAATAAGTAATATAAAATGCCTGGCCGTTTTGGCCAGGCATTTTGTGCTCTTATAATGTAATTATGCGTTTTTCTTACGAAGTGCATATCCGGATACAACACAGAAAACTGCGGCAACCATCAGATAAATAGAAAGAGCGCTTTCACCGGTCTTAGGCACATCATCGTATGCGGAAGAGGAAGCGGCGGGCTGTGCAGTTGCAGCGGGCTGAGCAGTTGCAGCGGGCTGAGCGGCTGCAGCAGGCTGTGCAGCTTCAGTGGTGGCAGCGGGAGCGGTCTTGCTGTAATATTGTGCATCGGTTCTTAAGGCGCCATCCTCGGTGTACAGCTTATTGGCTGCAAAATTGTAGTAGTCATAATAAGTCTCCATGGTCTGACCGTCTTTGGCAGACAGATGATTTACCGTACCGACAACGTTGATATAGGCATGCAGATTGTTGTATTCATTGCCGTAGCCGTACATTTCCAAAGTGTCAACGTTATTATTGAAATTAACGCGTGCACCGCCGTATACATAGGCATGAGATACATCACCGTTAATTGCTGCAGTAGTACCGTCCAGAACATAAACATTGTCATAACCTTTTGCAGTGATGACAGGAGTCTTGACACTGTTCTTGATCGTCAGGTTACCCAGACGTACGGGAACATTCAGGTTCAGAGGGTTACAGTCAACATCATTCTGGACTACGATGTAATCACCGTCTTTGATTTCCTGCATCATATAGTAAAGCTCGCGGTCCTGAACTTCTTCGGACCATGAGGATGCAGGCTTGAAGCGCCATTCACCTTTGGAGGGGGAAAAGTTCAGAACATAGGTGTTGGGTTCTGCTGCTTTGACTGTGATCTTCCCGAATGCGGGAGCGGTCAGGCACACAGCTGCAAGCGTAAGCAGTGTAACGATTTTTTTCAGTTTTTTCATAAGAAAATCCTCCTGATAGATTGTTGGTTATTCCTGTATGGGAAGGTAGTGATCGCCGGGTTCCGTTTCCTTGGCAACGACTACAAACCGGCCCTGTTCTACGTGATACACGCAGGTAGACAGTGTCAGAAAATGATCCCCGAACTGTGCGGTAACACCGGTATCATACTGGGATAACTGCTTGATATTGTTATAAAAGTCATCAAATTCTTCCTGGGTATCCGCCTGGAAAAATTTGTAGAACTTAAATACCTGATCGGTCTTCCGGTAGACCTGGGAACGAAAGACAGCAATGACTTCGTAATTGCGCTGACATTCTTCGGTGTACAGGATAATATTTTTGTGATTTTCGTAAAAATCCGGATCCTCATAATCCGTTAGATTGCCAAACATGGCACCGGATTTCATGTTGTGACCGTGAATGATGAGATTCGTGGAAAGGGGATCCAGGCAGCTGTCCGTATCTAATATGAGGCAGCCGTTCTTATTCTCACTGCCGTCGAAAGCACGATACAGATAATAGGACTCATCTCTCGGAGTCCACATCACCGGATAATCGATCCCGGTGCCGGGAATCTGCAGCCATGCGCCCATGTCTTCGTTGGCAAGAAAGCTGTCGGCGTAAGGATTGGGAACCCTGGTGACCTCTTCCGGAGCGGGAACCGCTTCTTCCGCGGTGGATTCCGTCGTAGCAGTTGCAATGGTCTCAGGTTCCGAAGAAGGAACGGTCTCTGCCGGAGACTCAGTGGGTCTTAAAGCATCCAGGGATTCTTCCATGTGCCGGTCCTCCATGTGACCCCTCACGAAGAGAATAATTGCTGCCAGGATACAAATTCCGGCCAATATAAATAAGATTACGGAAAGTGTTTTTCTATTCGATTTCATGTGTTTATTATACGCTGAACAGGCAACAGGATGCAATAGGTTAAAACAAAAGGATTTCTTAATTTTGGAAGATTTTGCATCGGGAAGATATTTCCTGCGGAAAATGCATATAAAATCATATAGAATACAATAAGGCGGCTGAAAAAATGGAACAGAAGGCATTGAAACTGATCATGGCAGGGCTCTTAATTCTGTCGATGGCGCTGACCGGCAGGGAAGCGGCAGAATATGTTGGTGCGATGCATGCGGTAAATGCTTTGCGGGAGACGGGAATGGGGGCAGATGACTCCGGGAGACTCTGCGTGGTCGTCGATGCCGGACACGGAGGAGACGATCCGGGGAAGATCGGCATCAATGGGGCACCGGAAAAGGATATCAACCTTCAGATTGCTCAAAAACTGAAAAAATATCTGGAAGCGGAAGATGTGGAAGTGGTGCTGACCCGGGAGACGGAGGACGGATTGTATGATGCACATGCTTCCAATAAAAAGGTACAGGATATGAAACGCAGGATAGAAATCATAGAAAAAACCGATCCTGTTTTGACGGTAAGTATTCACCAGAACAGTTATCCGGAGGAATACGTACATGGGGCGCAGGTGTTTTATTATACCGGAAGTATGGGAAGCGAGACACTGGCTTCCGGCATTCAGGATCAGCTGGTACGGGGACTGGACCCGGAGAATCATCGCAAAGTCAAGGCCAACGACAGTTATTATCTTCTGAAGAAGACCAAAGGAACCATCGTGATCGTGGAGTGTGGCTTTTTGTCAAATCAAGCGGAGGCGGAAAAGCTTTGCGATGAAGAATATCAGGATCGTATTGCATGGCTGATCCATAAGGGAATTCTGCGGTACCTGAAACAGTATCTTTCCATTTTATCGTATCTATGATATACTATTCCCAAATGCATTAGAACATAGAAGGTAAAAAATATGAATACAGAGATCATCAAGATTCAACCCGGAGACGGTCCGGTCAGTGAGGAAGATGATGCAAAACTGAAAGCTGCCGGAGAGATTTTACGGCGGGGAGGTCTGGTGGCATTTCCTACGGAGACAGTATACGGTCTGGGCGGAGATGCATTGAACCCGACATCCTCAAAGCGGATCTATGCAGCGAAAGGCAGACCCTCGGATAATCCACTGATCGTGCATATTTACCGGTTTGAAGACATTTACAAAATAACAGGGGATGTGCCGGAAGAAGCACGCAGGATCGCCGATGCTTTCTGGCCGGGTCCCCTTACCATGATCCTGCCGAAGTCAGATGCAGTGCCTTACGAGACCACCGGAGGACTGGATACGGTAGCCATCCGTATGCCATCACATCCGGCGGCACAGAAACTGATCGAGTACAGCGGCGGATATATTGCGGCACCCAGTGCCAATACTTCCGGGAAACCGAGTCCTACCGTGGCCAAATATGTCGTGGAAGATATGATGGGCCGGATCGATGCCATTATCGACGGTGGAGAAGTGGGAATCGGACTGGAGTCCACGATCATTGATCTGACGGTGAGTCCGCCGCAGATTCTCCGCCCCGGATATATCACCCGGGAAAAGCTCAGCGCGGTGTTGGGAACGGTGGACACAGATGCCACGATCCTGCGGGCAGATAGTGGACAGGCCCCCAAGGCGCCCGGTATGAAATACAGACATTATGCCCCCAGGGGAGAACTCACCATTGTGGAAGGTACGCCGGAACAGGTGAGAGAATATATCAACCGGGAAGCTGCAGCGGATCATGCGGCAGGAGAGAAGACCGGTATTATCGGAACGGAAGAAATGTTTTCCGGGTATACGGCAGATGTGGTAAAAAGTGTCGGCAGCCGCAGGGATGAAGACAGCATTGCCAGACATCTGTATACGATCCTGAGAGAATTCGATGATGAAGGTGTCACCAAAATCTATTCTGAGGGATTTTCCACGGATGGTTTCGGACAGGCTATTATGAACCGGCTGCTGAAGGCGGCGGGGCATAAGGTTGTAAAGCTTTAAATTTCATTTTAAATATAAGGAGAATAAAAATGATAGCAATCGCAAGTGATCATGGTGGATATGATCTGAAAGAAAGAGTTAAAAAATATTTAGAGGAGAATAATATTCCTTTTCAGGATTTTGGATGCGACAGCAAGGCAAGTTGTGATTATCCGGTATTCGGGCATGCGGCAGCGAAGGCTGTGGCAGCCGGTACCTGCGAAAAGGGCATTGTGATCTGCACGACCGGTATTGGTATCAGTATTTCAGCTAATAAAGTAAAAGGTATCCGTTGTGCATTGTGTTCGGAGCCGCTCTCTGCAAAAATGACCAGGCTGCACAATGATGCCAATATGCTGGCAATGGGAGCAGGTATCGTAGGAGAGAATCTGGCACTGGAGATCGTTGAGACCTTTTTGAACACACCCTTTTCCGGAGAAGAGAGACACAGTCGCAGAATCAGCCTGATCGAAGAGATCTGAACTGGGGCGCAAAATACAACCAACAACACTAAAACACAGGAGGACAATCATATGTCAAAAGTAGTAGTTATGGACCATCCCTTAATTGAGCAGAAGATCGGAATCATCCGCAGAAAGGAAACAGGAACCAAGGATTTCAGACAGAACATCAGCGAGATCGCCATGCTGATCGGCTATGAAGCTACCAAGGATCTGAAACTGGAAGAAGTAGAGATCGAGACTCCCATCTGCAAGACTACCGTAAAACAGTTAAAGGGTAAAAAACTGGCACTGGTACCCATCCTGCGCGCAGGCCTTGGTATGGTAGATGGAATGCTGTCCCTGATCCCGGCTGCAAAGGTAGGACATATCGGACTGTACCGTGATCCGGAGACATTAAAGCCCGTAGAATATTACTGCAAACTTCCTGCAGACTGTGCAGAGCGTGAAGTATTCGTCGTAGATCCCATGCTGGCCACCGGTGGTTCTTCCATCGCAGCCATCCAGCTGCTGAAGGACAAGGGATGCAAGAGCATCCGTCTGCTGTGCATCATCGCAGCACCAGAAGGTGTGAAGGCTATGCAGGAAGCACATCCCGATGTGGATATCTATATCGGAGCAATGGATCAGAAGCTCAATGATCACGGATATATCGTTCCCGGACTGGGAGATGCTGGAGACCGTATTTTCGGTACCAAATAAAGGAGACACCAATGAGTGCCAAGCGCAGTGACTATATCAGTTGGGATGAATATTTCATGGGGGTAGCCCACCTGTCGGGGATGCGGTCCAAGGATCCGAATACCCAGGTGGGAGCCTGCATTGTCAGCCCGGACAATAAGATTCTGTCTATGGGATACAATGGGTTCCCCAAGGGTTGTTCCGATGATGAGTTTCCCTGGGAGAGGGAGAATGACAAGGATAGTAATCTGACAAAATATCCCTTTGTGACACATAGTGAACTGAATGCAATTTTGAATTACCGCGGAGGATCTTTAGAGGGCACGAAGCTGTACGTGTCCCTTTTCCCCTGCAATGAGTGTGCGAAAGCCATCATTCAGGCAGGGATCCATACCGTAGTATATGACAGCGACAAATATCGGGGAACACCCTCCAACCGGGCAGCCAGGCGGATGTTTGATGCGGCGGGAGTGGAGTGCGTTCCATACAGAAGGACAGGACGTACGATACATATCGGGGTCTGAACGACAGATTAAAGGAGTATGAACGGTTGAAGCGCCTACAGAAGACAGCTGTACTGCTTGCAGCGGTGATCCTTGCAGGAGCATTTTCTTCAGAAGACATCAAAGTAGAAGCTACCAGTAGTACCTGGCAACAGATTCAGAAGGAACAGCAGGAAAAAAATGAACTGCAGAACCAGTTGAACCAGGAAAATGATAATCTGGAGAACCTGAAGGGAGAGCAGAATTCCCTCAAGGGACAACTGAATAATCTGAACGGTCAATTGACGGAGGTCAGCAATAATCTGGCGGATCTGGAACAGCAGATCGCGGATAAGGAGCAGGAGATCGCAGATACCCAGGACAGTCTGGAGGAAGCGAAGGCAACGGAAGAGTGGCAGTATGAATGTATGGTGATCCGCGTCCGGGATATGTACGAACGGAACGAGACCAGTTACATCAATGCTCTTCTGAACGCGCAGAGCCTTGACCAGGTGTTGAATGCTGCGGACTTTTTTGAACGGATCGCTGCCTATGACCAGAAAAAGCTGAAGGAATTCGAAGAAAACCGTCAGCTGATCGAAGAGGAAGAGGCAAGGCTTCAGACAGAGAAGGCAGAGCTGGATAATCTGAAATTAGAAGCGGAAGCCGAGAAAAGCAAGGTATCCGGTCTGATCAGCCAGACATCCAACAATATCGCCAAATATGCCGGAGACATCTCCGAAGCGGAACAGAGAGCCCTGGCATACGAAGCGGAGATCAAGAAAAAAGAGGATAATCTGGAAACCCTCAGGAAAAAGCTTGCCGAAGAGATCGCTATGTCCCAGAAAGCGGCAAATGCCACCTGGCGGGATATTTCCGATATCTCTTTCGAAGAGGGAGACAGATATCTGTTAGCCAATCTGATCTACTGTGAAGCGGGAGGCGAACCCTATGACGGTCAACTGGCGGTAGCCAGCGTTGTGATCAATCGTGTCAGAAGTTCGGTCTATCCCAACACGGTGGTGGGTGTGATCTATCAGAACAAACAGTTCTCACCGGTAGCCAGTGGACGGTTGGAACTGGCTCTGGCTGCGAACAAGGCCACGAGCCGTTGCTATCAGGCGGCGGATGAGGCAATGTCCGGAGTGACGAATGTAGGCAATTGCGTGTATTTCCGTACCCCGGTGGAAGGACTGACCGGCATCAGTATCGGTGGCCATATATTTTACTAAGGTGAAAGTGATAATCTATGAAAATCAACATCGTAGAACGAGAAGGGTATTCCAACAGAATTATGAATTGGAAGATCTATGTGAGGAAGGATCTGACAGTAGCCAAGGCATCGGAATATTACTATGAATTTATCGAGGAAAATTCTTTTCGCCCGGTGAGTGAACTGGTGCTGCCGGAGGATGGTGAATTGTTGAAAGAGGCTGTTGCGGCGGAATTGCTCGCTCCACTGGAATTAATGACAGTTCTCAGCAATCTCAAAGATAGTACCCGGAATGTGTATCTGCGTATGGAACAGAGTGAACAGACAGAGGACGGAATTCCTTTGTATCAGATCACACTATCGGATCTGCATGATCTGGAGAATAGAACGGTACAGCTGGAACAGAGCATTTTAAAGTATCGTCATTTTATGACATTGGAAGATGTTTATTACTTTGAATATCTGATCGACAGCGATCATATCACAGTGTATAAATATGTCAATGAACGGGCAATGAATCAGTTTGAGGGATCGTTGAAGGATCTGATCCGGATGGTGGAGAACGCACATACAGACAGTAACATTGCCGAAATGGAAGAACATCTGCGGGCGTTTTGTGCCCATTTGCGTAATGGCAAAGATTCCTTTGAAATGAAATTCAACGGTCAGGATGAAGACGAGAGAATGTGGACGGTGAGAGCCTCCCGGATTCCGAAAAACCGGAACATGCTGGCCGGTATCATAGATTCGGACAAAAACCGTAAGCAGGAAGCCTACTATCTGACTCCGGCAGCCAGGGATGCCGGAACAGGTCTGCTGAATAAGCGGGCATGGACGGAATATACCATCGAACAGCTGAATCGGAAGGACGGCCGGGTCCGCTGGCTGGTGATCATTGATGTTGACGAGTTCAAACATATTAACGACACCTATGGACATATCTTCGGAGATCAGGTGATCCGTGGAGTGGCAGAGATCATGCAGGAGCTGGTAGGACAGAGAGGTGTCATCGGCAGATTCGGTGGAGACGAGTATGTGATTCTGTTAGAGAAGGTTGAGACCAGGGAACAGTTGAAAACCCTGCTTAAGACCATTGCGAAGGAACTCAGACTGGCATTCGATCCGAAGATCCATGTGACAGCTTCTATCGGTGTGTCGGAATACCCGGTGGACGGAACAGAGTATGAGTATCTGATGCGCAAGGCGGATAAAGCTCTGTATCTTGCCAAGGAAAAAGGCAAGAATCGACACATTATATATGAAGAGCGTCTGCATGGAAAGCTGGAGACCGACGATATGCAGAACATGGCTATGGCCTATGCGGTATCCAAGGAGAAAAAACGGGAAGTTATCACAGATATGATCACAAAATTATGTGTATCGGGCGTGAACGCTATTGTGAAAAATGAAGAGCGCCTGCAACAGATCCGCAGTCTGTTTGATCTGGATGGTATTACTATTTTTTCGGACAGAGGTAGTAACCTTGTCTGCAGAAACGGTAATTATGTGGTGGAGGCTCCGGATGGTCGTCCCGGGTTTGAAGATGAAGGGTATCTGGCACTGTTTGGTGATGATGATATTTTTGTAGAATCCAACATGATAAAACTTCGTTCCCAGAACCCGGCAGCCTATGCTGTGACACAGGAGCAGGAGGTTGGGGCTGCTCTTCAGTGCCTGTCCAGAAAAGAAGGAATTCCTTATACAATGGTCAATTTTGAAGTGTTCAATCGTAACCGTAAGTGGTCGGATGAAGACATCACCCTGCTGACGCTGCTGGGACATTGCATCGGAGATTTGCTGAATTATTCAGAGTAAAGTAAACACATGAGCAAAAATTAAGCACTGCAAGTGCGGTTTTGCGAATGCGTTACTCTGAATAGTTCAGTAATTACAGTCCGCTTTTTTCCAGAGGACTCTGGAGACGGTCGAATTTGTCACGATAGATGATCGTGATCAGGTTATTTAACTGGCGCAGGCAGGCAGTCATCTGTGCCTGCGTGATCAGACCTTTTTCCAGTGCCTCTGCCAGCTCGTCCAGGTCAACGACATGCATTCTTCCGTCGGGATAGAGGATAATGTCAGCCAGCAGATCGGTAACGATCAGGGCATTGTCCTCCGGACGGCGGGTGTATTCTACAATATCGCAGTACCAGTACAACAGAGACCCGTCATGACGGTAGAACTTGCTGATCTTGAACCCTTCCTTCAGATAATAGCAGGAACAGCCATGGGAAAAAGTAGTCTTGGGATTCAGCGTTTTCCATTTTGTCAGAATATAATCATCGTTCTGTTCTACGATAATATCATCTTTTAACAAAATACATTCTTCCGGGATCAGGCGTTTCCGGTAGATCTGAAGTTCGTTATTCATAGCATTTCTCCTTTGTATCAATTTGATAGCGTTCAAAGTTCCGGGAAAGGAATAAAAGACAGTGGCGGCACGGTGTGAGGACATAATGTCTTCTCCATCCAGATCATATCATGCCATTCCCCCTGCTTGAAGCCGGAGGCATGAAAATGTGCCACGGTCTCATAGCCGTGTTTTTCATGGAAGGAGATGCTGGGAGGATTCGGATAAGTGATGCAGGCACATACATTGCAGATGTGCTGCGCTGTCAGATATTTTTCCAGCTTCTGATAAAGAAGGCTGCCGACACCACTGCTTCGAAGATTTTGACTGACATAAATGGAGGTCTCCACGGACCAGTCGTACGCAGCACGACCCTTGAAAGCGGAGGCGTAGGCGTAGCCTATGGGAACACCGTTTTTCTCTGCTGTCAGATAAGGGTAACGGGCGAGGGTATGCCGGATGCGTTCGGCGAATTCCTCCACGGAAGGAACCGTGTATTCAAAAGTGATCGAGGTGTTCTCCACATAGGGAGCGTAAATGGCAGCCAGGGCTTCGGCATCTTCCGGTGTGGCGGTCCGGATCTTAATTTCATCATTGGCAGTGGTCTGCATTGCGGCAATCCCTCTTTCTGTGATCATTCATAATTTCTGTAAAATAGTTACTCAAATAGTACTTCCGAGAAAGTATCCAAGTCAATCTTTTTTTTAGGTGGAATTTATATTTTTTTTACGGTTTCAGCAAGGGGATTTTACTGGACAGAGTGTTCAGATTTCGTTATAATGACTATAGGTTTGTCTTGTGGGGACAAAATATATTTAAAAATGTACAAAAATATATGCTTAGAGCAGAAATCAACACGGAGAGAAAGCAGTGTCAAGAAAAAAGAAACCCTATGACAGAACCGTATTCCGTTCGATTGCGTTGATCATGCAATTCGGTATCAACATGCTGGTGCCGATCTGCCTGATGTCGGCGGTGGGTGTCTGGATGGACAAACATTTCGGAACGAACTTCTGGATGATCCTGCTTTTCTGTATGGGAGCAGTGGCCGGAGGGCAGAATGTATACCGTATGGCCAGGACAATTTATGATGACAGCGATGAGAAACACACTAAAAAAGATAAATAGAACCGTTTTGGAGATGGACTTAGGAATCCTGTTTCTGGGAGTGCTGGCACAGATCATCGGAGCCTTTATCGCGAAGGATAAAATGATGTATGCAGGGAGCCTGTGGCTCGGTGTCTTGCTTGCGCTTGCAGCAACATATCATATGTACCGTTCCCTGGACCGGGCGCTGGATCAGCCGGAGAAGACCGCACAGAAGATGATCTTCCGCGGATATATCCTGCGTTATGTGATACTGATTTTTATATTGCTGGTGCTTATGAAGACAGAGGTGATGAATCCTCTGATCTTCTTTTTCTCCTATGTGATATGTATGAAAGTAACGGCGTTTCTACAGCCGCTTACCCATAAATTATGCAATAAATTGTTTCATGAAACGGATCCGATTCCCCAGGCGATGCCGGAGGAGACTGCCGGAGGCGAAAATGCCCCGGAGAACCCGGAAGGAGCCGAAAAGAACGGAGAAGTGACAGAACAACAGAATAAATAATAAGGAGGTGAAACGATGGAACATGGAATTTTGTTATCCGGTGCCGATAATATCGATTTTATGATACATGGCGTGTTTAAGTATTCCTTTTTCGGTCATGAGGTATGGATAACGACCACACATGTGTGTGTGTTGATCGTCATGTTGATCATCATTGGTTTTGCTATTGTCGCCAACCGCTGTATGGCCAAAGCCAGAGAAGTGCCGGAAGGCTTTCAGAATGTGGTGGAGCTGATCGTGGAGAAGCTGGACGCCATGGTGGATACTCCCATGGGCAAGGCGGCACCGAAGTTCTATAACTACATTGGAACGATCTTCATCTTCATTCTGGTGAGTAATATTTCCGGTCTGCTGGGACTTCGTCCCCCCACAGCGGATTATGGTGTGACACTGCCCCTCGGCGTACTGACTTTTCTATTGATTCATTATAACCAGTTCAAGTACCAGAAGCCGAAGGAGATCTGGGAAGGCATGTGTTCCCCGCTGCCGCCCTGGCTGCCGATCTGGCTGCCCATCAACCTGATCAGTGAGATCGCTGTACCGATTTCGTTGTCTTTACGTCTGTTCGCAAACGTATTGTCCGGAACGGTAATGATGGCATTGATCTACGGATTGTTAGGTGTGATCGCTACGGCGTGGCCCGCAGCGTTGCATGTGTATTTTGACCTGTTCTCCGGAGCCATCCAGACATACGTATTCTGTATGCTGACGATGACTTATATCGCAAATGCAAGAGGAGACGCGTAAGCTTAAAATGCTAGAAAGATTCTGAAAGAATCTCAATAATAGGAGGATTTACTATGGATTTTAATGAAAACTTTATCTTAGGTTGTTCCGCAATCGGTGCAGGTCTGGCAGTTATCGCCGGTATCGGACCCGGTGTAGGACAGGGTATCGCAGCAGGACATGCTGCCGCAGCAGTAGGACGTAATCCCGGTGCTAAGTCCGAGATCACTTCCACCATGTTATTAGGACAGGCAGTTGCCGAGACCACCGGTCTGTACGGTCTGCTGATCGCTATGCTGCTGTTGTTCGTAAAGCCCTTACTTCCCTGATTAAACGAAAGGAATGCGGATGAAAATGATACTATTAACAGAAGGCGAGACCATGTCAAGACTGTTTGACCTGGACTGGCAGCTGCTGGCAGATTCCTGCCTGATGATCATTGCCATCTTCGTATTGTTCCTGGCGCTCAGCTATTTCCTGTTCAATCCGGCGAGAAAGTTCTTAAATGATCGTAAAGAGAAGATCAGAGGAGAACTGGAAGAAGCGAAGACCAGTCAGGAAAAAGCCACAGAACTGAAGGAACAGTATGAGGCGAAGCTGAAAGACATCGACAAAGAGGCAGAGGACATCTTAAGTGATGCCAGAAGACGGGCACTCCAGAACGAGGAGCGCATCGTCGCACAGGCGAAGGAAGAAGCAGGCAGAATCCTGGCGAGAGCACAGGAAGAAGCCAGACTGGAAAAACAGAAAATGTCCGACGAGATCAAACAGGAGATCGTATCCGTGGCATCTGTCATGGCAGGTAAGCTTGTGGGTGCGTCCATAGACACCGCCAGACAGAACAGTCTGATCGAAGAGACGCTGAAGGAAATGGGTGAGGACACATGGCAAAATTAGTTTCCAAAGTCTATGGAGAAGCCCTTTTCGAAGTGGCGGTCGACCATGGAAATGCGATCCGTCTGATGAATGAGACCGCAGAACTTCAGAAGATCCTGGAAGACAATCCCGATTTTGACAAGCTGATGAAGCATCCCGGGATTCCCAAGCAGGAGAAACTCTCCATGGTGGAGAAGGTTTTCCGGGGCAGGGTAAGCGACGATCTGACAGAATTTTTGAAGATCGTGGTGACCAAGGAACGCTACGGCTCATTAAAGGCAATTTTTGCTTATTTTACCGAACTGGTCAGAGAATCGGAAGGAATGGGAACCGCATATGTAAGTACCGCAGTGGAGCTGACGAAGGAACAGAAACAGGCAGTGAGAGAAAAGCTGCTTCAAACGACTTCTTATCAGTCCTTTGATGTGTATTACCATGTGGATCCGACACTGATCGGCGGAATGGTGATCCGGGTAGGTGACCGGGTAGTGGACAGCAGTATCCGGACCAAACTCGAAGATATGAAGAAACAATTATTAAATATTCAGCTGGGATGACCGGCTGAAAGAAAGGTGCGACAGATCCATGAATTTAAGACCAGAAGAAATAAGTTCCGTCATTAAGGAACAGATCGAAAGATATTCTTCCCAGCTGGATGTCTCCGATGTCGGAACCGTCATCCAGGTAGCGGATGGTATCGCTCGTGTACATGGACTGGAAAATGCCATGCAGGGTGAGCTGTTACAGTTCCCCGGCGATGTGTATGGCATGGTGCTGAATCTGGAAGAAGATAATGTCGGTGTCGTATTGCTTGGCAGCGCCAGCAATATCGAAGAGGGCGATATCGTCAAGACCACCGGACGTGTGGTAGAGGTGCCCGTAGGTGATGCATTGCTTGGACGAGTAGTGAACTCCTTAGGACAGCCCATCGATGGCAAGGGCCCCATACAGACCGATAAATTCCGCAAGATTGAGCGTGTGGCAAGTGGTGTTATCACTCGTAAGAGCGTAGACACGCCGCTCCAGACAGGTATCAAGGCAATCGACTCCATGGTTCCCATCGGAAGAGGTCAGCGTGAGCTGATCATCGGTGACCGTCAGACCGGTAAGACCGCTATTGCGATCGATACGATCATCAACCAGAAGGGTCAGAACGTAAAATGTATCTATGTAGCCATCGGTCAGAAAGCATCTACCGTGGCAAATATCGTAAAGACACTGGAGGAGTTCGGTGCCATGGCATATACCACCGTTGTGGTATCCACGGCAAGTGACCTGGCTCCCTTACAGTATATCGCTCCTTATTCCGGCTGTGCGATCGGTGAGGAGTGGATGGAGAACGGAGAAGACGTACTGGTAGTGTATGATGACTTAAGTAAACATGCTACCGCATACCGTACACTCTCCCTGCTCCTTCGTCGTCCACCCGGACGTGAGGCATATCCCGGTGACGTATTCTATCTGCATTCCAGACTGTTAGAGCGTGCGGTCCGTATGAGTGACGAATACGGCGGAGGTTCCCTGACGGCACTTCCCATCATCGAGACCCAGGCAGGAGATGTATCCGCATACATTCCTACCAACGTAATTTCCATTACCGACGGACAGATCTATCTGGAGACAGAAATGTTCAATTCCGGTTTCCGTCCCGCGGTAAATGCAGGTCTGTCAGTATCCCGTGTAGGTGGTGCGGCACAGATCAAGGCAATGAAGAAGATCGCGGCGCCGATCCGTACCGAGCTTGCTCAGTACAGAGAGCTGGCTTCCTTCGCACAGTTCGGATCTGAACTGGATGCAGACACCAAGGAGAAGCTGGCGCAGGGCGAACGTATCAAGGAAGTGCTGAAGCAGCCTCAGTACCAGCCTATGCCGGTACAGTATCAGGTTATCATCATCTATGCGGTGACTAAGAGATTCCTGCTGGATGTGCCGGTAGAGGACATCACCAGATTTGAGAAGGAATTCTTCGATTATCTGGATACTAAGCATCCCGAGATTCCTGCAGCCATCGCTGAGGAAAAGGTGATCTCCGATGCTACGGAAGAAAAGCTTGTGAAGGCACTGAATGATTTCAAGGCAGAGTTTCTGAAATAAGTGTGTCAGCCGTGATATACGGCAGAATGAGAGGTAACTATGGCATCAATGCGTGATATCAAGCGCCGTAAGACCAGCATTCAGGGCACACAGCAGATCACCAAGGCGATGAAGCTGGTATCTACGGTAAAGCTTCAAAGAGCCAGAGCAGGTGCAGAACGTTCTCAGACGTATTTTGACTGTATGTATGATACCGTAAATAATATCCTGTCCAGGGTAGGTCATCTGGAACACAAGTATCTTGTCCCGGGGGCTTGTCCGAAAAAGGCGGTCATTGTCATTACCTCCAATCGAGGTCTGGCAGGCGGTTACAATTCCAACGTAGCCAAACTGATCACCGGACAGGAGGACTGGAAGACAGAAGACGTGGTAGTCTATGCCATCGGTAATAAGGGCCGGGAGATCCTGGAGAGAAAAGGATATACCGTGAAGGAATCCTATCCGGAGGTCATTGAGGAACCGGCTTATGCGGAAGCAATGCTTCTGTCACAGAAGCTGTTGACATCATTTGCAGCCGGAGAGATCGGAGAGATCTATCTGGCATATACACATTTTAAAAACACGGTGAGCCATGAGCCGAAGCTGTTGAAGCTTCTGCCTGTGGAATATGATGCAGACGCGAAAACCCCCGCAGAGGGTGCTGACGCACTGATGAATTTTGAACCGGAAGATGTGGAAGCACTGGATATGATCATACCGAAATATATTTCCAGTCTGATCTATGGTGCACTGATGGAAGCGGCAGCCAGTGAGAACGGTGCCCGTATGCAGGCCATGGATAATGCCACCAGTAATGCGGAGGATATGATCAGTGATCTGTCACTGAAGTATAACCGCGCAAGACAGGGAAGCATTACCCAGGAGCTTACAGAGATCATTGCAGGCGCAGAGGCGCTTTAATTATTGGAACATGCCCATCAGTGGGCAGGAAAGAGGTAGAAATGGCAGGAGAGAATAAAGGAAGGATCACCCAGGTCATCGGTGCCGTACTGGATGTACGATTCGATGAGGGCAAACTTCCCGAGATCAATGACGCGATCCGCATCCCTACCAGAGATGGAGGAGAACTGGTAGTAGAAGTCTCCCAGCACTTGGGTGATGATACTGTCAGATGTATCGCCATGGGTACTACCGACGGACTGGTAAGAGGAATGGAGGCAATCGCCACAGGAGCTCCGATTTCCGTGCCGGTAGGAGAAAATACCCTGGGCAGAATATTTAATGTACTGGGTCAGCCGATTGATAACAAGCCGGTACCGGAGGGGGTATCTTACGAGCCTATCCACCGTGCTGCACCGACCTTCGCAGAGCAGTCTACGGACACAGAACTGCTGGAGACCGGTATTAAGGTCGTTGACCTGCTCTGCCCTTATCAGAAGGGTGGTAAGATCGGTCTGTTCGGCGGTGCCGGAGTAGGTAAGACCGTACTGATCCAGGAGCTGATCCGTAATATCGCTACCGAGCACGGCGGATATTCCGTATTCACCGGTGTAGGTGAGCGTACCCGTGAGGGTAACGACCTGTATCACGAGATGCAGGAGTCCGGCGTACTGGACAAGACCACCATGGTATTCGGACAGATGAATGAGCCCCCCGGAGCGAGAATGAGAGTCGGTCTGACCGGACTGACCATGGCAGAGTACTTCCGTGACAAGGGTGGTAAGGATGTGCTGCTGTTCATCGACAACATTTTCCGTTTCACCCAGGCAGGAAGTGAGGTATCCGCACTGTTAGGCCGTATGCCTTCCGCAGTAGGATACCAGCCTACATTACAGACAGAGATGGGTGCGCTGCAGGAGCGTATCACATCCACCAAGAACGGATCCATTACTTCCGTACAGGCAGTCTATGTGCCTGCGGATGACCTGACAGACCCGGCACCTGCGACCACATTCGCACATCTGGATGCCACCACGGTTCTGTCCCGTTCTATCGTAGAACTGGGAATCTATCCCGCAGTAGACCCTCTGGAGTCCACATCCCGTATCCTGGATCCCAGAATCGTAGGTAAGGAGCATTATGAGACCGCCCGCGGTGTACAGGAAATCCTGCAGAGATATAAGGAATTACAGGATATTATCGCCATCCTCGGTATGGACGAATTGTCCGAGGAAGACAAGCTGGTCGTATCCCGTGCCCGTAAGATCCAGAGATTCCTGTCCCAGCCCTTCTTCGTGGCAGGACAGTTCACCGGTCTGGAAGGAAAATACGTACCGATCAGCGAGACCATCCGCGGATTCCGTGAGATCCTGGATGGCAAGCATGATGATATTCCGGAGAGCTACTTCCTGAATGCCGGAAGCATCGATGATGTACTGGCAAAGGTTCATGCATAGCATGAGAGGGGAGTTCAGATATGGCAGATAAAGATTTTCAACTTCGTATCATAACCCCGGAAAGAGTATTCTATGAGGGAACTGTGGATATGGTAGAATTCAATACCACGGAAGGACAGATCGGTGTCCTTCCGGGACACATTCCCCTGACGGTGATCGTGAAGCCGGGTATCCTGCATATTACGGAGAAGGACGGAGAGAAGGAGGCAGCACTGCATTCTGGATTCGCCGAGATCCTTCCCGAGGGAGTTATCATTCTGGCAGAGATCATCGAATGGCCCAATGAGATCGATGAGAACCGTGCGGAGGCAGCACTGCACCGTGCGGAAGAGAGACTGCGCAGCAAGACGCCGGAGACGGATATTGCCAGAGCAGAGACGGCATTGCAGAGAGCAATGGCGAGAATTCAGGTGTTGCGATAATTTTCGCAGCACCTGTTTTTCACTTTATAGAGAGAAAATGCATATGCTATAAAAAAGCATGAGGCATTTTAAAATGGTAGCAAGACCGTTTTTTATGACATTGCCCGGATATCCCGGAAGAATGGATGAAAAAGAAATATTAAATGACTTGGAATATCTGCAGCAGACCTATCCCGGAGAAGTCAGACGCTGTCAGCGCAGGATTGCGGAAATATTGGACAAATACGATTACGAAGGAAGTATGATCTATGACGAATATCCGGACCGCTTCAGCCTCTACCGGATCGCTGATACCATTGGTAAGATCCTGGAGCGGGAATCGGGAAAAGTCTCCGGAGATCTGATCCAGGTACTGGTGTGTGATGAGATCTACAAGAGAAGACACGGCGGAAAACGCGGAATGATTGCATTTTTATAGCAAAGAGGAAGCATTTATGTTACAATGAACACTGTGAATTCATCAGGCATGAAGCGTATGGAAGCAGGATAAACTATGGAAGAATTGAAAATACTTTTACAGAAAATTTTGAATAAAGATCTGCAACAGATCATTCTAAGCAACAGTCGTAATCCGGAACAGATACAGAAAGTAAAGATCCGACCGGTATTGATCCGGGACGAATTATTGTTTCAGGAGACGAGATACAAAGGAACGCAGGTATTTCATGAGAATTATACAGCGGCGCAGATGACGGACGGAATCTGTGCCGCATTGCAGGAACAGTTCCGGCAGGGAGAATTTACGGCAAAAAGCTTACAGGCTACGGCGTTAGTCAGTAAAAAAGGAAAGCTGACTCTGAAGGTGAAAAATAACGGTGCATCAAAAGCGGGGAAAAGTACCGCTCCCGAACAGGAGGATCTGCAGGCACTTTCGCATAACCGTACCAAGCATTATATCTTAGAGGAAGGAAAGCCTGTGGATTTTCTGGTGGGATTGGGTGTGCAGACGCCGGACGGTCGTGTGACGAAGGCGAGATTCGATAAGTTCCGCCAGATCAACCGCTATCTGGAATTCATCGAGGATGTGATCAATGAACTGCCGACAGACCGGACGATCCGGATCATTGATTTCGGCTGCGGCAAATCTTATCTTACTTTTGCCATGTATTACTATCTGCACGAATTACAGCATAGAGATATTCAGGTGACCGGACTGGATCTGAAGACTGATGTGATCAAACATTGCAATGAACTGGCGGAGAAGCTGGGCTATGACAGATAAAAATTTGAACGGGGAGACATCAGCACCTATGAGGGAACGGATGTGGCGGATATGGTGGTGACACTGCATGCCTGTGACCTGGCAACGGATTATGCCCTGGACAAAGCGGTAAAATGGGGAGCCAGAGTTATCCTGGCGGTACCCTGCTGTCAGCACGAACTGAACAGACAGATTAAGTGTGATTCTCTGAAGCCGGTATTGAAATATGGGATCATCAAGGAACGTATCGCGGCACTGCTTACAGATGCCCTCAGAGCGAATCTCCTAGAACAGCAGGGGTACGAGACACAGATACTGGAATTCATCGACATGGAACATACTCCGAAGAATCTGTTGATCCGTGCGGTGAAAAAGGGCAGCATGCGCCCGAAGCACAGTACGGATATCCGTACTGTGGAGGAACTGCTGCATGTGGCGCCGACACTGGACAAACTGCTGAATAATAAATGAGTGAAGAAGCAAGAATGAAGAAAACGATTATTAAAATTGCCGTGTGCGTTGTGGTGTTTATAGCATCAGCGTTTATCATCGGCGGCATTATGAATCAGGGACATAATAACATGACCATGGAAATGGCTCCGGCGACACTTCCCGTGATCACCATGGAGAGCGGCGGTGTGGCATGCAACGAGCTGCATGGCAACACAGTGGAAATGGATGTCGCATACCAGAAAGATACCGTGACTATGCTGGGTGCGGACAGACAGGCAAATTTTACCGTGGATACCTATGGCAGAGAAATCACGGGAATTTCCATGGAAGTCCGCAGCATTGACGGTTCCCGACTTATAGAGAACGGAGAAGTCACCGGATGGAAGGCGGGAGGTAAAAGCTTTCCGGTCACGCTGACTTTAAAAGACCTGATCGATACCAATACACAGTACAGCCTGACCTTGATCCTGGAATTGGAAGGGGAACAGAAGGTCTACTATTATACGACGATTCTGTGGAACGACGACCTGCATATCGCAGAGATCCTGGAGTTCGCATCGGATTTCCATGGGAAACTGTATGACAAAGAAGCGGCAAAGGAACTGACTAAATACCTGGAACCGAATTCGAAACTGACGGATAACGGTACTTTTCACAAAGTGAACATCCACAGCAATTTCCAACAGATTACCTGGGGGAACCTGGAGCCTGCCCAGGAGGGAGCAGCTTCTCTGCGCCTGGTACAGGTGAATGGGAACATTGCTTCCCTGCTGATGGATTTTGTAGTGTCTACCGGTGAGGGGAAAAATAAGATATATTATAGCGTGGAAGAATACTATCGCGTCAGATATACCTCGGAGAGAATGTATCTGCTGGATTATGAGCGGACCATGACGCAGATCCCGGATACCGGGCGGATGTATGCCAATGATAAGATTCTTCTGGGGATCACGGATGAAAATGTGGACATGATGGAGAGCACCGATGGAAATACCGTGGTATTTTCCGATAGGGGACAGCTGCTTTGCTATAACGCGGTGACCAATGGGCTCACGGTGATCTTCTCTTTCTATGACAAGGACAATGCGGACTGTCGTACGCTGTATGACCATCACGGTATCAAGATCCTCGATGTGGACGAGGGCGGCAATGTAAAATTTGCCGTATACGGCTACATGAACCGCGGAAGACATGAGGGCGAGACCGGCATTCAGATCTTAAGTTACGACAATTCGCTGAACACCATCGAGGAAGAGGTCTATATTCCATATTCCAAGAGTTATGCGGTGCTGAAAGACGAGATGGGCCAGCTTTTGTACCGGAACAGGCAGCAGCATCTGTACTTTTTCCTCGAAAACGGTGTCTATGATGTGGATCTGGAGAACCGAAGCGCAGAGCAGCTGGTAAGCATCCGGCAGGATGACAGTCTTCAGGTATCGGAGAATCATGAGATCATCGTATGGCAGGAAGGGGACGACATCAATCACAGTAATCAGCTGAATGTGCGGAACCTGAATACCGGAGAACAGACCGTGATCCGGGCCGAGGATGGGGATGCCATCCGTCCTCTTGGCTTTATGGGAGAGGACATCATCTACGGAGTGGCAAGGGAGAGCGATATCCGCACGGAGAATTCCGGACAGATCTTCTATCCCATGTATAAGGTATGTATCAGTAATTCTTCCGGTGCCAGCCTGAAAGAATACGGGCAGGAAGGAATCTATGTCGTGGGATGTACGATCGAGAGCAACCAGATCACACTGTCCCGCCTGCAGCGGACAGAGAACGGCAGCTACCAGGAGATCCTGGATGACCAGATCATGAACAATGTGGAAGAAGAAGCCGGACAGAATAAAGTGGTCACGGCAAATATCGATATTTATGAGCGCTATGTGCAGATTCAGACGAAATCTTCCATTGATGCGAAGACCATCAAGGTGCTGAACCCCAAGGAGGTTGTATTCGAGGGCGGCAGAGAGCTGGAACTGGATGCGGTCAGTGAAGTGCCCCGGTATTATGTTTGCAATGCGTATGGCGTATGCGGTATCTACAGTGCTCCGGGCACGGCGGTGAAGGAAGCCTATGACACGTCCGGCATTGTGACCAATGACCGCGGAGTTACGGTATGGCTCAAAGGAAACCGTGTCAGCAGGAATCAGATCATGGCCATCAAGGAAGAGAGCGTCACGGAGCAGAAGAACAGCTTGGCTGTATGCCTGGATAACATTCTCAGACATGCCGGAATTACCCGTAACACCGAGTACGATCTGGCGCAGGGCAAGACCGCTACTACGATCCTGTCGGAAAATATGACGGGAGTACAGGTACTGGATTTAAGTGGGTGTACGCTGGATGCGGTGCTGTATTATGTGAATCAGGATATCCCGGTACTGGCGATCCTGGAGGACGGGGAAGCAGTGCTGGTGACAGGATTTAATGAATTCAATGTGGTCATTATGGAACCTGCCACCGGCAAGCTGTATAAGAAGGGAATGAATGATGCCACAGCGTGGTTTGCTGAGAATGGCAATCATTTCATCACGTACATGAGAACAGAGAATTAAATTGCTTATTTCTGTACGTCAAAAATGTATTTGCGATATTTCTGCAACACGGTGCGAAGCAGCATGCCCAGGATGCCGCAGGAGATCACTTCCCCGATGCCGACGGTCAGCATGAAATAAGGAATACCACCTTCTAAATGATACACATAAGCCAGCACGAAAGGAACGATGATGATGTTGGCAATGATGGGAGGCAGAGGAGCCAGCCATTTGTTCTTATCACGCAGCAGATAAGTGCCAAAGGCACCGATCAGCGTTGCCAGGCTGCCGAAGATAATGTCAAGCAGCATGCAGCCGGTCATGGTATTGCTGATGATACATCCCAGGAAAAGTCCCGGTATGGCAGCAGGGGTAAATACGGGAAGAATCGTCAGGGCTTCCGAGAAGCGGACCTGAATGGGATAATTTGCCAGTCCCAGAGCGTTGGCTAACATGGTCAGCACAACATAGAGAGCAGCGATCACCGCTCCGTGTACGAGGTACAGTACTTTTTTGTTCATTTGTTTTCTCCTTTAGTTTTGTTTTACGAGTGGAAGGTCACGAACACTCGATTCATTTTACGCCGGAAATCGGCGAGCCCTGTAAGACCTTGTTTTTATGGGCTGTACAACTGTTTCAGTATAACAATAATCTGGGAAAAGTCAAGCCCTGTGTCAAAATATCCAATAGTTGCATTTTCTGCGTAAAAATGCGAAAATATAAGATAACGCATTGATTGCAAGAAAGTAAGGAGAAGTATATGTATATTATCGCAGGGCTGGGGAATCCCGGCAAAGAATATGAAAATACGAGACATAATATCGGTTTTGATGTCATAGACAGATTAGCAGAGGAAGAAAATATTGCTGTCATGGAGAGCAAACACAAGGCGTTGATCGGCAAAGGCTATGTGGCAGGGCAGAAGGTGATCCTGGCGAAGCCCCAGACCTTCATGAACTTAAGCGGAGAGAGCATCCGTGAGATCGTGGATTATTATAAGGTGGACGATACCTCGGAGCTGATCGTGATCTCCGATGATATCAGCCTGGATGTGGGACAGATCCGCATCCGCAAAAAGGGCAGCGCCGGCGGACATAATGGACTCAAGAATATCATCAAGATGTTAGGACATGATACTTTTACCCGTGTCCGCATGGGCGTAGGTGAGAAACCGAAGAATTATGACCTGGCAGATTATGTATTGGGACATTTCCCGGTGGAAGAACGTAAGGTTATGGATGATGCTACGAAGACCGCCGCAGAAGCGATCCGCATGATCCTCACAGAGAGCGCAGACGCAGCCATGAACCATTTTAACAGTAAGAAAGCGTGAAAAAATGCAGGCACTACTTGCGCCATTGAAAGAACTGGCGGAATATGATGAGGTCCGTAAGATCGTCAGACAGGGAAAGGGAACGGTTGCCCTGTCCGGATGCGTGGACTCACAGAAACTTCACATGATCTACGGACTCAGCGATGGCCTGAAATACAAGGTCATCGTTACTTATAATGACTTAAAAGCCAAGGAGATCTACGAGGAATACCGCTTTTATGACAGAAATGTCATGCTGTATCCGGCGAAGGACCTGATCTTTTTCCAGGCAGATATTCACGGTAATCAGCTGGTACAGGAGAGGATCAAGACCTTGCGCAGAGTCGTGGAGGGAAAGCCTGTCACCATCGTCACCACCTATGCGGCACTGATGACACCCCAGGTGCTGTGGGAGGAGAAGGACATCATCCACACCGAGCGGGGCGGTAGTCTGGACGAGAGTAAACTGGCATCCCGGCTGGTAGCTATGGGATACGAGAAAGCCTATCAGGTGGAAAGCCCAGGGCAATTCTCCGTGCGTGGCGGTATTGTGGATATTTTTGACCTGACGGAGGAGAATCCCTACCGTATCGAACTGTGGGGGGATGAAGTGGAATCCATCCGCAGCTTCGATATCTTAAGCCAGCGTTCCATTGAGAAGCTGGAGAGTATCACGGTCTACCCGGCGACGGAGTTCGTGTTGTCTGAGGAGCAGATTCGCAAGGGAATCGCCAGACTGGAGAAGGAAGCCGCCAAACAGGAGAAAATTTTCCGGGATGCCCACCAGCCGGAGGAAGCCCACAGAATCGCCACCCAGGTAAGCGAGTTGAAGGAACAGCTGTTGGAATTCCAGAGCAAAGCGAACCTGGAAGGATATATCCGATATTTTTATGAAAATACGGTGACTATGCCGGAGCTGCTGGCGGATATGGCGGGACGATCTCTGGTCTTCTATATTGATGAACCGGCGCGGGTGAAAGAGCAGGCGGACGCCATTGAACTGGAATTCCGGGAGAGCATGGAGCAGCGTGCGAGAAAAGGCTATGTGCTACCGGGACAGATGAATATTCTCTACAGCGGAGAGCAGGTGGCGGCCACATTGGAGAAAAATGCCGTGGTGACACTGGCTACCATGGAGACCAAGTACGGCTATTTCCGGACGGAAAAACATGTGGATATTGCAGCCCGCAACATTGCTCCCTATAACAACAGCTTTGAATCCCTGGTAAAAGACCTGAAAAAATATAAAAAAAGCGGATATCGGGTGCTGTTACTGTCCGGCTCCCGTACTCGCGCAAGACGTCTGGCAGAGGATCTGCGGAATGCGGAAGACGGCGGTGCGGGACTCACGGCAGTATATACGGAAGACCCCATGCGGGAAGTACAGCCCGGAGAGATCCTGACCTATTACGGTCATGTAAATAAAGGATTCGAATACCCATGGCTGAAATTCGTGGTGCTGTCAGAGAGTGATATTTTTGGATCGGAGAAACGTAAGAAGAAAAAGAAAAAACTCTACCAGGGGCAGAAAATCAACGATTTCAATGACCTGAAGATCGGTGATTACGTAGTGCATGAGACCCACGGATTGGGGATATACAAAGGCATCGAAAAGGTAGAGGTAGAAAACATTGTCAAGGATTACCTGAAGATCGAGTACCGGGACGGTGGCAATCTGTACATTCTCGCTACCGGACTGGATGTGATCCAGAAATACGCCTCCGCCGATGCGGCGAAGAAGCCGAAGCTGAATAAGCTGGGTGGCAAGGAATGGGAACATACCAAGACCAAGGTCCGCAGTGCGGTCAGTGCCGTGGCAAAGGATCTCGTGGAGCTGTATGCGGTGCGCCAGCAGAGTGAGGGCTATGCCTTTGGAAAAGACACGGTATGGCAGCGGGAGTTTGAGGAAATGTTTCCCTTCGAGGAGACGGAGGATCAGCTGAGTGCTATCGCGGACACCAAGGCCGACATGGAAAGCCATCGGATCATGGATCGTCTGATCTGCGGAGATGTGGGATATGGTAAGACAGAGATTGCGATCCGCGCTGCCTTCAAAGCAGTACAGGAGGGCAAACAGGTGGTATACCTGGTGCCTACCACCATTTTAGCGCAGCAGCATTACAACACTTTTGTGCAGCGAATGAAGGATTTCCCGGTCAATATTGCCCTGATGAGCCGGTTTCGCACACCTTCGGAGATCAAAAAGACAGTAAAGGACCTGGAAAAGGGAATGGTCGATATTGTCATCGGCACTCACAGAGTATTGTCGGCGGATGTGAAGTTCAAGGATCTGGGGCTTTTGATCATCGATGAGGAGCAGCGTTTTGGCGTGGCTCATAAGGAGAAGATCAAGAAACTAAAAGAGAACGTGGATGTGCTGACCCTGACGGCAACACCGATCCCCCGTACCCTGCACATGAGCCTCATCGGTATCCGGGATATGAGCGTGCTGGAGGAGGCTCCCAACGACAGGCTGCCGATCCAGACTTTTGTCTGCGAATACAACGACGAACTGGTCAGAGAGGCTATTGTCCGGGAGATGGCCCGGGGCGGACAGGTCTACTATGTCTATAACCGTGTGAATAATATTGCGGATATTGCGGCACAGATCGCGAAACTGGTGCCGGAAGCAAATGTGGCCTATGCCCATGGACAGATGAAGGAGCATGAACTGGAACGGATCATGTTTGATTTCATCAACGGAGAGATCGATGTGCTGGTGTCCACTACTATTATAGAGACCGGGCTGGATATCTCTAATGTAAACACCATGATCATTCATGACTCGGATAATCTGGGGCTGTCCCAGTTGTACCAGCTCAGAGGCCGCGTGGGACGCTCCAACCGGAATGCCTATGCGTTTCTGATGTACAAGCGGGACAAAATGTTAAAGGAAGTAGCGGAGAAACGGCTGGCGGCGATCAAGGAATTCACAGATCTGGGCAGCGGTTTCAAAATTGCCATGCGGGACCTGGAGATCCGTGGGGCCGGGAATCTGCTGGGGATGAGCCAACATGGCCACATGGAAGCCGTAGGATACGACCTCTACTGCAAAATGTTGAATGAGGCGGTGCAGAATCTGAAGGGAATCCATACGACGGTGGATTTCACCACGGTGATCGACCTGGATGTGGATGCATATATTCCGGCGGAATATATTGTGAATGAAACGCAGAAACTGGATATTTATAAGCGCATCGCCGGCATTGAGACGCTGAAAGAGCGGGATGAGATGAAGGATGAGCTGTTAGACCGTTTTGGCAATATCCCCAAGGCAGTGGATAATCTGCTGCGGATCGCACTGATCCGCATGGCGGCACACGCACTGGATATGACGGAGATCAAGGGCAAAAACGGCCGGATCACCTTTAATTTCCGACCGGATGCATCCATAGACCCGCTGAAGATCCCCGCGTTTCTGAAAAAGCATGGAGAGGAAATGAGCTTCACCGCATACGGCAATCCGTTTTTTACCTATAAATACAAAAAAACGGGACTGGTAGAGACCGATGCGGAACTCCTGATGGGGAAAACAGAGGAATTACTGGAAGAAATGAAAGAACTGGTGCTGGAAAAATTGCCGGCTCAGGAAAATTAAGAGAATTTTATGGGACATTAAAAGAGATACCTTCTTATCAGAACAGCAAACAAAAGGCTTCTGATAAGGAGGTATTTTACGATGAAGGGATATGTAACAGCCAGCGGATACATGGGATATGTGGAGAACGAATATATCTTATTTGCCAGCGAAGATGACTATTTTGATTACATGGAGGCTATTTAGGGACAGCAACATACCAGTCATAAAAAGGTGTCAGGGTGAACCTGTCTTTGAACAGATCGGCCTCTGTGTAGTAAATAATATAAATACTGTCAGTGGATATGGTATCGTAATTGATGCGCGTGTTGACCCGGATTCCGTCAGCGGTGGTAAAGGCAGCCGGAGCCGGGGCAACATCATAGGTAACGGTAGCCAGGTACTGGGAAGGCAATGTCCGTGTATACAGAAGCAGTCTGGGCCATTGCGTTGCCTTTTCCGCGCTGATCGTAGTCAGACCGAGCGTCTTGCACTGTTTCATCGAATACGCAACACAGTCTTCTACACCTTGGGAAAAATAAGCGTTTGTAGTTTCCGCATACTTGGTGTAATAGTCCTTTTGGAACAGAACCAGACAGATGAGGAAGAATGCAGTGGTGCAGCCTGTAAAAATCCTGCCGAGAGATTGAGACTTCCCCTTCAGGAAGCAGGAACATTTCCAGATACCATATGCCTCGCATAAGACAAGCGGGATATAGAGATCATTGATCTGATGCATCCTGGCGGTGACCAGCAGCGAGGTGATTCCACCTCCCATCAGCTGGGCAAACAGGAAGAATTCCCAGCAAAACACATGCTGCCGCACAGAACGAATCAGCCGGTACAGCATACAGACGATTCCGATCAGGATGAAAAGGCGGCCAATGTCGTAAAATAAACCCCAGGGCGGCAGAAAGTCATAGGGACTTCCGGTATCCTGCAATAACAATAAATGTGCCGTGTTTTTGAAATTCGCATAAACAGAACTTAGGGAAAAAGCAATCTCTCCGCCGCGATACCTCTGTGTTTTGGGAATGGTGATCCAGGGTAAGGCGATCTCCGGCAACAGTCCCTGATTGACCAGGACAAATAAAAGCAACGGTAATGCCAGGACAAACAGGAGCAGAACAGACAGAACGCTGTAACGGTTGCAATGGATTTTATGATAGCGGATCCCGTAACATACCTGCAGAGCCAGCAGGATGGGAAGCATCGGCCAGATCACTGCGTAGCAATAGAGGGAGAGACCGTAAAAAAGTGCCGAGAGCAACAGATAACGGTTGTCATTCATGCCCCGTACGAAAAAGTACAGACCGAACATGAGAAAGCCGGGGGCCATATTGGCATCCAATGCCCAACGACAGGCCATGATGTGCCAGGGACAGACGCTTAAGGCGAATAAGGCCCAGAGACCCGCAGTGTGGCCGAACATTTCCTTTACCAGACAATAGACGCACCAAAGCGTTAGAATACCTACCAGTGCCTGAGGAAGCCTTCCGAGAAAAGTAGTGGGAATCCCTTTGTTCAACAGTAGGAGAGGAGTGAGAAGCCAGGAGTACATGGCACTCTGCCCGTCTCCCCAGCTGGACATATAGATGGGGAATGCATAGCCTGCGGAATCCCGGCCTTCGTGTAAAAGGTCATAGGAGTTCAGCAGAACAAAAGCCTCATCCTGATGGAGGCCACCGGGCACTCGGGACAGGTATAACAGACGCAGAAGTGCTCCCAGTAACAGAATCAGAACCGGACAATAACGTCTGTAAAAAGTGTTACTATCGGAAAGGAATTTTGAATGCATAAAAACACCTCATTTCTTAGAATGACAATACAGATTGATTATAGCAGATATTGATGGCAAATTCAGTATTTTCGTTAAATTTTTAATTTATGTCTGGCACCTTTACCGACGGCATATATTTGTGTTATAGTACAAATGTAAAGAGAAAATGTAAGGGGTTTCAATGGCACACTGTGAGGAACACCGGAGAGATTCCGATACAGCATTTGGCAAAAATGCAGATGGGAGTTTATATTATGGAACTGACTGAGAAAAAGGAATTTGACCTGCTCTCTCTGGGAGAGATCATGCTGAGATTATCACCGCCCGATAACGAACGTATCACCAGAGGCGACAGCTTCAGCAAGCAGGCCGGAGGTGCAGAACTGAATGCTATCACCGGTGCGGCAATGCTGGGATTGCGTTGCGGTATCATCTCCAAGCTGCCGGCCAATGACCTTGGTGTATATATTAAGAACCGTGTACGTCTCTGCGGCGTCAGCGATGACTATCTGGTATATGACGATGATAAGGATGCGAGACTGGGCGTGTACTATTATGAGAATGGCGCTTATCCGAGAAAACCCCGTATTGTCTATGACCGTAAGAATACTTCTATCAATAAACTGAGTGTTGCGGACTATGATGACAGCCTGTATAGTGATACCCGTTGCTTCCATACCAGCGGCATTACACTGGCGTTGAGCCCCGAACTGAGAGCAACCGCCATTGAGATGATCAAGCGTTTCAAGGCGCAGGGAGCCATCATCTCCTTCGATGTGAACTTCCGCGGCAATCTGTGGACCGGTGCTGAGGCGAAGGAATGCATCGAATCCATTCTGCCTTATGTTGATATCTTCTTCTGCTCCGAGGACACCGCACGCCTGACTTTCCTGAAGGAAGGCGATGCCAAGAGCATTATGAAGAGCTTCACGGAGGAGTATCCGATCTCCATCGTGGCATCCACACAGCGTATCGTACATAGCCCGAAGCGTCATACCTTCGGTTCTATCATTTACAGTGCCAAGGACGATACTTATTATGAAGAAGCGCCTTACACCGATATCGAAGTCGTAGACCGTATTGGAAGCGGTGACGCTTATATCTCAGGTGTCCTGTACGGACTGCTGGCACATCCCGGCGAGTACCAGAGAGCACTGGAATACGGTAATGCCATCAGTGCCCTGAAGAATACCATCCCCGGCGATCTGTTATGCACTGACCTGAAGGAGATCCAGGGGATCATCAAGGAGCATAAGTCCACCGGACGCATTGCGGAGATGGATCGCTAAAGCATTTCCCCTTCTTATCTGATCAAAGAAATAGAACAGACAAAGCTCTGTCATGTCAATTTAAGTGCATGACAGGGCTTTGTCTGTTTATTTTTAACAATAATAAGCCTAAAATATATTAAAAAGTCTGCTATACAAGATTAAAT
>ERZ1026998.54-NODE-54-length-47009-cov-6.038974_pt1 | contig 47009 bp, 40 predicted proteins | sample MGYA00519288_ERZ1026998 | MGnify/ENA primary metagenome ERZ1026998 (study PRJEB26926, sample SAMN06164454) | human gut metagenome | biome: ENVO:00009003; feature: ENVO:2100002; material: ENVO:00002003 | host: Homo sapiens | place: USA | collected 2012 ...
TTCTATAGCAGTATTACTTAAGGATAGCAAAATAAAATTATTAGATACAAGAAAGACAAGCCCGAACAACAGAATATTTGAAAAATATGCTGTAAGAGTTGGTGGTGGAAATAATCACAGATACAACTTGACAGATGGTGTTCTTTTAAAGGATAATCATATAGGTGCTGCAGGTGGTGTCAAAGAAGCAATAATGGCAGCAAAGGAATATGCACCATTTGTAAGAAAGATAGAAGTTGAAGTAGAAAATCTTGAAATGGTAAAAGAGGCAGTAGATGCAGGAGCAGATATAATCATGCTTGATAATATGAGCCATGAAGAGATGAAAGAAGCAGTGGAAGTTATAAATCATAAGGCAGAAATTGAAATTTCAGGAAATGTTACTAAGGAAAATATAGCAAAATTAATTGATTTAGGTGTTGATTATATTTCTAGTGGTGCATTAACACACTCTGCACCAATTATGGATATTTCACTTAAAAACCTTCACAGAATATAAGACACATGAGAGATGGCACTTAATATATTTGATATTAGATATATCAAATTTTAAGAGTCGGACATTAAACATTCATATATTTAAAATTGTAGGAGATAGGAATTTATGAGCGGAGAAAAGAGAAGGGAAAATCTGTTGAAAATATTGCAGGAAAGCACAAATCCTGTATCTGGAACGGAATTAGCTGAAAAATTTAATGTAAGCAGACAGATTGTTGTTCAGGATATTGCACTTCTTAGAGCAAAAAATCACGAAATTATTTCTACTCATAAGGGTTATATTTTAAATGACGAAGAAACATTTAAAAGGGTGTTTAAAGTAAAACATACAACAGAGCAGATTCCTGATGAATTAAATCTCATTGTAGATTTAGGAGGAGTGATAGATGACGTATTTGTGTATCACAAAGTATACGGAGTCATAAAAGTTGATATGAATATAAAGTCCCGTCGTGATGTAAAAAAATATATTGAAAAAAATGCGGAAACATGCTATTATTTATGTATAAAAAATGCGGAAACAAGGAAAATATTAAAATAGAAAAATGCGGAAAGGAGAAAGAAAATGTTTAAGCGAAAAATATATAGTAAAATGTTAAACTGGAAACAAGAGTCGGATGGAAAAACAGCATTGCTAATAGAAGGTGCTCGTCGTATAGGAAAATCAACGGTTGTAGAAGAGTTTGCAAAAAAAGAATATGAATCTTATATTCTAATTGATTTCGCAAAAGCATCATCGGATGTCAAAGTTCTTTTTGATGATATATCTGATTTGAATTATTTATTTTTGCAGCTTCAATTACAGTATAGAGTGGATCTCCATGAAAGAAAATCCGTTATTATATTTGATGAAGTGCAATTATGTCCTAAAGCACGGCAGGCAATAAAAGCATTAGTAGAAGATCATAGATATGATTATATTGAGACAGGCTCTTTGATATCTATCAAGAAAAATGTCAAAGATATTTTGATACCCAGCGAGGAAAGAAGACTTAATATGTATCCTATGGATTATGAGGAATTTCTTTGGGCAGTGGGGGATCAGACTACTTTTTCGCTCTTGGCAAAATGTTATGAAGCAAAGACTGGATTGGGTGATAATGGAAATCGTAAGCAATTAAGACAGTTTCGGTTGTATATGCTCGTAGGAGGAATGCCGCAGGCAGTTCAGACTTATATAGAAACTAATAATTTTAGAAAAGTGGATGAAATAAAAAGAGATATACTAAATTTGTATGAGTCAGATTTTGCCAAAATTGATGCAACCGGAAGACTGGCAATGCTTTTTGATGCAATTCCGGCAGAACTAAATAAAAATGCAGCAAGGTATCAGGTTAATTCTGTCCTGGGAGGAGAGAAGATTGAGAAAGTACTTGAGTTGATTGCTGAATTAAAAGATTCTAAGACAGTATTGGTGTCGTACAATGTTAATGATCCAAATGCCGGAATGTCGAATACTAAGGACTTATCCAGATTTAAACTGTTTTTGTGTGATACCGGATTATTTGTAACATTAATGTTTAAAGACAGAGATTTTACAGAAAATGAAATATATGAAAAACTGCTTAGTGATAAGCTTAGTGTCAACCTGGGATATTTATATGAAAATGCGGTAGCTTGTTGCCTTGCCGTAAATGGGAATGAACTTTTTTATCATACTATAATGAATGAAACATCAAAGCATAATTATGAAATTGATTTTTTGTTAGCAAAAAAGAATAAGATCATTCCCATAGAAGTAAAATCTTCCGGTTATAAGACTCACAAATCACTCGATATATTTACGGAAAAATTTTCCGACAGAATTTTGTGCAGATATTTGGTTTATACAAAGGATATTAGCAAGGAGCAGGATATTTTCTGCATACCTGTTTATATGGTTCCGTTTTTATAATTCGTTCCCCATTTCTGCATGGCATCCAGGATCGGACGCATGGTTTCCCCGAGGTCGCTCAGCGCGTATTCCACGCGGGGCGGCACTTCCGGGTAGACGGTCCGCGTGATCAGTCCATCCTCTTCCATGGAGCGCATCATTAAATTTCTCAATATCAATAATTTCCATTTACTTCCGATCAATTGTACCGTGGTTGCCACCGGGCATTCCGGCAATTCGTCCTTCGTCAACATAGGATCACCTCTCAAAAGTGTAAAATGTGATGTAAGTATCAATTTCAGCGCGGACAATACCTTCGTCCAGGATGCGGGATGGGATGCTGCCGCGAAGCGTTATGAGAAGTTCATGGAAGATCATAGAGGACAAAACGTCGTATTTCTGGAGCTGGGTGTCGGTTACAACACACCCGGTATCATCAAATATAATTTCTGGCAGTATGCGCACAACTGGCGGAATGCATTTTACGTCTGCATCAACAAGGGTGATGCCTATGTTCCCAAGGAGATCGAAAATAAGGCGGTGGGAATCAATGCGGATCTTGCGGAAGTGCTTTATTTATGCAATTCCTGAAATAAAAAGATTGCTAATGATATTCCAAACGAGTAAGATAATAAGCAAGATAATAAACAAGATGGAGTGACATAAATGGGAAAAAATGAACCGCCATATACGATTTCAAATAGAATGTTGGAGCTTGTTTCTTCTATATCTGAAAAAGCAGGTAAAATAAGCAGCGGATTACTGGTATTGATCGTGGCATTTTCTCTGACAGGCTGCGGCAGCAGTAGGGACGCTTTGGAAATCTCTGATACCGAATCTGCTCAGGCAGAGGAAGTCGGTCAGGAAACTGCTACAGCCACCTCACAGACAATCCCGGAGACGACAACGGAACCTGAGCCGGAGAAACTTACCTGCCAGACCGGACTATATCAGGAGAAAACCCTGGCGGATCAGGTCTCGGTGGATGCTGCCCGGGAGCTGCCGGAAGGAGAGTATGGTGTGCTGTCATACTCTTATGATGAGACAGTCAGTGTTTGGGGCAACGGTGCAGAAGACTGTCTGGTGATCCACGACGGAGACGAGGAATATCGGGTGGAGATCCCCTGGCGAAACATGTATTCGGCACCACCTGCGATAGAAGCCGCAGATTATGATGGGGATGGCGACAAGGAGTACTACATTTCTACCATACAGGGGACAGGAACCGGTATTTATGTGGAAGGACTGTATTATGTAGATGTACAGAAAGGAACCCCGAAGGTCTCCGAATATACAAATGTGGTTGAAGATTTTGACAGACGGATCCTTGCGGCGGATACGCTGGATGAACAGTTCCATACACTTCATGTGGATTTTCTGGATAAAAACGGAAAGATAGATGCTCAGAAGAGTATTGATCTGGATCAGACCCGTCTGTTGCAGAAACTGGAAGGATACACTTATAAAAGCATCGGTGTGGGAGCGCAGATCCGGTATGATTTTCGTGGAGGACAGCCCTTTGCAAATGTAGGGGTTGGCATAAATATGAACGAGATGGCGGACCTGGTTTATGAGACTGGCTTTAATATAACGGCACCGGTATCCATGCAAAAAGATGGTAATTTTTCTCTGGGAGATTTTTCGGTACAAAAAACATATTCTCGTTATTTGGAAGAGGAGAATATCGACAAAGAAGAACCGGATATGACAGAAGTCTATACCGGATATTATGATCTGACCCATAACGGTTACAAGGAAAAGATTGTAACGAAGGTCTATCTGGAGGAAGAAAATGAGGATCTCACGGAAGCACTGCACAAAGCCGGAAACTGGGGAACGGTAGCGGTCTACGAATATCTGGGAGACGGACAATATGGAATCATTCCTCTGTGGTCGCAGGAATTCGCCATTGCCCATGCGGGGAACGTACAGATATTCCTTACAGAAAAAGACGGCTACGATTATCTGGTAACGACAAGCCTTTGGTCGGGGCAGGGTGCCTGTTATTATGATTATAATGTATTGTCTCCCGTGAACTATTCCTTTGACAGATATCATAATGAGCTGAAAGGGGCAGATCACTACGACCCGCAGTTTTTCACAGGGCTGGAAAGCTGGCTGAAGGAGGATTCCCTCCTGCTTGTGGCAACAGATATTGATATGCCGCGGGGGCAGGAGGTCATTCTGACGACCGACGAAGAGACACATTATGCAGAAGAATATCTGATGGTAAAAAAGGAAAGATTGCAGTCTGTGGAAGATATTGATTAAACCAATTATCTATGCCGGATAATTTTCATTATCTGTATCAGCACTGTCGGCATGAAAGCGAGCCCTACGATCTGACCGAGTGCTGTCATAGGCAGATCGGCTACGCTGAATACACTGTGCAGTCCCGGGATGAAGATTACCAGTGCCAGTAAAGAGACTCCCGCAGTGAAAGCATAGAGGCTATATCGGTTCGAGGTCAGTCCCAGCCGGAAGATGGATTCGCTGCCACGGCAGTTAAAACCATGGAACAATCTGGCCAGTGTCAGTGTGGCAAAAGCCATAGTGGAGGCCATAGCCGAACTGACGGTCAGTCCGATGTGATAAGCTGTCATGGAGGCTGCTGCGATCAGCAGACCCTGTGTTATCATCGTAATCATAAAGCCTCTGGTGAGGATTCCTTCGCGTGGATTCCTGGGCTTTTCCTTCAGAAGGTCGTCATCTGCCGGTTCCATGCCGATTGCCAGGGCCGGAAGAGAATCGGTCAGCAGGTTGATGAACAGCAGATGTACGGGTGTAAAAGGTACAGGAAGTCCCATCAGGGATGTGTATAATACGGCTAAGATACCGGCGGTATTACCGGACAGCAGGAACAAAATGGCATTTTTGATATTTCTGTATACATTACGCCCGTTTGCCACTGCCTTGATGATCGTTGCGAAATTATCATCCGACAGAATCATGTCCGCAGCATCCTTGGATACCTCGGTTCCGGTAATTCCCATAGCGACACCGATGTCTGCCTTTTTCAATGCAGGAGCATCATTCACACCGTCTCCTGTCATAGAAACAATATTACCTCTGCGCTGCCATGCCTCGACAATCCGGATTTTGTTCTCGGGAGATACTCTGGCATAGACGGAGATTTGTGCGATCTGTTCCTCCAGTTCGCTGTCGCTCATGGCATCCAGCTCCGCACCTGTCAGTGCAAGGTCTCCTTCTTCGTATATTCCGATCCGGCGGGCAATTGCCACTGCTGTTACCTTATGATCACCGGTGATCATGACCGGACGGATGCCGGCTCTCTTGGAAGCTGCAACGGCAGCCGCAGATTCCTCTCTGGGAGGATCTACCATAGAGATCAGGCCCAGGAAGGTATAGCCATACTCTGCATGGATGTCGAGATTTTCATCTGATTCCTTGTAAGCAAAAGACAATACACGCAGGCCATTTTCTGAAAAAAGCTGATTCTGCATACGGATCTTGTCTTTTTCAGCTTCCGTCATAGGACGGATACCGTCGCTGCAGCGCACATAGTCACAGCGGTCTAAGAGAACATCCACAGCACCTTTGGTGAGGATCGTGGGTACACCATGCAGCATATATTTCGTACTCATCAGCTTTCTGTCGGAATCAAAAGGCACTTCCTCAAGGCGTTGCATGTTCTGCCTGAGGATATCTTCATGCATATTTGCTTCTTTCAAAATAGAAGATGTATCCGCTTCAATCCTTCGGAACATTTCTAAAAGCGCGTATTCTGTAGGGTCACCGATGCCCTTGTCATCGACGATGCTCGAATCATTGTTGAGGACAGCGTCGTAGAGCAGATAACGATGAGTCTGATTCAAAAGGTCAAGCTGGTCCGGCTCGTATAACCGGTCTTCTATATAAATCTGCTGCACCGTCATTTTATTCTGTGTCAGTGTTCCGGTCTTATCAGAGCAGATAACAGAGACACAGCCCAGACTTTCCACAGCCTTAAGATTCTTGATAATTGCATTTTCCTTTGCCATTTTCTGTGTACCAAAGGCTTGCACTATGGTCACAATGGAGCTCAGTGCCTCAGGGATCGCAGCAACAGCCAGTGCCACAGCAAACATCATGGAGTCCAACAGTGTCATCCGGCGATAGATACACAGGCAGAATACGACAGCACATATGATCATGATCAGTATGGCAAGTCTGCTGCTGAACTTGTCCAGGCTCTCCTGCAGCGGTGTCTTGCGCTCTTTGGCTGCATTTATCAGTCCTGCAATCTTACCCAGCTCCGTCTCCATACCGGTAGCAGTCACCAGCATCTCGGCGCGTCCATAGGTGACCAGACTTCCGGAATAGACCATATTTGCCCGGTCAGCAAGTGCCACATCACCTTCTATAATGGCAGCTGTTTTCTCTACATTGGCAGACTCGCCTGTCAGAGAGCTTTCGTTGACCTGCAGCGAATAGCTGTGCAGGATACGGCCATCGGCCACGATCATGTCACCCGCTTCCAATACGACAATGTCTCCAGGCACAATATCCTTCGATGGAATTTCCCGTTTCACACCGTCTCGAATGACTTTTGCACCGGGCGAAGATAACTGCCTGAGACTGTCCAGAGAACGCTGGGCCTTTACATGCTGCAGGGTGCCCAGGATGGCATTGATCATCAGTACCAGCAGGATTACAATGGTACTCTCCGTATTGCCGGAAAACATGGAGATCGCTGCCGCAATGATCAGGATTACTACCAGCAGATCAGCAAACTGACTGATAAATACTTCCGGTATACTTTTACGCCTGCTCTCCTGCAGGATATTTGCCCCCTTTTCCAGGCGAAGCTCCTTGGCGCGGGCAGTAGTAAGCCCCTGTTCTGTCACCTGATATTTTTCCATGAGTTCTTTTACAGAAATATTCCAGATGTTTTTTTGTGTCATATACAAATCCTCCTTCTTAAATAATGTACCCGGATCCTTTGTTTATCACGCAAAAAAAGACTTTTATTGCACGATAAACATACAATAAAAGTCTCGTTCCATTTCTGTAGAAGTGTACTGCCCGGTTAGCGACCGCCTGTGGCTTCACTAACGTGATGACGACCAACACAACACCGGTTACCCGATGTGAACTACTCCCTAATATTGGAAATATCCTAGCATATGCGAAAAGTATTGTCAAATATTTCTATTGGTTGCTATACATAGAAATTTTTTTTTGATAAAATAGGACCAATAAGAAATCGTCCCACAGGAATAAAATTTGCAGATTACGGAAAAGCAGGAAGGTTAAGAGATGAACGAAATGATCAGAAAAAGAAATGAACAGCTGGCCAAAACAGTGATCAAGGGTTTACAGTCCCGCAATATGTCAGGTTATTACGTAGAGGATAAAGAAGCTGCACTAAAGCAGGCACTGGAGCTGATCCCGGAGGGAAGCACCATCGCTATGGGAGGATGCATGAGCGCCGGAGAGATCGGACTGATCTCCGCTCTGGAAGCAGGCAATTACCACTATATCGACCGCTCTAAGATGGATGCCAGAGCTGGACTTATGGCAGCTTACGATGCGGATATCTTCCTCTCCAGTGCCAATGCCATCACCAGCGACGGTGTCATGGTCAATATCGACGGCAATTCCAACCGTGTCTCCTGCATAGCCCAGGGACCGAGGAAAGTAATCTTTATCGTCGGCATGAACAAGGTCTGCGCAGACTTAGACAGTGCCATGAAGCGTGCGAGAAACGTGGCTGCACCTATCAACGCCCAGAGATTCGACATCAAGACTCCCTGCAAAGAAACCGGAAAATGCTTCGATTGTAAGTCTCCGGATACCATCTGCTGCCAGTTCCTGATCACGAGATATTCCAGACATACGGACAGGATCCATGTGATCCTCGTAAACGACACCATCGGTTACTAGACAACAAAGGGGAAAAGACAATGACATTAGTATTGCAAAAAGGAAGACCTGCCGATACCACCGGCAGACTGGACAAAGAGATACGCACCTATGACCTGCTGGATGGCTTAGGCGTGGGATATGACCGCGTGGATCACGCACCCGCAATGACCATGGAGGACTGTAAGGAAGTGGATGAGATCCTGGAATCCATGGTCTGCAAAAATCTGTTCCTGTGCAACCGTCAGGAGACCGCATTTTATCTGCTGATGATCCCGGATACCAAGGTGTTCCACACCAAGGATCTGTCGGCGCAGATCGGCTCGGCCAGGCTTTCTTTTGCCAAGCCGGAATACATGGAGAAATTCCTGGATATCACCCCCGGCTCTGTCAGTGTACTCGGTCTGATGAACGATAAGGAACATCAGGTGAAGCTGCTGATCGATGAGGAGGTGCTGGACAGCGAATATTTCGGATGCCATCCCTGCATCAATACCTCCAGCCTCCGGATGCGGACGGCGGATCTGATCGAAAAGGTGCTTCCCGCCATGGAACATGATTTTGTAAAAGTAAAGCTGTAAAAAACATCTGTGAACTTACGAAATAAAAGTGAGGAGCTCCTATGATACTTAGGATTCTGACATATACACATAATATTACGACTATGCTGTTCGGCATCTTCCTGTCGGCTTTTTTTCTGGGTGTGAAGAAGGACAAAACGAATGTAGGGAAGTTGTTGCTATTGGCAGTGATTTCCGGGGGCTTATATATGGTCTGCGTATCTGTGCTGGGTCCGGAGATGGTGGATCAGATATACCCACTGATCGTTCACGTGCCGCTATTGCTGATGCTGGTACTGTATTATAAATTCAGAATATTGCCGTCCCTGATCTCTATCTTCACTGCCTATCTGTGCTGCCAGTGCAGTAACTGGATGGGGTTGTTCGTACTGTCGGTAACAGGAAAAGAGTGGTGCTATTACACCTGCCGTATCGTGGTGACGCTGGTGGTATTCTGGGTATTGTGCCGCTATGTCTGCCAGACGACGGCGATGCTGTTTGCCAAGACGAATCGGGAATTACTGCTGATCGGAAGTCTGCCGCTGATATATTATATTTTTGACTATGCCACGACGAAGTTTTCCAGTCTGCTTTATACCGGCAACAGGGCGGTGCCGGAATTTCTCGGATTTGCCATCTGTCTGTCGTATCTGATTTTTTTGCTGGTGTATTTCCGGGAATACGAGATGAAGAGCAAGGCAGAGCAGTATAATGAGCTGATCCGTATGCAGATGAATTCTTTTCAGGCGGAGATGGACAATACAAGGAAAAGCGAGAAAAAGATGTCAATCCTGCGGCATGATACGAGACATCATATGGCCGTCCTGAGGACTCTGATCCAGCAGGGAGATTGTGAAAAAGCGCTGGAATATCTCAATGAGGTCAGCCAGACCTATGATGATACTGTCATTAAGGCATATTGTAGGAATGAAATGGTGAATTCGGTATTATCTACTTATAATACCCGCTTTGAGGAGCAGAAGATTCCCTGGGAGGCACAGGTCACCATCGGAGAGAAGCTCCCCTGTTCGGAAATGATGTTCTGCGCAATCCTGTCCAATGTACTGGAAAATGCCATGCATGCGGTACAGGAGCTGCCGGAGAGCAGACGAAGGATTGAGCTGTCTCTGTCGGAGAAGGCAGGGCATCTGCTGCTCATGGTGAAAAATCCGGTGCAGATAATGCCGGTATTCACGGATGGAATTCCGGTCACAGAGCGTTCCGGACATGGTCTGGGGGTTCAGAGTATCGTATACTATGTGGAAAAACTCAACGGACAGTATCAGTTCCGGATGGAAGGCGAGGAATTTGTAGTCCGGCTTATCTTCTGAGCACACTGGAGACTTTCTCCAGTGTCTTTTTCTATTGAGAAAACTTCTTCCTTTCGGTATAATGATGTCAACAATAACAGGTTGTCTGCAGGAAGGAGTCATTGAACGAATGAAATATACACTGGATTATCAGAAGTATGCGGAGCTGGCAAGACGCGTGGCGGCAGAAGGAAGTGTGCTGCTGCGGAATGAAGAGGATACCTTACCGTTACGCAGGGGACAGAGAGTATCTGTATTCGGAAGAACACAGTTTGAGCATTACAAGAGCGGCACAGGCTCCGGCGGCATGGTTAATGCTCCTTATGTCACGAATATCATCGACAGCCTGAAAGAAGATGGAATAATACAGGTAAACGAAGCGTTGGAGCAGCAGTACCGTGAGTGGCTGAAGGAGCATCCCTTTGATGTGGGAGAAGGCTGGGCCATGGAACCCTGGAATCAGGAGGAGATGCCCGTAGATGAAGAACTGGCGGTGCGGGCAGCTGAACAATCGGATGCAGCGATCGTGGTCATCGGGCGTACTGCCGGGGAAGATAAGGATAACAGTGCGGCGGAGGGAAGCTATCTGCTGACAGCATTGGAGGAGGAGCTCCTTCGTAATGTATGTCATGCTTTTGAGCATACGATCGTGGTACTGAATGTCGGTAATATTATAGATATGAAGTGGGTAGACCGGTATCAGCCGCAGGCAGTACTCTATATCTGGCAGGGAGGCCAGGAGGGCGGCAGAGCCTGTGTAGACGTTCTGATCGGCAAAGTAAATCCCGGTGGTAAATTAAGTGACACGATCGCAGAAGACATTGAAGATTATCCTTCCACAGAAAATTTCGGAGATCCGGTGGAGAATTTCTATACGGAGGATATTTATGTAGGATATCGTTATTTTGAGACCTTTGCGAAAGAGAAGGTGAAATATCCTTTCGGATTTGGATTATCCTATACGAAGTTCCAGACAGAGATATTGGGATTCTCCGTACAGGGCACGGCAGTCACGGCAGTTGCAAAAGTAACCAATGTCGGGGGAGTATCCGGCAGAGAGACCGTGCAGCTGTATCTGGAAGCACCTCAGGGGAAATTAGGAAAGCCTCTGCGCCAGCTGGCTGCATTTGCGAAGACAGAAGAACTGAAGCCGGGTGAGACAGAAGAACTGCTGCTGAAAACAGAGCTGGCGGAGTATGCATCCTATGATGACAGTGGTGTCACCGGACATAAATCCTGCTATGTACTGGAAGAGGGAGACTATATTTTCTATGCAGGAACCGATGTGCGAAGCGCAGCAGAGGCTGGCAAGGCGACCCTGACAGAGCTTCGGGTAGTGCGGATGGTGACGGAAGCAATGGCACCGGTACAGGAGTTTAAGCGTCTGAAACCTTTCTTTTTCGAGGAAAAGGATCATGCCATTGCAAACTGGGAAGCTGTACCTTTACGAACGATAGACCTGGCGGAGCGCATTCGGACAGAGAGACCGACACAGAGTAAATATGAGGGGGATCATGGCTGGAAGCTGTCGGATGTGCAGGATGGAAAAATTACGTTAGAACAGTTTCTGACACAGCTGTCGGATAAAGATCTGATCTGTATGACCCGCGGAGAGGGCATGTGTTCCCCGAAAGTGACTCCGGGTACGGCAGCAGCCTTCGGCGGAGTGACAGAAGGACTGAAGAGATTTGGGATTCCTATAGCCTGTTGTTCGGACGGACCCTCCGGTATCCGTATGGATTGCGGCACCATGGCATATGCCCTGCCTAACGGCACCTTGCTTGCCTGCACCTTTGATCCGGAGCTGGTGGAGGAGCTGTATGAGATGGAGGGCATGGAGCTTCGGAAGAACAAGATTGACACCCTCTTAGGACCCGGCATCAATATCCACAGGAATCCATTGAACGGTCGTAACTTTGAGTATTTTTCGGAAGACCCGTATCTCACCGGTATCATGGCAGCAGCACAGCTGACCGGCATGGGAAAATACGGTGTCACCGGCACCATCAAGCATTTTGCATGTAATAATCAGGAATTCAAGCGTCATGATGCCAACAGTATTGTATCGGAGAGAGCACTGCGGGAGATCTATCTGAGGGGCTTTGAGATCGCGGTGAAACAGGGCGGCGCTTACAGCATCATGTCCACTTACGGTCCGGTGAACGGACTGTGGACAGCGGGCAATTATGATCTCCTGACGACTATTCTCCGTAAGGAATGGGGATATCAGGGTATTGTGATGACTGACTGGTGGGCAAAGATCAACGAGGAGGGCGAGCCCGGCTCCGGCAGACAGACGATTCCCATGGTGCGGGCACAGAACGATATCTATATGGTCGTAGCGGATGCGGCATCCAACTCCGCGGGGGACAATACCGCAGAAGGGTTGGCAGATGGCAGACTGACCAGAGCACAGCTTACACGGAATGCGGCAAATATCTGTGGTTTCCTGTTACGTTCCGTTGCTATGGAACGGTTTCTGGACAGAGAGGAAGAGGAATGCACGGAGCTTCACAATCCGATAAGCACCGAGGGCGCAGGAGAGAGCGGACAGGTACTGGCACGTCTGGAGCTGCCGGAGCCGAAGATTTTAGAGGACATAGAGCTTCCGTTGGAGAAGCTGTCCACGAAAAAGGGCACAAGTGCGGTATTCCAGTTGCATTTCCCCAGGATTGGACGATATGAGTTGGTATTCCGGATGAGTTCCACGCTAGGAGAACTGGCGCAGCTGCCGATCTCTGTGTTCCTGAACAATACGTTACAACAGACCGTGACCCTTAACGGCACGGAAGGCCAGACCATGGAACGTGTTGTAACACTGCCTATTCGTCAGGACGGCGAGAAATATATGAAGCTGTATTTCGGAGAGAGCGGTATCGACATGCACCGCATGTTCTTACGTTATGTGGGTAAGAACGATATCGAAAGCTTCCGGAATGAATGATCCGGTAAACTTTAACGGAATATTTATGCATAGAGCCCCAAAGAATGATTGACTTCCCCTGCTTTTTCAGATACAATCTACTCTTGTACGTTTATAAGAAAAACTAACGAGGAGGCAGGAAAAGTGATAGCACAGATACTTGCAGTAGTTATATTTGTAGCGATGTTTGTCCTGATCGTTCTGGAAGTATGGGAGAGACACGTTATTACACTGGGCTGCGGTCTGCTGACGCTGGTGCTGGTATTCGGACTGGGAATGCACAGTATGGGTGCAGTGTGGGAGACCTTGAATTTAGACAGCTTTTTTACAAGTCATTTCTGGTATACGGCGGGACAGTCCGCGGAGACTTCCAGCGGCATTAACTGGGAGACGATCGTATTCGTAGCGGGAATGATGATCATGGTAGAGGGAATGGCGAGAGTCGGATTTTTCCGCTGGCTCTGCATGCGCCTTGCTAAAATGGTTAAGTATAAGGTAGTGCCGCTGTTCGTGACCTTTATGGTATTATCCGGTATTCTGGCAATGTTCATTGACAGTATCACCGTAATTCTGTTCTTGGCAGCAGTAACAATTGAATTGTCACAACTGTTAAAATTCAATCCGGTTCCTATGATCCTGGCAGAGGTATTCTGCGCGAACCTGGGCGGATCCGCTACCATGTGTGGAGATCCCCCCAACATCATCATCGGTACTTCCCTGGGATATTCCTTCACGGATTTCCTGACCAATACCGGTCTGATCGCAGGTATTTCCCTGGTCGTAGTTGTATTGTATTTTTACTTGGTATTTCACAAGGAGCTGCGTGCCAGCGAGGCAGCAGCTGCCGGCAGCAACCAGACTTACCCGGATCCTTCCGAGGCGATCACCGATAAAAAGGGCTTTATCATCAGCACCGTTATTTTCCTGTGTGCGGTAGTACTGTTGGTAACCCATGCACAGACCGGTCTGACCGTATCCTGCATCGGCGTGTTTATCTCTATCGTGACGCTGATCGCCGCAGGCAGAGATGCGCTGAAGCTGATCAAACAGATCGACTATAAGACACTGCTGTTCTTCATCGGATTGTTCATGGTGGTAGGCGGTCTGGAGCAGACAGGTATCCTGAAAGTCATGGCGAACTTCATCGGTGACATCAGTAACGGTAATCTGATGCTGATGATCGCGATTATTTTGTGGATCTCCGCAATCGCCAGCGCGTTCGTGGATAATATTCCTTTTGCGGCGACGATGATCCCTATTATCAGCAGTCTGTCTGCAACCCAGGGTGTAGATCTCTCTATCCTGGCATGGGCGCTTGCCATGGGAACCGATATCGGCGGAAGCGCAACTCCCATCGGTGCATCTGCGAATGTCGTGGGTATCGCTACCGCAGCAAAAGCAGGTCATATGATCAAGTGGGGAAAATATTGCAAAGTTATGGCTCCTGCGACTATAATAGTAATAGTAATCTCCATGGTAATGATCTATGCGAGATATCTGTAAGACTATAAGGAGGGCAGACCCATGAGTGAACAACTGATTATCTCCGTCAGCCGTGAGTACGGAAGCGGCGGACATGAGATCGCACAGAAGCTGGCAGAATATTACAAGCTGCCAATGTACGATCATAACCTGTTAGATGAGGTGGCTGCAAGCATGAATGTAAGCAGCAAGGAGCTGGCAGAGTTCGATGAAATGAGACGTAACAAATTCCTGTACCGCAGTGTAATGGGAATGAACAGCTCTCCGGCAGACAATGTAGCCAGGATGCAGTTCGATTATATCAAGAAAAAAGCGGAAGCCGGAGAGTCCTTTGTGATCGTAGGACGTTGTTCCGAGATCGTGTTGAAGGACAATCCGAATCTGATCTCCATCTTCGTATTAGGAGACAAAGAAGCCAAGATCGAGCGTATTATGCAGATCTATGAGCTGGATGCGAGACATGCGGAGGAGCGCATGATCGAGAAGGACCGTCGCAGAAAGTCTTACCACAACAGCCATTGTAAGGTAAAATGGGGCGACTCCCGGAACTACGATCTGTCCATCAACAGCAGCAGGCTGGGTGTGGAGGAGACCGTGGAATCTCTGAAGAACTACATAGATGCGAGAATTGCTCATAAATAAAGCAATATCAGGTAACAAAAAAGCAGAGACTGTCTGTGGAAAGCATATAAGAGAAATACTTATAGCTGCCGTAGATAGTCTCTTTTTATTGCCATAGAAAGTGTGTCTTAAAAAATGCCGGACAACATTTAAGCAAATATTAAGGATTTCTGCCGTGACGAATAGGTGGGAGTGTGGTATCCTAGGAGACGAATAGGAAATAGACTTAAGTAACGTACCGGTGCCGGTATGTGGAAATGAGGTACAACATGAGTGACAGAGAGCGAGACTCCATTCAGGAGATGGAAGATATACAAAAAGGTCTGGAAGCCTTTTTACAGCAGGAGATGCAGGAAATGCAGACGTCTGGCTCCGGCAGTGGGAAGTCCGGGACCGGAAGGCGGACAGCAGAGCGTCCGGCTCCACAGATGTTTGACATGACTGAGAATGACGAGGATGAGGAGGAACTGGATGTGATCGGATCCGGAAGACGAGCAAGAGCGGATGATTACGCGGAGGATTGGGATGATCCCGCGTATCGTAAGAGACAGGCGGCTCGCAGAGAGACGACGCGTAAGACTTCAGAGAATCGTAATAGTGGTGGCCGTAGTAACAGTAATGCAGATCGTCGCAGACAGGCGGCATCTGATAGACCTCGGCGTAGCAGAAGGGAGGACTATGCGGACGAATACGAGGACTACGAAGATCACAGAGAAAAAAATCGCTCCGGAAGAAAAGCAGGGAAGCGTGAGGAGATAGACACGAAAACGGATAAGAAGAGCAGAAAAGGAAACAAAAAGGAAGCCGGGAGCGGCAGAAAAAAGAAAAAATCCGGCTTCAAGCGCTTCCTGATCGCAGTGGCGCTGATCCTCGTATTTCTGGCAGCAGGGTTGTACGTCCTGGTGGGCAAGGTCTATGCCGAGATGAATTATGAAGAGATCGAATCCGTGGCAAGCTCTCCCATGAAGGAAGAAGGCGTCACGAATATTCTCCTGATCGGTAACGATTCCCGTGAGAACGGGGAGGATGGCAGATCCGATGCCATGATCCTCCTGTCTATCAGCAACAGGACGAAAAAGATATATATGACATCTCTGCTCCGTGACATGTATGTAGAGATACCGGGATATAAGGACAATCGTCTGAATGCGGCATATTCCTACGGCGGTGCAGAACTGTTGATGGAGACCATCGAGCAGAATTTTGACATTCATATCAGCCGCTATGTGCTGGTGAATTTTGAGGCATTTGCAAATCTGGTAGATGCCGTGGGCGGCGTGGATCTGGAGCTGACCGGCAAGGAAGTGGAGTACGTGAACGGCTACCTGGTAGAATATAATATCCTGCTGGGCAGACCGGAGGGAACGGACTATTTTGATGACCTGTCCGGAGGTATGGTGCATCTGAACGGTCCTCAGGCGCTGGCATATTGCAGAAACCGTTATATCGGTACGGATTTCGGCAGAACCGAGCGACAGAGAAAAGTGCTGACAGAGGTCATTCATAAGCTGCCTAAGGGTGTACTCACGAATCCGAAGGGTCTGATTGACGGTCTGATGCCGAATCTGACCACGAACCTGACCCAGACGGAGTGTTACCGGTTAAGCCTCATGGCACCGAAGATTCTGACATACGATATTATACAGAACAGTATTCCCATTGAAGGCACATATAAGGATGCGACCCATCGTAAAATGTCTGTGCTGGAGGTGGATTTCGAGGCAAATAAGAAATTCCTGCAGGAGAATCTGTATGGAACGGGAGACAGCACTGCGACAGCGGCTTCTGAAAATTAAGATCGATTTAGGAGAGGGCTAAGAGATTTCTTTGTAACAGAGGGAGAGTGTTTATGGGGCAGAGGAAAAAGCGGTTTGTGGCACTGGTTTGTGCGGTCAGTGTAATAGTGCTTAGCAGCTGCGGGGATGATCTGACACAGCAGGTCTGTATTCCCGGGGTGGAAGAACTGGCGCAGCCGATCGGAGGTTACCATACCGGACCGCAGGACGATCAGCCCGGGGATAATATCGGGGAGATCGTTCTGCCAGGTGGGACGGACGGTGACAATACTGCATTGCCGGAATCAGGACAGTCCGGAGCTTCGGATACTTTGATGGGGGAACGCTGCACGATCACGATCTCCGCGGCAGGAGATGTGACTTTGGGCAATCATCAGGAACAGGATTACAGTTATTCATTCCGCCAGGCGTACGATCAGGCGGAGGATGAGGGATATTTTTTCGAGAATGTGAGAGATATTTTTGAGGCGGACGACATGACCATCGTGAATCTCGAAGGGCCGCTGACCCTATCGGAACAGATGCGTGAGGGGCAGACCTACTGCATCAAGGGAGATCCGGCATATGCTCATCTGCTGACATTAGGGGATATCGAAGCCGTCAGCTTTGCCAATAATCATCGACTGGACTACGGAGAACAGGGCAGCCGGGATACAGTGGCGGCATTAGAGCAGGAGGGCATTGTCTATGCCTATGATAAAAATGTAGGCATCTATGAGATCCCGGACAGTGCGGAAGCCCACGGCGGAGAGCGGAATCTGAAGATCGGCATTATCTCCGTCAATGAAGTGGAATGGGGCGCACAGGCGGAGAAACTGATTCAGAATAATATCGAAGTCTTGCGGGAGCAGAACGTGGATCTGATACTCGCCTGTTGTCACTGGGGGATCGAAAAAGACAATTATCCGGAAAATTATCAGCAACAGCTAGGCAGGAAATGCATTGACTGGGGAGTGGATCTGGTCATTGGTCATCATCCTCATGTGTTACAGGGAATCGAGGAATACAAGGGCAGATATATCATTTACAGCCTGGCAAATTTCTGCTTCGGAGCCAACCGGAATCCAGAGGACAAGGATACCATGATCTTCCAACAGACCTTTACTTTTGAGAACGGGGAAAAGGTGGAGGATCAGAACGCCCGGATCATTCCCTGTATGGTAAGTTCTGTCAAAACAAGGAATGATTTCCGACCGACGCCGGTAACGGGGGAGGATAAGCAGAGGATCCTGCAGCGTATGAACGAATACAGCAGTGCTTTTGGTGTGGCGTTTGATGAGGACGGCGGGATTATAGTGAATTGACCGATGGGAAAGGATAGGAATTGCCATGGAAAAAGCATTTAAGCTGGATTTTATCAATGATAAAACAGGAAGCCTGTATGTGAATTGCTGCGGGTGCTCTCAGACGGAAGCACTGCACAGCTTCGGGCCGGCATCCAAGCCGCACTACCTGATCCACTATGTCTTAAGCGGCAAGGGGCATTTCCGGTTCCATGACAAGGAATACCGGCTGGAGGCCGGGTACGGATTTCTGATCCAGCCCAACGAGCTGGCTTTCTATCAGGCGGATGCGAAGGATCCCTGGAGTTATCTGTGGGTGGGCTTTGCCGGGAGCCGCGCGGAAGAGTATTTACATAGCATGGGACTGTCAGACAGGCATCCTATTTTTTCCTGTGATAAATCAGAGGAGCTGTATTCTATTGTCCGTGATATGATGGAACACAATACCTTCGGAATCGCGGATGATCTGCGCCGGAACGGACTGCTGGGAGTATTCCTGTCTGTGATCGCGGACAGCGCCGGTGTCGTGGCGAGAGAGGAAGAGGATAAGGGGAACCAGTATGTGAAAAAGGCGGTATCTTTTATCCAGAGTAACTACTGTAACCCTATCAAGGTAACGGATGTGGCGGATTATGTGTGTATCAACCGCAGTTATTTATATACATTGTTCCAGAATTATCTGGGAATGTCGCCTCAGCAGTTCCTCACCACCTTCCGTATCACCAAGGCGAGAGAACTGCTGGAATCCACCAATTATCCGATTGAGAGTATTGCCCTGTCCTGTGGGTATAGTGATGCGCTGGTATTTACCAAGGCGTTCCATGCCATGAAGGGCATGTCTCCATCAAAATACCGCAAGGAAAGCCACAAAGAGAGCACAAAAGAACAGCTCCAGGAGGTCGAGGGTCTGATCGCCCGGCTATTGAAACCGTAAAGAACGACATTAAAAATGCCCATTCATATTCAAATGAATGGGCATTTTGGGTGCCTAGGTTTACACAGGAAATCTATTTATTTAAGTTATTCTCTACATATTCCAGGATATAGAAATTATCTTCCGGCATCTGGCATCCGACGATATACAGTCCGTTATCGTCGGAACAGCGGATGATGCGGCCTTCCAGCTCATTATGATTCGGCAGAGCAAAATCATGGATCGTGATAAAGATTTCTGCATTTTTGCTTTGGGTGAATATCTTGTCTGTAGCCAGGAAGGCGAATCCGTTGGCACTGATATTTTCCATGGTAGCCGCATATTCCGTATCGGAATTCTTGAACTTAATAGTACAGGTATTATTCAGATCCATACGAGGGTATTTGCGTCTATTGTTGATCCTGGGTCTGGTAGTAATGGTAATCTTGAAAGCATGTTCACCGCTTTCGGGAGCAGGAGAAATGGTGGCTTTGTCCCAACAGTACAGGATATTACCTGCGGTGACCTGCAGCATACAGGAAGCAGACCCGTTAATCGTCAGCTTCTTCTGACAGGATACCATCAAGCCTTCGGGAATCTGCTGAATCAGCTCACCCAGATATTCAGTATCGTCCTGCTCTGTCAATTGCAAGTCGATCTTCATGCCGGGCTTGACGTCTTCAATACCCATGAAACCACCGATACCCAGATCACACATCATGTTCTCCATGACATCTTCGATGGTATTGATATTGTCTGCTGTTTCCTGATACTTGCTGAGCATCCGTTCACTGGTACGGCTGGAATGCGTGATACAGGTTGTAATGGTATCCACGATGTTAGATACCTGCTCCATGTTGGATACCAGCTGAGTGTTAGAGCTCTCTACTTCTTTAATGGCATTATCTACAACCTGAATGTGATTGCCCAGCTGCACGGAATCAGAAGCAATCTGATTTACGTTATCTCCGGTCTGCGTTACTTTTTCCAGAGTGATCTGGATCAGCTGTAATGTCTCTTCAATGGAAGAGGTCATCTTCGCGGATGTAGCATCCAGTCGGGAGAGAGCATCCCTGATCTGCTCAGAGGAAGCGTGGGTCTCGGTGCTTAAGGTACGGATCTGCTCCGCTACGACAGCGAAGCCTCTGCCAGCTTCTCCGGCTCTGGCAGCTTCGATGGAAGCATTTAATGCCAGTAGATTCGTCTGATTCGTGATCTTCTCTATGGTACCGGTTTCCTGTTTTACCATTTCAAATTCCTGACGGAAATTCTCCAGAACATTTTCCAACTCGGTGGACAGCTGAGACATGGTAGCAGCAGTATTTACCAGGCTTTTCAGATCTTCTGCGCTGACACCGGAATGGGATTGCGTTTTTTCGACGAGCGTGACCATTTCTCCGATCAGGGCTACCACATTTTCTACCTGGGCGCGGATATCGGAGGTCATCTGTGTGGATGACGTGGTACGATCCTGCAGCATATTGTTGTTGTCAGTCAGCTCGTTCATACCCAGCATGACGATATCGGAGCCATGCTTATTCTCGGAAGCCAGCTCTCTTACGACAGTGATGCCATCGAGAATGATATTGCTCGAAGACTTTACCTGTTCTACAGTAGTTACGACTCTGTGCAGGTCAGCCCTGATGCTGTCGGTCATGGCACCGTCGGATTCATTCAGATGACGGATGGACATGACGTAGCAGATGTAGCAGAGGATGATACAGGACAATTGCAGCTGATAATTTTTCATATCGGAAGCGCTGTTGAAGCCCAGCATATAGCGATAGACGGCTGCACCGACGATGATCAGGGCATTGGCGATACCGCAGCCGATCATGAATTTCCGGTTCTTATATAGTACCAGCAGGCTCGTCACCGGCAGGATATAAGTGAAAGCGATCGGGGAAGCTGTAGTACAGATGACAAAAGTGTAGAAGATGCCGTAACCGATGACCAGATCGTAGCGGTAGAGCTCCGTTGCCCAGCCTTTTACACGTAACAGAACTTCGCCAAAGATCAGAGGCAGCCAGCATAATGCCAGAAAGATCAGATAAGAAGTGGTGGGATATAATCCCCCGGACGCGTCGGAGCCATAATTGGCACTCAGTAAAACAGCAAAAACGATCCAGATCTTACGGGCTTTCCGATTAGCTTTTTCTTTGAAAACATTTTCGTCGTATGTCATGATACATATCCTCCTTTACAGTCCTTTCCGGTATGTTCAAAAAAATGAATCAAATGGTGGATCACTTCCCTGCTTTCCGGAAGCTCCGGGTAAAAAGCGCTGAACGCATGGGTCAGGCGGGGATTCTTCGGGTAGTTGATCAGTTTATGGGGCATCTGATGTCTGCGCAGAGCCTTTTCAAAATTCAGAGTATAGCTCTGAAGATTATCGTTGTCACTGGTGATCAGGAGACTGGGTGGCAGGCTGGTCACGATGTCCGGGTGCTCCGGAGATACATAGGGGGCAAAAGCACTTTTTTTATAATGCCGGCCGTAGAGATATCTGGGGAGGAAAAGTCCGATCTGATCCAAGCGGTTCGTATAGAACATACCGCTGACCAGGCCAAGTGCCCGGACTGGCAGGTCAGAAGGGGTTACTCCGGCAGCCTGTGCCAGTGCAGTGCTTCGCTGCATGGCGATTCCATAAGTCAACAGACAGGCACCGCCGCTGTCGCCGCAGGCATATATGTGGGAAATGTCACCGCCGTATTCCGTCAGATGATCCCGGATAAAATCCAGTGCCAGATGCAGGTCAGCCAGCTGGTCATAGAAGAGACAGTCCGGTATCAGCCGGTACTCAATGCTGAATATCAGATACCCCGCCTCACAAAGGGAGGCACAAAAGGGACGGTTGAATTCCTTGTTCCCTATGAGGAGGCCTCCGCCATGTACGTTGACGATGACCGGGAGAATCTCTCCGTCCCGTCCCTTGGGACGGTAGACATCCAGACGATGTGCCGGAACATGCTTTTCGTCATAGAAAATATCCGATTGTAGGAAAACGTCTTCCGGAAGAGGATACTCTCTGCCCCTGGAAGCGTAGCTTTGCTCGAATGCCGCCCGCTGCTTATAGAACATTTGACATATAAAGCTTTTCATGTGTACTCCTGATTCTGACTGTATATGTTTCAAAAAAGGAAAGTATTGTCGAAAAATAGCGATATGCAGTCTTTAAAAGAATACCACAGAAATGAATAGATTAAAATAGAAAATGCAACATTCTGTTATGGAATGTTGCATTTTCCTAATTCATTTATTCCATCAAGGAGGCCATTATGAGCACGACACAACCTATCCGCAGCAAACAGCTTCTACACGATTTCAAAGAGTACTACCTTACCAAACAGCCCAACTCCCGGAATTACACTCTCATCCTGATCGGTCTGAACACCGCTCTCCGTATCAACGACATCCTTCATCTCACCTGGGGAGATGTCTATTGCACAGAACACAGCCGCTTTTACACCCATCTCCTGATCACGGAGAAAAAAACGGAAAAAGAAACCAGAATCCTGATCAACAGAGAACTTCAGGAAACATTACTGTCCTACCGGAAAACACAGACTTCCATAGCCGACACAGACTACCTCTTCCCCAGTCCCAGAAAAGCTGATTCCCCGCTCTCCCGATACCAGGCCTACCGCATTGTCCGTAAGGCTGCAGAAGCCGTAGGGATCGAAGATGTGATCCGGTGCCATTCCCTGCGGAAGACCTTCGGCTACCATGCATGGAAAATGGGAACACCACCCGCATTGCTGATGGAAATCTACAATCATTCTTCTTTTCAGATCACAAAACATTATCTGGGAATTGAACAAGATGACAAAGATGCCGTATTTCGTGACATACAACTATGACATGCGGCTTCTGTAATTGCTATAGTGATATGAAAATAACGCATTAACGATTTTTATAAAAAAGGCTAAAGTTTTCCAATGGTCAGCCGAAATATGTAGTGCAAGATAAAATGCAACATTCCATAACAAAATGTTGCATCAGTGCAAACCAGCAGGCAAGGAAGGCTGAATAAAAACAGGGAGGTTATCGATATGCTGCGTCTGACCGTTAGTCCGGAAGAATACCTGATGATCAATGACAATATCAAGATCGTGTTCCTGGGAGGAACCAAGAATCATCTCCGCATCATGATCGATGCACCGAAAGAGGTGAACATCGTGCGGAGCACGGTATTAGAAAACCAGATCACAGATCCGGAGGAGAGAGCGAAGCTTCCTAAATATTATGCGGAAGAAGAGCACCCGGAGAAGTACCGCAAAAAATCCAACGTGATCATCACAAAGGGAAATGCGGACAAATAATTTCATACGGTAATAACCGGAGGAAGAGCGGCTCTGTCAGGGCCCGACAGGGAAGCTCCTACTCCGGTTACTATAAAAACTAAAAACAAGTATCTGGGAGAAAAGGATTTCTCAATAACAATACAGATACGCACACTGCCGCAAAAGGAATTGGGCAGTAATACAAGGAGGTAAATTATTATGGTAGTACAACACAATCTTACAGCTATGAACTCTAACAGAATGTTAGGCTTAACCACCGCTTCTCAGGCAAAGTCCACCGAGAAACTGTCTTCCGGTTACAAGATCAACCGTGCAGCTGATGATGCAGCAGGCCTGTCCATTAGTGAAAAGATGAGAAAGCAGATCAGAGGTCTGACACAGGCTTCCCTGAACGCACAGGACGGTATCAGTGCAGTACAGACCGCTGAAGGCGCTCTGACCGAAGTACATGATATGCTGCAAAGAATGAACGAGCTGGCAGTTAAGGCTTCTAACGGAACTATGTCTAAGGATGATAGAGAATATGTTCAGAACGAAGTTGATCAGTTGGTGACTGAGATTGATCGTGTCGCAGAAACCACAAAATTCAATGAAACCTATTTGCTTAAGGGCGATGATACAAAAGCTCCAGTTACTGAAGGTGTATTTAAAAAGTTTGATGTATCTACACTTAATAGCGTGATCAGTGATACATCTAAGATCAGCGAAAGCAATGATTTTGATTCAATAACTGGTAAGTTCACGCTTAAGTTCACTTCGGGACTTGCTGAAGGTGGCACATGGAATGGAAAAAGAATTGTTGCTGCAAATGCCGGAAATGATGAAATAACACTGGACGATGCTAAAACTGCTGAATTAGCAGCGTTACAGGATGCTATTGATAAGTCAAAGCAGGTCACCGGTACAGCAGCTAATGATGGTACTGCATTCGACATGACATCAACTGCAAATATGAAACAAACATACACTCATGCAGCGGCAATTGATTTAAGTCTGCATGTAGGTGCTGATTCTACTGCAAACAATAGAATTAATCTTAGCATTGATTCTATGAGTGCATCCGGTCTCCATGTTACCGGATTAAAGGTAAATGGTAGTGATGCAACCAATGCTACTGCAGCAATCAATACCATTGCAGATGCTATCCAGAAAGTATCCACCCAGCGTTCCGCACTTGGTGCTGTTCAGAACAGACTTGAGCACACCATCAACAATCTGGATAACGTAGTTGAGAATACCACCAGCGCAGAGAGCCAGATCCGTGATACCGATATGGCAACTGAGATGGTTAAGTACTCTAACAACAACATCCTGGCTCAGGCAGGTCAGGCTATGCTGGCTCAGTCCAATCAGGCTAACCAGGGCGTACTGTCTCTGTTACAGTAAGCTTAAGCTGAGATCAGGTTGTTTCCTAAGAGGAACGAACCATATCTGTAAGAGTTATGTAAGAACCAAAGGGCAGTCCATGACGGACTGCCCTTTTCCGCCTCAGCGTCATACTCGAAAAACACCATATCAATAACCTCCTTCTTATTCTCAAGCAAAAATTCCTTCAAAATTGTTCTATGCGGTTGCGTTAATTTTCCTTTTGCAAAGGAATAATTTCCAAAGAATAGCCAAGAGGAATCAACACTTTTAAAAGAGTGTCCAATTGTGGTGTAGAGCGCAGAGATTCTATTCTTGCAATGGCAGGCTGTTTTACCCCACTGATTTTTGCAAGATCTCGTTGGGTTAATCCCTGCTTTTCGCGGGCCTCTATCATTTTGCCGATTAATTTCACTTCGAGGTTTATGATTTCCCGGTCTTCCTCGGAAACGTAATCATTATCGTTGAACATTTCGTCAAAATTTTTATATTTTTTCATGAATTATTCCTTTCCAGCCAATCATGCATATATGCCAAGGCTTTGCTTATTTCTCGATGAGGAGTTTTTTGAGTTTTTTTAATATAGTAATGTAATAAGACAAATTTATTGTCCTTCCAATAAAAGAAAAAAATGCGATTATTTAAAGGTCGTAATTCCCACAAATCCCCCTGTATATGTTTAACAATTGGATTTCCGATTCTGGTTCCATATTCCTTTAATGCTTTTATGTAAGCAAATATTTTGTTTTTCTGTATACGAATTGTTTTGCTATATATAGATTTCTTGGCTAAATCGGCAAAATAATCGCTTATAGCAGAATAGCCATTTTTGTCAAAATAATACTCAATATCGTACATCATAATGTCCTTTCTAAAAGATAACATATTAGTTATCAAACGTCAACAATAAGTGCTATAATAATTAATTTCTGAAATTGCGGTAATAAGGGAAACTTTGACCACTGACGGGTCTATAAGAATTTTTGAAAGAAGAAAAATTACTTCTAATACCACCATACCATAGGGATTCCTTACTGGCAAGTCTGAAAAATGTTACAGAACGCTTCTAAAGTTTTACTTTCCCGGCATTTTGGGGTAAGATAAGCAGTAAAGGTTCGTAAAGACACAGAAAGAGAGGGTTACTATAATTATGAGATTTCAGGACATGCCTTACGAGAGAATAGATTTTGCCAAAGTGCAGGAAGAGATGGGAGAACTGATCCGGGAGCTGGATGCAGCGAAGAGTGGGGAAGAGCAGTTCGAGGTGCATAAGAAGTATTATGCGCTGACGGACCGTGTCATGACGCTGATGACGATCGCGAATATCCGCTTTGACATCGATACCTCCGATAAATTCTATGAGGAAGAGCACAAATACTATGATGAGCAGGGCCCGGTATTCAGTAATCTGGTGCTGGCTTATCAGAAGAAATTATATGAATCCCCCTACAGAGCGTATCTGGAGGAGAAGATCGGGCCGGTAGCGTTCAAGAACATGGAGCTGGCACAGAAGTCCATGAGCGAGGCACTGATTCCGCTGATGCAGGAGGAGAATTCCCTGACGATGGAGTATGATAAGCTCATCGCCGGTGCGAAGATTGACTTCGATGGCAAGGAACTGAACCTGTCCCTGTTGCGGCCCTATCTGGTGAATTCCGACCGCAATGTCCGCAGACAGGCATGGGAGAAGATGAGTGCATTTTTCCTGGAAAATGAGGAAAAACTGGACAGAATTTACGACAAACTGGTGAAAAACCGTACCGCGCAGGCAAGGGCAATGGGCTATGAAAATTACCTGGAGCTGGGATATTACCGGATGAACCGCAACTGCTACGGCAAGGACGAGGTAGAGGCTTTCCGCAGGCAGATCAAGGAGTACTTCGTACCCTTCGCAGAGAAGCTGCATGACCGCAGAAGACAGCGACTGGGTCTGGAGAAGCTCAGTTATATCGACGAGCAGGTATATTTTAAGGATGGCAACCCGGCGCCCACCGGAACCCCCGAAGAGATCATGGCGGCCGGACAGAAGATGTACCGTGAGCTGTCTCCGGAGACTGCGGAATTTTTTGATTTCATGATGGAGAACCAGTTATTTGATGTACTGGGACGCAAGACGAAAAAAGCAGGCGGCTACATGACCTATCTGCCCCTCTATCATGCACCGTTTATCTTCGCCAATTTTAACGGTACCAGCGGTGATGTGGACGTCATCACGCATGAGTGTGGCCATGCGTTCCAGGGGTATCTCGCTGCACAGGATCCTATCAGAGAACATGCGGATATCGGCATGGAGACTGCAGAGATCCACTCTATGTCCATGGAATTTTTCACGGAAAAGTGGATGAACCTGTTCTTCGGTGACAGAGCGCAGGATTACGTGGAAATGCATCTGGAGGATGCGGCTGCGTTTATCCCTTACGGCTGTATGGTGGATGAGTTCCAGCATATCGTCTATGAACACCCGGAGCTGACCCCGGCAGAGCGGAAACAGGCATGGAGCCGTCTGGAACGGGAGTACAAGCCTCATCTGGACTACGAGGGAGATCCTTTCTTCGGACAGGGAGGCTTCTGGCAGAAGCAGCTGCACATTTACGACTACCCGCTGTATTATATCGATTACTGCCTGGCGCAGACCTGTGCACTGCAGTACAAGGTGAAGATGGATGCCGATTTTACAGAGGCGTGGAAGAGCTATCTGAAGCTGTGCAGATTGTCCGCCAGCGATTTTTACACCAATATGATTAAAAAAGTCGGACTGGACAGTCCTTTTGAGCCCGGATGTGTGAAAAATATCGTGGAAAAACTTGAAAAATATGTGAAATAGCTTTCTTTTTCCGCTAAAATACGGTAAAATAAGGAGTCATTGGACTTAAGACGCTAGGAAGGAGACATGTAAGCGATGTCTAAGAATGAAAAAGTTACAGAAAATAAGGAACAAAAAGAACAAACTGAACAGAAGGTCATGACAAAATATGACCGTAAGGTACAGAAGCGTAAAGAAGAGAAGGAAAAGGAGAAAAAGGAAGAGCGCATCAGCACGGCAGTCGGGATCGTATTCCTCGTTGCTCTGGTATGCCTGGTGGCATCTTTCCCGATCCGGACCTATCTGGCAACCCATGAGACTTATGTAGTGATCAATGGGGAGGAGGTGAATAAGGTAGAATTTGATTATGTCTACAACACCTCCAAGAACAACTACATTACACAGTACGGAAGCTATTTAAGCTATTTCGGACTGGATACCAGCAAGGATCTGTCCACCCAGATGTATTCCGATACTCTGACCTGGCAGGACTATTTTGAGCAGAATGCTGTAGAGAGCCTGAAGCAGAATAAGGCGCTGATGGCGGAAGCCAAAGCAGCCGGCTTCACCTATGATACCACGGATGAGTACAACACTTTCAAGGAGACCATCAAAACCTCCGCTGCAGCCGCAGGCGTATCTGATAAGGAATATGTACGTTCCATCTACGGAAGCTATGCAACCATGGGCCGTATCGAAGAATATGTGAAGAACGACATGGTAATGAACGCTTATTATCAGAAGCTGCAGGAGGACAATGCTCCCAGCGATGATGAGATCCAGAGCTATTATGAGGAAAATAAGGCAACCTACGATTCCGTAGACTACCGCCTGACCACGATCGAAGCTGATCTGCCCACCGAGCCTACCGAACTGGCCGATCCCGTAGAGGAGACTGCTGCAACCACCGATACCACTGCAACAGACGGAACTGCAGCTACAGATGCAACAGCTTCCGACAGCACCGATACCGCTTACCAGCCTTCCGATGCTGAGATCGCCAAGGCCATGGAAGATGCCAAGGTACTGGCTGACGATGCGGAGCAGACCGTGGCAAAAGACGGCGAAGCACACGAGAATGAGAAGAAGTCTTCCGTGAACTACCTGATCTCCGACTGGCTGTTCGATGATGCCAGAAAGGCAGGAGACACCACCGTCATTACTAACGACAACAGCCATTGCTACTATGCCGTGGCATTTGAGAAGAGATATCTGGATGAGACTCCTTCTGCAGATGTACGTGTGATCATTCCCACCGAGGATAAGACCGGTGAAGAGATCCTGGAGGAGTGGAAGAACGGTGCAGCTACCGAGGACAGTTTCGCAGAATTGTGCAAGAAGTATACACAGGATACTTCCGCAGTAGAGAACGGCGGTCTGTTCGAGCAGGTAACCAAGACCGGTATGACAGAGGAGCTGAGCAACTGGATCTTCGACAGCAGCCGTCAGGCAGGAGATACCGTAGCCATCACTGTCAGTGACACCACTTATGTACTTTACTACATCGGACAGGATCAGCCCGAGTGGAAGATCAACATCAAGAATACGCTGGTATCCGATACAATGAGTCAGCATGTGCAGGATATTACTGCAGATGTAACGGTAGAGGATCCTAAGGGTAAGTTGAATTATCTGAAGGTGCAGGCAGAAGAATCTGCAGCTGCTGAGACTGAGACTGCAACAGCAGAGACTCAGGAGATCACCGAGGAGCAGACCGCTGCTACCGAAGAGACCGCAACACAGGCACAGTAAGGCTTGCCGGGGAACAGAACATAGACAACAGACAAGTACCTGTTTCACTGCGCAAGCAGAAGAGACAGGTACTGTTAGATTAGAGGAGAAAAGAAATGCAGGAAAAGGTTCTGGTATTAGACATTGACGGAACGCTGACCAATTCCAAAAAAGAGATTACAGAAGCTACCAAACAGGGAATCTGGAATATTTTACAGCATGGACACAAGGTGATCCTGGCTTCCGGACGTCCCACGCCCGGTATGCGGAAGTGCGAAGAGGAGCTGGAACTGAAAAAATACGGCGGATATCTTCTGTCCTTTAATGGAGCCCGCATCGTGGAATGTAAAACGGGAGAAGTGGTCTATCAGAGAACACTGCCCCTGTCCATTGTGCCCGGATTGTATGAATTCGCCAAAGCGAATGGCTGCGGACTGATCACTTATCAGGGAGAGGGAGTCATCTCTGCATTTGAGCCGGATAAATATGTGCAGTTAGAAGCAAGGATTAACGGAATCCCCATAAAGGTCGTTGACAATTTCGTTGAATACGTGAAATTCGATATTAATAAATGCCTGATGACAGCACCGGAAGAGATCGCGCCGGAGTTGGAGAAGCAGTTACAGGAAAAGTACAGTGATGTGGCAAGCATCTACCGTTCGGAACCGTTTTTCATCGAGATCATGCCGAAAGATGTGAACAAAGCCACTTCTCTGGATCATATGCTGGAAGGCATGGGACTTACGCGTGAAAACGCGATCTGCTGCGGAGACGGTTATAATGACATCTCCATGATCGAATATGCGGGAACCGGCGTAGCAATGGGGAATGCCCAGCCGGCGGTCAAGGAAGCTGCAGATTACATTACCGGTACTAACGATGAGGACGGGCTGGTAGAGGTCATCGATAAATTTATCATGAAACCGGAGCAGGCATAGCCTTTCTTAGAAACAAACAATAGACACAAAGCAGTAACACGCGAAAATCACAGAGCAATGAGCGTGTGTGATTTTTGCAAAAGAGGATATATATGATTCAGATACAAATACCTGAAAAAGCGAAATATATCATAGAGACCATACAGAATGCCGGGTTCGAAGCCTATGTGGTAGGCGGCTGCGTGCGGGATTCCATCCTGGGCAGATGCCCGGAGGACTGGGACATTACTACTTCGGCGAGACCGGAGCAGGTGAAGGCGCTGTTCCGCCGTACCATCGACACCGGGATCCAGCACGGTACCGTGACGGTCATGTTGGACAAAGAGGGCTTCGAGGTCACCACTTACCGTGTGGATGGAAAATACGAAGACAGCCGACATCCCAAGGAAGTGACATTTACGCCGAATCTGGAGGAAGACTTAAAACGCCGGGATTTCACGATCAACGCCATGGCATATAATGAGACAGAAGGTCTGATCGATATCTTCGGTGGCTTACAGGACATCGAAGCGAAGCTGATCCGCTGCGTGGGTAATCCGGAGGAACGTTTCGGAGAGGATGCCCTGCGTATCATGCGTGCTATCCGTTTCTCTGCGCAGTTAGGCTACGAGATTCATGAAGATACCGAAGCGGCGATCCGGAAGCTGGCACCGACTTTGCAGAAGATCAGTGCGGAGCGGGTTCAGGTGGAATTGACCAAGCTGCTGATCTCTCCTCATCCTGACACCTTGCGAGATGCTTATGACATGGGTGTCACGAAGGTGATCCTGCCGGAATTCGATGCCATGATGAAGACTCCTCAGAAGCATAAGCACCATAAATATAACGTGGGAGAGCATACCTTACATGCCCTCATAGAGATCGCACCTGAGAAGAATCTGCGGTATGCTATACTGCTTCATGATATCGGCAAGCCTGAGACACTTACCGTGGATGAAGACGGCACCACCCATTTCCACGGACATCCTGCAGTGGGTGAGGAGATGGCACGCAGGATCCTTAGGAGACTCAGATTTGATAATGATACAGTGGCAGTGGTGACCCGTCTGGTAAGATACCATGATTATGGTAATGATGTGACACCTGACCTGCGGATCGTGCGGAGAGCTGTGAACAAGATCGGGGAAGATATCTTCCCGCTATTGTTCCCGGTGAGACAGGCGGATATCCTGGCACAGAGCGATTATCTGCGGGCAGAGAAGCTTAAGAACCTGGAGCTCTGGAAGCAGTTATATGAAGAGATGCTGGAGAAAAAGCAGTGCGTATCCTTGAAAACGCTGGCTGTCACCGGCAGAGATCTTATTGCTATGGGAATGAAGCCCGGCAGGGAGCTGGGCGATATGCTGCAGAAGCTGTTGGAACTGGTCTTAGAGCACCCGGAGCAGAATACCAGAGAACAACTGCTGGAAAAGGCGGGCGAACTGGCAGCAGGCAAAGAGTGAGCATACTTTTATAAGATCTCTCATAAGATAGCGTAGGAACCGTCAAACCGGTTAAGTACATATCTTTAGGAGGGGTTGTAAGTGAATGACAGAGCGGTGGCACTGCTGGAGCAGTATGAGATAGAGGTATTGCGTACCCGAAAAGGGCGGGGGGCGATTCTGTGCGATACACAGCAGGGCTGCCTGATCTTCAAGGAATATACAGGACGCGAGGAACAGCTGCGTCTGCAGGAACAGGTGCTTAAGCATCTGGAGGATTGTGGGAATATCTCTGCGGAGAGACTGCTCGCCACCAGAGAGGGCGCACTGTCGGTCACGGACAGAGATGGTGTCAGATATATTCTGAAGACCTGGTGGGAAGGCAGAGAATGTAACATCCGTGACAGGGAAGAATGCATGGAAGCCATGCGCCTGCTGGCCGGACTTCACAAGGATCTGGAATTTATTCCCACATTTCCCGAGATGGAAGGGATACCCACACCGGTCATCCGTAGATTCCTTCCGAGTCGAGAGTATGAGAAGCATAACAAAGAATTGAAGAGGGCCCGGAGATTCTTAAAACAGCGGAGCCAGAAGACCTGGTTCGAGATCCGGCTGGCTGCCGTGATGGATCCTTTTTTGGAAGAGGCCGGGCAGATCTGTGAGGAATGGAAAAAGATAGAAAATTCACATGACGTAGAAGCGGGAGAAACCTTCTGCTTTTGTCACGGTGATTATCAATATCACAATATTTTGCGCCAGGACAGAGGATTTTTCCTGGTGAATTTTGAAAAATGTCAGGCGGACGGTCCCATAAGGGATCTTTATCTGTTGCTGCGTAAACTGTTGGAGAAAAGTGATTGGGACTGTAACCGGGGGGAAGCCCTGCTGGCAGCTTATGAATCTGTCAGACCGCTGAATCCCTTCGAGAGACAGGATCTGTTCTACAGATTGTCTTATCCCGAAAAATTATGGAAGATTGTGAATTTCTATTACAATTCGGGAAAAGCATGGATTCCGGAAAAAAATCAGGAAAAACTGGACCGGCTGCTGGAACAGGAGACCGCCCGAAAAAAATTCCTGCGGATTCTGAGAGCATAAGAGCATAAGAGCGGATAGACACTAAGGTACCGGAGAGGAGACAAAAGCATGAACAAAAGATATCTGATGAAAGCAGTAGCATGCATTTGGCTTATGACAATGTTGTCAATAACTGGCTGCGGGCAGAAAGCTGCCACGGAAGGAAATACAGAGACGCAGACACAGACGGAAGAGGAACGTGTGGATACCGGATTCGTGGTGACGAATCCGGACAGTTATGATTCTGCGGATACTGCTGTACTGGTGGATATTAACGAAATTGACAAAACTGTCACTTTGTTGAATCTGGATCTCTGCAGGCGATATACGTTATCCATGGACGGAACCACCCGTTTCGGGGATAAATATGGCAAGGCGATCTCTCTGGATCAGCTGCAGGAGGGTGATATTGTGGATGTGACATTTCTGAAGACACAGAAGCACCTGACCTCTATGCAGCTGGCGCAGGCAGCATGGCAGTACGACAATGTGGAGCGCTATGAGTTGAATGCGGTGAGGCACGAGGTAAGCATCGGCGGAGAAACCTATAAGCTGTCCGAAGACACGCAGTATTTTTCCCAGGGGCACAGTATAGAAGAGATCGATCTGAATCCATCCGATATTCTTACCTTCCATGGAATTGACAGTACGGTGCTCAGCGTGATCGTGGAAAAGGGTCATGGATATCTCCGGCTGGTCAATGATGAGAATTTCGTGGGTGGCTGGCTGGAGATCGGACAGACACAGATCGTGAGGATCACGGAGGACATGCTGGTGACGGTGCCGGAAGGCAGTTATCAGGTGGATATCAGCTGCAGCGGCGGGGGAGGTACGAAGTATGTAGTGATCAACCGTAACGAAGAGACAACCCTGGATATCGGAGATCTGGAGATTGCGGAGGCAAAGTACGGTATGGTGCTGTTTTCCATGAGCCCGGCCGATGCGGAGCTGTATATTGACGGAAGTCAGGTGGATCCTTCCCAGCCGGTCTCACTGGAGTACGGAATCCACCAGATCATAGCAAAAGCGGACGGCTATAAATCTCTGACACAGTATCTCCGGGTAGGACAGGAATCTGCCGGAGTGGATGTGCAATTGGATAAAGTGGATTCCGACAGTGAAGAAAGCACAGAAAACTCGTCATCTGCAGGCAGCTCTTCCACCGGTACTGCTTCCGGCAGTACTTCTGCGACGACAGACACCACAACCACCTACTATCGGGTACACATTGATGCACCGGAAAACGTGGAAGTATATCTGGACGGTAACTATGTGGGAATCTCACCCTGCAGCTTCAAAAAGACATCAGGAAGTCATGTGATCACACTGCGGAAGTCCGGATATGAGACCAGGAGTTATACGGTTCAGGTGGACGATGAACAGAAGGATGTATCGTATTCTTTTGTGGATCTGACAGTTAGTTCCCAAACTTCAAAATAATCTTTGAAAAGGCACAGGAAATGCCGTAAATATGCGGAAATGCCTTGACAAAAGGGATAAAAACAGATATATATATTTATAGACGTTTCAAAAGAACTATTTTCGAGCGTAAATTTAATCACGAAACTCATTATAGGAGGAGTTCAATATGAACAAAACAGAATTAGTTGCAGCTATGGCTGATCAGGCTGGTCTTTCCAAGAAGGACGCAGAGAAGGCATTAAAGGCTTTCACAGATGTTGTTGCTGAAGAGTTAAAGAAGGATGGTAAGGTTCAGTTAGTTGGCTTCGGTACTTTCGAAGTATCCAGCAGAGCAGCAAGAGAGGGTAGAAATCCTCAGAGCGGCAAGCCTATGAAGATCGCTGCTTCCAAGGCTCCTAAGTTCAAGGCTGGTAAAGCATTAAAGGATATGCTGAACGCATAATAGAAGCTGATTTTTCAGAGACTCGAGAGGACAACCTTTCGGGTCTCTTTCGTTATGAGAAATAGTTTTCAGAAGGAGAGGAAACCCATGAGACTGGATAAATATTTAAAGGTGTCCCGCCTGATCAAACGCCGTACTGTGGCCAACGAAGCCTGCGACAGCGGTAGAGTATTGATCAACGACAAACCGGCAAAGGCATCTGCCAATGTAAAAGAGGGAGACATCATCACGATCTCTTTCGGTAACAAGGAAGTAAAGGTAGAAGTGCTGGATGTTCAGGAGACAGTGAAAAAAGAAGAAGCAAAAGAACTCTTTCGTTATGTATAAATATGTATAAATTTCCAATGACTCCCATAAGATGAATTGTAGCTTTGAATAGTTATGATAAATTGCAATGTGACACAGATGGGAGGAAGTATGGAAGATTTAAACACAACAGGGCGTATGCATAAAATAATTATGACCAACAGACGAACCTGCACGGTGAACGGTGTCAATGATGTGCTTTCTTTTGATCTGCGGGAGATTCTGCTGGAGACGGAACAGGGGATGCTGATGATCCGCGGAAATGAACTGCATGTGAATCGGCTGACCCTGGATAAAGGGGAAGTGGACATTGACGGCCGGATCGACAGCTTCGTATATTCGGATACCGCAGCATCCGGGGAGAAGCAGGAGTCATTTTTCGCCAGGCTGTTCCGTTAATGAATGAAAATGTTTTTCTGCTGCATGCGTTTCTCCTGGGAATAGAGATTACTTTTCTGTATGATATACTGCGGATTCTGCGGAGGGTTTTTACACATGGCAACGGCATGGTGTCACTGGAGGATATTGCCTTCTGGATCTATTGTGCGGGAAAAGTGTTTTTACTGATGTTCCGGGAGAGCAATGGGAGCCTGAGATGGTTCGCTGTGTTGGGGGCGGTATTGGGAATGTATCTGTATCACAGGACGCTAAGTCCCCTCCTGGTAAAATATGTCTCCGGATTTCTCAACATGCTCTTAAACCCGATTCGTAAGGCATTGCGGATAGCCGTAAGATGGGTAAAAAAGAAGTTGACGAGACTTCGGAAAATGCTTAGAATATTTATAGAAAGGAGATGCGCGTATGGCAAGGGGAAAAAGAAGAGTAGCCTACCGCAGGAGACATCAGAACCGGTTCAGCCTGTTCCTGGTGAGCCTGGTCGTATTGATGATCATGGTAGTCGTTGCGGTGCGAAGCGTGGAATTACAACAGAAGATCGCAGGATATGATACCCAGATCGCAAGCCTGAGCGCGCAGATCGATGCGGAGACCGCCAGAGCGGAAGAGATCGAGGAGTATCGCAAGTATACGCAGACCAAGGCTTATGTGGAGGAAGTGGCGAAGGATAAGCTGGGACTGGTGTATGAAGGTGAGATCCTTTTTAAAGAGGACAATTAAGCAGGGAGACTGATTCTCAACAGTGGACCTGCTTTTTTTGTCGCAAAAAATGAAGGTAACATTCCCCCGAATTTGACAAAAAGAAAGAAACAGTGGCTCTATAATCGTGAAGACAGAAAGGGGAATAGTCATGGTGATAGGGAAACGGGAACAGAAAAATCCGGAACAGAAGTTATGTGCACAGGTATCCATGCTGTGCCGGCAGAAGCTGTTGGGGTATGCGGAGAGTTTTGAGGAATTGGGGAGAAGTTTTCACGACGAAACGAGGATTGTTGGAGATGACAGACAGAGTATTCTGGAGAAATGCCTGCTGCAGCAGAGCAGGCAGGTCATGGGGGATCATCTGCAGACGGTCGCACGGATCATGGAACAAGTGGCCGGAGAAGAGATGTGCTACCGGCCGGTAGAGGAAAAGCGAAGAAAAAACCTCGTCCAGGCATTGCATAGTGAGGGGATTGCGGCAGCAGAGTTATGTTATATTCGAAAAAAAGGTGCTGCCGCAAACGGTATCAGCATGATACTTTCCACGGAGAGATCCGGTTGTAAGGCATCGCAGGCAGCAGATATGCTTACCGTACTTTTGGGGAAGCATCTGCAGCCGTCGCCGGGAAGTCCCTATCTCATAGAGAGGGAACCACACTGTTTTCAGTTTACAGAAGAACCGAAATATGTGGCCCTTACCGGAGTGAGCCGGGCAGTAAAAGAGGGAGAGAAAATATCCGGGGATCAGTATGCCATGCTGGAATCGGAAAAAGGAAGACTGTTATTGTTGTTATCCGACGGGACCGGTGCGGGAGAAGATGCCAGCCGGGGCAGCGGCAGAGTATTGGATCTCATGGAAAAAATGCTGGAGGCGGGATTTGACATCGAAGAATCCGTAAATATGCTGAACTCCGCATTGTATGCGCAGAATGAGGAGGAAGATCATCCGACGGTGGATATCTGTAGCCTGGATCTGTACAGCGGAGAGTGCGAGATCTGCAAAGTCGGAGGTGCGGCCACTTTTCTGAAAGAAAGCGTCGGAACAGAGTGTATCGGAGGAGAAAGTCTGCCGCTGGGGATTTTTCAGAAAGCGCAGACGGAAGTCCGGGTGCGGCAGCTGGCAGCGGGCGATCTGCTGATCATGATGACGGACGGTGTGCTGGATGCACTGGAGGATGATTGCGAGGAGCGGATGCGGGATATGATAGAGGCATTGGAAGAACAGAATCCGCAGGAGATCGCAGAGAAGATACTTTCTTATGCCATATGCAGCTGTGGGGGCAGGATCCGGGATGATATGACGGTGTTTGTGCTGTGCTTGTGGGAGAATGCGTGATTGCTGCCTTGATTTTTTCGCATAATTAGGATAGAGTAAAATCATGAATACATGGATGGATACACGAGAAAAAGTATTTGCATATATAAAAGAGCATCAAATGCTGCAACCCGGTGACCGTGTGGTGGCCGGGGTTTCCGGAGGGGCAGACTCGGTTTGCCTCTTATTTTTGTTACTGGAATGGATGAGAGAATTCCCGCTGGACATTGCGGTGGTCCATGTCAATCACGGGATCCGGCCGGAAGCCGGTGAGGATGCCCGGTATGTGGAAAAATTGTGTGGAGAACATAGAATCCCGTTTTTCCTGACGGAAGCCGATGTACGGCAGCGGTCAATTCTGGAAAAATGTTCCGAAGAGGAAGCCGGCCGCAGAACAAGATATGAAGCTTTTGACAAGGCTGCGGAGGAATGGGGAGCCACGAAGATCGCGGTAGCGCATAACAGCAATGACCGCAGCGAGACGCAGCTGTTTCATCTGTTCCGGGGCAGCGGCATCCGGGGACTGGCAAGCATCCTCCCGGTGAGAGGTCGGATCATACGGCCGATCCTGTGCCTGGAGAGATGGGAGATCGAGGACTTTTTAACACAACAGGGAATTTTCTACTGTAAGGATGCTACCAACGATGAGGACGATTATACCAGGAACCGGATACGGCATCATATTTTACCCTATGCGGAGCAAAACATTGCGCGGGGCTGTGTGGCGCACATGAACCAGACAGCGGAGCTGCTGGCGGAGACGGAGGAATATCTGGAGCTGCAGACGGCGGAGGCAGTGAACAGATGCATACGGAGCATAAAGGCTCCAGGCAGTGCGCTGCAGCCGGATGTGAGCAGTCGGGCACAAGAGGAGCATATCGCGGTGGAGCCTTTTCTGACGCTACATCCTGTGATCCGTAAAAGACTTTTGTATGAAGAGGTAAAAAGACTTTCTCCCGGGCAGAAAGACATCACCTATCAGCATATTACGGAGCTTCTGACATTGTTTACGCAGGAAGGAAACCGGACGATCTGCCTTCCCTTCGGAATCCGCGGCAGACGGCAATATGAACAGGTCATCCTGACAATACAGACGATGCAGACAACGAAAGCTGCGGACAGCGACGAGCAGACTGCTGTTGCGACACCGCTCTGGCAGCAGCGGGATCCGGATATGATTCCGGGACAGAAGAAAACAGTGGAGTGCGCGCTGGGAACTCTGGAATATTCCGTATGGGAAGCGTCCCATGGACTTGAAAAAAACCAAGAAGTTCCCACAAATCAGTATACGAAATGGTTTGATTATGATAAAATAAAAAAATGTCCGATGATACGAACACGGCAGACAGGGGACTATCTGACCATTGCAGACGGCAGAGGCGGAATGATCCGTAAATCATTAAAAAGCTATTTTGTCGATCAGAAAATTCCTCGCAAGGAGCGCGACAGACTGCCGATCCTGGCAGAAGATGATCACGTGCTGTGGGTCATGGGATACCGCATCAGCGAATATTATAAAGTAACGGAGAATACAAAACGTATTTTAAAGGTACAATTAATAAGAAAGGAGTTCGCCTAAGAGCGAAGAGACAAAAGAAAATGGCAGAACATATCAGAGTACTGTTGACAGAAGAGGAAGTAGATAAGAGAATTCAGGAGATCGGAGAACAGATCAGTAAGGACTATGCAGGTAAGCAGGTACACCTTGTATGTGTACTGAAGGGCGGCAGCTTCTTCATGTGTGAGCTGGCAAAGCGTATCACCGTTCCCGTATCCCTGGATTTCATGTCTGTATCCAGCTATGGCAGCGACACCAAGTCCAGCGGTGTGGTGAAGATCGTAAAAGACCTGGATGAATCCCTGAAGGATAAGGATGTTATCGTAGTAGAGGATATCGTAGACAGTGGAAGAACCTTAAGTTATCTGTTAGAGATGCTTCGTGACAGAGGACCGGCTTCTTTACGTCTGTGCACTCTGTTGGACAAGCCGGAGAGAAGAGTCATTGATGTTCATGTAGATTATACCGGATTTAATATTCCCGATGAATTTGTAGTGGGCTACGGTCTGGATTATGATCAGAGATATCGTAATCTGCCTTACATCGGTGTGGTAGAATTCGATTAAGCAATACGAAGATGTAGGAGGCCCGTGAAGTTGAAACAAAACGGCAGAACAATTAATTCTTATTTTATTTTTATCATACTTCTGGTCATGGTGATCGTAGGGCTCAATCTGTTGAGCAACCGGGAAGAGGACTATACCAGAGCAGAATTCATCGCAGATCTGGATGCCGGAAATGTATCTGAGATCGTAATACAGCCGAATGGAGAAGCTCCTACCGGCTATCTGGAGATCCAGATGAAGAACGGACTGAATCATAAGCTGTATGCTACGGATATCACCGAGCTGGAGACATTGGTCCGCGAGTACGGATTTGATCCCGTAGTGAATGACATTGAGAGAGAACTGGTTCCTTACTTATATGCTGCCATGCTGGTAGTACTGGCTGTAGGTGTATTCGTTTTCATGATGATGAATGCCCAGCAGGCCGGTGGCGGTAACGGTAAAATGATGAACTTTGGCAAGAGCCGGGCCAAAATGTCCATAGGTGACAAGAGCGTCACCTTTGCACAGGTAGCCGGTCTGAAGGAGGAAAAAGAGGAACTGGAGGAAATCGTCGATTTTCTGAAAGAACCCGGAAAATACACCGGCGTCGGTGCGAGGATTCCCAAGGGTGTTCTGTTGGAGGGACCTCCCGGAACCGGTAAGACTCTGCTGGCGAAAGCCGTGGCAGGCGAAGCCGGAGTACCTTTTTTCAGCATCTCCGGATCTGATTTCGTGGAAATGTTCGTCGGTGTCGGCGCATCCCGTGTGCGCGATCTGTTTGAAGAGGCGAAGCACAATGCACCCTGTATCGTGTTCATCGATGAGATCGATGCCGTGGCGAGACGCCGTGGTACCGGTATGGGCGGCGGACACGATGAGAGAGAGCAGACCCTGAACCAGTTACTGGTAGAGATGGATGGTTTCGGTGTCAACGAAGGTATTATCGTTATGGCAGCTACGAACCGTGTGGATATTCTCGATCCTGCGATCCTGCGTCCCGGACGATTTGACCGTAAGGTAGCGGTAGGGACTCCGGATGTGGGCGGCAGAGAAGAAATACTGAAGGTACATGCGAAGAATAAGCCACTGGGAGATGATGTGAATCTACAGCAGCTCGCACAGACTACCGCAGGATTCACCGGAGCGGATCTGGAGAATCTGTTGAACGAGGCAGCGATCATCGCAGCGAAGGAGAACCGCTCCTTTATCGCGAATAAAGATGTTAAGAGGGCGTTTATCAAAGTAGGAATCGGTGCGGAGAAGAAGAGCCGTATTATTTCCGACAAGGAGAAGAAGATCACGGCATATCACGAAGCAGGTCATGCGATCCTGTTCCATGTATTGCCCGATGTGGGACCTGTCTACAGCGTATCCATTATTCCTACCGGCGTAGGGGCAGCCGGTTACACCATGCCTCTGCCGGAAAAGGATGAGATGTTCGCCACCAAGAGCCGCATGCTCCAGGATATCATGGTATCTTTGGGCGGACGTATCGCAGAGGAGATCATCTTCGGAGATATTACCACCGGAGCATCCAGTGACATTAAGAAAGCCACCAAGACAGCCCGCCGTATGGTAACCCGTTACGGAATGTCTGATAATATCGGTGTCATCTGCTATGACGATGACGATGATGAAGTCTTCATCGGTAAGGATCTGGCACATGCCAAGGCTCACAGTGAGGAGATTTCCGGTGAGATCGATAAGGAAGTCAAGCGCATCATAGATGACTGCTATACCAAGGCAAAAGACATTATTATGCAGCATGAGAATGTACTTCACAGTTGTGCTAAGCTTCTGTTAGAAAAGGAAAAGATCAACAGAGAAGAGTTTGAAGCACTTTTCGTATAGGAAAAGGTTTTCGAGGGTGTTTTGTAGATTTGGTAGTATTGTACAAACTGCTTTTGTGAAAAATAAATAAAAACAAATATGTATTTTTGTAATATTTGTGAATTTTGAGAATAGTAAAAACTAGTAGTGCATGCTATTATAATACTCGTAACCCCCCCAATACATTATATAGTTTTTTGCTATACCCCATAAGAAAGAAATACCTTCTCTAAAAAGGACAGTCCTCCCAAGACTGTCCTTTTTACCGTTCAAAAACAAGTCAGGCTGTTGTCAGATGTAGGGAAAAAGGGTATAATTACATATGTGTGTGCTGCACAGGTAAGAATAGCAGGAGCATAATATAGATAGTAAGACATTAGTCTCAGAAAGGATAGATACTATGGATCTGGAGCGATTACGTCGAACAGAATATAACCAGCAGTATATTGCTGCCATGAGACCTGTATTTAACAGAAGAGCTCTTTTTACAGATACAAGTGCGGAGTATGTGATCCCGGAAGAGCCGGAACCATATTCCGAGGTGACGATCCGTTTCCGTACCGCCAGGAACAACGTGGACAGGATATTCCTCGTAAGCGGTGGACAGAAGCATCTCATGGTGCGAGTGGAGAGCAACAATGATTTTGATTACTATGCTTATGTGATGCGTCTGGATGATCAGAAGGTATCCTACTATTTTGAGGTACAGACCGGCAGGATCACAGGCATTTTTGATATGAGAGGATTGGTGCAGGAGGTCAACGAGTATTATGACTTTATCATCATTCCCGGCTTCCATACTCCCGACTGGGCAAAAGGTGCGGTAATGTACCAGATCTATACCGACCGTTTCTGCAATGGCGATCCTTCCAATGATGTGCTGACCAATGAATACTGCTATATCGGGGAGCCGGTGCACCGTGTAGAGGACTGGGGACGGTATCCTGCACAGATGGATGTCCGTGAGTTCTACGGAGGAGACCTGCAGGGCGTATTGGACAAGATGGACTACCTGCAGGAGCTGGGCGTTGAGGTAATTTATTTTAACCCTCTGTTCGTATCCCCGTCCAACCATAAATACGATATTCAGGACTATGATTATATTGATCCCCATCTGGGTAAGATCGTCAGTGATGAGGGAGAGCTACTTCCGGATGGACAGCGGGAGAACCGTTTCGCTTCCCGCTATATCGACCGCGTGACCAATAAGGCGAACTTAGAGGCGAGCAACGAGATGTTTGCCCAGGTAGTGGCAGAGGCGCATCGCAGAGGCATGAGAGTCATATTGGACGGTGTGTTCAACCACTGCGGATCCTTTAATAAATGGATGGATAGAGAACGTATTTACGAGAATGCGGAAGGCTATGACAAGGGTGCTTATGTCAGCGCAGACAGTCCTTACCGGAATTATTTTGATTTCCATAATCAGGCAGCATGGCCTTATAACAATTCTTATGACGGATGGTGGGGACATGATACCCTGCCGAAGCTGAATTACGAAGGTTCTCAGGAACTGATGGATTATGTTCTTCATGTTGCAAAAAAATGGGTATCTCCGCCCTATAATGTGGACGGCTGGAGACTGGATGTGGCGGCAGACTTAGGTCACAGCCAGGAGTTCAATCATCATTTCTGGCAGGAATTCCGGAAAGCGGTAAAAGAGGCCAATCCGGAGGCGATCATTCTGGCAGAGCATTACGGCAATACCAGAGACTGGCTGCAGGGCAACGAATGGGATACTGTCATGAACTACGATGCGTTCATGGAGCCTGTGACCTGGTTCCTCACCGGTATGGAGAAGCACAGCGATGACTACAGAGAGGACCTGCTCGGCAATGCAGAGAGCTTCTGGGGAGCCATGCGGCATCATACCTCCAGTTTTTCCATGCCCAGCTGGCAGGTGGCTATGAATGAACTGTCCAACCATGATCATTCCCGTTTCCTGACGAGAACGAACCATAAGGTGGGACGTACCAATACTTTAGGCCCCCAGGCTGCGGAACAGGGCATCAATAAGGCAGTGTTTCGGGAGGGCGTTGTGATCCAGATGACCTGGACGGGCGCACCGACGATCTACTACGGAGATGAAGCCGGTGTCTGCGGATTCACGGATCCCGATAATCGGAGAACCTATCCCTGGGGACATGAGGATCAGGTGCTGTTGTCGTTTCACAAGGATATTATCCGCCTGCGCCGTGAAAACGAGGAACTGCGTACCGGTTCCCTGAAAATGCTGGAGAATGATTATAACTTCATCTCCTACGGGCGTTTTAACCGCAAGGGACAGTGTGCGATCCTGATCAACAATAACAATCATCCCATCACCAAGGAGATCCATGTATGGGAGATCGGGGTTCCTAAGACAGGTAAGATGAAAGTGATCCTGCAGTCCAGAGATGACGGATATTGCATGGAAGGCGCGGAGTATGAGATCAAGGCAGGGAAGATCCTGATCGAGATGCCCCAGACTTCCGCGACAATCCTGAAGTATGTGCAGGAATAACGTGTAGAAAAAAATATAATTTACCAAAGACAGAGAGGATTTCAGATGTTTACCATCATCATAACCCTGCTGTTGCCGCTGGTATCCTTAGGGATCTGGCGGCAATATGTTTTGAAAAATAATGGAAGCACCGGGAAGACGGTGACCGGAAGTAAGGGAGCGTATGTTCTTCGTTATGCAACCTGTCTGATGATCATGCTTTTTGTGCCGTGGGTATTGCTTTCCCTGACCGGCAATGACGACAATACAATTTTGCGAAAACTCGTAGAATCCCGGGAATATGCAGTCAAAGTGCTGAGCCTGGAAATCTGCATCATGCTGGCATATACCATTTGTGAACTGTTCGTGGAAGAGGCGAAAGCCGGTAAACATGAGAAGATTCACAGTGTTATGACTAAAATCGCCGACAGCAAAGGATGGAACATTGTATACAGATACATAGGACCGGTCGTGGTACTGGCATTCAGTGTGCTGGTGATCTGTCTCAATTTCAGCATGATGTCCGACCGGGTGCTGTGGGGAGATGAAGCTTTTTCTGCAAATACTGCACATAAGAGCGTCGGTGGTATCCTGCAGGTACTGTATTACTGGGATAATCATCCGCCGCTGTATTATTACTGGCTGAAACTGTTTGGAACCCTGTTCGGATTCAGCGTTCCGGTATTCCATCTGGCTTCATTGGTACCGTTTGCCATTGGTATCGTGCTGGCACTGACAGTGATACGGAAACATTTCGGTATGCTCCCGACCACATTTTTCGTGATGATATCGGGTCTGGGACAGGCGTGCCTGGAATATAATCTGGAAGTTCGTATGTATGCACTTGCCTTTTTGTGTGTAATGGGTTGCTTTTACTGTTCTTACCGTGTAATAGCGGATGGCAGCAGGAAGACCTGGGCAGGCATGGTGCTGTGGGCACTTGGCGCGGCATATTCTCATTATTATGCACTGGTAGCCGTGGGCATTATGATGTTTTTCACCGGAGTGGCAGTGTGGATCAAATACCGCGGTAAGACCTGGACAAAAGGTGTATTGGCAATCGTGGCATTTTTGATCGGCTATGCTCCCTGGCTGTATTTTTTCTATGCGGGATTGAAAAATGTCAGCAGAGGCTGGTGGATGACGGAGATCCTCGGGCTGGATAAGAGCCTGGAGATCGTCATGGGCGGCAGGAGAATGAATGTAATCGTATTTCCGTTGCTGTTAGTACTGTTGATAGTAACGCTGGTGGCGGATTCGTCCCTGTTTTCCATGGGAGAAGAGGGTATTCGTCTGCAGAAGCCGTCAGTGAAAAGATGGTCTGACAAAACTTACGCCATGGTAGTAGGTGCCTGCACGATCCTGGGAACGCTGGCATTTGCGTATCTGCTGAGTGTTGTAATGGCACCGATGCTGGCACAGAGATATCTGTATCCGTTAAGTGCAGTGGCGATCATGATGCTGGTCATCGGCAGCAGCCGGGTGCTGAAACTGGTGGCGGAGCTGGAGAACCGGTCCTGGAAGGGTTTGGGGCTGTTAGCCCGATTGCTGTTTGTGCTATTACTGCTTGTAATGTTTGGCATGGGAATACAGAATTACCGGGAATGCTATGACAGTTATGAACAGCAGAAGGTAGAGACTGACAAGACCCTGGACCTGATCGGCACGCCCGAAGAGGATGTGCAGATGGTCACCAACGGGGTGAAACATCTGGGATGGACAGTACTGTATTATTATTACCCCGATAATGAGATCGTAAACGGCGATTACAACCAGGCAGAATCCGACAGATTCTGGTACTTTACACCGGATGCCATGAGCGATGACTCTTTCGCGGAACTGCAGCAGAAAGGGTATCAGGTGACCGATCACGGGCAGATGCAGCTGGCGCAGTATCCGTTTTATTTATATTATATTGCAAAATAGCAAAAAACATATTGCAATTTGTGTGAACATATGCTACAATTTCACATTGTTAGGGCACTTTGCCTGACATGGATGGATTCCCGAGTGGCCAAAGGGGACAGACTGTAAATCTGCTGCAAATTGCTTCGGTGGTTCGAATCCACCTCCATCCATTTTCTTTTTCGGGAATATTTTCGAAGAAGAGAACATATCATATACAACATAATATCGCGGGGTGGAGCAGTCTGGAAGCTCGTCGGGCTCATAACCCGAAGGTCATAGGTTCAAATCCTATTCCCGCTACTTATGCCCAGATAGCTCAGTTGGTAGAGCAGAGGACTGAAAATCCTCGTGTCGCTGGTTCGATTCCGGCTCTGGGCATTTTTTGCTGCCCAAAATAGGATTCACATTTTTTTTGCCATAGCAAAATCCGGCAGAATTTCCTGTCTCCTATCGCATAGGTAAAGTAAAAAACTCTGCATCGCATCCCCGGAAATTCCCAGATGGATACGGTACAGAGTTTTTTCATCGCATGACTGCCCAGGAAAGCTTTTCGTTTTTACAGATCTTTGATGACTTCCCATGCCTCATCATCAAATTTTCTGTCCTTGAAATAATACTGTTTATCTTCTTCTGTAATCTTTTTTACCACACGGCACGGATTTCCCACGGCAACGCTCCAGTCCGGAATATCTTTTGTCACGACGCTTCCTGCTCCGATAACCACATTACTTCCGATATGTACCCCCGGCACAACAACCGTGTTTCCGCCAAGCCATACATTATCACCGATCGTTACCTCAATCCCATATTCATAAGCAGAATTTCTTGCTGCCGGATGAATTGATATGTTATAATCATATTATCTCGAATTTAGCGTTTTTTCAATGACAATATTCCGTATTTTTATAATTATTGTATTTTTTAACAAGACGAAAGAGGAGCTTTTTATGGTCAATGATCCTATAACAAAAATCATGCAGGATGCATCTGAAATCGTCCGTTACGATGAAGTCGGCATTCCGCTTTCTATTCGGGAAGGACTTCTTTCCGCCTATCCGAATCACAGGGCACTTTGCCACTGGCATGAAGACATCGAATGGGTGTATATCCGCTCCGGACAGATGAACTATTATATGAATGGAAAACGTGTTCTATTAAACACCGGTGAAGCACTCATGGTCAATTCCCGCCAAATGCACTACGGATATTCCGAAAACGGGCAGGACTGCGATTTTATCCGTATTCTGTGTCATCCCAAAATTTTCATCACGAACAGTGTTCTGTCTGTCTCTTATACACATCTGACGCTGCCGACGAAGCTAGAAGTGTAGATC
>ERZ1026998.56-NODE-56-length-45777-cov-12.330082_pt1 | contig 45777 bp, 62 predicted proteins | sample MGYA00519288_ERZ1026998 | MGnify/ENA primary metagenome ERZ1026998 (study PRJEB26926, sample SAMN06164454) | human gut metagenome | biome: ENVO:00009003; feature: ENVO:2100002; material: ENVO:00002003 | host: Homo sapiens | place: USA | collected 2012 ...
ATCTACACTTCTAGCTTCGTCGGCAGCGTCAGATGTGTATAAGAGACAGCTTGTATGATGCGGGTTTAAGGCCCTTCAACATGATTGTGAAAGGATGTGTGCTACATAGTGACTGATAAGGAACTTTCCCAGCGGGCCAAAGAATATTTTGCCCAAATCCGAAAAACTGACCGCCTGATTCAGCGGTTGACAGATACAGTGAATACCCTTCGATCCGGGCTGACAAGCCAAAATTATGAGCTGAAGCCGGATAAGGTTCAGACTTCCGGGCCAAAAGACACTTTAGGGGAAACGATTGTAAAAATCATGTCCCTTGAAGAAGATATTAACACCCGGATTGACGAACTTGTGAGCATGAAGAAAGAAGCCTTCAGCATGATCAGCAAGATTCCTGACCTTGATCAGCAAAATGTTCTTGTAGGCCGATATATCCAACTGAAAAAGTGGGAGGATTTAGCCGCAGAATTCGAGTACACCACCCAATGGCTTTTTGAAATCCACGGGAAGGCTTTACTTGCTTTTGCCAAGGAAAATGCTGATTTTCTGCAAGAACCAAGTAAAGTTTAGTTTCACCTGTTGAAAGTTTAGTGTTTTTTCGGCTATTATATAGAGTGAAAAAGCGTCCGAGGGGGAACCTTCGGCGCTTTTCTTTTGATTTTCAAAGGGGGTGAATACCTTGACGGCAAGACAAAGGAAGTTTTGTGATGAATACCTGATCAGCGGCAATGCCACCGATGCGGCAATTAAGGCGGGGTATTCGCCCAAGACTGCAAAGAGTATCGGACAACGATTGTTGACCTTTGTTGACCTGAAGCAGTACATTGAAACTGAACTTGAAAAACTTCATTCCGCCAAGATCGCTGATGCCCAAGAAGTTCTTGAATACCTGACCGCTGTAATGCGGGGCCAACACACCGAACAGGTGTTGAAGCTGGTGGGTGATGGCATTCAGACCGTGACGGATATTGATGTTTCCGCCAAGGAACGGATCAAGGCCGCTGAATTGATTGGCAAGCGTTATGCCCTGTTCAGTGACAAGATGGACTTGGGCGGTGCTGTTCCCGTGGTTATCATGGGGGATGATCAACTTGAAGATTAACCCCAAGGCCAAGGTGATCCGCCTTCCTGAAGTGGTGGGCAAAGGCTACGCCACTTTTTGGAACTTCAAAGGCCGTTACCGGGTTTGCAAGGGTTCCCGTGCTTCAAAGAAATCCAAAACCACGGCCCTGAACATCATCAAACGGATGATGCAATACCCGGAAGCCAATACCCTTGTGGTTCGCAAAGTGTTCAGAACCTTGAAGGATAGCTGTTTCACGGAATTGAAGTGGGCAATCAACAGGCTTGGGGTTCAGGCTTATTGGGAAGTCAAGGAAAGCCCCCTTGAAATGACCTATATTCCAACCGGTCAGAAGATTTACTTCCGGGGCCTTGATGATCCCTTGAAGGTGACTTCTATCACGGTTGAAATTGGGTATTTGTGTTGGTGCTGGATTGAAGAAGCCTATGAAATCACCAATGAAGATGATTTCAATATGCTGGATGAAAGCATTCGTGGTGCTATCCCGGAAGAAACCGGCCTGTTCAAGCAAATCACCCTGACCTTCAACCCGTGGAATGAAAAACACTGGATCAGGAAGCGGTTTTTCGGGGAAATCACCGGCAAGGACGGCCAAGGGAACCCCACATATCAGTTCCATGATAGCTGGATTTCCCCTGATGGTCAGATTTACGCCACAACCACCAATTACCTGTGTAATGAATGGCTGGATGAAGCCGATCTGAAGGTTTTTGAAACCATGAAGCAGAACAACCCCCGGCGCTATAAAGTGGCCGGTTTGGGTGGTTGGGGCATTGTGGATGGCCTGATTTATGAGAACTGGACAGAAGAAGCCTTCAATCCGGCTGAAATCAGCGCCCGGAAGGGTGTAAAATCGGCCTTTGGGCTTGACTTCGGCTATACCAATGACCCCACGGCCCTGTTCTGTGGGCTGGTGAGCAAAGAAGAAAAGACCATTTGGGTTTTCGATGAACTGTATGAAAAAGCCCTGACCAACCGGGCAATCAGTGACCGGATCACGGTGATGGGCTATGCCAAAGAGCGGATCAAGGCCGATTGTGCAGAACCCAAGAGCATTGACGAATTGCGGGAAGCTGGCCTTCATCGTATCAGAGCCGCCCGGAAGGGCAAAGACAGCGTAAACAATGGCATTCAGTACATTCAGGATTATAAAATCATCATTCACCCCCGCTGTGTGAACTTCTTGACTGAAATCAGTAACTACACATGGGATGAAGATAAATTCGGGGCCAAGATCAACCGGCCCATTGATGATTTCAACCACCTGATGGACGCTATGCGTTATGCGCTGGAAGATATGCTGGTTGGCCCCGCCTTTAGCTTCGAGTAATAACACGATAGTAACAAATCGCCCTGAAAACGCTGTGTTTTCGGGGGTTTTGTCTTTATTGGGTAATAAGGAAGGAACCGCTCATGTTTGAACAGCAATACATTCTGAACAAGATTGAACAATGGGCGGATCGGCTTCCCTATCAGTCTTTGAAGATTGAAGTGGAACTTTCAAACCAAACGCTGACTTTGGAAAAGACCAAACAGCGGCCCATTGGATTTCAAGCCCCCCCCCACGGAAGGAAGGTGATTGAATATGCCCATGCTTGTTGAAACTGAAATGGCCCGGATCAATCGCCTGATTGTGATGGGCGGATATACCGGAATGACTGAACTTCAGTTTTTCGCCGCTGAAATTGATGAATGGAAGCGGAGCCGGAAACGGAAGGAACAGATTATCGGGGATGCCTATTATGAAGGCTACCATGATATTCTTCAGCGGAAGCGCACCATTATTGGTGAGGATGGCAAACTTCAGGAAGTTGATAACCTTCCCAATAACAGGCTGATTGACAACCAATTTGCCCTGATGGTGGATCAGAAAACCAACTACCTTGTGGGCAAGCCCTTCACCGTGACCTGTAAAAACAAAACCTATGCCGATTTACTGACCAAGGTTTTTGATAAGCGGTTCAACCGCCTTCTGAAGTATGTCTGTGAAGATGCCCTGAAAGGCGGGATCGGCTGGTTGTTCCCCTACTATGGGGATGATGGGAAACTTGCCTTCAAACATTTTCCCGCCCAAGAAATTCTTCCGTTTTGGACTGACGATGATCACACAATCCTTGATTGTGCAATCCGGCTTTACCCCCAAGAGGTTTGGAACGGGCTTACCAAGGAAATTGTGGAGCGGGTGGAAATCTTCAAGCATGATGGCATTTGGCGTTATGTGTACGATGGAACCACCCTGACCCCGGATGAACAGTTGGGGGAGCATGAAAACTACTTCAGCATTGATGATGGGGAAGAAACTGTTGAATTGAATTGGGAGCGGATTCCCCTGATCCCGTTCAAGTACAACAAGCAGGAAATCCCCCTGATTCGCCGGGTGAAAACCCTTCAGGATGGTATTAACACCATGCTTTCCGACTTTGAAAACAATATGCAAGAGGACGCACGGAACACCATTTTGATCTTGAAGAACTATGATGGTGAAAACCTTGGGGAGTTCCGGCGTAACCTTGCCACTTATGGAGCCGTCAAAGTTCGGGATGATGGCGGGGTTGAAACCCTGACCGTTGAAATCAATTCGGAAAACTTCAATTCTATTCTGAAGTTGTTCAAAGATAAGCTGATTGAAAATGCCCGTGGGTATAATGCCAAGGATGATCGGATGGGGAACAACCCCAACCAAATGAACATCCAATCCATGTATTCTGACATTGACCTTGACGCAAACGGGATGGAAACCGAGTTTCAGGCGGCTTTTGATGATCTGATCTGGTTTGTCAATCAGGATTTTGCCAACACTGGCCGGGGTGATTATGACGGTGAGGAAGTCACCATTGTTTTCAACCGGGATATGCTGATCAATGAAAGTGAAGCCATTGAAAACTGTTCCAAGTCCGTTGGCATTTTGTCTAATGAAACCATTGTGGCCCAGCACCCTTGGACAACTGATGTGGATTTGGAGTTGGAACGGCTTCAGAAAGAAAAGGAAGAAGCAATGGCCCAAGCGCAGGAATACGCCGGGGCTTTTGGCAATGTTCAAAAGGATGATCCTGATGGGAATGAAGGCGGGGATGAATAATCCCCGCCTTACCTATGCCGGGGCAATAATGGGGCGGGGCCGGGGTTCACCTCCTTACCCGGTCAAAGGTGCAATTCCTTTCCCCGGCACTTTATATGGACAGATACCCAAGTGGTAAAGGGGCCGGTTTGCTAAACCGGTAGGCCGGGAAACCGGTGCATGGGTTCAAACCCCATTCTGTCCGCCACATGGCGCATTCGGCAAGAGGTTAAGCCACCGGGCTTTCAATCCGGGATCGGTGGGTTCGATTCCCCCATGCGTCACCATTTGCCGGGTTGGTGGAATTGGCAGACACACCGGATTCAAAATCCGCCGCCTTTTGGCGTATGGGTTCAAGTCCCATACCCGGCACCAATATTGGGGTATAGCCAAGCGGTAAGGCAAGGGGCTTTGACCCCCTGATGCGTTGGTTCGATCCCAACTACCCCAGCCATATCAAGAAGGGAGCGTGACCCCGTGAAGAATGCTGACTATTGGCGGGGCCGGTTTGCCATTCTTGAAAATTCGGCCCACAAACAAGCGGATGAATACCTTCAGACCCTTGAAGATATTTACCGGGAAGCTGAACAATCTGTTCAACGGGATATTGAAAGCTGGTATCAGCGTTTTGCCACCAATAACAAGGTGACTTTGGCTGAAGCCCGGAAGATGTTGACCACTGGACAGCTTGAAGAATTCAAGTGGACGGCTGAACAGTATGTGAAAGCCGCACAAAGGGCCAACCTTTCAGAAGATTGGATCAAGAAGCTGGAAAACGCTTCAACCCGTTTCCATGTCAGCCGCCTTGAAGCAATCCAACTGCAAATCCAACAGGAAATGGAACTTCTGTTTGGAAATCAGGTGGATGGAATTGATGATCTTCTGAAAGATGTGGTTTCCAATGGGTACACCCGTGGAGCCTTCGAGGTTCAAAAGGGCATTGGCCTTGGGTGGGATTTCACCGCCCTGAACCAAAAGAAACTTGAAACTTTACTTTCAAAGCCTTGGACAACTGACGGGCGCACTTTTCGGGATCGCTGTTGGACGAACAAGGCGGATTTGGTGGACACCGTAAACAAGGAACTGATTCAGGGAATGTTGCGGGGTGATCCACCGGCCAAGATTATCACGGCCATTCAAAAACAGTTCGGAACTTCCCGCTATAAGGCAAGGCGCTTGGTTCATACGGAAACCAGCTATTTCAACGCCACTTCCAAAGTTCAGATGTATAAAGATTTGGGGGTGGATCAGATTGAAATTGTGGAAACGCTGGATTCCCGTACCTGTGCCGTGTGTCAACCCCTTGATGGGACGGTGGTTCCCCTTTCCCAATATGAACCGGGGGTGACAGTTCCGCCCTTCCACCCAAATTGCCGGGGAACCACTTGCCCCCATTATGAGGATATGGACGGTGAAAGAGCCGCCCGCACCGCTGATGGGAAAGTGTACTATGTCCCGGCCAACATGACCTTCAGCCAATGGAAGAAGGCTTTTGTGGATGGCGTGAAGGACGGTTTGACGGTTGCCACCGCAGGCGCTATAATGAAGAAAACCGTGGACGATTGCACCACTGTTGATGAAGTGGAAGCCTTGATGAAGGAACAAGGGTGGTTTTATCAAACTACCCTTCCCAATGGGAAACCTTTTGACGGAAATCAGCTTCTTTCTTTGCAAGGCTGTGATCTTGAAACCGCCAAGGCCATTTTCAAAGCCCATGAAAATGTGTTCAACCGCCTTCCTGAATTGCAGGGCCAACTGAATTCTATCAATGCTATGAAATTGCAAGCTGGCACCTATGCCCAATGTTCTTATGGGTTGGGCCGTGGTGGAATTTCCGTGAACACTTCTTATTTTTCCGATGTGGAGCGGTTGACCAAACTTTACGCAAGGGACTTGGAACATGGATTCCACCCAGCAGGAACCACCTTCGGTTCCATTGTCACCCATGAATTGGGCCATGCTGTGGATGATTACCTTTCTGTGATCCAGCAGTTGGCCGGATTGAATGGATGGCGGCCCAAGAAGGTTTCCGCTTATCTTCGCCCCAAAGTTATGAAGGCTTGTGGGTTGAAGGTTTCCGACACCAAAACGGCGGTGAGCGGTTACGCCACCCAAGATGCCCAAGAATGGTTTGCTGAATGCTTCTGTGAATGGATGGACAGCGAAAGCCCCCGCCCGGTTGCTGAAGAATTCGGCAAACAGCTTTTGGATTTGATGAAGGGGATGAAAACCAATGCCGATGCCTGATTTTTTCACAAGTGAATGGTTTGTGCCGGAAGTTGATAACTGGCACCTGAAGGAAGGCGCACCCCCTGAAGTGGTGGAAGAATTTGAAGCCTACATGAAGCGCCTGAAAGAGAACGAACAAAACAATATTGTTGAATGAGCCACCCCCGGCTTTGGCCGGTGGGTGGTTTTTTCATACCCTTTCGCCGTTTCCCCGGTGGTGGGCGGTAAACAGAACCGGGGGAAATCGTGGTTCCTGACCCACGGTAAAAAAGGATTTTATGGAGGTATCACACTATGACGAAAGAAAAGCTGATGGAATGGGGCTTGACCGAGGAACAGGCCAACAAGGTTATGGAAGGGCTGAACGGTTCTTTTGTGACCAAGGCCCGCTTCAATGAAGTGAACGAGGAAAACAAAGCCCTGAAAGCCCAAGTTTCTGAACGGGATGGGCAGATTGACACCCTGAAGAAATCCGCTGGTGATAACACGGAACTTCAGAACCAAATCACCGCCCTTCAGGAAGCCAACAAGCAGAAAGACAAAGACCACGCCAATGAAATCAAAGCCCTGAAGATCGGCAATGCCGTTGATTTGGCCCTTTCCACCGCCAAGGCCAAGAACCATGTTGCGGTGAAGGCGCTGTTGGCCGATTTCCTGACCAAAGCGGAATTGGCCGATGATGGCACGGTGAAAGGGCTTGATGATGAAATTGGGAAGCTGGTAAAGGGTGAGGATACCGCTTTTCTTTTCGACAACACCGGCAAGGCCAAATTCAAGGGGGCCAAGGCCGCTGAAAAGAGTGATCCCCACAATCAGCCCACCGGGGATGATCTTTCCAAAATGTCCTATGACGAACTTTGCAAGTATTTGGAGGACAACCCGGACACCACTTTGGAATAATCCACCCCTTGATCTACACAAAGAAAGGAAGTTTGAACAATGGCTAACAGCAAGTTTGATGCAAAGTCTTTCAACCCTGAAGCCTTCAAGTATATGGTTGGCCGTATTCCCAACCTGACCTTGAATGCTTTGAAGAAATCCCGTGCGCTGGCCGGGAACCCCGATATTCGGGCGGTGTTCACCAGTCAGAACGGCACCGCTTACGCCCGTCTTGCCATGCGTGGCCTGTTGGATGGGGATGCGGTGAACTATGATGGTGAAACCGATATTACCGCCACTTCCACCAAGACCTTTGAACAGGGTATGGTGGTGATCGGTAGGGCCAAGGCGTGGACTGAAAAGGATTTCAGCTATGACATTACCGGTGGGGTTGACTTCATGGGTAATGTTTCCGCCCAAGTTGCCGAGTACAAGGACACCTTGGATCAGAAAACCATTCTGTCCATGCTGAAGGGTGTTTTTGCTATGCCCACCACGGACACCAAGAACAAGGAATTTGTGGAGAAGCATAGCACCACCATTTATGGCAAGATGGATGCCACCACCCTGAATTCCGCTGTGAACAAGGCTTGCGGAGCCAACAAGCAGAAGTTCACCCTTGCCTTCATGCACTCTGATGTTGCCACCAACCTTGAGAACATGAAGCTGTTGGAGTTTATGAAGCAGACGGACGGGGACGGTATTCAGAAGGATTTGACCCTTGCCACTTGGAATGGCCGCACCGTGGTTGTGGATGATGACCTTCCCGCCGTCACCGGTTATGCTGATGCCGATGCCGACACCCCCGGCGCTTTGAAGATCGTTGCTTCTGGCGGTGACAATACCACCACCATTGCCCTTGCAAGCGCCACCCCCTACTTCGGCACCCGCACCCTTGCCGCTGATATGTATGTGGTTCCCGCTACGCAGTACACCACCTATATCATGGGGAACGGCGCTATTTCCTATGAGGATATTGGGGCCAAGGTTCCCTATGAAATGGCCCGTGACCCCAAGACCAATGGCGGTGTTGATACCCTGTATATGCGTCAGCGCAAGGTGTTCAGCCCCTTTGGTATCAGCTATGAGAAGAAAAGCCAAGCCAAGCTGTCCCCCACTGATGCCGAGTTGGAAAACGGGCAGAACTGGACACTGGTTCATAGCGGCGAAACCACCGCTTCCCAGCGCACTTATATCAACCACAAGGCGATTCCCATTGCCCGGATTCAGTCTTTGGGCTGATGGAATGGCGGTGATCCCCGTTGCGTGAAGATGTTGTGGCAATGCTGACGGCCCTTGGCGTAACGGGGGCCGCTACTGATCCGCTGTTGGATATGGTGATTACTAATGTTCAATGGCGGATCAAAAATTTAACCAACCTTCGGGAAGTTCCTGAAGGGCTGGAAAGTATGGCCGTATTTATGGCCGTGGGTGAATACCTGAACATGAAGAAGGCCAACGGGCAGTTGGAAGGGTTTGATCTTGAAGCGGCGGTAAAACAAATTCAGGAAGGTGACACCAATATTTCTTTTGCGGTGGGTGACGGCAATTCCACCCCGGAACAGCGGTTGGATAGCCTGATCAACTTCCTGATCAATGGCCGGATGGATGAAATTTACCATTACAGGCGGTTGGTATGGTAAGCGCCCAAAGGAAAGCCCTTGAACGGCTGTGGAAGGATCGCTGTTCCGTTTTCGTGAAAAAGAAAGTCACCGATCCAACCACAAAACTGACTGATTTTGTGGAAACGCCGCTTCTTCAAGATCAGCCCTGTAAACTGTCTTTTGAAACTTTAACTTCAAGTTCTGGTGATCCCGTGGCCGCAATCACCCAAACTGTGAAGCTGTTCCTTTCCCCTGATGTGGAAATCCCCGCTGGTTGTAAAATCGTGGTGACACGGTTCAACGACCTTGAACGGAAGTTCACCTATTCTAAAAGTGGTGAAGCCGGGGTTTTCACCAACCACCAAGAAATCCAGCTTGAACCTTTCAAGGGGTATGCTTGATGGCAAAGTGGGGTAAATGCGATTTCAAGCAACTGGAACGGCTGAACAAGAATATGGAAAAGCTGATGGGCGCTGACTTGGATAAGTTCTACCAGAAAGCGGCCAAAGAGCTTGCGGGACGGTTGCTGAACAAGGTTGTGAAGCGGACACCGGTTGTATATGGAACCTTGCGTGACGCATGGGCGGTAATGCCTGTGGGCCACCGTGGGAACCATTACACGGTTGTTGTGCTGAACAATCTTCAGTATGCGTCCTATGTTGAATACGGCCACCGGCAAGAGCCGGGGCGGTTCATTCCCGGTTATTGGGAAAGTGACCGCTTTGTTTATGATCCTGACGCTGAAGGCGGGATGGTGCTGAAGAAGAATTGGGTGAAAGGGCGCTATATGCTGACAATTTCCACACAAGAGTTGGAACAGCAAGCGCCCGCATTGCTGGAAAAAAAGCTATACAAGTTCCTGAAGGGGTGTTTCGATGCTTAATGAAATTATCAAAGGAATTTCAATGGCGCTGAACACCGCCTTTGGGGATGGGTATGAAATCTATCAGAACGATGTAAGGCAAGGCTTGAAAGAGCCTTGCTTTTTAATTGCCGTTCTGCAACCGGAAATCACGCCCATGCTTGGAAGGCGGTCTATCTGGCGGCACCCGTTTGATATTCAGTATTTCCCGACTGACCCCAGCAACAATGCTGAAATGTTCACCGTTGCGGAAACGATGATTGAAGCCCTGAACTTCATCACGCTTCCGGGCGGTGATCTTCTTCATGGAACCAGCGTGAATTATGAGGTTGTGGACAATGTTCTTCACTTCTTTGTGAACTTCAACTTGCCCATGATTCGGCCCGCTGATGAAACGATGATGGAAACCTTGGAAACCGAGGTTGGAACAGTTGGAGGGGATTAAAAATGCCTACGACCAAAACCAGAAAGCCCAAGACGGAGGAAGCGGCCCCGCCTGTTTCCAATGTCCCGGTTTTCACCAAAAGAAATATCCTGACCTTCAAGCGGTACGCCAACAGGCGTGATCTTCTGTCCGTTTTGCTGAAGGACGGGGAGGAATACACGATGGAGCAGGTGGACAGCTTGCTTCAAAACTTTTTCAAGAAAGGTAAGGTGAATTGATATGGCCCTTGGCGGCGGCACTTATTTGACGCAGAACAAGATTCTGCCCGGTGCATATATCAACTTCATTTCGGTTGCGAAAGCAAGCGCCACCCTCTCTGATCGTGGTATTGCGACCATTCCCCTTGAAATGAATTGGGGGCCTGAAGGTGAAGTGATCACCGTTGAACTTGGGGATTTCCAAAAGGATTCCCAAAAGATTTTCGGCTATGCGTACACGGCGGATGAACTGAAGCCCATGCGTGAGATTTTCAAGCACGCCCAAACGGTTCACTTCTTCCGCCTGAACGCTTCCGGCACCAAGGCCGCTTGTACCTATGCAACGGCCAAATACCCCGGCACCCGTGGCAATGATCTTCGCATTGTCATTGAGGAAAACGAAAACAGTCAGGAGGAAGCCAAACTGTATGATGTTTCCACCTTCCTTGGCACCGTCCAAGTGGATCAGCAGAAGGGTATTTCCGAAGCGGCTGACCTGAAGAACAATGATTATGTGGACTTCATCAGCACCGCCACCCTTGCCCTGACCGCCACCACACCCTTGACCAATGGAGCCAACGGGACTGTGGAGGATGCGACCTATCAGACCTATTTGGACAAGATGGAAGCCTATACCTTCAACGCTATGGGTTGCCCGGCCACCAAATCCACCTTGGCTGATCTGTTCGTGTCCTACTGCAAGCGCCTTCGGGATGAAGTGGGCAAGAAGTTTCAGGTGGTTACTTTCCGCAATCTGGCCGATTTTGAAGGCGTGGTGAGCGTGAAGAACGGTATTGTGGGCAACACCGAAAGCGCCGCCTTGGTTCCTTGGGCAACCGGTGTGGTTGCTGGAACCGCCGTGAACAAGTCTGCCACCAACATGACCTATGACGGCGAATATGAAGTTGATACCGACTACACCCAAACCGAACTGGAAAACGGGATTTTGGAAGGTTCCTTCATGTTCCACTTGGTTGATGATGAAGTCAGGGTGTTGGAGGATATTAACACCTTTGTTTCCGTGACGGATGAAAAATCCGCTGACTTTTCCAGCAACCAGACTATCAGGGTGTTGGATCAGATTGCCAATGATATTGCGGTGTTGTTTGGCACCAAGTACATTGGTAAGGTTCCCAACGATGCTTCCGGGCGGATCAGCCTGTGGAATGATATTGTGAAGCACCATCAGGAACTTCAGAATATCCGGGCCATTGAGAACTTCAACCCGGACAATGTGACGGTTGCCCAAGGCGACACCAAGAAGGCCGTTGTGGTAGCGGACTATGTTACCCCGGTCAACGCTATGGCCCAGCTTTACATGACCGTCTATGTTCAGTAAGAAAGGGGTGTAAACAATGGCAACTGTTATGCACGCCAAGGACGCTATTTCCGCTTCTTTGGCTGAATGCTTTGTGACCATTGGGGACAACCGTTATAACTTCATGCAGGCTATCAACCTTGAAGCCAATTTTGAGAAGAACAAGACGGAAGTCCCCATTTTGGGCAAGACCGGCAAGGGCAATAAATCTACCGGTTGGAGTGGTACGGGTTCCGCAACCTTCCACTACAACACTTCTATCTTCCGGCAGATGATGAAGCAGTACAAGGACACCGGCGAGGATGTCTATTTTGACATTCAAGTGACCAATGAAGATCCCACTTCTTCTGTGGGCCGTCAAACTGTGATCCTGAAGGATTGCAATATTGATGGCGGTATCCTTGCCAAGTTTGACGCTGATGCGGAATACTTGGATGAAGATATGGACTTCACCTTTGAGGACTTCGAGATGCCGGAAACCTTCACCATGCTTGCGGGAATGGAATAACACTGTGAAAACCCGCCCCAGTTTGAAAGCGTGGGGCGGGTTTTTCTTTTTATGATTTCAAAATAGGAGGATTTTAGCAATGAGCCTTACTGCATTTCTGGCGAAAAACGCCCTGAAGGTTGAGAATGTGAAGTTTGTCCCTTCCAAGCGGTTTGTGGACGAAAACACCAAGAAGCCTATGGAATGGGAGATTCAGGCTATCACCGGCACCGAGGATGAAGCCCTTCGCAAATCCTGTGCCAAGCGGGTTCCCATTCCCGGCAAGAAGAACCAGTATCAGAAGGAAACTGATTATGATATGTACCTTGGGAAGCTGGCTGTGGCCTGTACGGTGTTCCCTGACCTGAACAACAAGGAACTTCAGGACAGTTACAAGGTGATGGGCGCTGAAGCCCTTCTGAAAACCATGCTGACCCCCGGCGAATATGCGGACTATCTGCAAAAGGTTCAGGAGGTTTGCGGGTTTGAAACCACCCTTCAGGACGAGGTGGACGAGGCAAAAAACTAATTGAAGAAGGTGATAGTGAAGCGAATATCGCTTACTATTGCCTTCACGAACTGCATTTGACACCTTCCCAATTTTTCAACCTTGACCGTCAAGAACGGGCCTTTATCATTGCCGCTATTGATATTCGGGTTGAACGGGAAAAAAAGAAGCAAAAAGAAATTGAACGGAAACAACGCCGGGGCCGCAGGAAATAACCGCTGGCCCCGGTTTTCCTTTGGAAAGAAGGTGAACCCCCTTGGCAACCATCAAGACCGCTATTGCCCTGTATGATGGCGTAACAGCGCCCCTTCAGGCCATGCACAAGGCCATGAACATTGTGCTGAACAGCTTTGAAGCTATGCAACGGGCTTCCGGGAATTCGGTTGATGTTTCGTCCATTCAAGAAGCCCGTGAAGAACTGGCAAGAGCCGGGGCCGCCTTCGATTCCATTGAACAGAATATCAGGGACGCTGGCAACCAGCAAGACCGCTTTAACCGGAAGATCAAGGACGGCACCACCGCCGCTGATGGCCTTTGGAGCAAGCTGAAGGGCATTGCGGCCACGGTGGGCGGACTTGCGGCGGCAAAGAAAATCATTGGGATTTCTGACGATCTGGCAAGCACACGGGCAAGGTTGAACCTGATTGTGGATGATGGCGGTTCAGTAACCGAACTGGAAAAGAAGATTATGGCTTCCGCCCAGCGTTCCCGATCCGCATATTTTGACACCGCTTCGGCCATTGCAAGTTTGGGTTCCAACGCCGGGGCCGCTTTCGCCAATACGGATGAAATCATTGCTTTCATGGAGCAAATCAACAAGCAATTTGTAATCGGGGGCGCTTCTGCCCAAGGCCAAGCCGCCGCAATGCTTCAGCTTACCCAAGCTATGGCCGCTGGTGCGTTGCGTGGTGAAGAATTGAATTCCATTTTGGAAAATGCCCCCGGAATTGCAAGAGCCATTGAAAGCTATATGGGCATTGCGGAAGGTTCTATCAAGTCTTATGCGGAACAGGGGTTGATCACCGCTGAAGTGGTGAAAAACGCTATGTTTGCGGCGGCTGATGAAACCAATGCCAAGTTTGAAAGTATGCCCAAGACTTGGGCGCAAATTTGGACTTCCATGCAGAACAAGGCCCTGTCTATTTTCAACCCCATTCTGACGAAAATCAATCAGATTGCCAACAGCGAACAGTTCACCAAAGTTACAGATGGGATCATCAACGGGTTGGCCGGGATCGCTACTGTGGCAACCGTGATCCTTGATTTGCTGATCAATGTGGCTTCCGTGGTGGTCGATAACTGGTCTTGGTTGTCCCCCATTATCCTTGGAGTAGCCGCCGCCCTTGGTGTGTACTATGGGCGGTTGCTTCTGGTAAGGGGCGCTGAATTGGCTTCAGCGGCTATTTCCGGGACTGTGGCGGTTGCCAAGGGTATTATGGCGGCGGCAACCATGTTGGTTACTGGTGCTACTTGGGCGCAAGTAACGGCCCAATACGGCCTGAATGCGGCCATGTATGCCTGTCCCTTGGTGTGGATCATCATTCTGATTATCGCCCTTGTAGCCCTGTTTTATGCGGCTGTGGCGGCGGTCAACCACTTTGCCGGAACCAGCGTTTCCGCCACGGGCATTATCTGTGGTGCATTTATGGCGGCGCTGGCCTTCATTGGGAATATCTTTGTGGCCCTGTGGAACTTAGTTGTAGATGTGTTTGTGATGATTTACAACCTTGTGGGTACGGTTGCAAACTTCATCGGGAATGTTTTCAATGATCCGGTTGGGGCCGTGGTTCGCCTGTTCTTTGATTTGGCTGATACTGTGCTTTCCGTGCTTCAGGCTTTGGCTTCGGCCATTGATGCAATCTTCGGTTCTAACCTTGCCGGTTCTGTCCAAGGCTGGCGTGATAGCTTGGGCGGTTGGGTGGATTCCACCTTCGGCAAGGGTGAAGAAGTCATGGAAAAGCTGAACGCCGATGATCTGAAGTTAGATCGTTTCGAGTATGGAGCCGCCTTTGATATGGGCTATGAGTTCGGCCAAGGCGTGGAAGATACCGTGGGCGGCTTGTTCGACTTTTCCGCAATGGACAGCTTGGGGGCCGCTGATGGGCTGGATGCCTTCAATCTTGGCAACACCCTTGATGGTATCTATGGCAACACCGGGGACACGGCGGGGAACACCGCCGCTATGAGTGATGCCCTTGATATTGCTGAAGAAGATTTGGCCTATATGCGGGATATTGCCGAGCGGGAAGCAATCAACCGGTTCACCACCGCTGAAATCAAGGTTGAACAACAGAACACCAACTATATCAGTCAAGACACTGATTTGGATGGGATCATGGATGCTTGGGCCAACGATTTTGCAACCAAGCTGGATGTGTCTGAAGAAGGGGTGCATGAGTAATGGCATACACAATGTATTTGGGTGGGGTGCTTATGCCCATCACCCCTTCCAAAGTCAAGGTGAAGATCAATAACCAGAATGAAACCCTGACGCTGATCAACGGCGAGGAAATCAACATTCTGAAGGAACCGGGGTTGACCGATGTAAGTTTTGATCTGCTTCTTCCCCAAGTTTCCTATCCCTTCACCAATGGCGGGGCGCAATCCGCCGATTATTACTTGTCCCTGTTCGAGCGGCTGAAAACTTCCAAGCAACCGTTTCAATTCATCCTGAACCGGTCAATGCCCACCGGAAGGCGGTTGTTCTATACCAATTTGACGGTGGGCATGGAGGATTACCAAATCACCGATGATGCGGAAGAAGGCTTTGATATTACGGTTACTGTCAGCCTAAAGCAATACAGGCACTATGGCACCAAAACCGTGACTATCCAACCGGCCCCCACGCCCGCAGAAACCCCCACCGCTACGGTGGAGCAACCCCAGCGGGAAACCAGCCAAGCGCCCCAGCAAACCACCTACACGGTGAAAAGCGGGGATTGTCTTTGGAATATCGCCAAGAAGTATTTGGGGGATGGTTCCCGTTACAATGAAATCTATGAACTGAACAAAGATAAGATTACAAACCCGAACCTGATTTATCCCAATCAGGTTCTTACTTTGCCTTCCTGAAAGGGGTGATTCCGTGTCTGCTGAACTTCTGATTCAGAATGGTTCAACTATTTATTATCCGGTAGTTGAAGAAGGGGTTTCACTGACATTGGAGCGGAAAGGCACCCCCGGCAAGCTGGAATTCACGGTGATTAAAGACGGTGTTTTGAACTTCCAAGAAGGGAACCCGGTGAAGTTCACCGTGGATGGAACTACCATGTTCTATGGCTTTGTGTTCACCAAGAGCCGAAAAGCGAACAGCCCCACCATTGATGTTGTGGCCTATGATCAGTTGCGGTATCTGAAGAACAAGGACACCTATACAGAAGAAGGGCTGAAGGCTTCTGACCTTCTGAAGCGGATTGCAACAGATTTCCGCCTGAACCTTGGAAGCGTGGAAGATACAGGGTACACCATTGAAACCATTGTGGAAGAAAATAGCACCCTGTTTGACATGATCCAAAATGCCCTTGATGAAACCCTTCTGAATACCGGTCAACTGTACTGCCTGTACGATGATGGCGGGGCGCTGACCTTGAAAAATGTCAATTCCATGAAGTTGAACCTTCTGATTGATTCGGAAACCGGTGAAACCTTTGATTATTCTTCCAGCATTGATGATCAGACCTATAACAAAATTAAGCTGGCCTATAACAATGAGCAAACCGGCAAGCGGGAATTGTATGTGGCCCAAGACGGCGAAAAAATGAACACTTGGGGAGTTCTTCAGTATTATGAAGAACTTCAGACCGCAACGGGAGCCGCCGCCAAAGCCGATGCCCTTTTGAAACTGTACGATCAGAAAACCCGGAAGCTGACGGTGAAAAATGCCTTCGGTGATGTTCGGGTTCGGGCCGGTTCCGCTGTGGTGGTTTCCTTGGATTTGGGCGATATTATCACCAACAACTATTTGATGGTTGAAAAAGTCACCCACAATTTCAAGGGGGATGAACATTTCATGGATGTAACCTTGATTGGGGGTGAATTCATTGCCTAAACCGACGAATGCGGTGGAGTTGGTGAAGAAAGCCGCTGTGGAAGCGGTGGAAGCCGGGAAGCCGGTAAACCTTCTTTTTGGAACGGTGATTTCCGCTTCCCCGCTGAAAATCCAAGTGGATCAGAAAGCAATCTACACTGAAAAAATGTTGGTGCTGACCCGCAATGTGACTGATTATGAAGTGGATATGACGGTTTCCCACCAAACTGTTGTGATCACCCACGGCCACCCGGTAACAGACACCTATACCGGGGGCGGCACCGCTGAAGATATTGACCACAACCACCCCATTCAGGGACGGAAGAAGTTCAAGGTTCACAACGCCCTTGTGGTGGGGGATTGGGTGGTTTTGGCCCGGATTCAGAAGGGCAAAAGATTTGTGGTGCTGGATCGGATTAAACCGAACCCGGCCTTACAGGGGGAATGGTTATGATTCCACAAGTTCAAGATGATTTGCGGCAGGACTTCACTTTTTCTGTGCTTCCCAGCCGCACATTCAAAATGAACCATGATACCAAGACCATTACCGGCACCATTGACCAAGTAAGAGCCGTGGAACAGGCGGTTTTCCTGATCCTGAATGTGGAACGGTATGAATGGCTGATTTATTCTTGGAACTATGGTTTTGAGAAAAAGCGGCTGATTGGCAAGCCGGTTGATTACTGCATTCCTGAAATTGAACGGGGTGTGAAAGAAGCCTTGCTTCAGGATGACCGGATCACCGCCGTTGACAATTTCCAATTTGAAGTGAACAAGAAAAAGGTGCTGACCACTTTTCGGGTGGTCAGCATTTTTGGCCCCATTTTCACGGAAATGGAGGTGGAAATCTGATGTATGAAGATATTACCTATTCGCTTTTGCTGAACCGGATGCTGGAACGGGCCTTGTCTATCAACAGCAATTTGGACACCCGTGAAGGTTCGCTGGTTTGGCTTGGGAATGCCCCCGCCGCTGTGGAGCTTCAAAACCTGTATATCCAACTTGACACGGTTTTGAATGAAACCTTTGCAGACACGGCAAGCCGTCCTTATCTGATCCAGAGGGCGGCGGAACGGGGCCTTTCCCCGCAACCGGCAAGCGCCGCCGTGTTGCAGTTGACCATTACCCCGGCCACTTTGCACTTGCCCTTGAACACCCGCTTTTCCATTGGGGAACTGAACTACTATGTTTCCGCTGAACGGGGTGAAGGGGTATATGAAATCACCTGTGAAACAGCGGGTGAAGCTGGCAATGACTATGGGGCCACGGTGATTCCCATTGAATACATTGAAGGGCTTGAAACCTGTACGGTTACGGCCCTGTTGATCCCCGGCGAGGATGAAGAAGATACCGAGGTTTTCCGCCAAAGGTACTTTGACAGCCTGAACGCCCAAGCCTTCGGCGGCAACCGGATTGATTATATCGAAAAGGTGAATGCAATCCCCGGTGTTGGCGGTGTGAAGGTTTACCGGGCTTGGAACGGGGATATTCGGCCCGCTGAACTGGTTCCCCCGGACGGGGTTTCAGAATGGATGGCAACCGTTCAAGCGTCTGAAGAAATCAAGGCTTGGTTGACCAAGGTTTATGAAGCCGGGATCAATAACAAGCTGACGGTGGGCGGAACCGTGAAACTGATCATCATTGACAGCACCTTCAGCGTACCTTCCCAAACCCTTGTGGAACAGGTACAGACCGCCGTTGACCCTCTTCAGAACGCCGGGGAAGGTTTGGGAACCGCCCCTATCGGCCATGTGGTGAAGGTGGAAGGCGTGAAAAGCGAAACTGTGAACCTGTCCTTCACCCTGACCTATCAACAGGGGTGGGGTTGGGAAGATGTTCAATCCTATGTTGAACAGACCATTGAAGCCTATTTTGAAGAACTGTCCGAAACATGGGCGGATCAGGAACAGGCCCTTGTGGTTCGTGTCAGCCAAATTGAAAGCCGCCTGTTGGGTGTAAGCGGAATTTTGGATATTGCTGATACCAAAATCAATGGCCTTGCGGCCAACTACACCTTGAACCTTGATTATATCCCGGTTCTTGGTGAGATTACCCCGGCAACCGGCACCCAAAGCCTATAAGGGAAGGTGATTGAATGGATCGCAAACTAATCAATTACCTTCCCTATGTTGTCCGGGACTATGCGGAATTTCAGGGGATCACCGGAGCCGAACAACCGGAGTTTGAAACCGCTTGGGCGGCGGCGGATGATCTTCTTGCAAACCAGTTCATCAAGACCGCTGGCAACCTTGGATTGTCCCGGTGGGAAAAAATCTTGGGTATCACCCCAAAGGGAACAGATACCTTGGATGATCGGCGGTTCCGTGTACTGGCCCGGTTGAATGAAGAACTTCCGTACACCTTGCCCCAGCTTCGGGTGATCTTGGAAAACCTTTGTGGCCCCGGTAATTCTTCGGCGGAAGTCACGGATTACACCCTTCTTGTGAAGGTTGGTGTGGCCGCAAAGAAGAACTTTGAAGATGTTCAAAACCTTCTTGAACGGGTTGCCCCGGTCAATCTGGTTTTGGAAGTTCAACAGTTGTTCAACATCCATGAAACCCTGAAGGGCTTCACCCATGCCCAGCTTGCTTGGTACACCCATTATGAAGTAAGAACGGAAGAACTTCAGGCCCATGTTCCCACCCCGTATGGTGATCTTCTGCCTTTGACCCACGGCCAACTTGCAGGGATTTCCAATAAATCTATCAGAAAGGAAATGAAAGATGGCTGAATACACCACCAATTATGATTTGGTCAAACCGGCCCAAGAAGATTTCTACAATGTGGATGATCAGAACCGCAACATGGATAAGATTGATGCGGCCCTGAAAGCCCATGATGATGCTTTGTCCGGGAAGGCCGATCTTGGGGAGGATGGCAAGGTAAAGCCTGAACAGCTTCCCGATTCCACCTTTGACCCTACCCAAGATATTGAAGATGCCATTGACGAACACAACACCAGTGATAGCGCCCACGCCGATATTCGGGAAGATGTGGCGGCGGCTTTGGAAGCGTCCCAAAATGCCCAAGATGCGGCAGATGCGGCCTTGGAAGCCGTGTCCGGGTTCGTCTATACCATTGATGTTGTTCCCACCCAAAATGGCACCTTGACCTATAATGGGCAATCCCAAAGCCCTTCTTGGAACAGCTACAACCCCGACACCCTGACCCTTGGGGGTGTGACTTCCGGCACTGATGCGGGAACCTATACGGCAACCTTCACACCGAAAGATCCCTACAAGTGGACGGACGGCACCACCACGGCCAAACAGGTTCAATGGACGATCAACAAAGCCACGGTTGCGGCCCCCACCCAAAGCGGGAGCCTTACTTATACCGGTTCACCCCAAAGCCCTTCTTGGAATGGCTATGATACTTCCAAGCTGACCATTGGCGGCACCACCAGCGGCACCAATGCGGGAAGCTACAACGCCACTTTCACGCCCACGGACAATTACCGGTGGAGTGATGGCACCACCGGGGCCAAAACGGTTGCTTGGACGATTGGGAAGGCCGCTGGAAGCCTTTCTTTGAGTAAAAGCAGTATGGATTTGGGCGCTTCCAAAATGACCGACACTTTCACGGTGACACGGGCCGGGGATGGCGCTATTTCCGCCCAATCCAGCAATAGCGGGGTTGCCACGGTCAATGTGAACGGCACCACGGTAACTGTAACCGCCGTGGGCAAAGGTAATGCCACAATCACTGTCAGCGTGGCGGAAGGCACCAACTACACGGCCCCAACCAACAAAAGCTGTTCCGTGGCCGTTACGCTTCCCACCGCAACCCTGAATGATAATGATTGGGACACGATCAGCGAGGCAAGCGCCGCAGGAACAGCGGATGATTATTGGGCCGTGGGTGATACCAAGTCCATTGTGATCAACGGCAATGTGGTTGGCTTCGGGATCACCAATCTGACCATCAATGTTTTCATCTTGGGCTTCAATCATAACGCTTCCCGTGAAGGCAATAACCGCATTCACTTCCAAATTGGCAAGATTGGAAGCACCCCGGTTGCCTTGTGTGATAACAACTATGGAAGCACCGGTTCCAGCCAAGGTTTCCGCATGAACACCAGCAACACGAACAGCGGTGGTTGGGCAAGTTCTTATATGCGGAATACCGTCTTGGGTAACGGCGGCACCCCTTCCAGCCCCACGGCAAACAGCCTTATGGCGGCTTTGCCTTCCGCTTTGCGGGCTGTGATGAAGGCCGTAACCAAGTACACGGATAACACCGGTGGAGGTTCTAATGTTCAAAGCAATGTGACTTCCACCCAAGATTATCTGTTCTTGCTGGCGGAATTTGAAGTGTTCGGCACAAGGAATTGGGCCAACAGCTATGAACAGAATTACCAAGTTCAGTATGCCTATTATCAGGCCGGTAATTCCCGCATTGCCTATCGTCATACAAGCACCGGTTCGGCGGTGTGGTGGTTCCTTCGTTCCCCTCATTGCAACGGCAACTATATCTTCCTCGTTGTCTATACGGACGGCAACTACACCAACGGTAGCGCCAACTATTCTGGTGGCGTGCGGCCCGGCTTTGCTGTCTAATCCCCCGCAGGATTATCCCGGCCCCATCCCGCCCCCGCAAGGGGGCGGAACAGCCGGGGTGAAGATAGCAAAATAATTCGGGCGCGTAAGCGCCCGACGCAATTTTTGAAAATTGGCTTTTTCCCGTTTCTGTGCTATACTAATCAGGATGGCCCGGAAAGGGGTGAACCAATGTCTGTTCTGAAGCAGAAACGAACAACCAGCAAGGCGGAGTTCATCAACACCGCCAATCAAATCTATGTAGAAACCATCAATTTTCTTACCCGTCTTTCTGCCCGATATTCCCGGCTTGTTGCGGAACCCATTGCAAAGCTGGCCGGTGAAGTGATCGACCATGCGGAAAAGGGCAATAGCATTTTTCCTTCCGATCCCCAGCGCATAGAACTTCGGAAGGCCCACTTGCTTGAAGCAAGGGCTTCCCTGATGGCGCTGGATGTACGCTTGACCCATGTATATCTGATTTTGAACCAAAATCCTGAAGGGGCTTTCACCAATTCCAAGGGGAACCCGGTGAAAGGACAGGACGCAACAGAAAAATTAGATAAGATGGCGCAAAGCCTTGGTGAGCTGATCGACAAGGAAAATGAACTTTTGAAAGGGGCTATCAAAAATGTAAGTGGAAAATTGAAAACTTAATTTCAAAGAATTAGGTGTACCTCTGATAATTCGTCCTTCGGCGGTGTGGTGGTTCCTTCGTTCCCCTAATTACAACAACAACAATAACTTCCTCATTGTCAATACGGACGGCAACTACAACAACAATAACGCCAACAATTCTGGTGGCGTGCGGCCCGGATTTTGCGATTGCGAGGTCAAATGGAGTAACAGAAACCCGGCTTTTGGATTTCAGGTGAAAGACGACCTTCGCAAAAGGAGAGGTACTTCCTTGGGTAGCCAACCCCTAAAACTGCCCCGCTTGGGAAAGCGGGATGGGGTATAACCTATCCCTATTGGGGATAGCCGATACCCTTTCTTTTGTAGCCTTTACACGGACGCTTCTTGCATGGTGGGGGATCGTGCCATATCCCATTTCATGTGTCAAGGCAAAACAGATTAGAAGGCACCCTACAATTTATCTGTACGAAAGGCGAATACTTTATTTTTATGACAAGCCAAGAACGGCATGAAGCAAGATACCAGCGCCGCAAAGCCAAGCGGCAAGAGAGAAAACAGGCCCGGTGTGATGCACTTGGGCCAATAGACAAAGTATTCAGTTATCGCAAAATGTTCTTCTATGGCCGGAAATGCTGTAATGGGGTACGGTGGAAACAAAGTGTTCAGAACTTTGAAATGCACCTGTTTTCCGGGACAGCAAGACGGCGGAAGAAGATTTTGGATCAGGAATGGAAGCCTATGAAGTGTACCCATTTCACTTTAAGAGAGCGTGGGAAGGTACGCCCCATAGATGCGCCCCATATTACTGATCGGCAAATCCACAAAACCCTTTGCAATGAAGTTCTGATTCCGCTTTATAACCCTTGCATGATCTATGACAACGGGGCAAGTCAGAAGAAAAAGGGCCTTCACTGGCATTATCGCAGATTGAAAAAACATCTTCATTGGCATTTTCAACATTATGGCCGGGAAGGGGCAGTTTTGCTGTTGGATTTGAAGGGGTTCTTCCCCAATGCGCCCCATGCGCTTCTGTATCAGCGGCACCAAGAATTGATCCTAAACCCTGGCCTTCGGGCGCTTGCTGATATGGTGATCCGAACTTCCCCTTGCCCGACACCGGGCCGGGGCTTGCCTTTGGGTGTGGAGCCGTCACAACAGGAAATGGTGGCGTTGCCAAGCGCCGTGGATAACTGGATCAAATGTCAAGCCGGGGTTCACTGTTTCGGGCATTACATGGACGATTACTATTTGATTTTGCCCGATGTGGAAGCCCTGAAGAAACTTGGGCATGAAATTGTTCGACGGTTTGAAGCCCTTGGAATTCGAGTGAACAAACGAAAATGTAAGATCATCCCCCTGACAAAGCCCTTCCGGTTCTGCAAAGCAAGATTCACGCTGACGGAAACCGGAGAAATCAAGGTGAATGGAAGCCGGGATGGTGTGAAACGGGCAAGACGAAAATTGAAACTGTTTCACCGGGAGTTCATAGAAGAAAAGCGGCAATTCACTGATGTTGAACAGTATATGGAATGCCAAAGCGCCTATTACCGGAACTTCAATGACCACGGGAGGTTGTTGCGGTTGCGGCGGCTTTATCATGCTATCTTTTTCGGAGGTGCGAAATGTTTAGAATTATCAAAGACGGGGCCAACATTGGCTTGACGGAAAATCTGAACTACATTAAGCAGGCCGAAAATGGTTGCTATGTCCTTTGCCCGGAGCGTGATGCTTCGGGCATTGTTTTTGAAGGGACACCGTACCATTTGCTTGGCCGGGATGAAATGGAAGGCTTGGAAACCGTCAGTTTGGAAGTGACTGATGCGGGAAAGGAAATCACCAACACCAACACCACGGGTGGGATCATGTTTGTGACGATGGCAGAAGCCGGAACCATTGACCCTGTAACGGCGGCGGAACACGCTGAACTGTTCGCTGAATGGACTTACCCTATCAACTACAAAACCGGCCAAATCCGGCGCTATAATGGCACCCTTTACAAGTGTGTGCAGGATCACACTTCCCAAGAGGATTGGACACCCCCGGATTCCCCCAGCCTGTGGAGCCTGACCGCTGATCCTTCGGAGGAATGGCCGGAATGGATTCAGCCCATTGGGGCGCATGATGCCTACCCCTTGGGGGCCAAAGTCAGCCACAATGAAAAACACTGGACTTCTACCGTGGAAAACAATGTGTGGGAGCCGGGGGTGTATGGTTGGGAGGAAGTGACCGATGAAGCATGAAACCTATATTGCCCGGAAACGGGCGAGGTTTAAGGCCGGTTGCGGCGAATATGTCAATATCCCTTATGGAACCGCCTTGACTGTTCAGGGCGGTTTTCTTGTGTGGAAAAACAAGCTGATGTGTGCGGACACCAGCCAAATTGCCTATGACTACTTCAGCCAAAACGATGATGGCCGGGGGAAAGAGCGTGGGGAACTGGTTTCCGCAATCCTGTTGCGGTTGGAAAAGAACCCAAACAAGCCCGATCCCACCTACCAAGAACGCTGGAACCGGATTTGGAATGATCCCTTCTGTCAGCGGTTCAAAAAGCCGGAACATGAAGATCACTGGATTTGGAACTATGAGTTCTACAATGCCCAAGTGGAAGATTTGCAATATATCTTCCGCCTGATCAGCGCATAAGGCGGGAAGGGGTGGTTTAATGACGATTTACCAATGGTTGTGCCTGATCGGGGTTCCGGCCCTGATTGCGGGTGTATTCAAATACCTTCACGGGCTGATCAAGCGCAACATGGAGGATTCCAAAGCCCTGAAAGCTGGAATTCAGGCGCTTTTGAGAAGCCAAATGATCAGTGACTTTAACAAGTACACTGAAAAAGGCTTTGCCCCAATCTATGCAAGAGAAAGTTTTGAAAACTGCTGGAAGCAATATCATTCGTTGGGGGTGAACGGGGTAATGGACGATCTTCACAAGAAATTCTTGGAGTTGCCCACGGAAGCCCCGGATGAATGAGCCGTGTAAAGAAGAAACCGAAAAAGGAATTTTCCAAAGTTTGGTTGGGTTGTGTGGGGGCCGTCACGCTGGTTGTGACGGCCTTCACTCTTGCTATCGTTTGGAAAACGGGGGACACTTCACCCCTTGCGTATCTGATCCCGGCCATATTCGCTGAACTGGCAACGGCAACCGGTTTTTACTATTCCAAGGCCAAGGCTGAAAACCGGATCAAGTTGCGGAAGCAATACGGCCCGGAAGTCTACAACGATACCAAGGAACTGTGACCCCCGACCAAAAATACAAAATCAGAAAGGAAGAAAAACATGAACGCTGAACAGATTATTTCCCTGATTGTTGCCATTCTTGCTGGCCTGTCCACCTGTATTCCCTTGGCCTATAAGCTGGTGCAGTATGTTCAGAAGGCCACGCAGGAAAAGAATTGGGCCGCCCTGTTGGGCTTGGTGATGGATTTGATGGAGGAAGCGGAACAGAAGTTTGCCGATGGCGCAACCCGGAAGGAATGGGTAATGGCTATGGTTCAGACTTCCGCCGAATATATCAACTATCCTGTGGACACTGAAGCCCTTGGCAACCTGATTGATTCCCTGTGTGATATGACCAAGGTTGTGAACTATCAGGAAATCCCCGCCCTTGAACCCGAACAGGAGGGAACCGAAAATGAGCAACAGTAAACTTGTCACCGTTACCCAAATTTCCCCGAACAAGAACAGCCCCCGGAACCATGCCATTGACCGGATCACCATTCACTGTTTTGTTGGTCAGGTTACGGCAAAGCGGGGGTGTGAAGTGTTCCAGCCCACCAGCAAGCAAGCGTCTTGCAACTATGTTGTGGGGTATGATGGTTCTATTGGCCTGTGTGTGTCTGAAAGTGACCGTTCTTGGTGCAGTTCCAACAGCGGCAATGACCATAGGGCCGTGACCATTGAAACGGCAAGTGAAACCGTCCACCCCTACAAGGTAACAGATAAGGCATACAACGCCCTTCTTGACCTTGTGACCGATATTTGCAAGCGCAACGGGAAAACTAAAATCCTGTGGTTCGGGGATAAGAACAAGACCCTTGCCTATACCCCCAAGGCAAATGAAATGGTTATGACAGTTCACCGGTGGTTTGCTAATAAGGCTTGCCCCGGTGATTATCTTTATAACCTTCATGGGGATATTGCCGCAGAAGTCAACAGGCGGCTTTCTGGCGGGGGTTTCGGGGAAGGTAATGAAACTACTACTCCCAACACCCAAAAGCCCGCCACGGACGGCACAGGGGCCACGGTGGAGCCGTATTTGGTGCGTGTGACCATTTCTGATCTGTATATCCGAAAAGGCCCCGGCACCAACTATGGGAAGAATGGCTTCATCAAACCCGGTGTTTATACCATTGTGGCGGAGAGCAACGGAACCGGCGCTTCCAAGTGGGGCAAGCTGAAATCCGGGGCCGGTTGGATTTCTCTTGACTACGCAAAACCCCTGTGATACCGTGTTATTAGTTTGTTACTACCGGCCCCGATTTGACCCACTTTCAACGGGCTGAAATGTTCAGTATTTGGGCGCTTCGGAGCGTTGCAGAGCATACAAATTCATGGTATAATAAAAACAGATTAAGCGGGAACCCTTGATTTTTCAGGGGTTCCCGCCTTTTTTGTTACTACCGTGTTAATAGTTCAGTGTTCAACGGCCTATAATGTTCACCGGATTGAACCCTATTTGATAAGTTCCACTGTGGCCTTCAGTTCATCCAAAGTCTTGTGATTATAGACCCGGTTTCCCGTGTCCTTGGACACATGACCCATGAGAAGATCAATACACTTCCGGTTTGCCCCGGCGCTGTCCAGTTGGGTTTCAAAGGTGTGGCGGCATTCATGCGGGGTGTGTTTCATTTCAAGAGCCTTCATAATGTCCGCCCAAAAAATCCGGTATTGGGTTTGGTTGCAAACCCGCCCATTGTAGCTGATCAGCCGGGGGCCACCTTCGGCAAGACGGGCTTCAACCAAGGGCCTGATTTTGGAATGAATGGGAACCACCCGATCTTTCCCCGCCTTGGTTTTGGTTCCGCCCTTCATCGTCCCGGCCTGAAGGCTTATATCTTCCGGCTTCAAGTTCAGAAGTTCACTGATCCGCCAACCCGAATAAAGCAGGATCAGAACCGTGTCAACCCAAGGTTCTTTCTGATGTTCCCAAACCTTCTTGATTTCTTCCTTGCTGAAGGGAAGGCGGGTGGTTGGTGGGATGGGATCAGAAGTCAGCAAGTCAGAAAAACACCGGTTGATTATGTCCATTTCAAGAGCGAACCTGTCAAGATGGCCCCAAAGGTTCTTGATTGCCGCTTGGGTACTGTACCCCTTCCCGCAACCGTCAATCGTTTCTTGCATTTGGTATGAGCGGATTTGCTTATAGGGCTTTTCCCATAACGCTGAACAATGCTTGAACGCTGAACACAAGGATGAACGGTTGGATTCCCCCAGCTTGGGGGCCTTCTTTTCTTTCCAAAGTTCAAACAGTTCCTTCATGGTGATCTTGGCCCGGTCAACATCCCAAGGATCACGGTTGTATTCAGCCAACAGCATATTCCCGGCTTCACGGGTTTCTGTGTAGCCTACTATATCATAGATTGGATGGCCTTTGTCGTTCCAGCCAATGACCTTCTTCACAATGTACGGGCGGCGGCGATTGCCTGACAGCTTCGCAACTGTCCCATACCCATTAGGATTCCGCATTATATCACCTGTCCTTTCGTGGAAAATGGGTATAGCAAAGCCAACCCCAGTGTGATATAATGTTCAATGGGACTTGAAACATTAACTTCAATAGGGGTTTGTTTCGCCTGACCGCTTCCGGTGTGCCACCACCGGGGGCGGTCTTTTTTTTTATCCTGAAGGAAGTTGAAGAAGGCTGAAATCTTGTAGTGATGCGGATTTTCAGCGGGTTCCTTCAACATTCAAGATGTGACAGATATTCAAATCAAATATAAGAAAAAAAATATATAGAAAGAAGAAAATATCAGCAATAGGGCTTTGATCTTGGATGTTGAAGGATTTTACTTTTCATCAATGATGTTGTTCAAGAATTCAGTTGCTTTGAATGGCGGATTGCTGATAGAAAGGGTGGTTTTCAACCCGTTCAAGTTCAAATCAAGGTACAGGATTGGAACCCCGCCCTTCTTAACTGTTTCTTGTTTTGCGGTAGAAGCACCTACAATGGCCCCGGCAAGTCCGAAAGTGGCACCGCCGACAACAGCTCTTGTGATTCCACCTTTGGTTTTGGTGATCGTTTTTTCACCAACCTTTTCAATTCGGTATTCTTCCAGTTCAGAAAAGGTGAACACTATTGAATGTGGTTGCAACTTTTTCTGATTGGAAATACAGGCCATTTTGTGTTCTGTATCAATGAAAATATACCCACAACCTAAATTGGTTACTGTCATATTGGGATTAAAGACTTGCAACCGGGCATTGTTTTCATCCCAAGCCGCTTTCACCTTTGCAACGGTTGTCATTGGGGAGCCGGTACAGATGGTATTGCAAAGCCCACAAATGCCACCGTCACTGATTTGAATGGGCTTTACATGAAGTTTCAGCCCGCAACAGTCACACACATTCTTCTTTCCAAACAAACTGATCACCTCTTACTTAACATCACTTTGGAAAGCAACCGCCTTCCCCAAAATTCTGATATGATCCAGTTCTTCACCAGTAAAGCGCATGGTTTTATATTGGGGGTTTTCAGCGAAAAGCTGAAGAATTCCATTTTCCTGATCATAATAGACCCGTTTCAAGGTTGCTTCATCATCAATCAGAACGGCGGCAATTTCCCCATCATCCACCATTTCCTGTTTGTGAATGAACACTATATCCCCATCTTGAATTCTGGCCCCAATCATGCTGTCCCCTTTTGCCCTTAAACAAAAGTCAGCCTTGATATTGGCCCCGGCTTCTACATACGCTTCAAAATGTTCATCGGCAAAAATAGGCTTTCCGCAAGCAATATTTCCAAGCAACGGAAATTTCTTAACTGTGATCGGGAAAAGGTTATCAAAGAACTTTAGTTTTTCTTCATCGAATTTCTGATCAGGTTCATCCCAGCCCATGATATAGGATGGGGTGGTTTCCAATGCGTCTGCAATGGCCTTGATTTTAGATTGGGTTAAATTCCGCTGATCCAGTTCAATTTTATTTATTGAAGAACGGGACTTGTACCCAAGTCTTTTTCCAAGTTCATCTTGTGATAAACCGAGTTCTTCACGGCGGTTTCGGATTCTATTTCCTATGGTAGACAAGTTGATAGCCCCCTTTCTGTTACTAATTATACGGCGCTGTTGGCGTCTTGTCAACAACTTTTTAGATTTTTCAAAAAAGATGTTGACATTCTGGCTACAAGGTGCTATTATGTGAGTGTAGACAAAACGCCTACACCAAGAATGAAAGGGGTGAACGCCTTATGACCAACACAAAGCTGTTGCGTGAGAAGATCGAGCAATCCGGTTATAAACTTCGGTTCATTGCCGAGAAGATCGGAATTACTTATCAGGGCCTTCTGAATAAGATCAATAACAGAAGCGAGTTTCGGGCCAATGAGATTCAAGCCCTGTATGATCTTCTTGGCCTGACGGAAGAAGAACGTGTGGCTATTTTTTTTGCTTCATAAGTAGGCAAATAGTCTACACTTTAGAAAGGATGAACCACCATGAATGAAGTAAGCCTGAAGCCGGTGATTGCAGAACTTGAAGATTTGTTTTCAAAGTTCAACGCCCGGTTCTTCGCTGACAAGCTGGAAAAGCCCGTGATCACCGTTTCCCCGGATCATACCCGTGGGGCCTATGGATGGTGTACCGGCTGGAAGGCTTGGAAGGCTGGCGAGGATGAAGGCCACTATGAAATCAATCTGTGTGCCGAATACCTGAACCGGCCCTTTGAAGAAACCTGTGGAACCTTGCTTCACGAAATGGTTCACCTTCAAAATCTTCAGGATGGTGTTCAGGACACTTCCCGTTCTGGCCTGTACCACAACAAGAAGTTCCGGGAAACCGCTGAAGCCCACGGCCTGACGGTGGAAAAAGGCGATAAGTACGGATGGCACAAAACAGCCTTGAACCCGGAAGCCCTTGAATTTGTTCAGAGCCTTGGGAAATCTGGTTTTTCCCTTGTTCGGCCAAGGATCACCGGCCTGAAGGGTTCCAGCAAGAAGAACAGTTCCCGGAAGTATGTTTGCCCCTGTTGCGGGGCCATTATCCGGGCCACCAAAGAAGTTCATGTGATCTGCGCTGATTGCGATTGCGAATTTCAGGAGGAAATCTAATGAATGTGAAACTGACCAAGCGGAAGGCTTGGGAACTGATCAGCCGGATTCATCCCCGGTTGAACATCAAACAGGAAGCCACCCCGCCTGATGTGGCAATCTTCAAGGCTTCCACCGGCCCGGAAGGGCTGGAAATCCGGTGTGAAAATGACTGGTTCAATCACAATGGCCGGATCAAGCTGACCATTGGCAATGTGGATGGCGGAACCCCCATTATCCGTTATTACCACCCCGACACCCTGAACCGGGATTATGTGGCGGAACAGGCCGAAAAGGAAGATGAAGCCAAGCAATCCCGGAAGGAATGGGTTCAGGCCCTTGGGCCGGAACTGGCCCACAAGCTGGTTGATCAGTATTGGGAGGGCTGAAGATGTATGCACCTAATACCCCCCCCAACCTGAATATTGGGTTTTATCCCTTTCAGGTGGTAAGGATTCCACCGCCCTTGGCCTTGAATGGTTAAAGCGGCACCAGCAAGACCCGGTTACATATCCGTTGCATGAAGTCATTTACTGTGACACCGGAATGGAGTTCCCGGCAATGGCTGAGCATATCAACCGCCTTGAACAGATTTTCACCGGAGCCGAGATCAGGTTCACACGGCTAAAAAGTGAAAAAACCTTTGAATGGTATATGTTTGACTACTACCCCAAGCGGAGCAACCCCGCATTGAAAGATAAATCCGGTTGGAGTTGGCCGGGGCCAAAAGCCCGTTGGTGTACCAAGGTGCTGAAAACCAAAGTAATCAACAAGTATTTGGATGCCTTGCGGAGCCAATACAACATGGTTCAGCTTGTGGGGCTTGCCGCTGACGAACAGGCCCGATTGAACCGGGAACATAATCAAAACCCGGAACACCGTCACCCGCTGGCGGAATGGGGTTGGACTGAAGCGGATTGCCTGAAGTATTGCTATGAAGCCGGGTTTGATTGGGGCGGCTTATATGAAATCTTTCATCGGGTTTCCTGTTGGTGTTGTCCCCTTCAGAGCCTTGATGAATTGCGGAAGTTACGAACCCATTTCCCTGATTTATGGGCAAAGTTGCTGGATATGGAACACCAGACTTGGCGAACTTTCCGGGCTGATTATTCAGTTGACCAACTGGAAATCCGCTTTGCCTTTGAGGAAGAACGGTTGGCCGCTGGCCTTCCAATCAACCGAACCCGTGAATTTATGTCAGCCCTTCGGAAACGGCTTGAAGAAGCGGGTTTCCCACAAATTACAAACCCCAAAACTAATGATGCTTGGTTTTGGGATGATGATGAATAGGAGGTTATAAATGTGAACACCTTTGCAGAGCGTTTGAAGTACGCAATGGAACAGGCTGATTTGAAGCAATCTGCCCTTTCCGAACAGGCCGGGATTTCCAAGGCCGCAATCAGTCAGTATCTTTCCGGGAAGAACACCCCCGGCCCGGAGCGGATCAAGGCGCTGGCCGATGTTACCGGCGTGACCTTTGAATATCTGATGGGCTATGGAGCCGCCCCGGTGAAAGATGCTCCGCCCCCGGTGAAGAAGATCAGCGTGAAGGAAGCGGCCCGGTGCATGGGCAAATCTGATCAGTTTGTGCGGATCGGCCTTCAGCGTGGGCTTCTTCCCTTCGGTAATGCGGTTCCCGGCACCGGGAACAACTGGAATTACTACATTAACCCCACCAAGTTCAGGGAGTATGTGGGCGCTGAAGTGTTCAACAGCTTTTTCGGCTTGACCGCCTGACGATTGGGGGGGGGGATGAGTGAAACCAGCAAAGAATGAGGTGGGCGGCGGTGTGCGGTTGCCTAAATCCTTCTATGAACGCCCCCTTACCCCGAAAGAAGCCCAATTCGCCACGGACAACATCAACATTGTTTGGTGGTACTTGGATCAACAGGGCCTTGACCGGGCGGAATGGTTTGATGTGGTGATCTTCCGGTATCTGTTGAGTGTGAAGCGGTGGTTTGCCCTTCCTGATCTTCAGAAAGTGAAGTTTGTCACTGTGGCCTGTAAAGCTATGAAATCTGCCATTGGGCATGAGCGAGAAAAGCGGAGCCGGGAACCCCAAACCGTTAGCCTGTATGATCCTATCCCCGGAACTGAAGATTTGCTGTTTATCGACACGATAGCGGCCCCGGAAATTTTGTAAGAAGGTGAAGTAATGGAAATCAAATACAATGTTCAGGCCCCGCCCAAGGGCAGTTTCAATGGCGGTGTTAAGAGCGAGGAAGTCAAAGCCATTGAAGATTTTCTGACCAGCGGCAACGCAAAGAATATGTGTTTCGAGTATGAAACCGATCAGGGAGCTAAAAACAAGTTGGCTACCATTTCCAGCCACAAGCGCAAATGGAACCAGACGGCGGCGAAAAAGTATGATGCCTACCGTGTGAAGAACTGTATCTATATTGTCCGGCTGACCGGAAAGAAAGGATGATGAATATGAAAACCCGTTTTGATGGGAGCCTTTGGATCGGCGCAAGCGGACAGGCTTTCAGCCCCGTGGAAATGACAACTGATCACCTGTTGAATACGGTGAAGATGTTGAAAAACCGCCCCGCCGTTGTGGTATCTATGATTGTTCGTGACATTGAAGCCGCCCCCGATTGTTGCCCTTTTGATCCCTTCGGAGTTGGTCATTTTGGAATGGTAAAACAGTCTTTGTTTAACATTACTTCCATGACCCCTGAACAGATCAGCGATTACGCATTGAACAGTACATTGGGAACGGCGCTGAAGGCTGAACTTCTTTCCCGTGGCGTAAATGTGGAAAATTACATTTCCATGATTGAAACGCCTGAAGTTTTATGATCACGCTATTTCAGCACCAGCAAAAGGCCCTTGACCTGACGGAAGGCCACAACCGATGCGCCTATTACCTTGATATGGGGCTTGGGAAAACCTTTGTTGGTTCAGAGAAAATGAAGGAACTGAATACCCGGATCAATCTTGTGGTGTGTCAGTGTTCAAAGGTTCCTGATTGGATTGAACATTTTCAAACCTACTACACCCGGAACTGTGTCTTTGACCTGACCGATCCCAAAACCTTCAAATGGTTCATGGAACAGATTCAGTGTGAAGTTCCAACCCTGATGATTGGCGTGATCAACTATGAACTGACCTTCAGGCGGAAGATTCTGAAAACCCTTTCCGGGTTTACGCTGATGCTTGATGAAAGTTCCCTGATCCAGAATGAGAACGCCAAGCGGTCAAAGTTCATTCTTGGGTTGAACCCTGAAAATGTGATCCTTCTTTCCGGCACCCCAACCGGGGGCAAGTATGAAAAGTTGTGGAGCCAATGCCGCCTTTTGGGGTGGAACATATCAAAGGAACTGTTTTGGAAGCAGTACATTGAAACGGAATGGGTTGAAGAAGATGGGTTCTGGCGGCAGAAAATCACCGGTTATAAAAATGTTGACCGGCTGAAAAAGAAGCTGGCTGAATATGGGGCCGTGTTTATGACCACCGCCGATGCCGGGATTGATCTTCCTGAACGGAACTTTATTCCCGTTAGAATGCCCCCGGCAAAGGAATATTGGAAGTTCTGGCGGGAACGGGTAGTGAGTATCAACACCACCACGCTTCAGGAATTTGAACTTGATTCAGATTTTTGGGGTTCCAATGAAGATTCCGAAAGGGAATTGATTGGTGATACCAGCTTAACCCGCCGCTTGTATGCCCGTCAGCTTTGCGGCCTGTATAACCCCCACCGTTACAAAGCCTTCAGGGAGTTGGTGGAAAGCACAGAAGATCGCCTGATTGTATTCTATAACTTCACGGAAGAAATGGAGCGGATGAAGGGGATTGTAAAAGCCATGAACCGCCCTGTGTCCATTCAGTCTGGTGAAGTGAAGGATTTGGGCGCTTACAACTTCCATTCCAATTCAGTGACATTCATTCAGTATCAGGCCGGGGCAAGAGGGGGCAACTTCCAAAAGGCCAATAAGATCATTTACTTCAGCCTTCCCGAAAGTTGGGAACTGTGGGAGCAGAGCCAAAAGCGGATTCACCGCTTGGGGCAGAAACGCCCTTGCTTCTACTACTGGATGATTTGCCCCGGCACCGTTGAAGAAAGCATTTTTGCTACTTTGCAAATGAGAAAGGACTATAACGATGAACTGTTCAGAAACTACGAGGCGGGCCACCCAAAAGGCTAAACAGAACCAATGGTTCCGCAGAATGTTCACCGTGGCCCTTCTGATAGGGCTGGTGATTGGCGGACTGCTGGTGAAGTTGCCTGACTGGATCAGCCGCCCGGAGCCTACCACCACGGCGGTTTTGTATGGGGCCTATACCGGCCAAGCTGTCAAAGTTCAGAGTGATGGAACCATTGTTCAGGCCGGTGATTTTACCCCTTTGAATGTGCCGATGGATGAAAGCCTTCAGGAATACACCTATTGGATGGCGGATGCCTATGACATTGATTTTACTTTCCTGATGGGCCTGATCCGCAACGAAAGCAATTTTCAAGCGGATGTTATCAGCGCCACCAATGATTATGGGCTGATGCAGATTAACCAGAACAACCATGAATGGTTGACCAATGCTGTTGGTGTGACAGATTTCCTTGACCCTTATCAGAACATTCAAGCGGGGGTTTATATCCTGAACACTTTGTTTGAAAAGTATGATGATCCCCACATGGTTCTGATGGCCTACAACATGGGGGAAGGCGGCGCTTCCAAGCTGTGGGATCAAGGTGTTTATCAAAGCAAGTATTCCCAACGGGTGATTGGCTACCAAGAAACCTACATAAAGGAGTTGAACGAACATGACCAAATGTGAAAATCCGTGTCCCTATGGCAAGTTTGATGGGTGTTGCCACTTCTGCCCGGATCGGGGTTCCTGTGCTGACGCTTGCCCGGAAAAAGTGGATGAATGCGGACAAGCCATTTTCGATGAAGAAGCGGGGCTTCAGGCTTTCCAGCAATCCCAGCTTGCCACCCTGAACGCTATTGCTTCCTTGACAGCCCACAAGAAGGCCATTGAGGATCAGGAAAAGGCCATGAAAGCCGCCCTGTATGAAGCCATGATGAAGTTTGGCGTGAAGAAGTTTGAAAGTGATGTGTTGAACCTGACCTTGGTTGAACCCACTATTGAAACCCGGCTGGATTCCGCCAAGCTGAAGAAGAAATATCCCGCTATTGCGGCGGAATGTTCTAAATCCAATACCAAGGCCGGTTATGTGAAAATCACCCTGAAGGATGGTGAAAAGTGATGAAGAAAATTGCTTCGTTGTTTCTGCCATTACTTTTGGCGGTCAGCCTGTGCGCCTGTACTGAAGCAAGCCAAGTGAACCACAACATCAATCAGGCGGCAGACAATTTCAATATAACCCGCCGCTTGGAGGTTATCAACGCCCGGACAGATACCCCGCTTTTTGAGTTGATCGGAAACTTTTCACTGTCCAACAATTCTGAAAATGAATTGGTTGTAACCGTGGAATTGGAAAATGGAACCTACAAAAAGCATTATGTGTATCTGAACGAATACACCATGTATGTTGTCGAGGATTTGAGCGGTTCCGATGTTTCCCCCTATCACTATGAAATCAATGTTTTGCCTGAACAGTTCCAAGTGTTTGAACTGATCCATGAGCCTTAAAGGATGGTGAACCCCTATGGCAAGGGATGAAGTTTGGGACGCATTGCGGGAACACGCCCGACAAAACCACAAAGACCGGGTTTCCAAGAACCCTGACCGGATCGCTTATGCTATCCAGCAGTTTGAAGCCCACGGGATTGAATACCAGTTAAAGAACCCGCAAACCGGCCATTTCCATTGCTGGCGGAAGTCTGATGATCAACTGTTTCAGTTCTATGCCGGAACCGGCAAGATTCAGGGCCTTCAAACCCGTGGCATTCACAACCTGATCAAGATATTGGAGGGGTGAAAACTATGGATGAAATTGAAAATATTACGGATCAGATTTCGGGGTTTTCAGAGGAAGTTGGTACAGCAATTCAGGAAATCCAAAAAAGATTCAAATGTTCTGAAGATCAGGCAACTAAAATCGTTTCCCTTGGATTGAATGCTATGTTTATTGAAGTCTTACATCATAAACTTGGCAAATTGGCTATTGATGATTTGACCGTCTTTAATGAGGTTACAAATGGCCGGTGAAAAGAACTTTGAAAACCGCTTGAAGAAGTGGTTGGAGTGTGAGGGGATTTATCCCTTGGGCCACCCGAAAGACCAAATGCCCGTTGCCCCCTGTGGGTATTGGGAAAAGCGTTGGGGCGGTGGAAGGTATGTGAAAAGCGGCCTTCCTGATATGCGGATTGTGGTGAATGGGATAGCCTTTGAAGTGGAATTAAAGGCCACCAACGGAACCCCTTCAGAACTGCAAAAGCGCAATATCCGCCAAATCAATGACAGCGGCGGAATGGCAATGGTGCTTTACCCGGAAGGGTTTGACACATTCAAAGCCATGATAAAGGGGGTGAAATCATGCCCACAAGATGTTCCCATAGCCGGGTTGAGAGTTTCAACCGTTGCCCTTTCAAATACTTCTTGCGATATGTTGAGGGATTAGACACGATCCCGAACATGGAGCCGGACAACGCCCTGATTTTGGGGACGGCCCTCCACACTGGAATTGAAGAAGGCGTGGATCAGGCTTTGGAGTTCTACACCAACAGCTTTCCCATTCTGACGGATGATCACATTCACGAAATGATGAAGCTGGAAGCCCTGATTCCCAAGGCAAAGGCCCTGTTGCCACCGGGCGGAACCTTTGAACTTCCCATTGGCAATTCTGACTTCATCGGGTTCATGGATTATCTGGCCCCGGTGGATGAAGGAACCTTCGATTTGTACGACTTCAAATATTCCAGCAATTCCAAAAGCTACATGGTTTCCGGTCAGTTGCATGAATACAAGTATTTCTATGAACTGACCCACCCCGGACACCGGATCAGGAATATGTATTTTCTGTTTGTCCCCAAAGTGAAGATCAGGCAGAAGAAAACAGAAACCTTGGCCCAATTCCGGGATAGGTTGCGGGAAGCCCTGAACGGGGCTGAACCGTGGCTTGAACAGGTTCCCTTCAATCTTTACAAGGTTGTGGACTTCCTGACCGATGTAAAACACATGGTTGAAGAAACCGATTTTCAAAAGCACCCAAACCACTTTTGCGGGTGGTGTGAGTATGAAGAATATTGTCAGAAAGGATGGGATTATATGTTGCTTCCCAAAAATGAACGGCGCAATCTGAACGCCACCAAGAAGAAGGTTGTGTGGATTTACGGCGCACCCTTCAGCGGCAAGACCTTCTTTGCCAACCAGTTTCCTGATCCCCTGATGCTGAATACGGATGGCAACATCAAGTTTGTTGATGCCCCCTATATCGCAATCCGGGACACGGTGACGGTGGAAGGCCGGTTGACCAAGCGGCAGTTGGCGTGGGATGTTTTTTCCGATGCCGTGGCCGAACTGGAAAAGAAGCAGAACGACTTCAAAACCATTGTGGTTGACCTGTTGGAAGATACCTATGAGGCTTGCCGTGTGTATATCTGTGACCGGCAAGGGTGGAAACATGAAAGTGATGATTCCTTCCGGGCTTGGGATATGGTAACTTCCGAGTTCCTGAACACCATTAAACGGCTGGTGGATTTGGATTATGAAAACATCATCCTGATCAGCCATGAGGACAGAAGCCGTGACCTTACCCGCAAGAGCGGTGACAAGATCAGTTCTATCCGCCCGAACCTTCGGGAAAAGGTTGCCAATAAGGTTGCCGGTATGGTTGACCTTGTGGCCCGGATCGTGGCAGATGATAATGACCGGGTTCTTTCCTTCAAGACTTCGGAAGTGATCTTTGGCGGTGGGCGGCTGACTGTCCGCAATAAGGAAATCCCGCTGGATTATGAAGCCTTCTGTGAAGTCTACGAGGAAGCCAATCAGCGGGCCGCAGGAGCCATGAAGCACGGCGGCAATACCCCGGCTACCCCCGCCCCGGAAGCGGCTGACAGCGGCGAACAGCGGCCCAGCAGACGGGGCAGAAAGCCCAAAGAGGAAGAAGCCCCGGCCCCTGACCCGGAAGCCGTGGAAGATGCTGACCGGGCGGCGGCTGGTGATCCTGACATTCCGCAGGAACAGACGGAGCCGGAAACCCTTCCCAAATGCCCTGACGGGGATCGGATTTTTGCCCAGCACAACGAAAACCCGGAAATCCCTCTTTGCCCCAATATTGATGCCGGCCACCATTGCCACAAGGAAGGCGGCCCCGATGCTTGCCCCCTGTGGGATCGCCCCAAAGTGGAGGAGCCGGAACCCGCCCCCATGATGGATGTGAACCCGCCCCGGCGCACCCGGAAGAAGCGTGATGCCTGATGAAGATTGATCCTTGTCCTTGTGTGGTCAGCCTGAAAGATGGTTCAGTTCACACGCTGTTTGAGTTCCGCCACTTTTTGGAACTGGTGGAAGATTGCATGGGGTATGATGCCGCAAAGTGGTTGAGAACCCATGTAGAACAGGCGGAAAAGGCCGCTGATTATACCCAAGCCAAGGTTGACACCGACTTGACCGCTTATGAAAGCGACTTGGAGAGCAACCGCAGAGCCTTTCAGGATATTCAGACGGAAGCCGCCGCAATTACCCAAGTTCTTCAAGGGAAGCGGGTTGATCGTCAAAAAATCGCCCATTCCGTGAGGGAAATAGGAAAAATTATTTCCAATCAGATTTAGGAGGTAAAGACCATGTGTGATTCCCTGAAGCAGTTCAAAGAGGAAATGGAAAAGCGGGGCCTTTTCCGCAAGATCACCGTTGCCGCAAACCTGATCCCCCCCCCGCCCGGTATTGAGCCGGAAGCCCTGATTGCCATTCATAAGCTGGCCGCAAAAGAAGCCCTGATCATGTATGCCCGGAAGCATGATGATTTCAGTGATCTTCTGGCGGAAGCGGCTATGGAAAATCTGTTTGACACCATTCTGACAGATGATCTTTTCAAGCCGGTGGAAGGGTTCACCCCTACGGACGAGGAACGGGCCAAAATGGAGGAAGCAGAAAAACCGCTAAAGCCCTTTCCGGCCTGTTCAACATTCTGAAGCGTTTCTAAAAATTACATTTTGGAGGTAAAAAACTATGGCTATTGATTTTGACAAGATTGATCGTTCTGTTGATCTGAAGGGCCTTCAGGCCGATGTGGAGGAAGCCAAGAAGAACGGCGGCGGGGATTTCCCCACCATTCCCGCTGGCAAATATGAAGTGAAGGTGGAAACCTTGGAGATCAAGGGAACCAAGGCCGATCCCAACCGCCCCATGCTGGCTGTGTCCTTCAAGATTCTGTCCGGCGAGTATAAGAACCAGCGGATTTTTATGAACCGGGTTCTGTACGGCACCAAGAACGACAAGAACATGATTGCTTCCGCTATGGGCTTCCTTGATAAGCTGGATTCCGGGGTTCCTGTCAGCTTCACCAGTTACAAGCAGTTTGCCCAGCTTGTCCTTGACATTGCGGAAGCCATTGATGGGAAGCTGGAATATGCGGTGGATTATGATGATACCCGCTTCAATTCCGTTTCCATTGATGAAGTTTTTGAAGTTGAGGATTGAAAACCAGCGCAAAATTTTTTACAATAAATGTAGGCAAAAAGTCTACAATCAAAGTGAAAAGTTTGAACCTTAACTTTCAAAAATGCCGGGGCGCTTGCCCCGGTTGGCCCCAAGGTGAAGCCTTCCCGTGGCGGGGCTGTTTTCACTGATTCACCAAGAACCTTCAGAAAGTGGGTGACACGATGATCTTCTATGATTTTGAGGTTTTCGCTTATGATTGGCTGGTTGTTCTGATTGATCTGAACGCCAAGAAGGAAACTGTGATCATCAACGACCCTGACCAACTTAACCGCTTCTATGAGAAGCACAAGGGGCAGATATGGGCCGGATATAATAGCCGGAATTATGATCAGTACATTTTGAAAGGTATCTTGTGCGGGTTCAACCCCAAACAGGTGAATGACTGGATCATTTTACAGGATAAACCCGGCTACCGTTTTTCAAGCCTGTTCAAGAATTTCCCGGTGATCAACTATGATGTGATGCCCAACCCGCCTATCAGTTTGAAGGCGCTGGAAGCCTTCATGGGGCATTCAATCAAGGAAACCACGGTTCCTTTCGATATTGACCGCCCTTTGACGGAAGAAGAACTGGCCGAAACCGTCAAATATTGCCGTCACGATGTAGAAGAAACCGTGGAAGTGTGGTTACGGCGCAAGGCTGATGAATTCGATGCCCAAATGTCACTTGTGAAAACCTTCAACCTTCCCATTTCTGATATTGGCCGAACCAAAGCCCAGCTTTCGGCCAAAATTCTTGGAGCCATTCAGCGGGATCACAATGATGAATTTGAAATCGAATTTCCTGACACCTTGCGGATTGAACGCTATACAGAGGTTTTGAACTGGTATAAAAATCCGCTGAACCGGGACTATTCCAAATCCCTTGAAATTGATGTGGCTGGTGTTCCCCATGTATTCGCTTGGGGTGGGCTTCACGGAGCCATTCCCAAGTATTTTGGGGAAGGGTGGTATATCAATGTTGATGTGGCGTCCTATTACCCTTCCTTGATGTTGCGGTATGGGTGGATCAGCCGGAATGTTGCAGACCCGGCCAAGTATGATGAAATCTACCACACCCGCCTGAAGCTGAAGGCGGAAAAGAACCCCATGCAACAGCCTTATAAAATCGTTCTGAACAGCACCTATGGAGCCATGAAAGATCGCCACAATGCTATGTATGATCCCCGGCAAGCAAACAATGTGTGTGTTGGCGGTCAGCTTCTTTTGCTTGACCTGATAGAGCGGTTGGAAGATCACTGTGACATTATCCAAAGCAACACCGATGGTATCTTGATCAAATTGCGGTGCTATGAAGATTTTGATTTGATTGATGATATTTGTTGGGAATGGGAAGAAAGAACTGGAATGCGGCTGGAATTTGATGAATTCCAAAAGGTTTTTCAGAAAGATGTGAACAACTATCTGATTGTTCCCGCTGGCCCGTTGCTGGATGAAAAGGGGAAGCCCCGTTGGAAATGTAAGGGGGCCTATGTAAAGAAACTGTCTGATCTTGATTATGATTTGCCCATTGTCAACCAAGCCATTATTTCTTTCTTCCTGTATGGCACCAAGCCGGAAGAAACCATTGGAAACTGCAATTCCCTTCGGGATTTTCAGAAGGTGGTGAAGGTTTCCAGCAAATACAAATATGCGCTTTATTCCCCGGTGATCACGATGGAAAAAATCAGGGATGAAAAAGGCCGTTCAAAGACTGTGAAAAGGTTCAGGGGCGGTGAAGTTCAGACAGATAAAACCTTCCGGGTGTTTGCGTCCAAGGATCATTCCAAAGGGGGCTTGTTCAAGGTTTCCGGGAAGGTGGTCAAAGGACGGCAGAAGAACCCGGAACAGTTCGCCAACACCCCGGAACATTGCTTCTTTATCAATGACGATGTGACCGGCCTTCCTATTCCTGACGAACTGGACAAGCAATATTACATTGATACGGCTTGGAGCCGTTTAGCCGATTTTGGAGTTGACAAAGAAGGGGGGGGGATTTGAGCAATGCAACTGTTCCGGGGCTATGTTCCAACCAAAGACAAACAATGCCTTGAACGGTTCAAAGGGCGGAAACGGTTGAACCGCCTTGAAGATGTTCAAGACCTTGACGAATACGCCGGAATTCTTGGGGAAGAAACCATTTTGATTGATGTGGACGATGGGGAAACCAGTGATCTTCTGTTCCAAATCGTCAAAGACCTTTCCTTGAAATGCCGGGTGTATAAGACCACACGGGGAAAACACTTCTTGTTCCGTAACCCGGAAGGGCTGGTGGAAAAAAGCTGGACAAAACAGACCTTGGCCCTTGGGATTGTGTCAGATGCCAAGGTGGGCAGGAATAACAGCTATTCGGTTTTGAAGTTCCAAGGTGTTGAACGGCCCATTCTGTACGATTGGCCGGAAGATGAAATTCAAGACCTTCCCAAATGGTTGACCCCTGTAAAAACCAGCATGAAGTTCTTGGATATGAGAGCCGGGGACGGGCGAAATCAAGCCTTGTTCAACTATATTCTGACCCTTCAAAGCGAGGATTTCACCAAGGAAGAAGCCCGTGAAACTATCCGGCTGATCAATCGCTATGTGCTGGATGAACCCCTTTCAGATAGGGAACTTGAAACGATTCTTCGGGATGAAGCCTTCAAAAAGCCCATTTTCTTCAAAGATAAAACCTTCCTGTTTGATAAGTTTGCGGTGTACCTGAAGAACAACAACCATATTGTGAAGATCAATAACCAGCTTCACATTTACCGGGATGGTATCTATGTTCCCGGTGCTATGGAGATTGAAGCCCAAATGATCAAGCATATTCCGAACCTGAAGCGGGCGCACCGGTCAGAAGTCTTGGCCTATTTGGAAGTTATGTTTCAAACAGAGGGTGAAACCAAGGCCACCAACCCGAACATCATTGCTTTCAGCAATGGCCTATTCAATATCCGGGATGGTTCCTTTACTGACTTCACCCCGGAAATCGTGATCACCAATAAGATCCCGTGGCCCTACAACCCCGCCGCCTATTCTGAATTGCTGGATCACACCCTTGACCGGCTGGCTTGTAATGATCCTGAAGTTCGGGCCTTGTTGGAAGAAATGGTGGGGTATTGCCTTTACAGGCGCAATGAACTTGGTAAAGCCTTCATCCTGATTGGCGATAAGAGCAACGGCAAATCTACCTTCCTTCATGTGGTCAAAAATATGTTGGGGGATCGCAATATTGCTTCCCTTGACTTAAAAGAACTTGGGGACAGGTTCAAAACCGCTGAACTGTTCGGGAAACTGGCGAACATTGGTGATGATATTGGGGATGAATTCATTGCCAATGCGTCAGTGTTCAAAAAGCTGGTTACAGGTGATCGGGTGAATGTGGAGCGCAAAGGACAAGACCCCTTCGAGTTCAACAACTATGCCAAGTTCCTGTTCAGCGCCAACAACATCCCCCGCATGAAGGATAAAACCGGAGCCGTTCAAAGGCGGTTGGTGATTGTCCCCTTCGATGCCAAGTTCACCCCGGCTGATCCCGATTTCCGGCCCTTCATCAAGGATGAACTTTGTGAACAAGAACCAATGGAATACTTGATTCTTTTGGGCCTGAAGGCATTGTGCCGGGTTCTGATGAATGCCCAATTCACCACTTCTACCAGAGTTCAGGGGCAGTTGGACGAATACGAACAGAACAACAACCCCATTATTGGTTTCATTAAAGAAGTTGGCCTTGAAGGGATTGAAAATGAACCCACAAAGACAGTTTACCGAAAATACAAAGAATACTGCATTTCCAATAACTTTCAGGCGCTTTCCAATATCGAATTTTCACGGCAAATCACCAAACGCTGTGGATTCATTATCGTTGATAAGTGGATCAGCCGCCTTGGAAAATGCCGGGTATTTGTGTCTGGAAAGGAAGGTGATTCATAATGGCCGGTTCCAAAAAAGTATTCACCACTCTTGGAAGTTCCAACCATGCGCTTGAAAATCGGGAAGCCTTTGACTACTACGCCACCGATCCGAAGGCCGTGGAAATGCTGTTGGAGCTGGAACAGTTTGCCCCGGTGATTTGGGAACCGGCCTGTGGTGAAGGCCACATTTCCAAGGTTCTTCAGGCCCACGGCTATGAAGTGATCAGCACTGATCTTGTTTACCGGGGGTTTGGTGATCCTGAACCGCTGGACTTCCTGACAGAAACCTTGGATGGGTTTGAAGGCGATATTATCACAAATCCCCCATATTCAGCGGGGCTTGAATTTGTTCAAAGGGCGCTTGAAAGCGTCCGCCCCGGTGGAAAAGTGGCAATGTTCCTGAAGGTTCAGTTTTTGGAGGGGCAAAAGCGGGGAGCCTTTTTCAAAGATACCCCCCCCCCGAACTGTCTACATATCCCGTTCAAGGATTTCTTGTGCCAAGAATGGGGACTTTGAACGGTTCCCGGATTCGGCCATTGCCTATGCGTGGTATGTGTGGGAAAAAGGCTTCACCGGTGATCCGGTAATTAAGTGGTTCAACTGAAAGGATGGTTGATATGGAAATCAAGGATAGTGGGGATCGCACCCGGTTTGATACCGGGGCGGTTCGTGATATGCACACCGGCAAGGGCCGGATGGATTTATTGCCGTGGGAAGCCTTGGTGGAGGTTTCCAAGCATTGTGAAGAAGGGGCGCTGAAGTATGGGGAACGCAACTGTGAAAAAGGCATTCCCATTCATAGCCTGATTGATTCGGCCTTCCGGCACCTTGCCAAGTACATGATGGGTATGAAGGATGAACCCCACCTTCGGGCGGCGGCTTGGAACATTCTCTTTGCCCTTTATATGGAAATCAAACACCCTGAACTTCAGGATATACCAAGCAGATTGGAGGATCAGCAGAAATGAAGATTATTAAGCCTGATGTGGAATTCATTACCCCGATTGACGGAGCCGCAATCCTGAAGCGCCTTGAACAGTGTGGGCGGGTTTGCTATAAGTCTGAAGCCAAGATCACCGACACCAGCGCCCCGGCTTTTGTGGCCGGGATTATCAAGCGGGGCCATGAAGCGGTTCTTGAACACTGTTCCTTCACGGTAAAATTCATTTGTGATCGTGGGGTTTCCCATGAAATTGTTCGCCACCGGATGGCTTCTTACTGTCAGGAAAGCACCCGGTATTGTAATTATAGCAAAGATGGCTTCGGGGCTGAAATCACGGTGATCATGCCTTGTTTCCTTGAAAGGAACAGCATTGCTTATAATCATTGGCTTTGGGCTTGTTCCCAAGCGGAAGATTCCTATTTCAATATGCTTGACTTTGGTTGTTCCCCGCAGGAAGCCCGGTCAGTTCTACCCAATAGCCTGAAAACTGAAGTGGTTATGACCGCCAACATTCGGGAGTGGCGGCACTTTCTGAAACTTCGCTGTTCCCCCGCCGCACACCCGCAGATGCGGGAAGTGGCGCTGATTCTGTTGGAAAAGGTTCACGCCCTGATTCCGGTTTGCTTTGATGATATTTGGGGTGAATACCATGTTCTTTAAGAAAGCTGGCGGCAGTATCTTTGGGGTTTCGTTGAACAAGGCTGAACAGAAGGCTTCGGATCAGGAAATCAAGCGGCAGATTGTGGAACATGATCACCGGTTCGATATTGACAAAGAAAGTATGATCCTGTGGATGCTTCACACGGAATTTGGCTTTGGCCCCAAACGGCTGAAACGGGCTTGGGAACTGTTCTATTCTGAAAGTCAGAAGTTGCGGGATTATTACCTTCTTGATGAAGGGGATGAACCTTGGATTGCCCGTCAAAAGTTAAAGGAAATTGGCTGTGATGTGGAAGCATGGTATCAGGAATGGAGGGAAACCAATGTCCAAACCTTGGCAAAACAGTGAAGGTTATTCCGATCCCACCGCCTATGAGGGCTTGAAACCTATCATTCGAGAGGATGAAGAACAGCAACGGCGGTTGAATAACCTGATCTTTGTTCTGAAGTACATTATCCGCTTGGCCGGGTTTGAACTGTTGAACAGGATTGAACTGAAGGATAAGCGGAATGGAAGGGAGTTCAAATAATGGGGCCGAACAGTGATGCCGGGAAAGGAACCCTATATATCAACTGTCTCTTATACACATCTGACGCTGCCGACGAAGCTAGAAGTGTAGAT